>JACCDT011001326.1_pt1 | contig 87712 bp, 94 predicted proteins | sample 7446291 | NCBI WGS metagenome assembly JACCDT01 (sample SAMN15323446, study PRJNA562643) | freshwater metagenome | isolation source: river surface water | place: USA:Blue River Watershed | collected 2017-08-17 | reverse complement strand
GTGACTATAATAATACTGGTGTAGGAACCATTGGTATTTTAAACAGTGGCATTGGTACAATCACTAATTTAAACAACACCTTCTTAAATGTAAGTGGTGTTGGTTCCATTGCAACTTTATATTCACCAACCGCAAATATTAATGTTGGGGTTGTTACTAATTTAACTAATACAAGACTAACTAGTGGCATTGGTACAATCAATAATCTTACCAGTAATTTTAATAGTACTGGTATAGGAACCATCAATATTTTTAATAGTGGAATCGGTACAATCACGACATTTGATAGTGATACTGCTACTATTAATAATGTAACTAGTGACTATAATAATACTGGTGTAGGAACCATTGGTATTTTAAACAGTGGCATTGGTACAATCACTAATTTAAACAACACCTTCTTAAATGTAAGTGGTGTTGGTTCCATTGCGACTCTCAACTCTTCAGTTGGTAATATTAATGTTGGTATTATTACCAATCTAACTAACACAAGATTGACCAGTGGTATTGGTACTATTACTACTCTGGATAGCACTCATACCAATCTTATCAATATTAATTCGACTGGCATTAGTACTCTGAATATTGTAAGAGCATCAACTCTTCAAGTTTCTGGAGTATCAACATTTATTGGTGGCATTACTGGTACTATTTCTACCGCAACAAAACTTGAAACTGCGAGAACATTTGAAATTACTGGTGATGTTGTAGCATCACCAATTTTATTTGATGGTACTGGTAATGTATCTCTTGCTGCAACAATTCAACCAAATAGTGTTGGACTTGGTACTGATACATTTGGAGATTATGTAAGAGATATTACAGGAACTTCAAATCAAATTACAGTTACTGGAGGGACAGGTGAAGGTTCAACTCCAATAATAAGTCTTCCAAATAATTTAGTAGTTCCTCAAGATTTAACAGTTGCAAGAGATTTACAAGTTAACCGTAACTTAAATGTAACTGGAAGTGTTACAATTGGTGGCACATCTGCTTTAATTTATGCTACAGAATTAACAGTTTCTGATCCAGATATTGTTCTTGGTTTTAGAACAGATGCAAATAACAATGATGTTTCCAATGATAATACTGCGAATCACGGTGGTGTTGCTATTGCTTCCACTGAGGGGACTCCATTAACTCAGTTATTCATTGCAGGTATTGAAACTAATCCAGCCACATATAAGAAAATTATGTGGTTTAAGGGAGGTACTTTTAGCGGACTTGGAACTGATGCTTGGTTAATTAATTATGCTGTTGGTATTGGAAGCACTCAATTCCCAACAGGGACTAGACTTGCTGCAGGTTCAGTTCAATTTACAGAAAATGATCTAGCAGTTGTAAGAAATATTAATGCTTCTGGCATTTTAACTGTTACAACTGCTAATATTGTCGAAGGTAATATAACTAGTCTTTCTGGTACAAGACTTAACTATACTGGTGTCGGTACAATTACTACTCTGAACAGTAGTACTGGTACTATTAATAATCTCACTAGTAATTATAATAATACTGGTGTAGGAACTATTGGTATTCTGAATAGTGGTATTGGTACAATTGCCAACTTGAATAACACTTTCCTGAATGTAAGTGGCGTCGGTACAATTGTAACCTTAAATTCAACTACCGGTACAGTTAATTTTCTTTCAGGTACTAATCTTAATTATTCTGGTATTACTACTCTTGCTATTACAAGTGTTACCAATTTAACATCTCAGAGTATTAATAATTCTGGAATTACCACAACTAATACATTAAACATTGGTGCTACTCAGGTTATCAGTGCCACAAGACAACTTCAAAATATTGCTTCTCTTGATGCGGTAACAACTGCAACAATTGAATCAGCAATTCAAAATGCCCCTAATACCTTTACTGATTTACAAGTTACTGGTATTACCACTCTTGGAATTACTTCAGCAACTAACTTAACTGCACAACAACTTAATGTTTCTGGTGATACTTTAGTCACTGGAATTGTTACCGCTATTGGTGGATTTAATTTAGGCATTCAATCTGGTGGAACAAATATTACAACAGGAGTTGTAACTGCTCTTAATTTTGTTGGAGCAGGAAATAGTTTTATCTACAATATTGCAACCAAAACAGTTGATATTAATATTGGTGGTGGTCAGTGGACTTATGCTGATACAAGTAACACTGCAACAAGTAGCATTTATCGTGTAAATGGTAATGTTGGACTTGGCACGACAAATCCAACATCAAAACTTACCGTCATTGGTGATGGTTTATTCACTGGTGTAGTCACAGCAACAACATTTATTGGACAAGTTAATTCTGGTGTTGGAACAATAACAACTCTTAGTAGTGCGAATGCTACATTAACAAATATTAATTCATCTGGAGTATCAACCCTAGGTATTGTAACTGCATCTCAACTTTATGTTTCTGGCGTCTCTACGTTCCAAGGTAATGTACAAATTGGTGATAATGATAATTTATATCTTGGTGATGGAAATGATTTAAGAATTTTTCATAATGGTGCAAATAGTTTTATTCAAGATAATGGAACAGGAAATCTTTTTATTGATGCATCCAACACTTATTATAGAGCTACTACACATTTAATCCAAAATCCCAGCTCATCAGAAACTCTTGCAGTCTTCACTTCGAATGGTTCGGTAGAACTCTATTATGATAACTCTAAGAAGTTTGAAACCTCTGGTGTTGGTGCTACTGTTTATGGAACACTTGATGCGACTCAATTAAACGTATCTGGAGTTGGTACAATTCCAACTTTTAATAGCACTAACACAAATCTCACAAATATTAACTCAAGTGGCATTTCAACTCTTACTGATGCAAGACTTTCAAGACTAGTAGTTTCTGGAGTTACAACTACAACGACATTGAATGTTGGTACTGGTGGAACGGTTATTACAACTACACTTGGACCAACGAGAGTTGGTATTAATTCCACTGCGCCACTATACACTCTTGATGTTAATGGTGACATTAATTTTAGAGGAAATTTATTTAATAATGGGTCATCTTTTGTTTCTGGCATTGGAATTAGAAGTGATTCTACTATTATTACTGGAACTGGAACTACAATTCTCAACTTTGTTGGAACGGCAGTATCATCAATCACTGCAGATATTGCTAGTGGAATTGCAACTATTTTCTTAGAAAGAGGACAGTTTACAAGAACTACTACAGCGTTTACAGCAACTACAAATCAGACAACATTTACAATTAATTACACTCCTGGATATATTGATGTTTACGTTAACGGTGTTAGACTGACTTCATCAGAATATACTGCAATAAATGGAACTTCAATTGTTTTAGCAACTCCTTGCTTTGGTGGAGAGACTGTAGACATAACAGTATTCCAAGATGATGGTTTATATTCTGGTTCTAAGTGGACACCGGGAAATGGAAATAATATTTACAGACTTAATGGAAATGTTGGAATTGGAACAGATAATATCACATCAAAACTTACAGTAAATGGAGATGCATTATTCATTGGTATTGTTACTGCCACTGGATTTAATGGCAGTAATGCAACTTTTACTAATCTTAATGTTTCTGGGGTTACCACATCATTAAATCTAAATGCAACCAATTCCACATTAACAAATATCAATTCTTCTGGAATTGCAACCGTTACTAATTTAAATGTCACGAATGAATATGTTTCTGGAATTTCAACCATTGTAAGATTGAATGTTGGTGTTGCGGGAACAGTAATTACCACAACATCTGATGGAAGAATTGGTTTATCATCTACATCACCAAATTCAGTTTTAGATATTGAAGGAAATCTTGGCGTTGAGACAACTGTAACGACAGTTGCATCTACAAGCACATCTACGATTGATAGCATGTCTTCAAGTGTGTTCCGTTCTGCCAGATTCCAAGTACAAATTACACAAGGTTCTTCATATCAATCATCAGACATTATGGTTGTTCACGACGGAACAAATGCAAGTCTTGTCGAGTACGGAACTGTTGCTACTGGAGATTATCTTGGTTCCTTTAGTGCATCAGTATCTGGAGGTTCTTTATTACTTCAAGTGTCTATGACCAGTGCTACATCGGCAACTGTGAAAGTTGTCAGATATGGCATAACAGTTTGAGAATAAATACCACAGGGGGACTTCTATAAATGGCATTTAATAGAGAACTTTCACAATTTGCATCCTTTGTAGAGGTTGGAATATCCAGTGTTGGTATTACAACATCGGTCGGTATAGGAACCACGGCACCAACGTCAAGATTGCACGTCGTTGGTGATGGTTTATTCACTGGAATTATCACCGCTTCTGGATTTAGTGGAGGTCCACTATCAGGCAGTAACGGAAACTTTAGCAATTTACAAGTCACTGGAATTAGCACTTTTGTCAATGGGCCTGTATTAGTTGGTAGTGCTGCAAGCACAGGAACTGCATCTCAAAGATTACAAGTTACTGGTGGTGGTTATGTAAGTAGCAATTTTGGAATTGGTATCACAAACCCATCTACTTTATTACATGCAAATGCATCTACTAATATTTTAAAATTTCCCCAAACTGATGGTGGAGATATAGGATTACAATTAGAGACAACTACTAGTATTGGACACGCTCCTGCAATATTTTTTAAAAATCCTTCAGGAAATTACAGATTAGCGTTACATAGTTCTGATGCAAGTGTTAGATTTTTTAATGGTCAGGATAGACTTGTAGTTTTAAGTAGTGGTAATGTTGGAATTGCAACAACATCACCATCAGAAAAATTGGATGTTATAGGGAATATAAAACTTACTGGTGCTATTTACGGACCATCGGAACTTATTATTGATCCTCAAGTAGTAGGAAATAATACTGGTTCTGTTAGAATTAATGGTGATCTTTATGTAGATGGTACTCAAACTTATATTAATTCAACAACAATTGAATTAGCAGACTTTAATGTAGGTATTGCAACAACTGTAGGAACTAATGCACTTCTTGATGGTGCTGGAATTGGCATTGGTTCTACTGCTATTCGCAAAACAATTACATGGAATAATAGTGCTGGTGCATTAACCTCAAGTGAGGATTGGAATCTTTCTTCTGGTAAGCAGTATGAGATTAATGGAACGAGTGTATTAAATTCTACGACACTTGGAAGTGGAGTTGTTAATTCATCACTAACTTCTGTTGGAACATTAGGTCAACTTAATGTTTCTGGTGTATCAACAGTCGGGTTATTAACAGCAACTAATATTTGGAATGCTGGCATCACAACCTCCTCAAGACTCATCCTAAACGGAGCAAACAATACCGCAGATGGTGGAGGACAGATATATCTCAACGGAGCAACAGGAAATCGTATTGACTTTAATACAAATGGCGTTGCTGTTCCCGCATTTACAACAAGAAGTGCTGGAACAAAGATAGTTTTATATCCTAATGTTAGTAGTTCAGAAGTTGATTATGCATTTGGTATTGAGAACAATACTTTATGGGGATCTATTCCCCAAGCAACAAATTCATTCCAACATCGTTGGTATGCTGGAACCACAAAACTCGCAGATCTCAAAGGCAGTGGTGAATTAGTTATTGGAACCACAAGTCTTACTGGAACTGCATCACAAAGATTGCAGGTAACTGGTGGTGCTTATGTTTCTGAAAATCTTGGAGTTGGTGCTACTAATCCATTAGCAAAATCTCATATTGCTATAGCTGGTGCTGGTGTAACAACCGCATTAATTTTAGATCAAACTGCTGGAAATGCCGTTAGTGCTGATTTTAAAGTAAACTATGGAGGATACGCAACCTCAAGAATAGTATTTGACTTTTTAGGTAGTGAATTTGCTCCTGCATCTCACGGAATGAACTATGTTTCTGGTAGGACTAATTTCTCAAACCATTGGTTTAGGAATGCATCAAATGCCACCCAGATGGTAATGAATAATGCAGGAAATCTTCTTATAGGAACAGAAACAGATAGTGGAACTTCATCACAGAAACTTCAAGTCACTGGTGGTGCTTATGTTTCTGGTAGTCTTGGAATTGGTGTTACTAATCCAGCAGCAAATGCAAATGGAGTTCTTCAAGTTAATGGAACTATAGGACTTACACCAAATTCACAAATTAGACAAACAACTAATGCAAATGCTGGAACACTACAAGTATGGGCAACTCAACTTCTTGCTGGTTCTAATAATAGCGATACTTATAGTTATTCGGATGGTTCTCAATTAGCATCAGTTGGTAATGGTGATAATGCTTTACTTTTGGATGTTGGAAGATTTTCTGCTGGTGGTAAGTTTAGAATAAGAAATACATCTAGCAGTAATATTTCTTTATCTTTATTCAATTCATCAACTGGCAATTATTCAATTTACTCTACAAGTAATGGAAATACCGGTATAGGAACTAATAATCCATTAGCACAATTACACGTTTTAGGTGGAGGAATAATATCACAAAACCTTCTTGTTGGAACCGCAACTTCAACCGGAACAGCATCACAGTCACTTCAAGTCACTGGTGGTGGTTATGTTTCTGGTAGTCTTGGAATTGGTGTTACAAATCCATTAGGAAGACTTAGTGTTTTTACAACTAGTATCAATACATCTACAGGATATAATGGACAAAATTTTGGTATTATTGTTGGAACAGATAATGGTGACAACTTATATGATGAAGGAAATGGAATTGTATTTACTCAACAATATGCAAGTGATGGAGTTGATTCTGGGCAGGTAAGAGTAGGTGCAGTCGTTGGATATAAAGGGCAAGCAACTGGTAATTTTGGTGGAGGATTGAAATTTAAAGTTCAACCAACTGGTGCTACACCGATGGTTGATGCAATGGTATTGACTAAGGATGGTAATCTTGGAATTGGTGCGACAATTCCAGCAACAAAAGTAGAAATTGCTGGTACTTCTCCAATATTAAGAGTATCTGGAAATGCAGGAAGTTCTGCAACATTAGATTTATCTTCTACTGCTGCTATAAAATGGACAATAGTAGGAAATCCTACAGGAAGTTCAGGTGCCCTCAGTTTTCAAGTCAATGATTCTGAAGTTGCTCGCATTAGTAATACTGGAAATGTTGGTATCACAACCACAAATCCAACATCAGAATTAAGCATTGGAAGTGAATTTGGAATTGATACTACTACAACAACAGTTGCAACAACAACTGCAACTTCTGTGATTTCAATTAGCACAACTTTATTCAGGTCTGCAAGAATTCAAGTTCAAATTAGTCAAGGTTCAAGTTATCAGGCATCTGATATTTTACTTATTCACAATGGTTCTACATCAAATATCATTGAATATGGAACTCTTGCAACCGATAGTACCTTAGCAACATTCTCAACTGATATCAGTAGTAATACTGCTAGACTATTGGTTTCTATGGGAAGTGCGACTTCTGCAACAGTAAGAGCAGTAGCACAACGAATGTCAGTCTAAATACTATGAAGGGAGAGATTGAATAAATGCCCGCTAATCGCATAGGATTTAGTTCAGACTTTGTACTTGTCAACCAACAGGTTGGAATTGGTACAACTCTTCCTGCTGCGAAGTTACAAGTCGTAGGAACAATCAAAGGCGATTTTAATGTTTCTGGAGCAACCACATTTACACTGTACAGTGGTTTTATTCCAGAATTTCAAAACATTTCTGTTCCTTCAACAATTGGTATTATCACCACTGGAATTGGAACCTTTGTTGAAGTTGATGAGAAAGAAAGTGGATTTGTAAGTCTTACTGGAGACTTTACGACATTATCAGAAGACTTAATCGTAGATGATGGTGATATATTTGATGTCTCTACAGTTGAAAATATTGGCATTACAACACTTGGAACACAGACGGTTTATACTTCTAATAGTTCTGTAGTAAGTGTCGGAACATTAGAAAGCATCAGTGTTCAGTCACACTTCAGTGTTCCAAATGGAGGAACAGCATCAAGAAATGCAAATCCAGTAGAGGGAATGGTTAGGTTTAATGATGACTTAAATACTCTTGAGTTTTGGAATGGTTTTGAATGGAGACAGTTTACAGTCACTGGTGCAAGTGGTCGTGGTGTTTTTGGTGGTGGAAATTATCCAAATACAATTGGTGAAATAGAATTTATATCTCTAAGTAGTGGAGGAACATCTACTAATTTTGGTAATTTAAGTTTTGGTAGAAATTATAATTTAGGAACTGCTGCATCATCAACTCGTGGTTTATTTGCTGGGGGATACACCAACACTCCAGCAACAAATACAAGGTCTAATGTTATTGATTACATCACAATAGCATCTGAAGGAAACTCAGTTGATTTTGGAGATAGAACTACTACAACTACAGAATTATGTGGATGTTCATCTTCAACTCGTGGTTTATTTGCTGGAGGATTTTCTACAAGTAATGTTATTGACTATGTTCAAATAGCAACTATAGGAAATGCATTAGATTTTGGAGACTTATCACAGGCAAGAAATCAGGGAGGCGCTTTAGCATCACCAACTCGTGGAGTTTTTGCTGGTGGACGTAATCCGATTACAAATATTATTGATTATGTAACTATTGCATCAACAGGAAATGCAACTGATTTTGGAGATTTAACCCAAACAAAAACTGGAACTTATGGATGTTGCTCAAACTCAATTAGAGGATTAATAGGTGGTGGATATACTAGTGCTAGTGCTCTCTTTAACACAATTGATTTTATAACAATTGCATCAACAGGAAATGCAACTGTATTTGGAGATTTAAGTCTTACCAGCACTTTTAAAGCAACTGCATCATCAACTCGCGGAGTATTTCATCAAGGTGCTACTGTTGATTCTGTAATTATTTCAACAACAGGAAATTCTACAAGATTTGCAACTCTTTCAAGAACTTGGACTGATGATGGTGCATTATCAGACTCTCACGGTGGTCTAGGAGGTTTCTAAAATGCCGACAAATCGTTTTCAGTTCTCTGATGATTTTGTTCTTAACAACGGTAATGTTGGTATTAACTCTACATCACCACAAGCAAAACTAGATGTTGTTAGTAGTGTTAATTCAGATAATCTTAGAGTTACTGGAATTTCATCCTTTACATCTTATGAAGGTTTCCTAAACAACAATCAAAACATCAATCAAAGTATCACAATCTCTGGTGATAGAGAGAGTGGTTCATTGTCTGGTGAGATTATTGTAGGAACTGGAGTAACTGTAACAGTTGCATCAGGAGCAACAAGTTCTCAAGGTTTTATTGATAGTCTAAAAGTTTATAATACCTTTACTGTTCCTGTTGGTGGAACTGCTGATAGACCATCAAAGTCAACACCGGGACAGTTGTTCTTTAACAGAGATTTCGCAACGATGGAGTTCTGGGATGGTAATGTATGGAGACAAGTAGATAATACGACACAAAGTGGAAGAGGTGTTTTTGGTGCAGGATTTAGTAGTGGTGCAGAAAATATGGAATATATCAATATTTCTACACTAGGAAACAGTGTTATTTTTGGAACTTATGCAATAACCACTGGTCTAAACGGTACTATTGGCGGTGCTGCATCAGAAACTAGAGGAATATGGTCTGGAGGAACTGGAACTGCTCCAGCAAGAACTGCGACTACAATAGATTATATTACAATTGCATCTCAAGGAAATTCAATTAGTTTTGGAAGTCTTGCAACAAGTAAGTATGTTCATGGTGTTTGTTCTTCATCAACTCGTGGAATATTTGGAGGAGGACAACCTGGATCTACTAATGTAATTGAATATCTTCAAATTTCTACATTAGGTAATGCATTAGATTTTGGAGACTTAACTAATCTCACTCAATCATTATCATCTTCATCTTCTCCTACTCGTGGGTTATTTTTTGGTGGAACTTTTCCCGGAAGTCCTACAGCATATTTTTCATCAATAGACGCTGTTACTATTTCATCCACAGGAAATGCAGTTAGATTTGGAGACTTAACATCGAAAGCATTACCAACTTCTTGTTCTAGTGGAACGGAAGCATACATTAGAATTCACTCTGATGGAACAAGTAGAATAAACTCAATTGATAAAGTCACTATTTCAACATTTGGAAATGCAGTTGATTTTGGAGATAGTACGGTTAAAGTCTCAAACTCTTTTGCTGCAGTGTCTAATAGAACTAGAGGAGTTTTTGGTGGTGGAAGTGATGGCACTAACACTATTAATACAATTGAATATATTACTTTCTCATCATCTGGCAATGCACAAGACTTTGGAGATTTATCAAAACCAATGGGTAATGTGAGTGCAGTATGCGATTCCCACGGTGGTCTTGGTGGTTTCTAATGTTCAATAAATACTTAAAACAGATATAAGATGCCCAGTATAAGAATTGGTTTTTCGACTGATTTTAATTTAACAAACGAACAGGTCGGTATAGGAACCACATTTCCGACTGCTCGCTTGGATGTTCGTGGGCAAATTCTTTCAGACAATCTGTTAGGTAGTGGTGGAGTTTCAACAGTCACCAGATATGATGGTTTCTTAAGTGAGAAGCAAGTCCTTGCAGGCAACATTACAATCTCACAAACTGGAAAGGGAAATCTAAACTCTTTGTCTGGTGAGATTGTAATTGAAAATGAAGTCACAGTAACTGAAGGAACTCCACTTACAGGAGGGCGATTAGATAGTCTTACAGTCACTGGAGGACTTGATATACCTCAAGGTGGAACATTAAGTAGATCAGCAACACCAGAAAAAGGAAGTACAAGATTTAATTCAGACCTAGGGCAACTGGAGTTTTATACTGGAACCGAATGGAGAACTGTTGGGTCTTTTGATGGAAGTGGTAGAGGAAGAGGTGTTTTTGCAGGAACATTTGGTAATAATCAAACTATTGGATACGTTAATATTTCTTCAATTGGAAATGCAACTAATTTTGGAAGACTAAGTTCATTGAGTTCTCAATCAACATCTACTTCATCATCAATTCGTGGAGTTTTTGGTGGAAGTGGACCTGCAGGTTCAAATGTACTTGAGTACATCACTATTGCTTCTGAAGGAAACGCTATTTATTTTGGCGATTTAGTTACACCTGTAAGATTATCTTCTGGAGTTTCATCTTCAACAAGAGGAATTTATGCTGGAGGTACAAATCCCAATCCAGCAACACCTGTTTTGAATGTAATTGAATACATTACAATTTCTACAATAGGAAATGCATTAGACTTTGGAGATTTAACTGTACCAAGAAGAACTCAAAATAGTGGAGTATCTTCACCAACTCGTGGTGTTTTTCTTGGTGGAAATGGCGGTCCATCATATGTAAGTGTAATTGATTTTATAACAATTGCATCAACTGGAAATGCTGTGAATTTTGGAGGAGTTGCTACTTTTGCCGGAGGTTATAGAGCAGGTTGTTCTAATTCTATTCGTGGTGTTTTTAGTGGAGGTTATGCAAATTCCCTTGGAGCAATTCTTAATTTAATGGACTATATAACCATTGCAACTAATGGAAATGCTTTATATTTTGGAGATCTTACTTTTAAGGCATATGGGTCCTCTGCTTGTTCCAACTCTACGAGAGCATTATTTGCTGGAGGAATAACTCCATCTCTAATTAATACGATTAATTATGTTACGATAGCATCAACAGGAAATGCAATAGATTTTGGAGATTTAACCATTCCATCTGCATTACTGGGTGCGTGTTCAGACAGTCACGGTGGTCTAGGAGGTTTCTAATATGGCAAACTTAAGAGCAAACAAAATCACAAGCACAGAAGTCTTTGAGACCACTGGGTCCGTTCAGTTTGATGGAAGTGGAGATTATCTAAGTGTCGCAAGTAGTAGTGATTTTGCTTTTGGAACTGGTGATTTTACTATTGAATGTTGGATAAATTTAAATTCTTTACCGACAACAAATGCTATCAGTGGAATAGTTCAAAATGATATAGTTGATATTTCATCTAATGATAAATGGTGGTTTGGAGTAATTAATGATGCTGGTACACAACGATTATCTTTTGGGAGACATAGTACATCAACAAGATCTTATGTAGATTGGTTCTTAAATACCAACACTTGGTATTATGTTACAGTAGTTAGGCAATCTGGTACTATTAAACTTTTTATTGATGGAATAATTCAAACCGTGACCAATAGTACTATTTTTAATGGTATTTCTTTTAGTCAAAATGGTGTTTCTGTCGGAGCAATATCTACGCCATATTACTTCAATGGTCACATAAGCAATCTACGAATCCTCAAAGGAACTGCACTCTACACATCAAACTTCACACCACCTACAAGAGAATTAACTGCAATACCAAACACAGTTCTTTTAGCGTGTCAATCAAAAACTCAAACAAATCAAGAAGCAACTGGTAAAACGATTACAGTCAATGGAAATGCAGTTGCAAATGAACTCACACCCGGACTTCTTACAAATATTGTGAAGTCTGGTGGAAGCAGTGCGATTACTGGGTCTGTTGAGTTTGATGGCACTGGGGATTATTTGCTAGATTCAACAGGTGCTGATGGATTCAATGGTGGTGTAGGAGACTGGACTGTAGAAGCGTGGATGTATTGTAGCGATGCTTCCCAGCCAGATGTATTGATTAATGGGAAAACTTCAACAACTGATAGATTTTATATTAATTTTATAGGACAAACAATTTATATTGGCGATTTTAATATCAATAATATAGCAATTGGTGGAGTAAAACAAGTAAACAGTTGGTTCCATGTAGCAGTAACGAAAAGTTCGTCAACCTATAGAGCATTTATAAATGGCATTCAAATAGGTTCTTCTACAACTCCATTAGTAGATAGTAACTTAACTTCTCTAACAGTAGGATATAGAGAAAGTCAAAATTATTATGCTAAAGGTTTCATCTCCAACCTCAGAATCATCAAAGGTACTGCACTTTACACATCAAACTTCATACCACCAACAAGAAAACTCACAAGACTTCCCGGCACTGTTCTTTTATGTTGTCAGGATTCTAATAATTCAACACAAGAAGCAACTGGTAAGACACTTACACCTTATGGAAGTTTGATTTATAATCCACCAGAATTAGTGACTGATGGTGGATTTTCTAGTGCATCAAATTGGCCAAGTAGAGGAGCAGACTGGACGATTTCTGGTGGTGTTGCAACTATTAATAGTACAAATAGTGGATTTGACTTTTTGGGTACTTTAACTTCTACATCAATCAATGGAATATTATATGAACTCAAATTTGATATTTCAAATTGGACTGCCGGTAGATTAGAATTAGCACAATCTGATAGTAGCAATATTCAAGTTCCAGTAACTGGAAATGGAAGTTATACGTTCAGATTCCGTTATACTGGAACTACAAATGGTAATATATCATTATATTCTTATACTGATACTACTGCATCTTTTAATTTAGATAATATTTCACTCAAAGTAGTTCCTTCAGTTCCAAAACCACCATTCCTTCCACAAATCGGCAGTGATGGTTCAGTAGTATTTGATGGAACCACAAAGATAAACACACCAAATTACTTCTATCTTCCAACAGGACCAACGGAACAAAGAGGCAGAGGTCGTGGTATTCTTGCAGGAGGAAACACTGGTTCAACAACAAACAAAATTGATTATATTTCAATACAGTCTTCCGGAACATCTCAAGACTTTGGAGATTTAAATACTATTGTTTCTGGTCCCGGAGGAGGAGTTTCTTCATCAACTCGTGGAATAATTGGCGGGGGAATTACTTCTCCCTCTATTAATATTAATAATATTGATTATGTAACAATTGCAGTTACATCAAACGCAATTGATTTTGGAGATTTAATTGAAGTATCTAGATATCTTTATGGAGGATCAAGTAATATTAGAGGTCTATTTGGTGGTGGATTAACACCATCATTATCAAATGTTATTCAATATGTAACAATAGCATCAGTGGGTAATGCGCAAGATTTTGGTGACTTAACATCGGCAAAAGGGGAAACTGGTTCTTGTTCTTCAAACACTAGATGTTTATGGGGTGGAGGAAATCCAGGAACTAATGTAATTGAATATGTAACAATTTCTTCAACAGGAAATGCACAAGACTTTGGTGATTTAACTCAAGCAAGATTATCTATGACTGCTTGTTCCAGTCCAACGAGAGGTGTTTTTGGTGGAGGATATATCGGATCTCCAGTATTTTCAAATGTTATTGATTACGTTACAATATCATCAACAGGAAATGCACAAGACTTTGGAGACTTAACTGCACCTAGATTTGGTTTAACATCAGTATCAAATTCAATTCGTGGAGTATTTTGTGGAGGTCAACAACCATCATTTGTTAATACGATGGAATTTGTTTTAATATCCTCTACAGGAAATGTGAGTGATTTTGGAGATTTGTATCTTGTAACTGCAACTCCTGTTGGATGCTCAGACAGTCACGGTGGTCTCGGATAAATACTTAAAGGACACATAAGACTATGAGTTTACCACCAGTAGAAGTTCCATCAGGTGCAATGAGATTTAACTCCGACTCACAGAAGTTGGAGTATTATGATGGAGCACAGTGGTTACAGGTCAGCACATTCTCTCCAAACCTGAACGGTGGTGCTCGTGGTTTGTTTGTAGGAGGAGGAACTCCCACTAGGTCAAGTGCAATTGATTATGTAAATATTTCTTCTACAGGGAATAGTATTAGTTTTGGAACTTTAACGGAAGCAAGGTCAGATCCTGCTGCTTGTGCGTCATCTACAAGAGGTGTATTTGGTTCAGGTTCTCCAACAGGTCCTGCAGCATCTAATACAATTGATTTTGTAACCATCGCATCAACAGGAAATGCACAAGACTTTGGAGACTTAACTAGACAAGATGAACCAATAGGTTCTTGTTCTAATGCAACTCGCGGATTATGGGCAGGAGGAACTAATCAACCTGCAGGAACAGGAAAAAATGTAATTGATTATGTAACCATTGCATCAACAGGTAATGCAGTTGATTTTGGTGATTTAGTTATTCCTAGAAGTTATGTTACTGCTTGTGCTTCAAGTACTAGAGGACTAGTTGGAAATAGTGGTCAGTTTTCTCCAGCAGAATATCATAATAGCATTGATTATATAACAATAGCAACATTAGGAAATGCACAAGACTTTGGAGATTTAAATATTTCAGCAAGAAATGGTACTGCTTGTGCAAATTCAACTCGTGGAATATTTGCAGGAGGTACTACACCTTCAGGAGTGGTAAACAATATTGCTTTTGTTACGATTGCCTCACTAGGAAATGCAGTTAAATTTGGAGACTTAACACTTGCTAGAGATAGTTTTTCGTCATCATCTTCTCCAATTCGTGGATTATTTGCGGCGGGGGCAGCACCATCAGTTAATAATACTATAGATTATATCACCATTTTAACACAAGGAAATGCAATAGATTTTGGAGACCTGTCTGCCGCCAAGTTTGGTTCTGAAGGAACATCTAACGCTCACGGAGGTCTATAATGGGAATATTACGCACTAATAAAATCTCTGGATTAGAAACACCAACACCAGTCACAGGGTCTGTGAGTTTTGATGGGAGTGGGGATTATTTAAAACTAGCAAGTAGTGGAGATTTTGGTTATGCGACAGGTGATTTTACTTGGGAACTTTGGGTAAATTTTGGAGATGTTTCATCGGGCAATTATTATATTCTAGACCATGGAACTGATGGTGGAACTATAAGTTATTATGAAAATATTTTAAGATATTATAATACTACTATTGGTATTGGTAGTGTTTTATATGCAACTGGATTTGGTTCTAATTTTACTCCAACCACTTGGTATCATTTTGCCGCAGTTAGAAGAAATGGAGTAACATCTTTATATACTAATGGAGTGTTAGTATCTTCAGCAAGTGATACACACAATTATTCGGCACAAGCAATTTCTATAGCAACATACGGCGGAACTACAAGTGGTTCTAGTTCTTATGACTTTACTGGTTACATCTCCAACCTAAGAATCCTCAAAGGAACCGCACTCTACACATCAAACTTCACACCACCAGTAAACGAACTACAACGAATAGGAGATACTGTATTATTATGTTGCAATAATCCAGATTCGGCAGGAGCAGAAGCAACTGGAAAGACGATTACAGTCAACGGAAACGCAGCAGCATCAACATTCTCACCGGGACTTACAAGAGACTTTACCTACGGTACACAGTTCAGTGGGGTAACAAAGTTTGATACTCAAGGATATTTTGTTCCACCATCAGGAACGACAGAACAAAGAGGTAGAGGTCGTGGTGTTTTTGGTAGTGGATATATTGCACCTGCGAATGTTAATACAATTGATTTTATCAATATTCAATCTACAGGGAATGCAATAGATTTTGGTGACACATCAACGTCAGCAGCTAATGGTTCTGCATTAGGTTCTTCAACTAGAGGAGTTATTGGTGGTTATAATACTCCATCTACAGTAAATACAATTGAATATATTACGTTTGCAACTACATCAAATTCTTTAGATTTTGGAGATTTAACACTTTCTAGATGGGGATCAGCAAGTGCATCCAGTAGAACTAGAGGAATTTTTTATTCTGGATATGTGGCACCTGCAAATGTAAACAATATTGATTATATTACAATTGCATCTGTAGGTAATGCGATTGATTTTGGAGATGCTATTACTTCCACAAGATCAGGTGATGGATGCAGTTCTTCAACTCGTGGATTATTTGCAGGAGGAGTATCACCATCATTAAATACAATTGAATATATAACAATTGCAACTACAGGAAATTCTCAAGATTTTGGAGATTTAACTGTAAGTAGATTTGGTGCTGCTGCAACTTCATCTTCAACTCGCGCTATTTTTTGTGGAGGTTATGTTGGACCTGCTGGACAACTAACAAACACAATTGATTATGTTACAATGAGTTCTATAGGAAATGCTATTGATTTTGGTGATTTAACCAGATCAAATTGGACACTAAAAGGATTATCCAATTCAATCAGAGGAATTATTGGTGGCGGATATGCGGCACCATCTTATAATAATAATATAGATTATGTTACAATAGCATCCACAGGAAATGCATCCGACTTTGGAGATATGACTAGTTCAAGAGGTAGTTATTCTGCTTGTTCAGATTCTCACGGTGGTCTCTCATAATAAATACATCAGAGGTATAAGAACATGAGTTTACCACCAGTAGAAATACCACAAGGTGCAATCAGATTTAACACAGACTCACAGAAGTTAGAGTTTTATGCTCAAGACCAATGGTGGGAGATGGTGATTGATACTCCTAATCTTGGAGTGAGTTCTAATACTGATGCTGGTGCTGGTGCTCGTGGTTTATGGGGAGGTGGTGATGCTCCAGGAGTTCAATATAATACAATTGATTTTATTACTATATCATCCACAGGAAATGCTCAAGACTTTGGTGATTTGACTATACCACAAGTTCAAAGTGCTTCTTGTTCTTCATCAACTCGTGGAGTATTTGGTGGAGGTTTTACTTCTCCAGGAGGAGCAACACTAACTAATACAATTGCTTATGTAACAATATCATCCACTGGCAATGCATTAGATTTTGGTGACTTAAGTGCTGCAGTGAGAACACCTGGTGCAGTATCAAACTCAACCAGAGGAGTATTTGGTGGGGGATATACACCAACAATTGTAAATGTATTAGAATATATAAGTATTTCATCTACAGGAAATGCAGTTGATTTTGGTGATTTACTTGTATCACGACATAGATGTGGTGGTGGTATTGCATCACCAACTAGAGGAATATTTGGGAGTGGATATACACCATCAGCATCAAATGTTATTGAATTTGTAACTATTGCAACTCTTGGAAATGCACGAGACTTTGGAGATTTATCTGTAGCAAGAGGAGATGCTGCTGGATTATCTAATTCAGCGAGAGGATTACTTGGTGGAGGATATACTCCATCACTTTTAAGTACAATAGATTATGTAACCATATCTTCTCTTGGAAATGCAGTAAATTTTGGAGGTCTAACTGATGCTAGAGAAGGACTTGAAGGATGTGCATCACCAACTCGCGGAGTATGGGGAGGAGGATATTCTCCAGGATTTGTAAATGTGATGGATTATGTAACTATTTTAACTCAAGGAGATGCTGTTGATTTTGGAGATTTATCAGTTATTAGAAGTTCTCCTTCTGCCTGCTCCAACGCTCACGGAGGTTTATAAGAAATGACAATCTTACGCGCAAATACAATTGCTGGAACTGGAACAACCTTCGGACCATTACTTGATGGAAACCTTGAGTTTAATAGTCAGAACTATATTATACTTCCAAAAGGTACATCAAGTCAGGAAGGAGTCTTAAGAAACACAGCAGACGTTGTTGGAACTGGTGGAACTTATTATGATAATCTAGTGCTCGCAATGCCGTTTAATGCAGCAACTGGATTAACTGATGTATCATCAAGAAATCGTAATCCTGCTGCTTATGGTAATGTTGCGATTAGCACAGCACAGAGTAAGTATTATGGAAGTTCTGCTTACTTTGATGGTACTAGTAATGCAGGATATTTAACTCTAGATGATGGAAATCTTGGTTCTGGAGATTTTACTGTAGAATTGTGGGCATATTTAATTAGTAGAAACAGCACTTATCCTTGTTTTGTTTCTAATTATACTACCTTTACCACTGGATCATTTAGTTTTTTTGCGGGGCACAACGTAAATCCAACAAAGTATTCAATATTTCTTAACGGTAGTCCTACAGGAATTTATAGTAGCAATAATATAATTTATAATTCTTGGGTTCATTTGGCGGTGGTTCGTAGCGGATCTAACATTACAATCTATGTAAATGGAACTAGTGATGGTACTGGAACGAGTTCAGCAACATTAAATGGTGTTGGTTCCAAATATTGGATTGGTGCATCTGGGGATACTCCACCAAATACATACTTAAATGGTTATCTACAAGACCTCCGTATCTACAAAGGACTTGCAAAATACACAGCAAACTTCACACCACCAGATAGAATTGCAGAAGTCGGTGTAGGATTTAAGACTGGACAGTTACGATATAATACTGACAGTAATAAGGTAGAACTTTATGATGGAAACCAGTGGACAGAAGTTCAGTCAAGTCGTCCAGACCTGAATGGTGGTGCTCGTGGTTTGTTTGGTGGTGGGCAGCCAACACAAACTAATAATATAGAATATGTAAATATTTCTTCAACAGGAAATGCATTAGATTTTGGAGATTTAATAGCAGGTGCTAGAAATGTTCCTGGATCTTGTGCATCGTCAACTCGTGGAATTTGGGGAGGAGGAATAACTACAGATCCAGCATCTACTAATACAATTCAATATATTACCATTTCTTCTACAGGAAATTCTCAAGATTTTGGAGACTTAACTAGAGAACACTCTGGTCTATCTGGTTGTTCTTCCTCCACAAGAGGATTGTTTATGGGAAGTGCCGATCCAGCAGGAACAAATATCATTGATTATATTACAATATCTTCTGTAGGAAATGCAGTTGATTATGGAGATTTATTGACGGCAAAAAGATATGCTGCTTCTTGCTCATCCACTACAAGAGCTCTTAACGCTGGAGGAAATGCCGGAGGTTCTAGTTTTAACACTATTGAATTTGTTACTATATCTACTATAGGAAATACACAAGATTTTGGAGATTTAAGTTTAGCTAGAGGAAACTTTACATCCTGTTCAAATTCAACTCGTGGTATATTTGCAGGAGGGGGTCCAACTAATAATATAATAGATTTTGTTTTAATTGCATCATCGGGGAATGCTATTAAATTTGGAGATTTGACCGTAGGTAGAACTTATCTTTCTAGTTGTTCTTCTACTATTCGTGGAGTTTTTGCTGGCGGATATACACCAACTAATCAAAATATAATTGATTATATTACAATCCTTACACAAGGAAATGCAGTAGATTTTGGAGATTTGATAGCACCAAGATTAACTCAAGCAGGTTGTTCCAACGCTCACGGTGGGTTGTAAAAACCGACTAAGCATCCTATAATAAATAATACAGTTATAATAAAAATTGAACTGATATGACGGAAAAAAGTTCTGCTATTACTTCTGTAGACATTACACCAGGCGCAGAGATTTCAGTTACAACGCTCAAAAAAGACCTAGCGCAACTTGCATCTGGTCCTCTGCCTCAAGAATACAAAGGAATGCTCACTCACATTGAGGAGACACTTCCTGCAACACAAGCAGCGTGTGACAATTTCTATAAGTCACACTCGCAGATGATGACTGTGACTTTGGATATCACAGACCTCACACCTGTTCGTAGTATCAAGCACACACTTGCAGCAATTGAAAGAACCAAGAGTGCTCTTGCAGAAGCACAAATCAATCGTCGCAAGAATGAAATCAAAATCAAAAAGAAGCAAAGAGAGATTGATGCTTGTGAGGATGACCTCGACCGTGAGGAACTAGAGATTGAGATGATTGAGTTGATGAACAATAATATGAGTATTGAGAACTCAATGAAAGGTGCGATTCGTAAGATGTCGTTCCTGATGACTCAATATCGTTCTGTTCTAGACCATATCGGCAAGGATCATATTACCGAAGAAGATTATGAGCGTGAAGAGAAGCGTTATCATGTGATGACTGCACTAAAGCAAGCACTGAACTCTGCACGTCCTCGTGGCGGTGTGATTGATGAAGGCAACTCCATCTACCTGTTTGATATTGGAGTCAACGTTGCACATGCACAGGCAGAGGTCTTCAACTATCTGAAGATTGAAAACGAACTGATTCAGAATGGTCAAGCACCATCACATGAAATGACGATGGAATGGTTAGAGAAGTGTGCAGATAAGTTCCAAGATTGTGCAGAACGCTTTGCAGAAAGTCGTGGATTTAAAGTTCTTGATGAAAAGTCTCTTGCTTGGCCCGAGAATCCTCCTCTGCTTCCATCGACAATTGATCAGGAATTTGCTAAACTAAAAGCATCTGAAGAGGTTTGATATGAGTCTTCATTTGGTGATTGGAACTCCGATGTACGGAGGAATGTGTACAAGTGAATATACACAATCAATGATTCACTTGTCTGAAGCGGCAAACAAGTCTAATGTAAAGTTTACTACCATATTTCTTGGTAATGAATCCTTGATTCAAAGAGGACGCAATACGATTGCTCATCACTTCATGAGTATTCCCGATGCAACTCATCTTCTGTTTATTGATGCAGATTTGAAGTTCCGCGTCGAAGATGTGGTAAAGATGATTAAGGCAGATAAAGGTTTAATCATCGGTCCTGTTCCTCTGAAAGGATATAACTGGGAAGAGATTCGTCGGAGAGCACTTGCTGGCGAACCTGAAATCAATCGCACTGGTGGAGTATTTAATATCAATCATCTTCCCGGTATTACTATGGAAGATGAGGAAACACCATTTGAGATTGAGCATGGTGGAAATGCAATGATGATGATTCGTCGTGATGTCTTTGAGGAACTTGCTCCACATACACCAACTTATACAAATGGTGGTGCATCACTTCCTAATGGTGTAGAGATTAAGGATTATTTCCGAGTTGAAATTGATAAGGAAAAACAGCATCTTCTTTCAGAAGATTATTTCTTCTGCCATTCATATCGTAAGATTGGTGGTAAGGTTTGGGCAGCACCTTGGTGTGAAATTGGACACTTCGGATCTCATCTGTTTAATGGGCACTATGCTCTATCTCAAAAAAGCATAAATAACTAAAAACCATAAGATAATGTCAGCACAACATCCTATTATTAAATATCGTTTAACAAGAGACGGTAGAATTCCAGATTATCTTTGCACTGATCCAAGAGCATTTGGTGGAATGTATGGTGTAAATACAAATGTTCCGGGATTCATTCCTCGTTGGTTATCACCACAAGAAACTCAATTTCTTGGAATGGGTTGTGGTCCCATTGATCCCGAACAAGGTTCTCCTGCTGGCGTTTCTGTAGTTGAAACTAAACAGGAACTGCAAGATTATATCACTGGAATCAGCACTACTTGGACGGTAGATACCTCAGGAGTCACTGGCATTCACACAGAGACCACTACAGGCACTCTGGAAGCATGGAACGCTGGTCCTGACTACGTTGGGCCTGGACTCACCACAACCACGACTCCAGAGGTTACTTTTGCTCCTCCTTCCGGAACTATTATTATTCATGATGCAAACTATGTAACCAAGATTGTTACTGAAGTCGCAACATCTTCTGGAGTAACAACTTCAGTTCAAGAGTTTCCAATGGTTTATCCTTACACTAACATTACAATTGTTGGTGTATCAACAGTCGTTGGAGTTGTAACTACTACTAGTCCTGATCAGCAAGAAGTTACAACAACTACATCAACTACAACCACAGCAGCAACTCACGAAGATATTACTGAAGGTTATAGTGATTCAATCTCAACAACTGATGTTGATGGTGTAGTTACTAAGACAAGAACTAGAACATTTAGAGAAACAACAAAGGTCAGAAATCCATTTGATCCTGTTGCAGCAACTAATGAACTTTGGGGCATTTACGAAGTCGTAAACGGAATTACAACTGATTGTTAAAACTTTATGAAAACTTATTATTTTGACTGTGGGTTGCCTCGTAGCGGATCGACACTTTTGACTGCATTGTTGAATCAAAATCCTCAAATACACGCAGGCACATTATCTCCTGTATTTGAGGTTATGTATTATACGAACGATAGGTTACGGGGAGAACAAGCACAAGCATTTCCAAAACCACAAATCTTTAAGAAAATGGTTGGAGATGTTATTGATACTTATTATTCTGACGTAGAAGAACCTGTGGTCATTGATAAGTGCCGTGCTTGGAGTGCTCATGTAGACTTAATAAAGGAATACATTACACCAGAACCAAAGATACTTTGCACGGTCAGACATCCACTGGAGATTCTTGCATCCTTTATTGATCTGATTAATAACAGTCGTTCAGTGTCTTTTATCGATAAGGCACTACTCCAGCAAGGAATGTTCATCACAAATGATACAAGATGTGAGTTTATGATGAATCCCGGTGGCATTGTATGGGAATCGATGAATGCGCTGGCAACTACATTTCGCCAGAATCAAACTCAACACATTCACTTCATTCAGTATGATGACTTGGTAAATGATCCAAAGAGAGTAATGCAAGGTATTCATTCGTTCTTAAGACTGAAACCTTATGAGTATGATTTTGAGAATGTAGAGAATAAGTATCGTGAGAAAGATACAGAGGTTTATGGACTTCCAACAATGCACGAAGTTCGTAAGAAAGTAGAAAAAACTTCACGCCATTATTCAGAAGTCTTAAGTGAGGCAGTGATAAATAAATATAAGAATATGGACTTCTGGAACAGATAATAGATGTCTGAAGCAAGGATTAACCGCATATCTAATGAACAAGGAACGGGTGGTCCTACACTTTCAGGAATCACAACTTTTTCTGGTTTAAACTATTTTGTACCACCAAAAGGAACCACGGCAGAGCGACCTTCGGATTGTCCTCCTGGTTCCATTCGTTTTAATACTGATGGTGCTCATCTAGAATACTTTGATGGGTTGCAGTGGTTAGAGTTTGAAGCGTTTAATAATGAGTTGGGTGTGAATGGTGCTTTGGGACATCGTGGATTATGGAGTGGATATCAACCAGGAACTCCAGTAAATGTAATTCAATATGTAACAATATCAACTTTAGGAAACTCTATAGACTTTGGAGACGCAACACTCTCAAGTTCATATGAGAAAGGAGGAGTAGCGTCATCAACTCGTGGAGTATGGGGGGGAGGATTTCAGGGTGGTGGAGGAGGAACTAATGTAATTGATTACGTTACTATTGCATCGACAGGAAATGCAATTGATTTTGGTGATTTAACTCAGGTAAGAAAGGCATCTGGTGGTTGTGGATCTTCTACTCGTGGATTATTTTCCGGAGGAACAAATACTCCCGCATTTTATAATATTATTGATTATATAACTATAGCATCAACAGGAAATGCAGTTGATTTTGGCGATACTAGTAATGCACAAGAACAAGGAACTGCAGTATCATCGTCAACGCGAGGAATAATTGCAGGAGGCAATACTTCTCCAGGGGCACAAATAAATGTAATTGAGTATGTTACTATTTCTTCGATTGGAAATGTAGTTGATTTTGGAGATTTAACCGAAGGAAAAAGATTACTTACTGCAGTTGGAAATGCTACTCGTGGTGTTTTTGGTGGAGGTCTTACCGGAGTTCCAGTTAATACTATAGAATATATTACTATTGCATCAACGGGAAATGCACAAGATTTTGGTGATTTAATTACTAATAATAGAAATAATGGTGGTGTATCTTCACCAACAAGAGGACTTTTTGCAGGAGGTTCTACACCATCATTTACAAACGTAATTCAATATGTGACCATATTAACAACAGGAAACTCACAAGATTTTGGTGATTTACTTGCTGCTGGAGAACTTAACAATTCAAGTCTATCCAACGGTCACGGAGGTCTATAATGTCTGAATTCAAATCATCAAACTTTAGAAACGAAGACAACAGTGGTGCTCCTGATATTGTTGGAGTCACTACATTCACTTCACCATTTTACTTTGTTCCACCATCAGGAACCACAGCAGAAAGACCTTCTGGTGATGGACTTGCACCGGGTATGTTGAGGTTTAATACTGATATTGGAAGACTGGAAGTATGGAGAGGAGACCATTGGGCAACGATACTTGGCGAGTCTCCTAATCTTGGCGTTAATGGTGCTCTTGGTGCTCGTGGTTTGTTTGGTGGTGGTTATGGTGGTTCTCCAGCAACAGCAACTAATGTAATTGATTACATTACAATTTCAACTCTCGGAAATGCTTTAGATTTTGGCGATTTAGCAATAAGTAGTGGTAGATCACCTACTGCTTGTGCTTCACCAACTCGTGGAATATTTGCAGGTGGTGATGGTTCAAATGTTTTACAGTTTGTAACTATTTCATCCACTGGAAATACACAAGATTTTGGTGATATGTCTATTCCTGCACAGCAAAGAGGTGGTTGCTCAAACTCAACAAGAGGATTGATTGCTGGGTCTAGATATAGTGCTCCAAATGATAATTCAAATATAATTGATTATATTACCATGGCATCAAGTGGGAATACACAAGATTTTGGAGATTTAACATCTGGAAGAGGTGCAATGGGTTCTTTTGCATCATCAACTCGTGGAATATGGGCAGGCGGTGGTATTTCAACTCCAGATGCTGCTAGAAATATAATTGATTATGTGACTATATCAACTACAGGAAATGCATTTGATTTTGGTGATTTACTATCTAATGCAAATGATGTGTATTCTTCTTGTTCAAATTCAACTCGTGGGGTTATTCAATCCATAAATGGTACAAACACTATAGAATTTGTAACTATCTCAACATTAGGCAATTCATCCGACTTTGGCGATTTAACTGTTGCTAGAATTGGTGCAGGTGCTTGTTCTTCTTCAACTCGCGGTGTATTTGGTGGTGGAACTGGTCTTTCCAACGTTATTGATTATATAACCATTACCACCACAGGAAATGCTATAGATTTTGGAGATAGAACTATTTCGGCATATCAAATTGCTGGTCTCTCCAACGGTCACGGAGGTTTATAAGAAATGTCTAAACTCAACATTAGCAGACTAACCAACGAGAACGAGGACGGGTCACCAAAGATTAGTGGTATTACTACCTTTTCTTCTACTGCATTTTTAGAAGTACCGAAAGGAAGTACAACACAAAGACCAGAAAATCCACAACCGGGAATGATACGTTTCAATACTGATGGTGGACACTTAGAGTATTTTACTGGTGAGTTCTGGGATGAAGTTCTTGTTGCTAATAATACTTTAGATGGTGGTAATCGTGGTTTGTTTGGGGGAGGTAATAATCCATCGGTTAATATAATTGATTATATTACAATATCAACAATAGGAAATGCAATTGATTTTGGTGATTTAGTAGGTTCTGGATTATCAAATTTATCAAAATTATCAGCATCTTCAAGCACTAGAGCGTTATTTGCTGGCGGATATACTCCAGGACCTGGACCTATCAATTCTATTGATTTTATAACTATTTCATCAACAGGAAATGCTGCAGATTTTGGAGATTTAACTAGAGGAACATATAATGGAAGTAATGGTGTTTGTTCATCTTCAACAAGAGGGATATTTGCAGGATTAAATTTTGGAACTTCTCCTTTAAATTCAAATGTAATTGATTATGTAACAATCGCATCTATAGGTAATGCACAGGACTTTGGTGATTTATCTGCAGCAAAAGGTCAATTGGCAACTTGCTGCTCTTCAACAAGAGGAGTGTTTGCAGCAGGATACACTGCACCTTCAGGACCAAGATATAATGTTATTGAATATATAACACTAACAACTACAGGAAACGTAACCGATTTTGGAGATTTATCTGGATCTTCAAGTGGAACTACTGGATGCTCCAACAGCACTAGGGGTCTTTTTTCTGGTGGTGGTTTTACACCAAGTGCTAATAACACCATAGAATTTATTACAATTGCATCTACTGGAAATTCTACTGATTTTGGCGATTTAACGCAGGGGAGAACACAACCATCTTCAGTATCTTCACCAACTCGTGGAGTATTTGGTGGAGGAAAATCGCCAACTATTGTTAATACAATTGATTATGTAACAATATTAACAACAGGAAATGCTACAGATTTTGGTGATTTAACTTTAGCAAGAGAGGATTTCGCTGCTTGCTCCAACGGTCACGGAGGACTCTAAATAATACTATGGAGACTAAACAATAATGTCCGCAAATCCCGGAGCACTACGATTTAATACAGACTCACTGAAGATGGAACTCTACGATGGAAATCAGTGGGTAGAGATTGTTGCGACCTCTCCTGACTCACAGACTGGTGGTGCTCGTGGTGTTTTTGGTGGTGGATATACTCCCTCTGCAACTAGTACAATCGAATATATTACCATATCAACAACAGGAAATGCACAACTCTTTGGTGACTTAACCCAAACAAGAACTACTCCAGCAGCATCAGCATCTTCTACAAGAGGACTTTTTAGCGGTGGTCAAGTACAACCATCTTTTGTAAATCAAAATACAATTGATTATATTACTATTGCATCCACTGCAAGTGCTATAGACTTTGGAGATTTAACGAGAACTGTAGTTGCTTCCGCATCTTGTTCATCATCTACTAGAAGTTTAAATGCTGGTGGATCTTCAAATACAATTGATTATATAACTATTGCATCAACAGGTAATGCTGTTGACTTTGGTGATTTGACTAGAAGTGTGTTTAGATTTGCTGCTTGTGCTTCACCAACTCGTGGAGTATTTGGTGGGGGAAATTCATCACCAGTTACAGCAACTAATGTTATTGATTTTGTAACTATATCTACATTAGGAAATGCCACAGACTTTGGAGATTTATTAACAACAAGGCAAGCACTCGGAGCATGTTCCAATGCAACTCGTGGATTATTTGCTGGAGGGTATAATCCATCAAATCTAAATGTAATAGAGTACATTACGATTGCTGCTTTAGGAAATACATTAGATTTTGGAGATTTAACAGTTGCTCGCTCTTATAATGCAGGAGCATCTTCTGCTATTCGTGCTATTTTTGGTGGAGGAAACACTAATGTCATTGATTATATATCAATAATGTCTATTGGAAATGCAATTGACTTTGGCGATTTAACTTTCACACAATATTGTTTGTCTAATGCTTGCTCCAACGGTCACGGAGGTTTATAAGAAATGTCTGAATTTAGAATAGACCAAATCACAAATCAATCAGGAACTGCAGGACCAAATATTGCAGGTATTACAACCTTCTCTGCGACTTCTGGGTTGTTGATGCCTAGTGGTAGTACAACTAAAAGATATATACCATCAAATATAGTTGAAAGTAATTTGCTTTTATATTTGGATGCAGGTATATATCAATCATATACTGGTTCTGGAACTCTTTGGAGAGATTTGAGTAATAATAATTACACAGAACAATTAATAAATGGCGTATCATACACTACATCAAATGGAGGAGCATTAGATTTTGATGGAACTAATGACTATGTTCTGATAGGAGATGTGATTAAACCATCTAATATAACAGTTAGTACTTGGTTTAATGCTGATGATGTTTCTTCGGGACAAAGACTTGCTAGATGGAGATTTTATGGATTTGGTTTGACTATTGGTAATGGAGCAATTGCGGCAGATATTTGGGATAGTATTTCTAATAATGTGGGAGTAATTTCTGATTCAAATTATTTACAAACAAATAAAATATACAATGCTACTATGACTTTTGGAAGTAATACACTTAAATTATATATAAATGGGCAATTAATAGGGCAAAAAGTTGCATTAACAAATTCAATATATTATTCTTCCGATGGAACTGGATTTACAATTGGTAGAGATGGTGGATCTGCTGGCGCACATTATAATGGAAAGATGTATACATTTTCAGTGTATGAAAGAGCATTAGATGCATCAGAAGTTGTTCAAAATTACAATGCTCTTAAAGGGAGGTTTGGATTATGAGTATTCCGGGAGCAATCAGATTCAACACTGACTCGATGAAGTTAGAGTATTATCGTGGTGGTCCTGTAGGATTTGGAACCACTACAACAACTGGTGAATGGGTTAATCTTACAACAGACTCACCAGACATTCAGACTGGTGGTGCTCGTGGTGTTTTTGGTGGTGGGTATTTAGCACCAGCAGTAAATACAATTGAATATATTACTATATCTACAACAGGCAATTCTCTAGATTTTGGAGACCTCACACTATCAACGATGATGTGTGGAACTGCAGCATCTATAACAAGAGGTCTTTTTGGTGGTGGTTCTTCATTTCAAAATACAATTTCATATGTAACTATATCATCAACAGGAAATGCAATTGATTTTGGAGATTTAATTTCAGCAAGAAGAGATTTATCTTTAAGTCCTTGTTCTTCATCTACAAGAGGTTTATTTGTTGGTGGAAGCGAGGGACCAGCAGCATCTTCATCTAATATCATAGAATATGTAACAATTGCATCAACTGGAAATACTAATGATTTTGGCGATTTAACTTCAGCAAGAGCAACTGTTGGAACTTGTGGTTCTTCTACTAGAGCAATATTTGGTGGTGGTACAGCAACACCAGCAGTAATAGTAAATATTATAGAATTTGCAACATTTTCAACTTTAGGGAACACTGCAGATTTTGGAGATTTAACAACAGCAAGAACTGCACCTACTTCTAGTTGTTCCAATGCAGTAAGAGGATTATTTGCTGGTGGTGTAACTCCAGGAGCAGTCAATACCATTGATTATATAACAATTGCAACTCTTGGGAATGCAATTGATTTTGGTGATTTGACTGTAGTAAGATATCACACTGGTGCAGCATCATCATCAACTCGTGGAGTTTGGGGTGGTGGATGGAAAAATCCTGGATATGATGATACATTTGATTATGTGACTATTATGAGCACAGGAAATGCAGTTGATTTTGGGAATTTATTATCTTCTAGATGGGGAGTAGCAGGTCTCTCCAACGGTCACGGCGGTCTAGGATAAATAATTCTAAAACGATATGTCTGTAATTAGAGTCAATAATATTACAAACAGAAGTGGAAATGCAGGACCAACGATTGCAGGAACTGCGACTGTAAACTCAACGTCCCATTTTGTTCCTCCAAGTGGAAGAACTGGACAACGATATGCAGACGACGGTGAGAATATTGTAAGAGACGGATTGGTTTTATATCTGGATGCTAAGTACTCATATCCATCAACATCTGGTATTGGAACTACTACCCAAGGTGCAGCAGCAACAGCAGGAAGTAGTTTAGATGGAGAACCCTATACTTGGTATGATATGAGTGGTTATGAAAATCATGGTCAAGTAGTCGGTGCTGGTTATAATTCTACAAATGGAGGAACTTTAGTTTTTGATGGTGTAAATGATTTCGTTAGAATTGGTGCAAATCAAGTATTTAATAGCAATAATTATACTGTAAGTTTGTGGACATATAGTACAAAAGTAGATTGGTATGGTGTATTTTTTACAAAAGGATATTCGGATACATACTTAGTTGATTTACAAATATGGGATGATGCCGGATTTAGAATATATTCGGGAAATAACACTCCAACGTCAACTCAATTTGGACTTGGTGCTCAAGTTAGAAGTATGATATTTAATGTATGGGCAAATCTAGTAGTTACAAACAATAATGGAAATTATACAACCTATATTAATTCTTCATTTTATGCTAGTGGAACATATAACTCACCAATCCAAAACAGACCAATCTATCTTGGTGGTCCTGTAGAAGGTGGATATTTTGCAGGATATTTTGGTGGGAGAATGGGACCAGTTTTATATTACAACAGAGCACTATCAGCAGCAGAAGTACTCCAAAACTACAATACACACAAGAGTCGTTTCGGTCTCTAAATACTCATAAGAACTCATAATACAATGTCCGTTATACGCACCAACAACATTACCAATAAAGACGGAACCAGTGGTCCAACGATTTTAGGGATTTCCACTGTGAATTCTTCTGGTTTTATGAGAGTTCCTGTTGGTGATACAAGAACTAGACTTGTAAGAGATTATGAAAATATTGTAACTAATGGATTGGTTTTACATCTTGATGCAGGAAGAGCAGCATCTTATGGTGGTGATGGAACAACTTGGAGAGACTTAAGTGGTCAAAATAATAATGGAACTCTTCAAGGTGGTGTTGGTTTTACTGTTGATGATGGTGGGTCTTTGATTTTTGATGGTGTGGATGATAATGTAGACACTAGAGTTTTTGCATACTCGCCATATATGACTTTTTCCGTTTGGGCAAAAACTACTAGTTCTGCTACTAGTACTTCGTTTGTCGATTTTAATAGTATTGATAATAAAACAATAATGAATTTAGGAATTAGAAATACTTCTGGAAAATTAGCACTAACATATAATGATATTTTACCTATTCTAGGCGCCTATCCATATATGGAAGGAAATACAACAATAAATGATGGAATTTGGAAAAATTTAGTTGGACTTTATGATAGTCAAGGTCCAAAATTATACATTAATGGTGTTAGAGAAAATGTAACTCACTATGAAAATTCAAGTGATAATAGAAATGGGTCATTAATGCAAACAGTACAAACACAATATTTTAGGTTAATGGGTCTTGGAAATAATCCAACTGGATATAGACTTTCTGGAAACATAGCACAAGTCTCCATATACAACAGAGCACTCACAGCATCAGAAGTCCAACAAAACTTTAATGCACTCCGCAGTCGTTACGGAATATAATCAATGACTATCCCAGCAGGAGCACTACGATTTAATTCAGATTCTAGAAAACTAGAATACTACAACGGGGAAGCATGGTGGCAGATTGATAGTTTCACACCAGACTCTGCGACTGGTGGTGCTCGTGGTGTTTTTGGTGGTGGAAACATAAATCCCGGAGCAGCAGTAAACACAATCGATTATGTGAATATCTCATCGACAGGGAATTCTGTAAGTTTTGGAACCTTAACTTCATCTAGAAGTGGTATGGGTGGAGTAGCATCCAATACCCGTGGTATATTTGCCGGCGGATATACAACAATACCAGCAACAAGATTTACAGCGATTGATAAGATTACAATTTCTTCAACTGGTAATGGAGCAAGTTTTGGTTCATTATCTGGTGGTAGAAGCTCTATAATAAGTTGCTCAAATGCAACTAGAGGAATATTTGCAGGTGGATATGCTCCAACCCGAATCAATGTAATTGAATACATTACAATTGCCTCTGATGGTAATCCAATTGATTTTGGAGACTTATCGCAAAATACAAGAACGGGGGGATTTTCTGGTGGATGTGCTTCTTCTACTCGTGGAATAATTCCTCTTGGCATCACTAGTCCATTAGGAATTTTAAACACGATTGAATTTATTACAATATCAACATTAGGAAACTCTACAGACTTTGGAGATTTATCTGTACCAAGAGGTCCTGCATCTTGTTCAAATGCTGTTCGTGGTATTTTTGGTGGCGGTATTTCCCCAACACCAGCGCCATCTACTTATACAAATATAATTGATTATATAACCATTGCAGCATCAGGAAATGCTACAGATTTTGGTGATTTAAGTGGATCAAGAGCAAATGTAGGATCATGTGCATCATCAACTCGTGGTCTATTTGTTGGAGCAACAACCCCATCTGGAAATATCAATGTAATTGAATATGTGACGATTATGAGCACTGGAAACGTAATTGATTTTGGAGACATAACTGCCGCCAGTAACACATTAGAAGCAGCTGCTAGTATTTCTAACGGTCACGGTGGTCTCTAATAAATAGAAGTGCCTTAATTGACCGCAATCTTTAGGGTAGGAGAGGTTTTTCCTCTCCTTTTTAATATAAATATTAATGCGGTCAATTTAAGAGCAGAGAAATGTCCAAGCATTTTTATGTCTACTATTCCTATGAGGAATTTGGTAGAGGTTATATTGGTAGTCGTGGATGTAAGTGTCTACCAGAAGAAGACTTTAAGTATTATGGAAGTTTTAGAGACAAAAACTTTAATCCTACTCAAAAGATTATTCTAGGAGTTTATGAGAGTAGGAAGGATGCTTATGAAGCAGAGATATTATTGCACGAATTTTATGATGTTTCTAGGAATCCTCATTTTGCTAATAGAAGCAAACAAACTTCAACAAAATTTTCTATGAGTGGGGTAAAATTATCAGAAGAAACAAAAAGAAAAATGGGTGCTTCTAGAAAAGGTAGAAAGCATTCTAAAATTACTAAACAAAAAATGAAGAATAGTGCAATTGGTAAAAAACTAAAGGAAGAAACTAAAAATAAGATTAGAAATTCAAAACTAGGAAAAAAGACAAAACCTCACACACAAGAATCAATTGAGAAAATGAGGTTGAGTAAACTTGGGAGAAAAAGAACGGAAGAAGAAAAGAAAAAAATTAAAGAAGGATGTAAAAATAAAGTATATGATGAAAGATATATTGAAAATTTAAAGCAAAAAATGAAAGGTAATGATTTATCGGTAAACTATAATAAAGTTTATACTTTAAAAAGTCCTGAAGGAAAAATTTACAAATTTAGCCATATTTCACAATTTTGTAGGGAGCACGACAATATCTCAAGATTTGGTATTTACCAAATGAGAGTAAAAAAAGTTACTCATTATAAAGGATGGAAACTTTTGAAATTTGAAGAACTACCAACACCAAACAACACCACTCCAACGCCTACCTGAAGTCACTTCATCAACGCGATGTGGATAGAGAAAAAGGCTGGGCCACGCTATGATTGACCCAGCAGCAGGTTTAACTTTATAATCGTCCCAAAAGACTAATTCTCCACCTTCATAATTATCATTCAAACAAATAATCATACTTAAGACTGGTATGCCTTGCTCTGGTGGAGAAAATAAACTCCGGATGTGGTCCATATGGCAGCGCATTATCATACCGGGTTCATAACGATTAAAACGAACCTTACTGAACTTATTCATAATCTGACTAGTTCTATCTCCACCACCTTCAAATAGAACTTTTTGATTATAAATTCCACCCATTTGGATAATGAATGGCGTTAACAAGTTTTGAAGTTCATCGGTAGTGTTCTGAACCTCAAGTTCTTTAGTCTCTTCAGAACCAAAAGTTCCTTGAACGCTATTATACCAAGTGTGTTTGCCCCACTCTCTTTTTTCAATATCATCAATAATATAATCGCAAAGATTTTGTGGAATCAATTGTTCCACCAAAATTAAATCTTTAAGTGTTGAATCTGGATTGTTTAAAGTCATCTATAAGTCTCCTATCAAATGCAGCGGTCTAGAGGTAAATAGGTCAAAGAATTCATATCACCAAGATTACCCTTTGCCCAAGTATTAAAGGACAAACTAATTCTTTCAGTTTCTGACTGGTTTGCAGGCACACTATGAGTCAGATTACTGGGAAAGATAATCAGTTCTCCTGCTTTCATTGGTAACAGGAATGTAGCACTATTAAAGTTATTATACTTTACTGTACTCAAACTTACATCTCTTTGTGCTTTACTCCGAAACTGAATTGGTGGTAGTTGCTCACTAATCACAGGATACCAGACACCACTCACAAGACTATTTGGATGAACATGTTCGTGATGTGATTCACCTTTACCAGACTTGTTAATCCAAGATTGTGTAATAATAAGTTCATTATCAGAACTCATAATTTCAGTGACGAACTTATGAATCTTTGATTTAATAAACTCTTTAATATTACTCAACTCTGGTTTATCTAATACGAAAGTATCTTCTGACTGTCGGTTATAGTGAATCACATTACCTGCATCACCACCCTTGTTTTCTCTGCGACAAGGAAGATTACGAATATACTCTAATTCTTTTTCATAAGGTAGAGGATATTTTGCAATCAATACTGGCGTTGGAAATAATGATAAAAGTTCATCCTGCATTGAATTTAAATCTCATTTAATCTATTTAACAACCTTCGAATATTATTATCTCCAAAGGCAACAAACCTATCCTACTCATTATTTCCCACATTGTCAACCCATTGACACGTATGATAAACTGTATAAATTATATAAACGTTTATTAAAAGAAATGAATTTCACCGTATATTCAAAAAATGACTGTCCATATTGTTACAAAGTTAAACAAGTTCTTGAGTTGACAGGACGTAACTTTGTAGTTTATAATCTTAATGATCATTTCACCAGAGACGAGTTTTATGCTGAGTTCGGTGAAGGGTCTACATTTCCACAGGTTATTTGTGATGATAAAAAACTTGGAGGATGTACTGATACAATTAAATTTTTAAAAGAAAATCAAATTGTCTAATACGAACATAAATAATAACGACCATAGAAATCGTGGCGTTGAATTTCTACTAGATGGAGGTAAAAGAAAGCAAACACATCCATATCACATCATCTTTGAGAAGATGGTTTGCTTTCTGAATCGGGAGGTAACCATCTATTTTGAGTTTTCCTTTAGATCTAGGAAAAGAAAAGTAGTTTCCCGAGGTAGAAAAAATGTTAGCAATTAGTCTAGTATTCGGTTCATTTTTAACCGTACTGTTTCTTATAGTGGGAATAATTGGTGGATGGGTTGCTAGGGAATACATGTTGAATTATCAAGATAAACCAAATCTTCATCCAGAGTTTTTTGATAAAAATGGCAACGTAGTTCCCGATGAAGTTTTAGCAATTAGTTTTAATCCAGATTATTTTGATGATTATGAAGATGAGGATGAAGAAGACTGACTAAATATTGTACACTGAGTTTAGATTTTGAATCTTATGACTACAACGACTAAGAAAGTAGTAACTAAAGTAAAAACAGTTACTGCAAAAGAAAAAGAAATTCAAGAATTGCCAGTAAATCCTTTTGCTTTTGAAGTGCTTCAACTTGCTTCAAAGCAAAGGTCAAATGCCAAGAAAGTTGAAGTTCTGAAGAAATATGATCATGCATCTTTAAAAGCAATTTTTATCTGGAATTTTGATCAGAGCATTGTTTCCATGCTTCCTGTTGGAGATGTTCCTTATGCAAGTGTTGGGGAACAAAATTCTTTCGGTGGAACAATGAGTGAAAAAATTGAAGATGCTGTTTCTAAAATGGGTGAGATTGGATCCAACTCTCTTGGTTCGCAAGATCAGGGTTTTTCTTCAATTAGAAAAGAGTATTCTAAATTTTATAATTTCATTAAAGGTGGTAACGACGGATTGAGTTCTCTTCGTAGAGAAACAATGTTTATTAATATCCTTCAAGGACTTCATCCTCTTGAAGCAGAAATTCTTTGCCTTGTAAAGGACAAAAGACTTGAAGAGAAGTATAAGATTACCAAAGAAATTGTAAGTGAAGCATATCCTGATATTCAATGGGGAGGACGTTCGTGAGTAAACTTCATGATGTGATTGAGAAGGTACAAAAAACGGAAAAGCATATGGACCATTGGACATCAGTAGAAAAAGAAACTTGTAAGTCGCGTTATGGGTGTGATATTCTGATTGAAAATAGTTCATACACTGAGGTTTGTACAAAGGAAGCACCTAATGATGCCTATATTATCAAATACACCGTAGAGGATAAAATTTGTTTTGATCTTACAAGAGGAACAAGAACTCGTTTGTTTGATATGTACTGGGATAAGTTTCGTGAAAATCTAAAGAGTATCCATTTTGGATATGGTAGACATAATCCAAAGATGTGGGGTTACAAGGCACCTGAAAAGAAAAAGCGAAAGTAATTACCCAAATCGTAGAAAAAATTTCCGGTAAAATTTTTGATTCTTAAGATTTTTTAAAACTGTATCGCATTATACAGTTAATATTTGATAAATATCCACGAAAGAGAGTATAGTACTCTTATCGTTCATCCCTATGGGACGGAAGTAAGCCGACTCGGAACGGATCGTTCATCTATGGAAGCACTCTTCTTAACTTGTTTACAAGCACAGTTTATTATTGGTAGAGTGATTACTCACCCAGAATTAAATTCTCAACAAAAGAATGATATTGTCTGGGAAATCAAACAGATAACCAAAAAAGGTTGTTTCCAAGACGCAAAAGCCGACTGAAGGAACGCTCTTTAATCTAAAAAACTAAGGAGAAAACCTAATGTCTAAAGTCGTATATCGTGGTATCGAGTATGATACTGAAAAGCGTATTCAGTATCAGCAACAAATGATGCAGCAACCCCAACAATACAACGAAACCTATCGTGGTGTTAAGTTTGTAAAGGAGGGACACAAATGAACACTTACTTTGTTCGCTATCTTAAAAGAAAAGCAAAGAAGGAACAACTTCTTCATAACGCACAACTGAATATGGCAAAGCAACCACAAGTTGCTTGACGTAAAGGAGGGTTGATTCCCTCCTTTTTTTATGTTATGATATCCCCAGTGAAAACTACCCTATGGACAAAGACAAACTAAAACTTATCGTCCGTAATCTTGAACTCCTTGTAGACTCTTTGAAGGCAGAGGTTTATTCTGATGTAAATGCTTACACCAATCCAGAAGTAAGAAAAAGACCAATTTTAGATTACGACGAAATTTTTGAAGATGATGATGGATACGCCGATTAGTAGAGCAAAAAAACTTGTTAAGTTACTTGAAAGACTTGCAAAACAAGAACATCTTTACACAAAAGAAAAGATTATAGAAATGAAAGCACAACTGCGAGTAGTTAAAGAAGAACTTGCAGATCTTGAAGCAAAAACCTCAAAAGGATTTGGAAAAAAATGAAACCTATTAAAGCAAAAGACCTTCTTGAACTGGATAAAAGACTTGAAGTTGTAAAACTTCAGGGTTATCCAATCCCAGAACAAGTTATTTGGCAAGCAGGAAAGGGCGATTATTCTGAAGTTCCGATTCATAACGTTCCAGTTCCTAACCATCACGAATGTGGTCAGTGGATTGTTGAACAATTGCTTGCTAATGAGAGAGGGCATTGGGGTCCAATTGAGCATCCTGGCATTACTTTTTCTTGTGCTGGATTTGTTCATAATGTTATCGTTCAGGCAAGAACTCACCGTATTGGAACCAGTTGGGATGTTCAGTCTCAACGTTACACTGGAAAGCGTGTTCTTAAAGTTGCCAAGCGTGAACTTAATGTTGAGGAAGTCTTCTACGTGCGCCCTGAGGGGTTCTATACTAACCGTAAGGGTAAGAAGTATGAATGGACCGAAGAGCACCGACAACGCAAGTTAGATCGCATTTTGAGTGAGTGTGAGGAGTATGCTGATTACTATGAGCAGGGTATGTGTGAAGAGCATATTCGGGATTATCTTCCTCAGGCAATTCGTCAGAACTTTGTAGTCTCATTTAATCTTCGTTCAGTTCTTCACTTTATGGATCTTCGTTCTAAACTTGATGCTCAAATTGAAATTCAAGCACTTTGTGATGCAATTGCTCCCGAACTTCAAAAATGGTCTCCTAATGTTTGGAGGTATTATGAAGAAAAACGCCTTCATAAAGCACGTCTGAGTCCATAAATATTTTTGTATTGATTTCTTAACTTATGGAGTATTATACTTACGCTTATTTACGAGAAGATAAAACTCCATGGTATATTGGTAAAGGTAAAGGTAGAAGAGCATATCAAAAACATGATTTCTTTTCTCCCCCACCAAAAGATAGAATACTCATTCTTAAAAATAATCTTACAGAAGATGCTGCATATAAACATGAAATTTATATGATTAATGTTTTTGGTAGAAAAGATTTGGGAACTGGAATTCTTCGCAATAAATCAAATGGTGGAGATTCTCCTCCTATCTTTACTGGACATACTGAAAAAAGTAAAGAAAAGATACGAAATTCCTGCAAGGGTAGAGTATTTGGTCCAGGTATGAGTGAAGATGCGAAAAATCGTCTTTCTAAACGGAATAAAGATATGGGAATAAAACCTCCTTTGTATGTCAAATCGTTTAAATTGATGTCTCCAAAGGGAGAAATATATAATGGTGACAATATTAATGAATTTTGTAAACTACACAATTTAAAACCTTCTTGCATATATGATTTGCGTAGAGGAAGACAACAACAACATAAAGGATGGAGATTAGTTTAATGGCAATATATCCAGTTTATAATCCGGAAACGGGTGAAAAAAAGGTTATTGAAATGAGTGTCCATGATATTATGGATTGGTATGAAAATAATAAACCTTGGTCCCGTGATTGGTCACAAGGATGTGCCACACCAGGAGAAGTTGGTGAATGGCGAGATAAACTTATTGCTCGTAATCCTGGTTGGAATGAAGTTCTTGATAGAGCAAGTAAAGCACCAAAATCAACTGTAAAGAAAATCTAATATGGCAAGACGAAAGAGAGGCAACGGAGATCAACCAATCGGAGTTGGTTTGACTGCAAAACAAATGAAGAGGAGAAAACCTCTAAGTTCTGAATATTTAATTGATATTGATCCTCTTACAGACAATCAAAAACGTTTGTTTGAATCATATGCTTCCGGAAAACATTTAGTTGCATATGGATGTGCAGGAACTGGTAAAACTTTTATTTCTCTTTACAATGCTCTTCAAGATGTTTTAGATGAACATTCTCCTTATGAAAGAATCTATTTGGTTCGTTCATTAGTTGCCACAAGAGAAATCGGTTTTCTTCCTGGATCTCATGAAGATAAGGCAGATATTTACCAGATTCCTTATAAGAATATGGTGAAGTATATGTTCCAGATGCCTTCTGATGCTGACTTTGAAATGCTTTATGGTAACTTAAAGTCGCAGGAGACAATTAAGTTTTGGAGTACTTCATTCCTTCGTGGAACGACTCTTGACAATGCCATTATTATTGTGGACGAGTTTCAGAACCTAAATTTCCACGAACTTGATTCCATCATTACTCGTGTTGGTGAAAATACTAAAATTATATTCTGTGGCGATGCTTCTCAGTCAGACTTGCAGAAAACAAATGAGCGTAATGGTATTGTAGACTTTATGACGGTGTTGCGTAAAATGCCTTCATTTGATATAATTGAATTTGGTGTAGACGATATTGTTCGTTCTGGACTTGTTAAAGAATACATCCTTGCAAAAATGGAATCTGGTTTTTAATGTTTAATCATATTGATATTGAACTCCCCCAGTTGGAGCGTGAAACAATTGATGGTGTAAGGTACTATAAAGTTCCCAACGAAGAAGAACTTATCCGACTGGTCTCCATCACTTCGGTGACCAGTCATTTTAATAATGAAATCTTTGTTAAATGGCGTAAAAAAGTCGGAGATGTGGAAGCAGATCGCATCACAAAAGCGGCAACAAGTCGTGGGACTGATATGCACACTCTGGTAGAACATCATCTTAAAAATGACAAATTGCCAGAAGTCCAACCAATCTCTGATTTTCTTTTTAAGATTGCAAAGTCAGACTTAAATCGCATAAATAATATTTACGCCCTTGAAGGGTCCCTATATAGTAAGCAACTGGGTATTGCTGGGACTGTTGATTGTATTGCTGAATATAATGGCGAATTATCAATAATCGACTTTAAAACTTCTAAAAAACCAAAACCACGAGAGTGGATCGAACATTATTTTGTTCAATGTATGGCATATGGATGTATGTTATACGAACTGACTGGTATTTCAGTCAAAAAACTTGTAATCATTATGGCTTGTGAAAATGGAGAATGCGTCGTCTATGAAGAATATGACAAATCAAAATACATCAAACTTCTCACCGAATACATTAGAAAGTTTGTTAGAGATAAATTGGAGCTCTATGGAACCAAATAAAGAACTAGAACAAGCCATCGAGAATAAGTTTCTAACGCCTTCCAAGTTTGCTCTTGAGATTGAAAAAATCGTAGCAGAAGAAAATTTTAACTATATTGATGCAATTTGTCATTATTGCGAAATTAATAGTCTTGAGGTAGAATCAGTTACGAAACTCATTTCAAAACCTTTGAAAGAGAAATTAAAGTGGGACGCAACTCGTCTTAACTTTATGAAACGAACTTCGAGAGCAAAACTTCCGTTATAAGCGTTTTACTTATATTTACTTTTATGGTATAATCGGGGATATTCTAAATAGTTTTAGTATTGTTTGAAAAACCCTAATGTCTTATAAGAATAAACAAGATGCCCTTGATTATGCAAAAAGATATCGAGAAGAACCAAAAAACGCTGCTGTAATTAAAAGGCAGAAAGATGCTTGGTATCAAGAACAAAAAGAGCGCGTAAAACTCAAAGAAAGAGAAAGACGCCGACTTATGCGCGAATCCGCTCTTGAAGAGTTGGGTGGAAAGTGTGTAATATGTGGAACTACCGAAAACTTAGAGTTCAATCATATTGACCCCTCCACCAAAGAACGAGAAGTATCTACCGAGTGTGGTCTTCGACATAAAGAACACTTAAAGTGCGAACTTATGTGTAAGGAACATCATCGTTTATGGTCCAACGCAGAGGCACGATTATCCAGACAATACTGGCTTGAAACTCTGTCTGTGGAAGAACGTAGGAGAAGAATTCGTGACTGCCTTTGAAACTTATCAACATTATCTTTCACTTAAAAATCATTTTACAAATCCAAAATACAATTTTTTTAAGTATGGTGCAAAAACTCGCGCCAGTATAACATCGTTTAATAAACGCAAGGATAAATATTTTTTCGAACGCACTTCAAGAAAATATTCAGATAAAGAAATAGTAGACTTTCTACTATCAAACTTTGTATCCACAGACAACCCACAAAACCTATGGATTGGAGAAATTATCAATTCTGGCGAAAGAACTTACGCAGATTGGATGCGGAGACAACAGAGTTTGACTTACTTGTTCAAAGAACAATCGACGGAATTGTTCTCAGAGAACGAATTAGAAACTGTGTTCAATTGTTCCAAAGGACATCCTATAGTTCTCAAAAGATTTCTAAGCGGCAAATTATCGCCAGAAACTTTTGTAATCTACGACAAAATATTTTCAATCGTAAAGGATTTTGATAAGAAACTTCTAGATCCAGTGTGGGAGTGTGTTTCTCTGAAGATTAAAAAGTATAATCCATTTCTAAATATTGATGTGTTTTCTTATAGAAAAATTTTACGGGAAATTATAAATGAGTAACTTTTTTGACTCTGATATTATTCAAGACGAACTGAAAGAAATTAATAAGTTACAAGAGGAGATTTACGGAAGTATTCTCACTTTTGGTATGATGTCTCGTGAGACCAAACTGGAACACATTGAAAAACTACAAGTGCTCCTTGAAAAGCAGCGTGTAATGTATACACGTTTGTCTCTTTCTGATGACCCAAAAGCGGTTGAGATGAAAGAGAATCTTCGTAAATCAGTTGCTCTGATGGGATTTCCACCAGAGACTGATATGGGCATTTTGTTCAAGAGCATGGACAAAACAATCGAATCCTTAAAGCAGTACGTTGACCGCTGAGGTCAGACCTGCTATAATATCCGAGTAATCCCCCGAATCCAATTAATCCGAGGTAATCCAAATGAGCTTTGCAGATCTTAAGAAGCAATCTAAACTTGGCAATCTTACTACCAAACTGGTTAAAGAAGTTGAAAAAATGAATACAAGCAGCGGTTCTTCTGATGACCGTCTGTGGAAACTGGATGTAGATAAGAGCGGCAATGGTTATGCCGTGATCCGTTTCCTCCCTGCTCCGAACGGTGAGGACCTTCCGTTCGTGAAACTCTACAGTCACGCATTTCAAGGTTCTGGTGGTTGGTACATCGAAAACTCTCTGACTACTCTGGGTCAGAAGGATCCTGTGTCGGAACTGAACTCTGAACTGTGGAACAACGGCACTGATGCTGGTAAAGAACTGGCACGTAAGCAGAAGCGTAAACTGACTTACATTTCTAACATCTACGTTGTGAAAGATCCTGCAAATCCCCAGAACGAAGGTAAAGTTTTCCTGTATAAGTTTGGCAAGAAGATCTTTGACAAACTGACTGCTGCAATGCAACCCGAGTTTGAAGATGAAGAAGCAATCGATCCGTTTGACTTCTGGCAAGGTGCCAACTTCAAACTGAAAGCAAAGAACGTTGCTGGTTATCGTAACTATGATTCCAGTGAGTTTGCTGCACAAGGTGCTCTGCTAGACGATGACGATGCAATGGAAGCAGTGTGGAAGAAGCAGTATTCGCTTGCCGAACTTGTCGCTGCAGATCAGTTCAAGTCCTATGATGAACTGAAGAAGCGTCTTGACTATGTGCTGGGTTCTAAAGGTTCTCGTCGTGTGGATGAGGAAGTTGCCGAAGAGGAAGATTACTCCCGTGGTCCTTCGAAGGATTTGACTGAAGATCTTCGCACTGAACTTAACAACCTGCAACCCACCCGCCGTGCCGTTGCTACTGTCGAAGAAGATGAGGACGACGATGCCCTGTCCTATTTTGCCCGTCTTGCTGAAGACTGATTAAATTTGGGGAGAGTAAATCTCTCCCCTTTCAATTATAAAAAATCCTTATTAAAAGAGCAAAAGCAATGATTTTTGATAAGACTTTAAACTTATACTGGGTTTGATAATATTGTACTTTCTGTTTTAATCGTCTTTTCATCAACATATTGAGAAGAAACATCATATAAAAGTAAGTTTCTAGTTTCTGTCAGAATTTGTTGCAAATAAATTGGTTTGAGAACATATATTGTTCTTTTTTTATCATTCAATCTAACTTCATGTTGATAATTTGTCACTCCTATAACTGGATTTATTAAATCTTCTCTTTTGCTTGGATTTGGTATTGTAAAATTACTGTCAACAATTTTTCCCTCTGGTAATATCAATCTATTGTTAGGATCTCTTACTTCAATAGTTTCATAATGATGTATACTGTTTAGTTCTTCACCATAAATGTTTTCTGCATATTCATAAAGTTGTCCATCAGAAAGAGGCCATTCATCTCTAACTCTTGTTATTCCTGCAGAAATTAAAACAACCCAGTCATATTCGGAACTTCCGTAAATTTCTTCAGCAATTGTATCTGGTCTGGCACCATCATTAATTTGATACTTATTGAAAACCGTAAATACGTTTTGTAAATCATCAGGAAGTTTGACTCTTCTAAAAAGGTTTTTTACCAGTATATAATTATCAGATGCCTTTTTATCTTTTAAAAATGATTGGTATTGTAAGTCTGGTAATTCTCTGAAATATGTCATTAGTAACCAACTCCTATTGTACCTTCAAGAGTTTGATCATAATCTTCAGCATAAATTGGAGATAATTCTTGAAACTGTAGTGTCATTTGCATATGAACTGGAGTGGCATCTGGATAAGTCGCATATTGTGCAGAACCATTATAATTAACACTCATTTGTGTTAATGCACATGGTTTAAATTTGTGTAGGAATGGATGTGTACTTCCTCCACTCATATATTCTAATCTAAAAATATTAGGTGCTTTCACAAAAAGTCCTCCACCATTTGTATCGGTAGTTCCTTTTCTTGGAGTCATATTTTTTTTAAAAGTTCTGATAATATCACGAATTACTTTGGATTCGAATTCTGATCGCGGAGTCATATCAAATGTAAATGAGAATGCTGGACGTATTGTTACACCATTGAATAAGAGTTCTACGTTTTGGTTGAATACTTGTCCAGTTGCTCTTGAAATAATTGAATTTATATCACCTTGTCCTAATGCTGCTTGGACTGCAGCTGCTGCAGTTGCTGCTGCCAATCCCTTTTGTCCAGACCCAGATTGTGCTGCTGCTCCAACATCTGTAAAAAACTGTCCAACTGATCCTGCAATCGAACCCAATACATTTCCACTTTCAACTGCACTAAGACCTGCTGATCCTAAGTAAGAAGTCAAAGGATTCATTGTACCTGTTGCCCAATCTGCAGAATTATTATCTTGAATATTTGCTGGCATGGGAAGATACACTGTAGCAAGAGTTTTTTGAACGCTGCTATTTAATGCTTGTTCAGTTGTTCTTTGTGCAAATCCTCCAGTTAAATTAAGACCAGGTGGAACATATTCAATGACGCGAATTTTAAAATAATCGTCTCCAAGTCTAATGTTATTAACAGGATACCTGAATTCTGCCATTTATTTTTTTAATTATTTATTGTCAATTTTGAATTAATTTACGATAAGGAACTGATCTTAAAGTATCAAATTCTTTTTGACTTAATTCATACAATCCAGTTACAAGTCTATCACCATCTTCAGTATTATATTGTCGGATTTTTCCAAGATGATAATTGAAACCAAGAAATCCTTTTGATAACATATTTCCTGCCTTGATTAGAGGATGCCTATCGTAAATGATTCCTGGAGTTTTTGCATAGTAGATGTATGTGTAATATCTTCCTGCTGAAGGATATTCAACTTCAGTTCCACTTAATCTAGATAAAATTTCATCCATCAATTCTTCAGGTCTTTCATTTCCCAATAAAGATTCCTTAAAGTCTTTAAGGCGGTTTGTGAGTCTTTTACCATCAATTCTTCTAGGTGCTTTGGGATTAGCATCAATATAATCACTATCATTCTTAATGATACTAATAAGTTGACTTTTAGTTAATCGTTGATAACCCCCAATTCTTCCTTGACCTTTTGCAGAAGTATAATAAATGGTATAAGACTCTGCAATCTCAATTAGTTCTTGCTTTGTATAATCGTTGAGTGATTTTTCGTATCCTGTGAGTGCCATTACTTGATACCAAGTTCGTTTTCTGTTATTACTTTAAATTCATACCCACGATCAGCACACCATTCTTTTGCTGCTTCCCACTTTGCCTGATTCTTAGCATATTCATAAACCTCAGTAATATATTTTTTTGTTTGTCTTTGAGGTTTTGTTGGCGGAGAAGTTTGTTTTTTCGGTTTAATTTCAATCACATATTTTTTGATTGAACCATCAGACTCTTGCACTTTTATAATAAAATCTGGAAAGTAGCGATGTATTTTTCCATCAATTGGAGATCTGTAAGCAATACATTTTTCTTCAGATGACCATTCTAATATTCTCTCATTACTATCACAATAAACCATAAATTTTCTTTCCCACAAAGAACGATAAACGATATTTGTGGGATCACCTTTATACTTATTTGGAAATGATGGTTTATATTTTCCCTTGTACGACATCTAAATAATTATACTAAGAAACTCATAATAGGTATTTAGAGTGGCAGTTAGACCTCGCAGAATATCAGAAATTAAACCATTAATTACGAATCTTGCACAAACTTCTCATTATGAGGTTAAGTTTGGTGGTCTTCATCCTCAACTAATTTCATACTTAGGTAGTAGAGGTGTCACTTCAAGATTTATTGCTGAGGATGCTGGACTATTATGCAATAATGCAGTATTGCCAACAACACAACTTGCGACGGTAGATGTTGCTGGAAACTATACTGGTATCACCGAAACATTTGCACATCGCAGACAATATCAAGATATAAGTCTTGAGTTTTATGTTGACAGAAATTATAATACTTTGAAATTTTTAGAGCATTGGATGGAATTCATTGCAAGTGGTGCATCAAATCCAATCAACTCTGTTAATCCTCCAGTTAATCCAGTTACGGAATCTGGATATTTTATAAGAATGCAATATCCACAGTATTACAAATCAAATACAACTAAAATAATAAAATTTGATCGTGATTATAATAGAGAAATAGAATATACTTTTATCGGATTATATCCGTACTCAATTGCTTCTATTCCAGTTTCATATTCAAGTTCTGATGTTATGAAAATGCAAGCAACCTTTAAAATTGATAGGTATGTAATTGGTAGATCAAATAGTTTGGATATTGGAAATATTGATTTTAATAATATATTTCCAAACTTTCCTTATAATCCATCTCCAACAGTTCCTCCAAAATCAAATAGACCTGTTTTGATTCCAAGATCGCCAGGATCTATACCTTCAAATGGAGTTCAGTCTTTCCCCGCAGGTCAGACATTATACGAGTCTCTTTATGGAACTAATCTTCAAAAGTACAGATAAATAATTTTATCTGATTTTTTTGGGTTATTATGCCATTACCACAAATTGCGACTCCTACATATACGTTAGAACTTCCATCTTTAAAAAAGGAAATTAAATACAGACCTTTCTTAGTTAAAGAAGAAAAAATCCTCATTATTGCAATGGAAAGTGAGGATCCAAAACAAATTGCTGAAGCTGTTAAAAATGTAATCAGCAATTGTATTTTGACTAAAGGAGTTAAAGTTGAACAACTTTCTACCTTTGATATTGAATACCTATTTTTAAATATTAGAGGTAAATCTGTTGGCGAAACTGTAGATGTACTAATTACTTGTCCAGATGATGGAGTAACACAAGTTCCAATTAGTATTAATTTGGATGATATTAAAATTAATGTAGATGAAAATCACTCTAGAGATATCAAACTAGATGATAGTTTAATCTTGAGAATGAAATATCCTTCGATGAAAGAATTCATCAAAACAAATTTTGAAAACAATTATAACGTAACCGTTGATCAAACTTTTGATCTGATTATTTCTTGCATTGAACAAGTGTATAATGAAGAAGAATCTTGGGCAGCATCTGATTGCACAAGGAAAGAACTTTCTGATTTTGTTGAGCAATTAAGTTCTAAGCAATTTAAGCAAGTTGAGAAGTTTTTTGATACTATGCCTAAACTTTCTCATACTATTAAAATTAGAAATCCAAATACGCAAGTAGAAAGTGAAGTTTTATTAGAGGGTCTATCTAGTTTTTTCGCATAGGTATGGCTCATGAAAGTCTTGAGTCATACTACAAAACTAATTTTGCGTTGATTCAGCATCATAAATATTCATTAACAGAGATTGAAAATATGATCCCTTGGGAAAGGGAAGTTTATATTTCTCTTCTTAAGCAATATATCGAAGAAGAAAACATAAAGAACAACACAAATGGCTGAAGTAGATTCCCAAAATGTTGAGAGATCTGGATTTGACCCAACTGCGGGATCTGTTTTGTCTAGAGATTCTAGAAATGATCTTTTTAGAAGATTTACAATTGATTCCACTATCTTTAGAAATGAACTCACTTCTATAGAGAACTCTAGAAAACAATCAGACTTAGAGAATATTTCAGCAATACAGGAGCAAGAAAAATCTTTAATCGGTGTTAATTCTAATATTCAAGGATTAAGAGAAGATATCTTAAAATTAGGAACGGGTCTTGCTACTATTTCACTACTTCTTCAGCAAGACAATGCGGAAGAGCAATCTAGAATTAGAGCAGAACAAGAAAGTCAAAGAAGATTAGCAGAACAGCAAATTAGAATTGGTAAAGAGAATGAGATAGAACAGAGAATACAAAATGCCGTTTTAAGTCCAGTTCAAGCATTAGCACCAAAAGTTAATGATATTTTTGGAAGAATAGGATCTGCATTAGGAATATTATTTGGTGGGTGGTTAACTCAGCAAGTCGTAGATGCTATGAGAGCATCTGAAGAAGGTAATACAAAACTATTAAATGATATTAAATTTAATATTATTAAAAATGTAGGAATTGCTATTGGTGGTCTTTTTGCTATCAGGGCAGGATTTTCTTTGATTAAAGGAACAATTTCTAGAATTGCTTCGGGACTAACAAGACTATTGATTGCGAGACCACTTGCAATTGCGGCAACTTTACTTCCAAGGGGAGGTAAAACACCTCCACCATCAGCGGGTCCCGGACCAAAACCACGTGGTGGTGGAGTTATGGGTGGATTTGGAAGACTTCTAACTGTTCTTAGTACAGCGATGAATGCTAAGAACAAAGAATATACAGATACTGTATTGGGTGCTTTAAGTTTATTTGCAAAGGCACCGGGTCCTCTAGGATTAGTTGCTAAAGTTGCAGGAGTTGCATTTACATTAGATGAAATAGCGGAAGCATTTGGTAAAAATATTTTTGGAGATGATCGTGATAAAATTATTAATGATGCTGCTATGGCAGCAAAAAAAGAATTAGAAAAATTAAAACCACAATCCACTTCTTCCACAAAATCAAAACCAGAAGAATCGACAAAACCAACACCTACAGCAACACAACCACAGACCCCAATGATGGGTCCACCAGCACCTGCTGCACCAACAAATCCAGCAGTAGAGGCACAACCACAGACTCCAATGATGGGTCCACCAGCATCTCCTGCACCAACATCATCGGCACAACCAAGTGCAGATATGGTATCAAAATTTGAGCAAGCTTGGCAATATCGTAATAATCCTCTTGCACGTGGAAGAATTGAAAGTGCATGGAATAAAATGACGCCAGAAGAAAAACAAATGGCGATGGAATGGGCAAAGACAAAAGGATATGATTGGAATGAGATGAAGTTGCAAGCACCTGCTCCAAAAGTTAGTGGTGCCCAACAAACTGCTCCAGAATCATCTCAAATGGTTTCTTCTCAACAAAGTGCTTCTGTAGATAAGATGCCTGCACAAATATCAGTTCCACAAACCGAAGCACAGAAAGTAGGAGAACTTCCAGAACCAAAACCTACTTTGACAATGATTAAAACATCCAGTGCTCAAAATGCACAAGTCAATCCACCAGTATCAAACGGACCTCTGACAGATATTCCTTTGATTAATTCTGCAAATCCTGATAATTTTTATGTTTTATATTCCTACTTAAACTATAATGTGGTAATGTAAGATGGCAGCAGTATCAGATTCTTTAAGAAAAAATTTAATTAATACTGAAAATATTTCTAAATCTTTACTATCAACGAAGAAGAGTATGTCTTCGGTTAATGAATCTGTGAACAATATTTCTAGAATTGTTGCAACAAATACAAGAATCAAAAGAGAATTATTTAATTCATCTCAAATACTTGAGTCTAGAAGACTAGAAGCTTCTAGAAGAAGAGAAAATGAAGATATTCTTGAAGCATCAAAAGTTTCAACTTCTCCAGCAGCAGGAATTTCATTTGCATCTAGAGGTAGTGGTGGACCATTAAGTAGACTGTTGGGATTTTTAGGATTTATAACTGCGGGATGGATTGTAGAAAATTTGCCCACGTGGATTTTTATGGGGCAAGAATTTATTTCTAGAATCCAAACTTTTGGAAGATCTATGTATAGTATGATTGGAAATATGCAATTGATTCTTCAATCTTTTGGATCTATGTTGCAAAATTCTTTCAGTGCAATCGTAAGATTGGATTTTAATGAATTTACTGAAGGTAGTGTCACGAGATCGTTTGATGAATTGAATTCTGCAATTCAAGGTTTGGGTAATGATATTACAGAAACTTTTAGTCTTTTTACTACACCTCTCAATGAATCGATAGAAACTGGTGAGAAAGCTCCTGCACTTGATGAGCAGCAACCTGATACAATGTTTCCTGAAATTCCTCAGGAAGGTACTCCAAGTAGAGTGACTGGAACTATGAAACAAGCACTTGATATCATATCTGGCCCCGAAAGTGGAGGAAGTTATAATGCGATGAATCAAGGAACAATTGGCGATAATATAGTTGGATCTACTCTAAACTCTAAATCAAAAATTGGGAAAAATCTTACAGATATGACTATTGGTGAAGTTATTCAAAGACAACAATGGTTAATGAATAAAAAAAATCCTCAGATCAGTGATTATGGTGTATATGCTGCTGGTAGATATCAATTCATTCCTAATACTTTGCCGGGAGTAGTAAAATCTGCTGGTTTAACCTTACAAGATAAATTTAGTCCAGAAAATCAAGATTTAATGGCATCTGCTCTGTTAAAGCAACGTGGAATTCAACCATGGACTGTGGGAGGTTCTAGATATTCTGCAAAAGAAATGGAAATTATTGAACGTGCAAGAAGAGAACCAGTTACTTATGCTTCATCATCAACTTCTAAACCACAAATAAAACAAGTACCTGTAACACCAATAAATCCAATGATTGGAGACAGACTTGGTGCTGGAAGAGGTCACCAAGGGGTTGATTTGCAAGTTCCTATGGGAACTCCATTGAGAGCAATTTCTGATGGTGTTATTGTTGATTCTGATTACGAATCTGGTTGGGGTAACTTTTTAGTAATGAAGGATAATCTTGGAATCTATCATTTATATGGACATATGCAAGATGGATATAAAAGAGGTGGTCCGGTTAAAAAAGGTGAAGTAATAGGAAAAGTGGGAATGTCTGGAAGAACAACGGGACCCCATCTTCATTGGGAAGCAGGAACTGGGTGGAATAAAAGTCAATTATTAGGAAGATTTGATGCTCTTAATAAGTATAGTAAATATGCACCATTTAATACTCAGGCAAGTAAGGATGGTAAAACAGAAACTCCTGCACAAATCTCAGCACCACCATCTCAACGACAACCTGCTGCAGCAATGACTCCAGAAAGAAAAGGATCTCAGGTTATGATTATCGATGATACTCAGCAGCAAGTTCCTCAAGTATCATATCCATCTATGCAACAACCAGCATATACGTCAACAACTACTGAATTTAATCTGTTAAATAACTTTATCAAGAAAAAACTTCTTCTAGACTTAGCATATACGTAATGTCAGTTAAAAAGTCACTATATCAAAAAGCAATTCTGGAGTCAATTGATAGATCTAGAACAATTGATATTACACAAGGTATTATTCTGTTTGAGTATTATGAGGATGTATTTTCTCCAACAATCACTGCAAAAATAAAAATCGTTAATAATGGAAATGTAATTGCACCAAGCAACGGTGGATCACAAAGACAAAGTATTTACAATGGTCTACCTTTAAGAGGTGGTGAAAGACTATCTCTTAAAATTGCGGGAAACTCATCTACAAATCCTGGATTAGACTTTTCAAAAAAAGTAGATGATTATTTTTATGTCTCCGCAATTACTGATGTTATCTCAGAAACAAATAGAGAATCATTTACACTAAATTTGGTTTCAAGAGAGGCAATTACTAATGAGACTTCAAGAGTTTATGAAAAATTTCCATCAGATTTTAAAATTAATCAATCAGTATCCAAAATTTTAAAAGATTATCTAAAAACAAATAAAATAGGAAAAATAGACATTTCATCAAACAAGTATGGATTTATTGGAAATTCTAGAAAACCTTTTACTGTATTGATATGGTTAGCATCAAAGGCAGTTTTTTCAAAGTCTGCTGGATTTTTATTTTATCAAACTAAAGACGGATTTCAATTTAGATCGATTGATGAACTAATAAAACAACCAGTAAAGGCAACTTATACTTATACTGAAGCGCAAGTGTCATACGACGAGAATGCGAAAAAAGTTAATAATGATTTTAAAATTTTAAATTACTATACTGATAAGAATCAGAATTTACTTGAGAATTTAAGACTGGGTGCATATTCGAGTGACTGTTTATTTTTTAATCCATTAGATGGAAAATTAAAAAAACCTGAGTACAATATAGATAATTATTCTGGAGCAAAGAGTACAAGTTTAGGAAGTCCAGTTTCTAAAAAGAAAATATTACCACCATTATCGGATAATTCTCCAAAAAATTTAGGTGATGTTCCAACAAGAATTATTACTGCGGTTCTAGATGTTGGAACAATGGAAAAGGGAGTATCTAAAAAACTAAATGCAGATCCAACAGAGTATCAGTCTCAGACGTTAAGAAGATATAATACATTAATGACTCAAGTTTTAAATGTTGTAGTTCCATCTAATACAAATTTGAGAGCAGGTGATGTGATTCAATGCAATTTTCCAAAAATTAGTCAAGGATCTGTAAGTGAATTTGATAGGGAGACTAGTGGACTATATATGATTAAGGAATTATGTCATCACTTTGATGTAGAAAGGTCATATACTTCATTGAAATTAGTAAGAGACACGTTTGGACAAAGGAAATAGTCTATGTTAGATCAATCATTACTACAAAGTCATTTTATAGGAAGAGATGGATTTCGTTGGTGGATAGGACAAATTCCACCTGTTGATGTTTGGAAACAGCAAAATGAAGATGGTTGGGGACTGAGATATAAGGTTAGAATACTGGGTTACCATCCAATAGATGATAAAACACTAAAAAATGAAGACTTGCCTTGGGCGCAAGTTATGCTTCCAACAACAGCAGGTAGTGGAGGAGCAAATCTTGCACAAAATCCTAAACTAACTCAAGGTGATATTGTAGTTGGTTTCTTTATGGATGGGGATAATGGTCAGATTCCTATGATTATGGGATTGATGGGAAGAACTGATCAATGGTCAACTCAGGGTTATAAGTTTCCCTTTGAATCTTTTACTGGATACACAAAAGAAATTAAAAAACCCAATGGGAAATTGCATCCAGATCAATCTCTTGAGCAAGGCATTGGAACACAACCAACTCCGATTATTGCAGATCCTGCAACTGTCCAAAAAGCAAATCAACGCAATAAATCAACACAAGTAATTAGTGCATTTTCTGCAGTTGGTCAAGAAATAGTCTTTGCAGATACTTGTGAAGACACTTCGATGAAAACAATCAAAAACGAAGTTAATAATTTATTGAAAGTTTTGCAAGATGTTTCAAATAAACTTAGTGACTATAAAGAAAAAATCAATGCAGTTGCTGATATAATTACATCAAGTATTAGTTGGATTGTTGGTAAATTATTTGATGCACTTTATAATGCATTAATTCCATTAATACAAAAGGGATTACAAGCAATTTATAAAAGTGTTTATGCTTCAGTTTTTGCTGCTTCTGGAAATCCAGGTGTCGCACATCAAGCAGGAGTTGCTTCAAATGCAGTATTTTTACTTCCCGTCAAAAAATTAGAGGAAGCAATTGCTTGTGTTGCTGCAAATGTTATTAATGGTCTTAGAGAACTAATTAAAAAACTACTATATTCTCTTCTTGAAAATGCAAAAAGATTTGTTACTTGTGCAGCAGAACAATTCTTAGGATCTCTTCTCAATTCAATCATTAGTTCTATTTCTAGCGGATTATCTTCTGCACTTGGAGGAATTTCAAAACTTATATCTACTGGATTTAGTGTTGCAAACTTTTTACGTAGTGGTGTAGACCTAATTAAATCCATTGGTGGACTATTTGATTGTAATCAGTCTAAAGGTAAGTGTTCTGGAAAAGCAAAAGAGTGGGTAATTGGAAGAGGTCCAAAAGACACTTTAAATACTGACAATGTTTTTAGCAATATTCTACAAAATGCTAATAATGTGGCATATGCTGCTCAAGATGTTGCTAATGAAGTTTCTCAATTCCCACAAACTTTTGATGAAATTAAAAATTCTTTTGACATTTTTAATGGCAAATCAGACTTTCAAAGAGCTGTGGGTTCAGTGAATAATTGCTTCACTGGATTTCCTAGTAGTTGTGGTCCACCAAGAATTAAAATCTTTGGTGGAGGTGGTAAAGATGCTGTTGCAATTCCAGTTTTTGGATTCATTCAAGAAGCAAAGCAAGTTATTAATAATGTTAGAAGAACCGCTAGTGTAATTGGTGCTGTTGTAACTAATAAAGGATCTGGATATCAGTTCCCACCATTTGTAGAAATTACTGATGAATGTGGAAATGGATATGGTGCTATTGGGAGATCTATTATTAATGAAAATGGAGAAGTTGTGTCAATTTACATTGTTGTTCCTGGTGAAGGGTATCCTGTAGGAGACACTTTCCCATCTGGCGTAACTGACGTTTATATAGATTCACCTGGAATTGGATATTCTGATGGGGACACTGCTTCTGATGATTTGGGCAATACCTATTCATTGACGATTGATGAGTTTGGATCGATTCTATCTGCGACACCAATAAATATAATTGAAGCAACAGAGTTTCCTGTTATCACAATTAATACTGAAACTGGAGTTGGTGCAATATTGAAACCAATATTTGGATCTCTAGAAGACTTGAGAGATGCTAGAAATGAACGGACCATGATGGACACCGCTGGTGTACAAGGTTCTGAAGTTGAAGAACCTAGAATAAATGGTATTCCTAGAAAGATTAAAAAACAAGTAGATTGTCCAATATAATATGGCAAATAAGAAAGTAAATCAAGAAGCAAGACAAATCTTCAGTCTAGGTCCAAACTTTAGGATTGATGTTAATAATGCTGCAGATACTGGAAATGAAGGAATGAATGTGTATGCACAATATGCGTACAATAAAGATAATGATGTAAATTTGCAAGCATTCACCGAAACTGGATCATTTAAATTATACAATGATAGAAGTATTGAAATTATTGCTGGAAATAAAAAAACAAATGGTAATGTTGACATAGTAATTGCAGGACTGAATGGGGATGTGACAATTACCGCAATGAGTAATGGTGCGGTAAGAATTAAAGGTAAAAATATTATGATTGAAGCAGTTGAAGATTTGGATCTTAAGGCAGGAAGAAACATTACTGCATCCTCTGGATCTGGAAGAATTCTTCTTAAAGGAAATAAAATTGATCAAGATGCATTATCTGGAAATGCGGTCACCAACACATTTGGTGTAAGAGCATTTGCAAAATCTCCAGTTGGTGCTCTAAGAGTTGCTGATGTATTTGTTGGCAATGCTACACAAGTTATAGGTATAGGTGGTTAGTATGGCAATTTCTGGCGCTTTAAAATTAATCAAGACATTAACATCTACTATTAGTTCTGGTCCAGCAATTAATGAAAGAAAATATTATGCAGAAAATTCTATTTTCAATCAAGATGTTACTATTAGTGGCAATTCCATAACTAATGGTTCTACTCTTATTTTAGGAGAAACTGCAATTTGTGGGGATACATATCTGTCAGGAAATCCCCTTGAAAAACCACCTAAACTTCCAAATCTCTTTGTGAGTGGGGACATTTTTGGACTTAGAAAATTATTCATGACAAGATTATCCGTCTTTAATGGTAATGTGATTATGAATCGCAGAACTTTAGTCAATGGAACTCTTGTTCTTGCTGGTATTGGTAATGTCGCAAACTATTCTCTTAGAACTAGAATTATTGCACAATCTAAAAAATCTTTTGATATTCCACATCCATCGAAAGAAGATTATAGACTTAGATATGTCTGCCTAGAAGGTCCTGCCGCAGAAGTATATGTTAGAGGTAAATTAGAAAATGATACTACTATTGAATTGCCAGATTATTGGAAAAATTTGATTGATTATGATTCTATTGGCGTTTCACTAACTCCTGTAGGATCGTATCAAGAACTATTTGTTGAGAAAGTCGAAGATAATATAATCACTATCAAAAATAACGTTGATTCTTCAATTAACTGTCATTACACTGTTATGGCAGAAAGAAAGGATACCCCTAGAAATATTCCAGAATACAAGGGGTTGACACCTAATGATTATCCAGGAGATAATAGTACATATAACGTAAATGGTTTATAGTGAATAAAGTACATGAATTATTTCCCTTGGTAGTTTATCAAGGGACTGTAGATTGCCATAAAGAATTTAAGGAAAAACATATTGATTCTTTAAGAGATTATTGGTTTGATGGATATCAAAATGAAAGTCCAGAGTATTCTGGAAGAATTTTTGTGCATCATAAAAAAGAATACAAAATGTTTTTTGATGATCTTAAAAAAAATTTAGATCAATACATGGAACATTTGAATGTTGATCATACTAAACTAAGTTATCACATTATTAAAGCGTGGGTTGGATATCATAAGAATGATGCGACTCCATCAATTCAACCACATTATCACAATGAAGCAAACATTAGTTTTGTCTACTATTTAAAAACTGATGAAACTTCTGATAAACTTTGTATTCAGCAACAAACAAATCGAAATGAAGTTGCTGGTGGGTTATTCGAAGTTGCTCAGCAAAGAAATACTTTAATTGGATACAATAAGTATAATTGCAATTATTATACAGTTACTCCTACAGAAGGAACTGTTGTAATGTTTCCTAGCAATACATATCACTTCACTCAGAAGTTTGCTGAGAGATCGAGTGAAAGAATTGTAATTCCTGGAGATATTCGTATAACTTTAAAAGCAGACAATCCAGATTATCATCAAGGATCTACTCATCCATCCCAATGGTTAGAAATTTGACGCTCATAAATAAGTTCAAAACCATGAATTTATAATAATGTCTGAACTAACAAATTTACTTACAGATAAAATTACTGAAAATATTGATTCTAGTAATACTCTGATTGAAAGAGTTCCAGATATACAAAAAAACGTTGATCTCTTTGGAGGTGTTTGTACAACGGTAGATGCACAAATACTTCCAATCATTAATAATATTGTAACACTTCAGAATGAAATTGTAGTGTTATCCACAAATGCATATGCGGTAGGTTGTGGGACAACTGCAGGACAAAGCACTGTATATCCAGATACTGCAACAATTCAAAGTTTTAATATATCTTCCAAAAATTATAGTGGTGATGATCCTTACGATGTAAACAGTGAATCACTGAGTTCTTCAAATGTAGGATTTGGAACCTTTACAATTCATACGCAAAATGATTCCTCATCAGGTTCATTGGGAATTTTGTATGGTGATATTGGAACATGCTATCGAACTTTTCCTTTAACCTGTGGTGATTGTGCCTCATTTGCTGCATCTATCGCCGCAAAACAAACTCAAATTACAACTCTTAGAAATCAAATACCAACCTTAGTTTCTGATACAAATAAAGTAAAAAGAGAAAGACTCGAATATGAAATGGAAAGATATGGGCATAATTATGCAATAGATCAGATAGAAAAAGAAAATAGGCGTATAGGCATCGCAATTACGGCAATTTTGACGTATGAGACCTGAACCCCTTGACAAGCGCCCCCAGATGCCCTATAATACTCAGGTAATCAATCAAAGACCGAATGCAAACCGAAGAGTTCCTGAGTCGTTGCGTTGTTGATACTCTTGGTCGTAAATTTTACCTGTACTCTAGTGAAGGTTCGGAACTAGTGGTAGAATGTGAGAGTGTTGATCAGTTTATGAATGTACTGGAAGTAGTTCGTACTCAAGTAAGTGATGATTGCCTTGCATACACAGACCCTTTTTGAAAAATGGAAGTTTTTACAGTAGAAGAGTTTCAAGAAAGATTCGACGAACTTATGGAACGAGTCGAAAACGGAGAACAATTGGGTATTGTCAATGAAAATGGGCAGGCAGCAGTTATGATGCCTGCAGATGATGAACTCATACGAATACACACTGAGTTAAACAACGAAGCACCTTGACAAAGAGTTTCAGATCCTCTATAATTGATCTGGGTTTTATGGGAGCATAGCTTAATGGTTAGAGCGGCCTGCTTATAACGGGTTAGTCTGGGTTCAACTCCCAGTGTTCCTATTGCTATTCGCTGTTTGCGAATAGTGAATGCTGGTTTAGCAATCTGGCGAATGCAATCGACTCATAATCGATGGGAGGCGAGTTCGATCCTCGCAACCAGCACTTGACCATAAGAACTTTCTGAGTTATTATGGTCTCATACACGGGCGTGTAGTCCAGCGGCAGAGACAGGGAGCTTAAAACTCCTCCAGGGTCGGTTCGAATCCGACCACGCCTACTTAAAAGGCATATTAATATAAATAGTAATGAGTTTTCCGTTTTAGATATGTCTAAACGCAAATATACCGATGAGCAGTTTATAGAAGCAGTTAGAACTTCTACAAGTATTAGGCAAGTTTTATCTAAATTAAACTTAAAACAAGCAGGTGGAAATTATACGGTTGCTCAAAAAAGAATAAAAACTTTAAATCTTGATGATTCGCATTTTACTGGTCAGGCACATTTAAAAGGAAAAAGTCACGATTATAGTAAAAAACCTATTGAATATTATTTGACTGAAAATTCGTATCATCAATCGTATAAACTTAAACTTCGCCTAATCGCAGAAGGTCTTAAACAACATAAATGTGAATGTTGTGGTATAACCGAATGGATGGGGAAACAAACACCATTAGAATTAGACCACATAAACGGAAACCATCACGATAATCGTTTAGAAAACCTTCGTATCCTGTGCCCTAACTGTCACGCTCAAACAGACACCTATAGGGGTAAGAATAAAAAATAAATATAAGATATGGGAAAACCCTATGTCTTATCGTATCGATCATGCATACTGCTGGTACAATAATGGCAGTATGATTGTGAAGATGTATTTTATCAATCATATTCCTTTTACATTTGACGAACTTCCAGAAGGACATTTATACGACCACGATCTTTGTAGAGCAGCGGATAAAGAAAGAACATTTGAACCAGAAGACCTTTATAAAAACTCCTTCTATCTTATAGATGAACAGGTACATCCTTGTCTATTTCCAGTTGAGTTAGAGAACCCAGAAGACATGCCTGATGATGACTATTATCCATTTGATGAGGAAGATTTAATGAACTAAATAGAACATATTAAGGTCTATAATAGATAGCAAATGGCATTAAATAAGTTAGATAATTTTATCCGCAATACTGAAGGCCGTTTACTTTATGTTAATCCAAATGATATTAACTCGACAGACTCCATTACGAATGATGGAACGAGTTTAACAACACCTTTCAAGACAATTCAAAGAGCACTCTTAGAATCTGCAAGATTTTCTTATGTAAAGGGTGATAATAATGATATTGTAGAAAAAACGACCATTCTTTTATTTCCAGGAGAACATTTAGTTGATAATAGACCTGGTTATGCAATTTATGATAATGGCGGATCTGCATATGCAGTTTCTAGATCTGGAGGAATAGGAGTTCCTGCATCTGGAGTATTTTCGCTTGGTTTAGAATCTATCTTTGACTTAACGCAAGAAGATAACATTCTTTACAAGTTCAACAGTTATTATGGTGGTGTTGTTGTACCAAGAGGAACTTCACTTGTTGGTCTTGATTTAAGAAAAACCAAAATTAGACCAAAATATGTCCCTAATCCTACTGATGATGCTGTAAATTCTGCAGCGATTTTTAGAATCACTGGTGGTTGCTATTTCTGGCAATTTTCAATTTTTGATGCTGATGAAAGTACAATAGTATATACGAATCCGGATAATTTCACATCTGCTTATCAATCAATACCACTCTTTTCACACCACAAATTAACGTGTTTTGAATATTGTGATGGTGTCAACAATATTGGTAATTATGGAATTACTGACCTTGATATGTTTTATAGCAAGGTATCAAACGCTTATAATGTATATCGAAATATTGATGAAAAGTTTCCCCAATTCCCACTTGGTCTTAAGAAGAGAAATCCTGAATGGGAAATCGTTGGAGCATTCTCTTCAGATCCAATTACAATCGATTCTATTATTTCTGGAAATGGATCTACTGCAAGTACAGTTGTAACAGTTACAACTTCTATTGCACATGGTTTAAACCAAGGAACACCAATTAAAATCAAAGGAGTTAGTGGTTCTGGAGTTACTTTCCCATATAACATTTCAACGAAAGTTCAGAATGTTTTAAACGCAACTACATTCACATACTTACTTCCTTCTCTTGCATCATATCCAAATATCAATCCAAGTCCAAGTGCCTCTAGTGCTACTGTAACGGTAGAAACTGACACTGTTGGTGGTGCTTCTCCTTATATCTTCAACGTCTCCATGCGTTCTGTATGGGGTATGCAAGGTATGCACGCTGACGGAAGAAAGGCATCTGGATTCCGTTCGATGGTTGTTGCCCAATTTACTGCAATTTCTCTGCAAAAAGATGACCGTGCATTTGTAAAGTATAATAAGATTACTAGACTTTATGAAGGTGTAGTATATTCTACTGAGTATGGTTCTGCTTTACCTCAAGGAGCAGCACAGACAGATTCGACTAAAGTTTACCACTTAGATCCAGACGCTATCTATAGAAAAGGATGGGAAACTAGTCATATTAAAATCAGCAATGATGGATTCATTCAGATTGTATCCGTTTTTGCTATTGGTTTCAACAAGCACTTTGATGTTGAAAGTGGTGGTGATGCCTCAATTACAAACTCCAACTCAAACTTTGGACAAATATCTTTAAATTCTTCGGGATTTAAAATTGATTCGTTTGATAAAGATGATAAAGCATATATCACTTCAATTATAACTCCAAGATCGATTTCTTTAACGGAGCAAAACATCAAATGGTTGCCTTTAGACGTTAATTTAACGGCAACTGTAGGTGTCTCAAGTCATCTTTATCTTTATGGATATACTTCAGAAGATAATCCGCCACCATCACAGACTCAAGGATATAAGATTGGTGCAAGAGTAAGTGATAGAATTTATCTAAAGAAAAATCTAGATGTTTTTTCTGTTCCAATTTACATGTGCGACAATGAAATCAACACCACTGGTTTCACAACTGCACTAGGAACAAACAGTTCATTTAAATCTTATGCAGTTACCGCTGGACCATCATCAGGATCATTTACAATTGGTCCAAATAATCTATTAACTGGTGAAAAAGTTGTAATCATCAGTAATAGTGGAGATTTGCCAGAAAATATTGATGCTCATCAACTTTGCTACGTAATTAACAATGGTGACAATAATACAATTAAACTTGCATCATCCTATACAAATTCTCAAACAGGTAAAAATATTGAAGTATATGGTGGATCTGATCTCTATGTCATTAGTAGAGTTTCTGAGAAACTTTCTGGAGATTTTGGTTCTCCAATTCAATTTGACGCTCAAAATAGCAATTGGTTTATTCATGTTGACCAAAATAATCCAATATTTAATGCGTTCTTATCTGGAGGAACTGAAACTTACGGAACAGCATCTGATCTAGTTTATGTAAAGAGAGTCATTGATGAAAGAAGTCTTGATGAAAAACTCTATAAGTTTAGAGTTGTTATTCCAAAAGAATCAATTAACGCTAGAAATCCAGAATCTGGTTATATAATCCAAGAAAGTAGCAAAACTGGGGCAAGAAATAATACCGATTTTGTTAGAACAAGTCTTGGAAGTACAGATTATGATTACAATAGAAATCCAAGATTTATCTCAACTTGTTCTGTAAGTTCAAGTACAGTTACTGTAGTATCCGAACTTCCACATAATTTACAAACTGGTGATCTTGTCATCATCAAAAAAGTAACAAGTACCAGTAACACTTCTGGTGCTGATAATGTTGGTTATAATGGTAGATTTGAAGTTACTGGTATTACTAATGAATTTACTTTCCAACACTCAACTACTGATGTTGATGGAATTGGGCATACTCCAGGAACTTTTACAAACAATGTAAGTTTAAGAACAACAAACTTACCAAGATTTGAAAGAAATGATCTAAGATCAAATCTATTTGTTTATAGAAGTGAAGTCATTTCTGATTACAAATATGATTGGCAAGATGGAATTTATCACATCTACGTTTTAAATTCAAACAACGCTGTCCCAACAGAATTTACCAATCTTAAGTATAGTCAACCACCTACAGATCTTTATCCACAGGTAGACCGAGATAATGCAGATGCTAACCCACCTGCTTCAAAGTCATTTGCGAAAAGATTCCCAATTGGTGAAGTTGTAACAAACGATCTAAAGAGCAGCATTACAAGAGAAACTGCTGATCTTACATTGAAAAAGATTGGTATTGGAGTTCCTGTTCTATCTGCAACTCGTTCTTCCGCTGGTATCTCTACAATTACCTTTGCAAAGAGTCATGGTCTATCTGGTATAGTCACTGGTTCTATCACACCCGGTGCTTCTTACAATAATGGAACATATTATAATGTAAAACTATTAAATGGTTCATCTACAGGAACATGGAGAGGTGCTACTGCAAAGGTAATCGTATCCGGTGGCACTGTATCTTCTGTTGATGTAACGTATCCCGGATCTGGATACTATCCTGAAGCATTGTATTTTGATCAGACTGCAATTGGTGCTGGAAATGGCGTAGCAAGATATACTGTAACTTCTTCAGGTATTACCACACATGTTGGTGATGTAATTCAAATTACGGGTATTGGCACTGCATCAGACACATATCATCGAATTGTTTCTGTAGGATCTACGAATACAATTGCAATCGGTAAGACTTTAGGAGATTCGCAAATTTATGCAAATCAGTATGGTGTATTTGTAGGACCTTCCGCACAAATTAGTACTTGTTTCTATAATTCAACAACTGGAATTACAACCTTTACAACCTCTACTGGTCATGGTCTTTTAGTTGGAAATCAGTTTAGAGTTCTTGATGTCAATAACAACAATCTTGGGGATTACGTTGTAACAGACAAAACCAGTTATTCAACATTTGCCGCTCTTACAAATAGAGAAAACACTAATCTTGGAATTTATATTCTTAAGCATGGATTGTCCTCTAATGAAGCATCCTCAGATGCTCAAGGTGAAAACTTTGGAACTCGCAATGTTTGTTTCTATGATAATCAAAATTTTGTTTTAACAAATACAGTAACAACTGGAACAACTATTAACATCAGTAGTTCTGGTATTGGAACTGCTGTAAGATTACCTCTAGGATCTTTCATTCAGATTGATAATGAAATTATGAAAGTTGTAAGTAGTAACAATACTACTTCTGCAACTGTGCTTCGTGGTGCTTTAGGAACAAGACAAGAAACACATAGTGCAAATTCTATAATTCGCAGAATTAAACCAGTCGCTATTGAATTCCGTAGACCATCCATTCTAAGAGCATCTGGACATACATTTGAGTATCTGGGATATGGACCCGGTAACTATTCAACCAGTCTTCCACAGGTTCAAGTAAAGACTCTAAGTGATCGTGAGAGTTTCTTAGCACAGTCTCAAGAGCGTTCTGGAGGCGTTGTTGTATACACTGGTATGAATAATAATGGAGATGTCTTTAGTGGCAATACAAAGACATCTGCATCCAGTGGAGAATCTATTTCCTTTGATATTCCTCTACCAACAGTTACTGGAGAAGAAAAGAGCAGTCTAAACTCTGTATTTGATAAATTAACTGTTAAGAAAGGAATCTTAGTAGAAGGTGGAACTTCAGGAACTGTTCTCTCTCAGTTTGATGGTCCTGTTACCTTTAACAACCAAATCAAGTCAACTTCACAGGCAACATTCAATAGAGTTGAAGTTGATACAACAATTCGTGCAGAGACATATGAAAACTTTAAGTTAAGTGATCTCCCCACAAATGATGAAGTAACATATGCGAAAGAACGTCTGTTAAAAACAAAAGCAGATGAGAGTGGATATGAATTAGTTGATATTCTCGATCTTGATGTTTACAGAATCAGATCTTATGGTATTAGTAATGATCCAACAGTTTATGTTGGTATTGGTAGTACAGTTGGTAATAAGTTGCAAATTAGTGGAATTTCGACCTCTAAACTATTTGTAGGAGAAAAGGTTAAGGTATTTGGTATTACTTCGTTTACTGATTCTACTCTTGTTCCCAATCCAGTTACAGGATCCTCTTTTGCATCTAAAGTTGGAACGTCTGCTACGGTTTCTACATATCGTTACTGGATTGCACAATATCATCTAAGAAACGGTAAGGTTGGTCCTGCCGCACAAATATCTCCAGTTGCTGGTATTGGATTGACATCACTCGGTAACTTTAATGATCAAAATCATGTTGCTTTAACGTTAGCAAGAACAGATACTAATCATGGTATTCTTGTCTATCGTCAAGTTGGAGTTACTACTGCTATTGATCAAGCAAAACTTGTTGGTATTCTTGGTCCAAAAGAACTGTCCGCTTCCACTTCTGGAATTATCTGGAGAGATTATGGTACTTATGAACAAACAGAGTGGTCTTCTAAGGGAACATCTAACGAATACAATGATAATCAAATTCACTTCCCTGTTATTGCAACAACGGGTCATAGAAGAGGATGGTCAATTGATCAGATCGTTTCAATTGGACCAAACAGAGTTGTTCTGAATGGACAATACTCAACTAATACTGGAATTGGAACGACAAACGCGGTTAAACTTGTTCATGATAACACTTATGCTCTTAGCAGATTAATCGATGCTTCAGCAGCATCTGGTTATAATGCTATTGATTTGCCAAGTGGAACTTACTTAACAAACAAGTTTATTGTTCCATCTGGATTTAGTATAAGGGGTGGAGGAAAGAATACTGTGATTAAATTACAGTATTTTGCAAATGATTCAACTGATGGTGGTGGAAATTCACTAACTCTTGATGGAAACTTGGTGGGAGTTTCAACACTCTATCCATCTGACATTACAATTGAAGATTTAACTATTGATGGAAACAGTGGTAACAATGTTCTGTTTGAAGGTGAATTAGATAATTATCTTGTTTATCTTGAGAATATTAATTCTTCTCTGATTAAAGATGTTGAGATTCGCAATAGTCCCGGTCATGGATTATATGCATATAATTCAAGAAGACTGTCAATTCAAAATAGTTCCTTCGTCGATGGATCTCTCACTGATAGATATTCGTTCCAACCACTCAATGCTCAAGAATCTGATACTTTAAGAATTAATGATTCTCTCTTTGAAAACTATCCAGGCCCAGTAGATCTTTCTGTTTGCACTGTTGTTACAACCAATGGAAATATTATTAGAAATTGTGGAACTGGTCTGAGAACTTATGCGAGTAGCAAGATAACTACAACTGAAAATATTATTCTTGGACCATCTGACGAGTGGATTCCTTCTCCAGACATCTATGATAGTGATTATAATTCAATCAATCTCAACATTCAAAGAGGAAATTCATTCGCTGGTCCTGTTCTACAATATATTGAAGCAGGAAATCCAAAAGATATCAGTAGCAATAAGGTTCAAATTATTTCTGCAGGTATTGGTACAATTGTTGGTCAGGGAACAACCAATGAAACTCTTGGATCAAGATTCCTCAGTTTCAATATTCCAACACCTGATACTGGAGAGTTTGGTAGACAGAATGGTTATATTCAACTCACACTAACTTCTACACAAACTTCAACTTTAGGTATAGGTTCTGCTCTTGGTTATGATATTATTGCTAAAGAATACCTACCTATTCCAGTTGGATTTACTACATATCTTGCCATTGGAATTGGAACATGGAACGTTCTTGGTGCTGGTGCAACAACTTATACAATTACATTGAATGATTCTTCTCAATTTACTGGAATTTCGACAGGTGACGTTGTTAAACTTGTAAATCACTCAGTATCACCAGATCTATCCGCTTTTGAACTTACAGTTTCGCAGAAACTTGATATAAGTGCTTCAGTGAAGAGACTTGTACTAACAGGTATTACAACAACATCTTTATCTAACGGTTCTCAAACTGGATATATATCTATAAGGAACATCTTTACAATCGCAAAAGGACGAGTCGGAGTCATCTAAATGCCAGACAATACCAATGTTAATAATAATGCCGCAGTTGTAGTTGTTGGGAGAACTGCTCCAGTCCCACCAGGACAACAAAAATCGGAAAAATCAATACCAGTTGTTATTGCAAGTGATCAACCAACAATTCCAGTTGCTGAACAAAATAAAGTTCAATCTGAAGTAGCACTTTCTTTACTTGGTATTCCAAGATCTGAAGTAGCACTTGGTATTTTTGCCGATGTTAACACCTATGATGTAAATCCATCGGAATGGTCAGCAATTCCAGAACAAATTTCCACAATCAACAATACTGGAGTTTATGCTGGCGTAGGTCAATCCATGACATGGGGACTTACTCATGTTCCTGAAGAATCTGGCGCACTTCTTGAAGCACCAGCAGACGAAACCGCGATTTTAACATCTAAAAGATTTTTTAGATATCAACCAGGACGTGTTTCTTCAGCAACGTTTGGTGTCAAGACTACGACAATTAATGATGATGGATCTGCAGTACAAAATCCATGCGTTCGCAAATATGGCATTTTTGATAATTATGACGGTTATTATTGGGAATCAAGAAATAATGGTGAAGGGGATAACTTCTGCGTTGTCAGAAGAACTCAATCCATCATCTATGAAAATCCAATAACTTTTGGAACTGGCGGAAGTCAACAAACTCAAGATTATGGTAGAACAAATCCTACAGATCCATTAGCACCTAGAGGATCAGAATCGGATTCTAATGGCACAGCATTATTAAATCCTGCTGCTACTCCAAAGAAATTTGGTGATCTTGTTATCCTAAGAGACAATCTTTTGATGACTCATGCTGCAGTGTATGATCCATCACTTCTTCAGGATGAGTATCAGGTAGGAATTACCTCCGTCTTTGGTGGTAATATAATTTCTATGGCGGGTCTTGCAAAGTCCGTTACAAATGCAACTTATAATATTGATACTGGTTTGATGGTTATTACAACCTCAACCGCACATGGATTTGCTGAAGGTAAGTTTGTTACATTAACAGGTATTGGAATGACCTGTTATCTAAATCCAACTACACCTATAAATTATCCAAATAGAACAACTGGTTATAATATTTTAACAGTTAATTCGAGCACTTCATTTACTGTTAATATTGGTATTTCAACTGTTCCTACATTCTATAGATCTGGTGGACATGTTGTTGGTCTTTCTACTGGACAATATGTTTCATACTCAAAAGGAACTAATGTAGGTGTTATCACTGGATTTACCGATACTGCAATTTATCAAGTTAATACTGTAGGAGTTAATACGTTAACTGGTATTAGTACTGTTACCTTGAGGAACTTAGATGGAACTTCTCTGGGAAGTTTAACTTCGGTAACTGGAATTTCATCGCATGTACTAATTACTCCTGTTCCTTTTGTTCAACCAGTCAATGGTTCTTTAGTTAATGCTTCAAGAACAAGATACAGTGCCATTAAATCGACGGGAATGTTCCCATACATGTATCTTGATGATGATGGAAATAATGAGGGATATATTAATACTGCACTAAGTATTTCAAATACTCCAACTCTTAAAGATCAAATAGATGCAGTAAACAGTTACTATAATAAATGGGTAAACCAGAATGTGCATAAAGATTATTGGAACGTTTATGAGTATCGTGTTCCAAGATCTAGATTTAGTGGTGATAGATTAGATGGTGAAGAAAATACATTACTTTATAGTGACGTAATTAGCGATAAGAGAGCAGGTCAAGTTGTTACAGATCCAGATACTAATGAAGAATTAACAGATGTTAGTATCTGGGATATTGATCTGACCAAAGTTACCATGTATAAGGTTGAATTCTCTTGGTATGGTGCTGTTGGTGCTCTATTCCTCGCATATGTTCCGGTAAGTAATGGTGAAGCAAGATGGGTACGTGTTCATCACCTCAGAGCATCTAACCAACTTAAAGTATCATCTCTTGGCAATGCAACGTTGCCAATTACATATCTCGTATATGGTGGTGGTGGAGCAAATCGTTATGGATATGCAAATAGTAAGAGGTCAGCATCTACATTCTCTTATGGTTCTTCATCAGAACATATTGTTAAGTATGGTGCTTCTTACTATATTGATGGTGGTGATAGAGGTACAGTAAAACTATTCAGTTACTCTACTCCAATTTCTCAAAGTGTTTATGGATCTAAGAGAACTTTCTATGTAAATAATGGTGGTGGAGTAGGTGTTGGTTCAACTGTAGTTGATTTAACAAATGCAACTTCTGCAACTGATCCATATATTATTGGTTCAGTTGGAATGTCAACTTCTTACTATGTTGGATCAAAAATTGTTACTGCAAATGCTTTAGATCAAAATATTGAAGTAACTTATGTTGATGTAGGAAGTCAGAGATTGTATTTGAATGTCCCATTAAATAATACTTCATTATCATCAATTGTTGTAATTCCCAACAGACCAGTTCCTTTGGTTGGAATTAAATGTAGAGATTTTATCCAAAGTAGTACTGGAAAGTTAGTAAGAAATAGAACTCAAATTTATCCTACAAGATTATCTACAGGATCTACTGGTGTTGTTAAATTGGATTTGATCAAGTCTCCAATTTTCCAAACGACTTCATCAACAACGGGAACTATTGCTCTTACGACAATTATAAACATCGGTAAGCGTGGAAAACCAACTCAACTTAATGTAAATAATTCTGCTTACCTAGCAGCAAATAATGGTGTTTATGGTTATTTCAGAGGATATTATCAAAATGATCCTTCACAAAAACCAATTTCAGTTCTAGGTTATCTTGAGAATAGAGGATCGGTGTCTGGTTACTATTTCTATGCCATAAATTCTTCCACCGACAATATTGTTTTAACAACTACAAATAACTTCTTAAAAGAAGAGAATACAAATTCTGTTGGTACGGTAGTTTCCGGAATCAGCACAGAGTTTACTTTGGCACAACTTTCATCGGTAAAAGTGAACCCACAAGTTAGAAGTCCAATTCCTACCACGGGAACAGTTGTTGCAAGTATCTTTGTTCCAGCATCAGGACAAGAATATGATCTATCTCCTTATTTCGATTATAATAAAGAGTATCTTTCATTCCCATTAACAAATAAAGTTGAAAGTTTGTATTTGTGTGCGTCAGCACAAACAGATTATAATTTTAATGCACCTGCAGCGTCAGCAGAAATTTCTGCAAGTCTTACATGGGAGGAGCAGTGATCTATGAATGGCGGAAAAGATGTAAAATTTGGTGACGATAAACGCCAAGTTTCAATTATTCCCAGTAGTGCAGAAAATCTTTATAATCTTGCAAACGGGGAACTTTTAACGGATGAGTTTGGGGAACCATTAATTACTGAAAGTGATACTTTCTTTTTACAAGATGCGAGTAAAAAAAGATCTACCTCTATAGTTTTTGCAAATTCGGGCAACATTAATCGATTAGTAGAAGTTTCTGTTGCATCAACAACAGCAACATATTCTCAAGTTGGTACAAATAATGTAGGAATTGCAACTACTAGTAGTAGATATACTTTAGGTGTTGGTGATATAGTTATAGGTCCATCTATTCCAGATGCAACTATTATCTCAAGAATTGGCATTGGAAGTGTTTTCTTATCTAATTTTACTAGAAATTTAACTCCAAAAACTGAAGAGATTTTAATTAAACGAAAATATCAAGTCAGAATAAAATCCGATCCCGTTTGGAAAATTGCTGAAAATTTTAAAGAATCTAGTGAAGTAAGCACTACATTGTTGGGAATAAATCGTGCAGAGACACAATTAAGTTTGTTCTCAAATGTATCATCGTATGGATTAGATCCTGATGAATTTGAGACTTATAGTTTTGCATCTCCCACTCCACGTTTTTCTTCTTGGGATAATAGAAGAAATGAAACTTATGGTACAAGATATTTTAGTGGTACTGTAGAAGAGACGCAAGAATCTGCAATTAAAATTGCTTCTTTCCCAGTTCCATATACTTTCCCATTTGGTCCAAAGTTTACCAAACTTGGTTATTATAATGCCACTTTATATAATAGATATTTGAATTTTATACAATTGGGCAATGATTTATATGATTATTTTAGCACAGGTCCCGGATCTGGACACCCAACAGATTGGAAGAATAAATTTTTATCAAAAGAATTAGTTTACGTTCAATCTGGAGATGTTGTTTATGCTGCTGGTATTGAATTATCTTTTGCAAAAATTGATACATGGACTGATACTTGGAGAGATATAAAAGATTCAATATTAATTGATCCTGTTTCGGGTAGAAAGTTTGACTTTCCTAGAATAGCTGAACTTCTTGGACCAATATATGATTCTACAAATACACGACCAGGATATTCTGATAGCGAAAGTAGTTTCACGGCAATGCAATCCAGAAGAGTATTTCGTTATCAACCAGGAAGAATCAGTGGATTTACGTTTGGTTTAAGATCTTCTGTTGAACCTGTTAGTGGTGTTGTCCGTGAATGGGGTATTGCCAATCCAACAGATCAATATGTATTCCGAATTAATACAGGACAATTTTCAATTATAAGAAGGAGTACTATACCATTAGAAAAGTCTGTTCTTGAAAGAAATGGACTTACTCTTACAGATCAGTTTTCTGCTGGTAGTGGTGATCCTTATGATCCAGAAACATATTACACTATTGTTATACCAAGTACAAAGTTTAATGGAGATTCTTTAGATGCTAATGGCAATTCTGGATATCTATTGAAACCAGAAAACGTTACTATGTATAAAATTGAATTTGGTTGGTATGGTGCAATTGGTGCTAGATTCTACGCATATATTCCTACAGATAATGGTGATGCAAGATGGGTAGTTATTCATACACTTGTAATTGAAAATTCCTTAGGATCTCCATGTTTACAAGATTCTTATTTTAGATTTAAATATTCTCTTGCAGTTACAAGCACTGGAGACCTCAGGCAACCACAATTTCTTTATAAGTACGGTGCTTCTTATTATATTGACGGTGGTGATGAGGGCACTTCTCAAATTTATTCTGCAGCATCTAAACAAAAAAGAATTTTACCAAACAACTATAAAACTTTGTTTGGAATTGTTCCAAAATCTTCACTAGTTAATAGTGAGGGTGTGTCAATTACAAATAAAAAATTAATCATACCAACGGAACTAAATTTTTCAACAGATTCATTAACTGAGGTAAAGATTGTAACGTGTTCTGCTTGTCCTGGATTCGCTCATGTATACACTCCCGGTGTAGCAACAACGGAATCTGGAAGATATGTAGATATTACATTTACTGACGCAAACACAATATCAGCATCCAGTGGTTCATATTTTTATCAGAGTGATATTGGTGCAAAGTTGATTGCACCAACTATTTGGAATGCACATGTAGCAAGTGTTAGTGATCCTGTTGGTGTTGCAGGATCTTTCTTAACCGCAACAATTAAGGGTTATATTCCTAGCGGATATGGAAGTAGAGATATTGGTGGAACATCAGTTTATGATTCTGTACTAGGGATTACGACAACTGTACCTATCAATTCTCCATATCCTTATCCAGTTAGGTTGAGTAACTATAATGCTTACGCAGCATCGGATTTCCCATTTACGGGATCCACAATTCAAATTCAATTTTTAAATCCATCTCCTTCGGATGATTATAATCATCTAGCAGATTATTTGATTGGAATTACTGATAGACCACCAAATGTTTCTCTTCCAAATACGTTGAATGGATTTTTTGTTGGTGGAGCATCTACATCAGTTCTTCCAGACTCATCTATTTTATATGGAGACAGAATTCAACAATTAACGTCCGTTAACGAAGATGGTGATGAAATTGGAGAAGGTCTTTTTGATGAACCTTTGGAAGTAGATAGAAGAATCCCCAGAGTTTCCGGATCTGGAGGTGGAATATGTTCGTTACTTACTATAAATGTAAAGAATCCAACATCCATTACGAATGTAAATGAATTAAATTATCAACCCAATACTGGTTCCACAACTCCAGATCCTTTTGGCAGAAGATGGATTCAAATACAAGGAGTTTTCCCAAATATTGAGTTTAATGGTGGACAAATTGTGATTCAAACTCCAACAGGTTCTCCAAATATAACAAATTCACTTTACGTTGGTGCTCCGGTTAGTTATACCTCTGGCGGAAAAACATTCTCTTATATTCAAATATCTCAAACTCTTGGAGCAGTTGGATCTAACTTTACTATTTTAATAAGACCAATTGAAATAATTGGCGATACTGTAAATAAATCTAAATTATTTAATTATAATCCATATCCATTATACTTAGTTGCAAAACTCAAAGATAATTCAAGTATAAACAACATTACAATTAAAGAAGTTATTGGAAATTATCAAAGAACCATTTCTCCAAAATGGTATGTCACATCAAATGCATTTATTACTGATGCGGATGGCAATGCAGACATAACTGGCGCTCCACCATCAAATTTTGTGGAGATTGGTAGGGCATCATCTGCATTAGTGGATGTTCAGAATGAACAAAAATTAAGACCCTACATTGAAAGAGATACATTATACATTGGTGCCAATACAACCAATACTGTTGATATGAAAAAAGTTTTTGGCATTGATCGAAGAGTTATAACACCAGATAACAATAATCTGGAAGCAACTTTTTTAATTGCTAAAAAAATTGATAGCGGATCTTTTGGAACCATTGAATCATCAATTAACTTTAAGGAACAATAATAAATAAAGAAAAAGTTATACTTTTACTTGCACCATGAGAGTCGGATAATATGTCACTTCAAAATAAAAGAATTTACGGATTAAACGTATTAAGTTTTCTTTCTGAAGTTGAAGATAAAGAAGCGGCATTGAATGCATTAAATCTGCCACTAGGTGATTTGGATATAATTCGTGGAACATCAAATGCAGGTATAACGAGAGGTGATTGGGTTTCTCTATCAAGATTGAGTGTTCCTTTTACTAAAACTCTTAGTAGATATCAAACTGAAGTGGGGCAATATTCTTCTATTTTAAATAGAAGAGCGGGAACAGACTCTATTTTACTTGGCAATTTGGGTGTTAATGGAAGTATAAGTGGAAAATCAGTTCGCTATAGATACGTAAGCGGAAGTGGATCATCAGCAGTTGTAAAAATTGCAGATATTTCCACTTCCAAAGTAAGTGCATGGAGTTCTGCTGTAAATCCACCCGGAGCAACTGATCCGATTTTTTATGGAGCTCGTGTTGGTATTACTACAGGGGGATCGTTGCAGTTTGGCACTCCAACATCACCTTCTCAAGTTAGATTACAAACAACAATAGCTCCACAAACAAAGGAATTTGATTCTGAATTACCTACACATAAAATTAATTGTACAATAGGTGGACAAACAGTATCTCTTTATGCAATGAAGGGGATACCTCTAGTTTTTACTGGATTTTTTAGAGATTTAGATGCTTCAGTACGATTAACTTCTCTTATAAATGATATTCCTCCAAGTTGGAAAATTGTCGATACTGACAATCCCAATTCTTTTGTTAGATTCTCAAATCAAGGTTCAAACACTTCATCCATAAATTACAGATCTACTAGATTAAGAGAAAGATATATTCAGTTTTATTACAACCCAGAAAATATTTCCGAGATTAATATAACATCGGGCAATATTACTACAATACCAGAATCAAAATTAGCAAATCTATCTACACTTAACTTATCAAGTAATTCTTTAAGAAATTTTCCAGATTTAAACTTCTTCTCACCAAATATCCAGACCGTTAGATTATCTTTTAATCCATTCTATTTGAGCGACACTGCAAGTGAAAGAACTTTAAACTCTACCATAATATCTAAAATTCCTGCCGGAATCAGAGAACTTCAATTAGCAGGAACTTTTTTTGGGTCAATTCAAGCAAATATAATAGGAAATCGTTTTACTCAATTAAGAGTATTAAATCTTTCAAGACGAAATGTTGGAGGACCATACTTTCATCCAGATAGTTCTGAATTGAATGCACCAATACCAAATGTTCCTAATACTTGCGAATCTTACAATATTAATAGTAACGATTTTAGAACAATAGGAGCATCAAGTGGTTCTTCGCTTAATGTAAAAGAATTAACAAACTTAGTATCTCTAGATTTAGGAAGTAATCCAAGTTTAACTGATCCGTCATTCTCTATATCAGATTTAAATGATAAAATAGCGTCAATTAATATATCTGGTACTAGTCTTGTATGTCCAAGTTTGATTGGAAAACAATCACTACAATCATTTGATGGTTCGTATAATGGAAGTATTGGATCTATTTTTACACCAGCAAACACATATAAATTTGACAATTGCAACTCCTTAACTTCATTGTCATTCATATACTCCGGATTAACTGGAGCATTTCCAAAATTTACAAATATTTCTTTATCTAATTTGGAACTATATGATACACGGTTGAGTGGTGGTGATATTTCTGGAGATACAACTTATTGCATTCCACAAAAAACATTTGAATTTTGTACTAAACTTTCATTTTTTAGATTATACTCACCTAATCTAATTAGAAGTCCAATACATCCTGATGTTTTTACATATACTCCCGCTATAAATTACATTAGTTTGGTATCAAATAGAATACCTGGATCACTTCCAAGTCTTTCTATTTGTGCCAATCTGCAATATTTGTATCTCAATAGTAATAATTTCACAGGTAACGTGTACAGTTTAACTTCTAATCCAGAAATTATACAAATGGATGTAAGTTATAATTCTTTATCTGGAAGTATTCCTGCATATAGAAATAGAAATAATTTAACACACTTGCTTCTGTTTAACAATCAATTTACATCATTGAATCAATTTACTAACTTACCATCATTAGTTTACTTTTACGCACACAACAATCAAATTGCTGGGGAAATTCCATCTTTTACAGAGTGTCCTAATTTGCAATATTTACTTTTATTCAATAATAAATTTTCTTCATATAAACTCGGTGCATTTGCAGACCTATATAAAATCAGGTATATAGATATATCTAACAATTTATTAACACAATTTGAGATTAATAATATTATTGATGATTTATATAAAAATTATCAGGCAGTTAAGCGAGGTGGAATTGCTATTAATCTAAAAGGAAATAGTGTTCCTGGCATTTCAAAGGTAGAAACAATAGATTTCTTAAGGTCAAAAGGTTGGTCAATCGTATACGATTAAAATGGTTAGACAGAATCAAGGTTTTAGAAAAGATTTAAATCTTCTAGAAAATACAAATGATACTCAGACTTTAAATAATCTTGGTGGGGAAGGTATTGCCAATGATCTAAGAATTCTACAGAATAATCTTAGAAATATTTCAACACTTGCCTACAATTCTTTAAATGATGGATACTTTTTCTTTGGTTCAAGTAACGATTTTGTATTTACTCAAGATGACGTAGTAACAGTAAATACAAATGTTAGTGTTGGATCTACAGTATTAAGACCGGGTCAGAGATATTATGTTTGCGATTCTGATGGGGAAACAAGATTTAAACTTTCTTATTTTCCATTTAGAGTTGGTGTATCGACGATTGTAGTTACAACTGCCACACCATCTTCTTTTTATTTTATTAGAGATGATTCAGTATCTCAAGAAAATTTACTCAATTTTATTCCACCAGATGTAAAAGATGTTTTTAACTTTTCATACTTAGATTACAGATATAATATCAATCAATCTGTAATAAATTTACAAAGTTCTATAGAAAGTGCTGCATTTACAATTACTAAAAAGTATAAGAGTAATGAAGATACGACAGTAAATACTGATATTAATGTTGAGGGATCTGTTGTAATTGAAGATCCTGCAAAATTAAATACTGGATCTTCAGGTCTTGAAGATCCAAAGTCGCCAGGTATTTTTATAAGTGGTGTAAGAGCATTTTCCAACGATAGTAATCCATGGAATAGAGTTGGAACAGCACTTAGCACATCAAGTAGTTCTGTTAATGTTGGTGAACTGTATTTTGCAAATAATATTTCAATAACAGGAGTTGGTACAGAATCTGCAACAGAGGTCGAAGTGACCACATTTACACATAAACTTCCTGTTGTTATTAATGGTGAGACTTACTATTTACTTTTAAGAACATAAGATCTTAAACGTACCAGATGGAGTTCTTATAGAAAGTCTTGCTCTAGACTTATCTGTAGAGGTATATGATGTAATATTTGATTCTGAAATAACTGCTTTCAAAGAATCAAAGGATATATTTCCAGATTCTAATCTCAAGTTGGGTGCAGCACTAGTCGTTTCCAATCCTTCTAAAGTAGGATTAAAAGGTGGAGAAGTATCAGTTGGTGGGCAGCATAAAGTTCTATCACCAGATGCACTACTCACAGTAAAGTTTGCTCCAGACACTAAATTAGAAGTTGTTGGAGTGCTAATTGTAATACTTGTTGCTGAAGTTGGAGCACCACTTACGGTTGTTCCTGATGCAAATTGAAATCCTTGAACACTCCACCCATTACCAACCCCAGTGGAATCAGTTACTGGAATTATTGTAGATCCTGCAGGAGTATCCGCAGTGATTAACATACATTTTGTTTCTGCGGGTATGCAATATTCTGTAAGACCATTGTTTATCAATCCTTTAGAATAATAAAAATAGAAAGTAGTTCCTGCCCCAACAGATTGACTTGGTGTAATTGTTAATGTTTTAGATGTTGGTATTGATTGGATTTTTGTAAATTGTTGGAATCCTGGAGCATATACAATCATGTCTTTTGTTAAAGAAGTTGTATCGCCAGAATTTAATGTAATTGTTCCAGAACTAGACTCCCCAATCGCTTGCTTTACAAAACCACGATGATCCACGAATCTATATGTTCCAGTTACCGTAGTTGAAATGTATTGGAACATTGAACTTGGTGGAGTAAAGTTTGATGTATACTTTGCAGCACCAGCATAAATGCGAACATCTTGGAAATAGAATCCAGCAGAGAAATTTCGAATAGATGAAAACAACCAATATTCATATCCATAATAATTGGAACCATCAGATCCACTTGTTTGTAATATACCATCAACAAATATTCTTACAGTAGATCCACTTCTAGTAACTGCAATGTGGTGCCATCTATTTGCAGATAAAGCACCACCAGTTTGACAAACGAAACTGCCTGATGGAGTAAGGACACGAATAGTATTAGATAGAATTTGAATATATGGTACAAACCCAATGGCAATGTCTGTAGGACTTCCATTTCTCGATCTTGGATATAAGAAGTCCATTTCAAATCGATCACCGAAGTTAAAGTTTTCAGTATAAATCCACCCTTCTATGCAATAATTTCCTGTTCCAATTTGAGTACCCGAACCAGTATTTACATCAATGTGCGATTCTTTAAATACATTTACTTGTGGAAGTTCTATAGGTTTTCTAGCAGAAAATCCATAAAACTTGGATTGGGCACTTTCAATCGTAATTGTTCCACCACCACTGTAATTTAGGACTGTTGTTGAGTTTGGAGAACCAGTAAATGATGAAGTTCTATCTGTAATTCCAAATTCCGAATTAAGAGGAAGAGCAACTCTTAAATTAGATGAGAGTGCGTCTGATGTTGCTGTTAGAATCAGGTCAACATTTTTGTTTAAAACTATACTTGAATTGATTCGGATTTCATCTACTCTAGTTCCATTAGCAATTCCATTTCCATAAACATAATTTCCAACTTCAATATTAGAAGTGTTGGAAATAGTCATGGTATTTCTTGATGATGTTACCGTGGCAGTAGTAGATGCTTTGGTTATATCTGAAATTGATGTTTTTGGTTGATATCTTACATCAAATCTTTTATTGGTACTCACACGAACATAATTATTTGAATTAGTAGATCCTCCTATTGTTCCACCACCACTTAAAATTGAACCACTAACATATACTGGAAACTTTCCCACTCCATCATTAAACGGATAATCTAAAGAATACAATTTAGTATAACTAAGATTTGAAAATGAAGAATCTCCCGGATATAGGATATCAAAATTTATATAACGTTCTACATTTGTTGCATCAGATGCTGATGGTATGAAATATCTAAATCGGATTGGATATTTTTGATATGCAACTAAGACGGGAGTTGTATAAGAAATACTAGTAGAATCTCCAAGATTTTTTCTGAATACTATATTATTGCTAAAAGTCGTTTTAACCGAGAACGGTTCGCCTGTAGGGGGCGTTAAACTAATAACACCTGTAGTTCTATTAATTGCATTTACAAGTGCTCCAGTGGCGATTCCGGTGCCAGAAACAGTCTGACCAATTGCCACATATTTTACATTGGAAGTACTAGAAATTGTAAGAGAGTTTGCACCAACTGTTCCTGAGGCAGGTATTGATGTTGAAAGTCCAATTCGAGAAATCTCATCATAAGAACTTAATCTATAATAAAAAGTATTATTTCTAAAGAAAAATGATCCTCTACTTGCAAGAACACTTAGATCATCATAATCATAATCCTTAGTTCCCGTTCCGCCACTATCATCCAATCCTATTTTAGAACCAGATTCTAAAATTTGAAATCCACCAGTTCCTTGTACAGTGTAATCAACATCATAATAAATCATTCTGGAAGTTGATCCAAGACTAGATGGTGAAAAAGTAACAGTCGGATAAGATGGTGCGCTGAAACTAATAGTATTTGTAGTTGCAGCAGCATTTTGTTGGACATTAAATCCAACTGAAACTGAAGATCCTGCACTGATAACAGAAGATTCAAAGTCAAAAGTAAAACATCCAGAACTATTAATACTAAAGGTGTGTTGTCCCGTAGATGTTGGAATGAAATAACCTTCCCATTCAACACCACCATTTACGGTTGTAAGTTCGGGTATAAGTTTATCAGTAAAGGAAAAATTTCCTGCTTCCCAAAAATTATCAACCTTTATTGGAAATCCTGAGAAAATATCTATGGTGTTTTCGAATACATTAGTGTAATCAAAATATTTTGCAGTTAATCCATTACCACCATCAACAAATGGATCTCCAGCAAAAACTTTAAATTGATCAAATTGATTTTGGTAAGTTATTCTTGGAAGATATTCCAAGTTGATTCCATTTTGATTTGTATAAGTTGTTTTACTGCCGATAATTGTAGAGTATACACCATTCGTGAGTCTTTGAGAACTCATTGTTCTCAAAGCATTCAAATCTTCGGAAACAAATGTAGACCTAGCATCATCAACTAATGTGTCAATAAGATTGTTAAGAGCATCTGTAGTATTGGATAAATCTCCAAGATTTTTATCCTTTCTTATACCAACTCTTTTGTATATCTTTCTTGCCATTTTGACTTTTTTTTATTATTTAGATTTAATAAATAGGAAGACAATATTTATTTGAAATTAACCATGGGACAAAAAGAAATACTTGAAGATCTTCTAAAGCAGTCTGAAGTTCTTCAAAAAGATATGATGGATTTAGAACAACAGTTTAGCATGAAAAAGGAACAACTCATCAGAATTGAAGGTGCTATTGAAGTTCTTACCGTTCTTGAAAACGAAACAAAGAAGAATGAAGAAAAGGAGTCTTGACATTATAGCATAATGTCGCTAGAGTACCTTTGTCTGGGTTGATGGGTGCAGTCTAGACACTTTAAGAACCGTCACAAGGACCCTCCACAGGGGTCCTTTTTTACTGCTATAATAGTCCCATACGCAATGAACCCCAGTGATTCAACTCAGACCTCACCAACAACGTGCTCTGGATTCCATGGCAAAGTACCTGATCGGTCAGGTTATCATGCCCACTGGTAGCGGCAAGACTAACGTTGCTATCTTTGATGCCATCCGTGAGTTTCTGAAAGAGACTCCTCAAACCATTGTTGTGGTTGCTCCACGAATCCTTCTGGCAGAGCAACTGTCCTCTGAGTTTCTGGAGTTTATTACCAACGCTTCTGTACTGCATGTTCACAGTGGTGAGACTCGTCACTTCAGCAGCACTCGTCCAAATGCGATTCGTTCTTGGGTAGAAACCACAAAAGGTCATAAACTGATCTTTACTACCTATCATTCACTCTCTCGCCTACAACAGGCAGATATTTCTGTCAATACCATTTACTTTGATGAGGCACACAACTCTGTTCAACGTCACTTTTTCTCTCCTACGCAGCACTTCTCTTCTATTTCTGACCGCTGCTATTTCTTCACTGCTACTCCTAAGCATTCTGCTACTATTTCCAAACCTGGCATGAATGATTCTAAGGTTTATGGTCAGGTGATTTGTAATGTACCTGCTCCTGAACTTGTAGAAGGTGGATTTATTGTTCCTCCTAAGGTCAATGTTCAGCAAATTAGTTCTATTCGAGACAAAAATGATGCTGCAGAACGTGACTGCATGACTCTTCTTGATACTATTATCAATGAAGACAATATGCAGAAGGTTCTGGTGGCAGCACCCAATACTAAAGTTCTGATTCGGATGCTTGCCGAAACAGAATTCATGACCGAAGTTCAGTCTCATGGTTATGATGTGCTTTGGATTACTGCAAAGTATGGTGCATTCATCAACAATCAGAAAGTTGGTCGTGAAGTGTTCTTTGATACTCTGACAAAGTGGGGTAAGGATTCTGAGAAGAAATTCATTCTTCTTCACTACAGCATTCTGTCTGAGGGTATCAACTGTCCTGGATTGACTTCCTGCGTCCTCATGAGGAACATGGATTACATTGCCATGGCACAGACCATTGGGCGCGTGATTCGCCTTCATCCAGACGATTCTAAGCGCCTCTCAGAAGGCACTCTGACACCCGGCAAAACCGAAGATTATGTGAAGTCTTACGGATTCATCCACGTTCCCGTGTATAGTAACACTGGGATCGCAACTGCCCAACGACTGCAGAGTGTTGCCGAAACAATCTTTGTTCAAGGCGAACCTGCAATTTCCACCATCAAACGCTGAGGTACTTTATTATGAAACATCGTGTCATGTGCATGGTTAGCGGTCAAACTTTCTATGTGGAATGTTATGCTCGCAACCGTCAAGAAGCAATCAATGTTGCTCTTGCACAATATCCGAATGCCCGCGTAATGTCCTCTACTATTGTTTATTGATGAATATTCAAAACGAAGGTATTCTAAATCCTAAAGTTGGTCAACCTAATGGTTATGTGACTAAAGACGGAATGTGGGCAGCAGTTCCATGCGGTAAAAAATTTGTCATTATTCACAATGGTCATCAAGTTCACACAGCGAACAATTATTCAAGTGCCAAATCTTACATTTTAAAGCAAATTAAAGCATCGAAAAATAATAGAGCAACCGTTGATAAGTTTTTTGGTTAAATAGTACAACTACATTACAGATTATGGAAGAATCTCCTGAACTCAAATGGAATCGTGGTCTTGATCTGTTTATTGAGAGCGTTCATAAACCAGATCACGAACTTCGTCAATGTGCTCACAATCAAAAATGCTATCATGAATTGATGGAAGTGCGTGAACATGTGTTAGAATATCTAAAAACAATCAGACGATGACTTATTACGCTTGGTTTATCGTATTTGCAGTAGTGGCATACTTCATCGTAACAGATGATAGTATTGCTGCTGCTTTTTACTATATGATTAGGTTGATAAAGGTGAATTATGAGAAACAAAAATGGTGGTTATTGAATAATCCACGCAATCCAATTGTAAAGTATTTGATGTGGAGGAGAGCATATAAACTTGCAAAAGAACTTCAAGATGAGTTAAAATCTAATGCTAAATAACCCTATATGGAGACTGCACATGCTCTCTACTCAATATCGTCTTCGGTTAGAGGCAATCTGTGAAAAAATTGTCCTACATGAAGAAGTAAGTTTAGAAGATATGATTTGGGCGGAGAAACTTGCCAAGGTAAATAGAACAGCAGGGACAATGCTGCGTCAAGCAAGACGTAAAGCAGAGAATCCAGATATGCAGGAGGGGGATTTGGATGATTTTTTAAATCAACTTGACATTGGTGGTTTAGGGCATGAGCGTTTTGGTAAGCGTGGATTTGATAGTGTAGATGATATGGTAGATTGGTTTACTGAAGATAAACCAGATGATTGGCGTAGGAGAGATTGATGAAAAAACTTCAGGATTTTCTTTCGGAAGAAAAAAAGTCATCAAAAACTACGGCAGGTTATATAGATGAACCAAAAGGGAACGAAAAATGTTCCAACTGTAATATGTGGAGACCACCTAATGCTTGTACTGCAGTAAAAGGTAAAATTTCTTCTGATGGGTGGTGTAAGTGGCATCAGTACGATAGAAAAAATAAGGATTGATTGCATGAAACCTAACTTTCGTAAAGTATTGGAGATGGCACTGGAAGAAGGTGTCCGTTATGGTTACAACCGTGCTTATAAACACGTAGAAAATCCACATGAAGATGCTGTGGTTGACTGTGTTGTTGAAGGTGCGATGAACTCTCTGTATGAATGGTTTGTCTTTGAGGAGAACAATGAATCTAATTAAATTTAATAAACGCAAATTCTTGATTAAGTATAATCACCGTGAAGATTTTGGACACGAATGGTATGTTCAAATTCTCAATATCAAACGTTGGAGTTTGCTTCAATTTTCTATAAGTTGGAATGATTATCCTTCTTGGCCATATTTGCAAATTAGATCTGGAACTGGTGATGTTTTGAGTATCCTTTTCTGGGCATATAAGTTTGGAATTGATATTGACTTTATGGGTATAACTTGGAATTGGGATTATATGAAAGACATTGATTCGGAGGAAGAAGATGTTTAGTAAACCACTTCTAGGTACAGATACGAAGAAAACCAAACTATCTTGGTTTGAATATATCTGGCACTCTTGTATCATTCAAGGATGGTATAACTGTTGGTATGCCTTTAAGAACTGGGGTGACTTGATGGGGGATAACTACCAAGAATATGCCCTTCTTGTATCTGATGACCCTTTGGAGCAGTGTATTCTATACTTTTGGGATAGTTTGGAAGACGAAATTTATCCCAAATATTTCTTAGAAAGTTTACTTCAAATGGTTGATGATATTGAAACTGGTAAAGAAAAAGTAGTCCCACTTGATGAGGATTTCTTTGAAAGAATGAAAGAACTTACTGATGGTGTGGAGTTAAATGATGAAGACTTTACCTGATAAAAGAGACCTTGATATTATGTGGACGGTTGCCACATCGACCAGTATCGAAACTGGCACACGCCCTCACTACGGGTTTGCTCAGATGCTGTATGATTACCTCGTAGACAACAACCCCTACGGACTTTCTATTTCCTATGAACCTCAAAGAGAAGAAGGCACTACTCAAGAAACTTGAGACAGTAGGCACCACCTGTATGGATTGTGGGCAAAAATACGGTGTTTATTCTGTAGGATGTTCATCTGTATGGAATGGCAAGTGTGGTGTATGTGGTGAAGACAAACGGGTGACCGAATCCCGTGACTTTGCTTACTTTATTACTGGTATTCGCAAACTGAAACTAGAGATTGCAAATGAGAAGAGTAACAGTCAGACCCAAAAGCAAGAAAGCGAAAAACCGTCTCTACAATCTGATGGGTAATAATCCCATTTGCATTGTAGAGCAAGACAAAGGAGATGGTATGCTGTTTCTCGCATCCGAGAATCAAAAGTACTTTTTCTGGGTAAACATCAACGACCATTGGGAATGTGATTGGGAGGTCATTTAATGAGTTTTTCTAAGACTGTTTCTGTTTTCGCTGCTCTTGCAAGTATCTTTGCTGCTGGTGCCACTGGTTGGAAACTTGCAGATTCTCAAAAAGAAGTTCCTTTGACTCCACTGGACCAAAAAGTAATGGAGTTGGAGAAAAAACTTGAACAAGCACAGCAACCACAAGTCACTCCTGAACCAGTAAATCTTCCACAACCACAACCACAATCACAACCTACTATTCAAACACCACCACAACCTGCTACACTACCTCCAGTAACACCTCCACCCCCAGTTCCTGAAAATGTCACTCCTTGATACTCTAGAATACTTTATTGATGATACCAGAGCACGACTTTCCGATATTGAATGGGAAATCCGTGAAGAGACAAACTATGATGACGATGGGCACGAAGAACGAATGGAACAATTCTGTGAAGAGTATGATGAATGGGAATTGCGCCTAGAAGATCTACAAAAGATCAAATCCATTATTGAAATCATGGAGATTGACGAATGACTTACGACGAACTCTACGAGCACATTGTCAACTACATTGCTCAACCACTGGATGATAAGATTAAAGCATGTCTAATCCTTGGTGCTGTGATGGAATTTAACCTTGATTGTCTTGAGGAAGGTTTAGATCCACGCACACTTGATATGACTGGTTTTGTGAATGAGAAACTTGATGAGTTGGAGAACAAAAAATGAAAACCTACAATCTCACTATTACTGAAAAACAAGCATGGGCACTTCAAGAAGCAACTGATTTGCTTCAAAGAGTTCAACTTGGTCAGTGGAAAGAAATTCAAGATAATCTACCTCTTCAAAAACCGATTGATTATGGGGAATTTCATCAAGATATGAGAATTATTGGAGCAATTCTATCCAAACATATGATTGGTGGTATTGATGGTGGTGCTTCCTCACTTGGTATTGGCAATAAGAACCTTCCAGAGAGCAATGGGATTCTTTATGATCTTCATTGTGTGATTCGTCATAAACTGTCTTGGGAACGAGCAGTAGAACAAAATGTCATTGAAAGTGAAGATTCTGAAAGGAAATGGCCTGAGATGATGGGCGTGAATTTTGATCCTCCTATGAAATGGGGAACTGAACCACTTGCTAAAATTGAAAGGGTCACTTGAATAACTGGCACAGGGCATCTCCACAGGTGCCCTTTTTGCCGTATAATAACTTCAGTTCAAACAAACCGATGACCACCATCACTCAAGAGCACTGGGACACACTCTACACCAAACTCTATGAGGCGTATGAAGAGTGTAGTAAGAACTATGATGAGACTTACCGACAAATGATTGGTCAAGTTCTGGATCATATGATCTACAACAAACCTTATCTGAACATCAAATGATAAGAACAATTCTCAATCAGTTTCCTGCTCGCTATGGATCTTATACTACTGAAGGTAGTAAGATCCGCCGAACATTCTCCAACGGTTTCAGTTACATCGTAGAAGAATGTAAATCGCCACAAGAAGCACAACGCATTACAAAAGATCTCAATCAACTCTTAAGCAAATGACTGAAACCAAAACCTATCCCTATCTCAAATACATTCCACATTTTGTTGCAATTCGGTTGATTGTACTTGGTCCGTTTGCGATTGCACAAGCAACTGCAGAATTTATTTCTAACTCTCTGGACAAAGTATGCCATAAGATTGATAAATTTCTTCCATCACCTTATATTGAAAAGCAAGTAGAATGGGATCAGTTGCCCAAACGAAATCAAGAAGCAATTGAGTATCTTGCAAAAAAGCGTGATACTACCAAAGAACGAATTCTTATTCAAACTGTGAAACCATGACTAAACAACTACCACAAAAAACACACGCAGAGACACTAATCAAGGTAACAGAAGAATACACTCTACGACCCAAAACAGGTGATCGTGCTCGTGTATGTATTGCTACTCTTCAGTATCTGCTGGATAACTTTGCTTGCAATGTTGAGTATGATGCTGACGGTTGGGGTGGTTCTGTTAAATGTGTAGAAACTGAAGACATTGAACATCTTATTTACCAACTGCAAAAACTGAAATGACCTACCTCATCACATATTACTACAAGAACGATTTGGAGCAACGACACCAAAGACACAAAACGATGCAGATTGCTGTTGCGACTGCTAATCTTCTGATTGCTCACGGAGATTATGTGATTGATAGTATCATCACTGAATATGGAGTAGAAGAATGATTGAAATCACATTTACAAGAGAAGAACTCCGTCATCTTTATGAATTTCTTCTCAAAAATCATCTTCAAGTCAAACAATCAGTAATTGATAAGATTGATAAAGAACTTATTGCCGATGAAATCTATGAACTTCTTGGCGATCTTGAGTGTTTGGATCCTACTCTTGATGAGGAATGGCAGAACAAACTGTGGTATGATGACCCAGAGGATGAATACACTATTGCTGTAAAAAGAGATCCTAAAATGTGGAATCGCCAAACCATTGCTGAACTCAAAACTCTTATCGGTAAATTGGAGGCAAAATGAACTACCTTTGCCTTGTTGATGGTATCGTAGAATACGGCAGCACAGACCTCAACAACTTCAACCATTATCGTATGATGTATTACGAAGACCACAAAGATGCTGAAAATGTAGAGTATCTTGTGCTGACTGATGAAGCATACAACGAAATGTTCCCTTGTGAGGATGAAGAATGAAACTCAAAAATCTTCTACTTGCCTTTCCACTTCAGGTTCCTCTTATGTTTGCTCTTGTGTTTGGGGTTCATTTCCTTACAGGTTTGAGTATCTGGTGGTGTGTTCCTATTTCTTTTGTTCTTGATGTGATGTATGATGTTGGTGAGAGAATTATGAGGGGTGAAGAATGACTGACACTTGGAAGAAATGGACTATCTGGACTTCTATTCATCTCTTTGAGTATTGTGTGTATTCTTGGAGAAATCATATGTGGAACCATCTTGATGGGTATCCTAATGAAACCAGAATGAGAAACTTGTTCTGGCACTATCTAAACTACGGCAACACAAACACTTATTATGACTGACCACGAAGAACTCCAAGTATCAAACGAATTCATCACATTTGTAAGAATTCAACTTGACCACGAACAAAAGCAACAACTCAATCGTTTCCTAAATCTCCATTATCTTGGTGATGTGAATTGTAATGAGTATGATGAAAACTTCAAACTTGTTGCCAAATACCCAGAGAAAGAAACAGAAGAGTTCAAAAATGCTTTTTGGAGAGCAAATATGGTCAATGAGTATCAAGTAAAAGTGGTTTATGATGTGAATGGTAAATGTAAATTGGAGTTGCTATGAAACCCTATCAGTACAACCTAAAAGTTTGGGATGATGGTGATACTGACCGCACTTGGCAGTTTGGTATCATCAACAATAAAACATTACTTTGGGTTCATTATGAAAATCCCAGTCGTTTAGTTTTTAGTGATGGTGGATTACACATCCTATTCTCATTTTTTACTAATTCTTTATTTGGAGTAGATTTTCAACTTGGTAAGGTTGGTTTGAGTTTTAACTTTTTCACAACATACTTTGATGGGTGGCAAGAATGAAACTTCCATATAAACTTCAACAATTCTGGTTGAGACAAAGAATGTGGGAATGGACTTTTTGTGCTTGGCAAAATCTAATGTTTCCACACATTAATAGTGATAATAGTGAAGAAAGAGTAAATAGAATTTGGTTCTGGCAGTATCTAAACAACTTTGATGGAGAATTGGAAAATGACTAACGAACAAATCCTTGAACTTGTAAGATTTCATTTTCAAGAGGGTGGATTGAGAGACGATGGTAGTTGTTCCGAGTATTATGGAACTCCTGAAAATTTTATTGAGTTTGCCCAAGCAATTTATGAAATGGGTAATGAGAATGGTTGGGAAAGTCACCAAGAAAGTGTATACATGAACTCCTCTTATCCTACTGATTATAACTATGACTAAACTACTCAAATACATCAAATCTCTAAAAACAATCTATGTTCCTTCACTTTGGTTTGGTGTTTTGTTAATTGCTTTGTTCTTTCCGCAGTATGTTTTGTGGTTTATGTTTGGAACTGTTTGGGGAGTATTGTGGATGATTGCTTACAATTGGTTTCACGACAAATAAGGACACTTCCCAAACTGTCCACTGACCTCCCAAAGGTCGGTGATTTTGCCTTATAATACTCTCGTACACATAAACACCTGATGGACTTCACAGACTACGGCATTTCTCTTGAACCAGAAGAACTCCGTGAGATTATCACAGGTAAGATGGGATTTCGTAAGTGCCCTGATTGCCAAGGTGAGGGTGAGAGTTGGACACTTCATTATGTTCTTGCTGATGACCTTGACCAAAGTAATGAGCAGTTCAAGGATGTAAGTGCCCAGTTTGCTGCTGACTTTGACGAGGACAATCTACCACCACAGTATTCTT
>JACCDT010780108.1_pt1 | contig 88079 bp, 81 predicted proteins | sample 7446291 | NCBI WGS metagenome assembly JACCDT01 (sample SAMN15323446, study PRJNA562643) | freshwater metagenome | isolation source: river surface water | place: USA:Blue River Watershed | collected 2017-08-17 | reverse complement strand
TGAAGACACTCAAATTACGAATAAAAGACAAGCATTCCAAGTTGCTAACTTCGTTAGCAATGCAGGTAAATTTTGTCTATAATTATGTAAACCATTTGTCTTATACTCATCTAAAAAGAACAGGTAAATTCTTCTCAGCATACGATATTCATGCGTACACGAGAGGTGCTACATCTTGCGGATTAGATTTGCATAGCCAAACCATACAATCTATCACAGAAGAATTGGTACGTAGGCGCATACAATTTCGCAAGCCAAAATTAGCATGGCGAGTGTCAAAAGGTGCTAAAAGGAGTCTAGGTTGGATTCCATTTAAAGCAAGCTCAGTCTCATATAAGAACGGTCAAATAAGGTATAGCAAACACTTTTTCGGGCTTTGGGATAGCTTTGGCTTAAATAATTACATAATTAAAACAGGGTGCTTCTCGCAAGATGCGAGAGGTCGGTGGTATATCTGTTTGAACGTTGTAAATAAAGAGCCAAAACCAGTCCAAAATAATGAAAATAAATCAGCTATAGGTATTGATTTAGGTTTAAAAGACTTCTTAACTACTTCAGACGGTTTAAAAGTATCAGCTAAACAGCACTATAGAAATTCTGAGGCTAAGTTAGCTATTGCTCAACGAGCAAATAAAAAACAAAGAGTCAGAAGTATTCATGCTAAAATTAAAAATCAAAGACTTGATTTTCAACACAAACTAAGTAGCAAACTAGTGAAAAATCACTCTGCAATCTATGTTGGTAACGTCAATGCAAGTGCATTGTCGAAGACAACGCTTGCAAAGTCTGTACTAGATGCTGCTTGGTCTCAATTCAGAACATTGCTTCGGTATAAGTGCGAGTTCGCAAAAGTAATGTATAAAGAAGTAAACGAAAAATATACCTCCCAAATGTGTTCGTGCTGTTCCTGTATTGGAGTTAGTAGTCCGAAGGGTAGAACAGATTTGCGAATAAGAGAATGGTCTTGTCTGTCGTGTGGTACACGACATGACCGTGACATAAACGCTGCAAAGAACATTCTTGCGCTCGGACATGAGCGTCCAGTAGTGGGAATCCCCTTGCTTTAGCTAGGGGAGGATGTCAAATATTAGATTTCACAAATTCTTTAACATCATTCGTTACCTTATCATTTAAATATTTTTTACTTTCATCGTTTAAATTTTTATTTAACAACAATACTTTATCCATATCAGGTTTTTTTAATAGTTCGTCAATATGTCGTGGTTCTAAGTTTTTACTAAAAAGTGCCGTCATTGTATGACTAATATCAGGATAATCAGGATTTTTTAATAGTTCGGTTATATGACTAGGTGTAAAATCTTCTCTACTTACTAAATCGGTATGATTATCAGGATTTTTTATAAGTTCGGTTATATGTTCAGGTTTTAAATCTTCTCTTTGTACTAAATCTCTATGATTGTAAGGATTTTTTATAAGTTCGGTTATATGTTCAGGTTTTAAATCTTTTCTTTGTGCTAATACTCTATGATTGTAAGGATTTTTTATAAGTTCGGTTATATGTTCAGGTGTTAAATCTTCTCTATATGATAAACTGGCATGATTGTAAGGATTTTTTATAAGTTCGGTTATATGTTCAGGTTTTAAATCTTTTCTATATGATAAAATGCTATGATTGTCGGGATTTTTTAATAGTTCGGATATACGTTTAGAATTTAAATAATTTCTAGTCCTTAAATCAATATTACTGTTCGGATGTTCTAAAATTTCGGATATATGGTCATCATTTAAATCTTCTCTTTTTGCTAATTCGCTATGATTGTTAGGATTTTTTATAAGTTCGCTTATATATTCAGATGGTAAAACATCTTTTTTAGCTATATATTCACCCCATTCAGAATGCATAAGTGGTTTATATTGAGAAGATGTTAAATCTGTAAAATGTTTATCAATAAGTAATTTCTTAGCTAGAATACTATTACCATCAACTATTTTTTGTATATTATTATTACCTATAGTCATACCTTTATTAGCTAATAAATTAAAGTGAGTATTTTCATTTTTCATTAATTCATCTATATGTGTTTTGTTAATATTAGGGTTAGAGGCTAAATGAATATGCATTTTTTTATCTTTTATTATGTCATTTATCTCAGATACCGAAGCATTTCTTACTTTATTAATTTTTTCATAATGTGTATTTATAGCATGTTGGTCATTTTCATTATACCGATAGTCATTTGATATATGTTCAACATTTCCGTTTAAAAAATCGTTTAAATGTATTTGTTTTCTTTTTTCAGGATTAAAATGAATCGCTATAGGCGTTTTCATTATTTCGGGATTTTCCTTAGCAAATTTTGTATAATTTAAGTCATATTCTGAACCATCTTGTTTTTCATTTCTAAACTCAGGTGTTCTTTTTGAGTTATCAGTAACATAGATATGTCTTCTAGTAGAACCATCAGGATATATTGTATCTATACTATAAACAGGATTTGTTCCTCCGTTAGTATAGTGATTAAATCTAGTATAACCTTCTGTACTATCAGCAGAAACGCACCAGTTAGCTTTGCCGATTTGTTCACCCTCAGCACTTTTAACAGTTGCTTTTACTTGATTTGAATCAGGTAATTTGGCTGCTTCAATCGCACTTTGATGACTATGATGTTGTCTTACTATCATAGTAGGACTTGAATATAAAATAGTTGTATCTTTAGCTGCTTGTTGTTTCTTAGATATAGGAGCTGCTTCTAATCCATTTACTGCTTGATGTAATTCATTTATTGATGAATATTGATTTAGTTTAGGTTTTTTAAGAGTTCCTTTGTTTTTAGAAAACTTAGATAATATATCGTGTATATCGTGACTATCTGTTAAATGTCCTAGTGAATGCTGCTTTAGTAACCATTGATAATGGTTAGTATCAGGTGATTTAGGATTAGGCATTCTTTGTAAAATATTAGATTTAACTTCATTTGGTATATGAGGAAATTGATTGTTTATATCATCAATCTTTCCTTCTAATAATAATGATTCTAGTAATGTTTGTATAAAACTCATAGTTATTTCCTTATGTATAAATATATTATGTATTTACTTTATAAATAGGTTAGTTATGAAATTTAGAGAATTGATAGAATATAACATATTATTAGAGTCATTAGATTCTATTATAAAACAAACTAAGGATATAGACCCTGATACAATTAAAATGTATCATAAATATGCATTACCTGATAATAATAAAAGTGATAGATTATTAAATCATGTGTTAAAAATGCATCGTAATGGTGAATTAAAGCCGTGGGATAGTGCATTAGTAAAAAGACATTTAAGTATGTTACATAATACAAATAATATAAGTAGATTAAGAAATGTAGCTACATTAGACGATTTAAAGCATATAACACGAGATATACATAGTGATAAAGAATTATCTAAGAAAGAGGTGATAAATAAAAATGCACCTGTTATTTTAAAAAATGATAATATTAAAATTACTAAGTATATGAACCAAGAATCTATGATAAAAGGTGGTTATTTATCACCACATAATGTTATTGCTAAAGATACATTAGAACCAGGAAAAGCATCTTGGTGTATATCTGCTGATACTGATGAGGGCAAAATGCATTTTGATAACTATACAAATAGAAGTCAGTATTTACCTTATACAATTGAAACAAAAGAAAGAAAATATGCGTTAGTTCCTAATCCAAGAGATTTTCAAATACGTGATGAAATGGATAAAGAAGTTCATCCGATGAAAATTATGTATATGGATAAAGATATACCAGATAGTGAGATAGGGAAACATATAATTGCACATAATAGTAAAATCGCAGAAATAATAAGTAAGTATCCAATAGGTTGTAATAAAGAAGAATTATTAAAATCCTTGCATACTAAAGATGCAGAATATACAGTATTACATCCAGATTTAACCAAAGAAGACTTACATAATGTATTAAATAATAAAGCATATATGCCTATAGTACAATCTAATGCATTTCAAAACGACAATATTGATGAAACACATATTGACAAGGCATTAAGTAGTAATTATAAAAGTGTTACTGCTGCTGCTTTATCACATGTAAAAGTAAACGAACAACATTTAAATAAAGCATTAGATAGTAATATTAACTACATAAAAGATTTAGCATTAGAAAATCCTAAACTATCAGAAAATAATATAAACAAAGCATTAAATGATAGTAATGCAGATACAAGAGAGATTGCATTATATCATAAAAATGTTACACCAAATAACATTAATAAAGCATTAGATGATGCAGATTATAATGTAAGAAATGCAGCGTTGATAAATAAAAACCCTAGTGAAGATAATTTATTAAAAGCACTTAACGATAGAGATAGTAGGATTGCATACAAAGCATTAATCCATAAGAATGCGACACAAAAAACATTATTAGCAGGATTAAAGATTCCGTCTAATTATGTATATTCTGAAAAGATTCACACAAATAAATTAATTGATAATAACTTTATTAAAACTGCGTTACAAGATAATGACGTATTAGATGAATTTAAAACATCATTGATAAGTCACCCTGAATTTAAAAAAGAGCATATTGAATTGTTACCTTATAAATATCAACGAGAATATGCAGAATCAAAATTAAATAAACAATAAATTTACATTTTTTAACACAGTTTTATAAAAATTGTGTTAAAATAATGTTTTTAAAGAGAAAAATGTAGGTTATATCATAAAAATATTAGATTTCCTTGTAATATTAATATTTTCAGTGGTATTTTTGAATTAATATATACAAATCATGCATTAAAAGTTAGTGAAAATGATAGTTATGAACGTATAATTTTATCTTCATTTTTAAATACATAAAAAACAGAATTAGTAGAAATAGAAGTTAAAGATGGAGTTGGGATTAAAGTAGTATAACGGTACAGTATATGATAAAAATACGACTTGATTATAGTAATGGCATATGATAGAAAAGTAAAACAGTATGGTTAAATGCTATAACTAATAAACATAATACATTAGATGAAAGTAAATATACAAAACTAAATTAAGAGGTTGATATGCAAATTTACAATGATAAAGAAAATAATAGAGTCTATCAAATAGATAAAACTAAATTAGGTGCTGTTATTGAGCCGTTAGAAACAGGAATAGGAACACGATATAATTTAGATATTAAAGATAATAAAAATCCCTTGTTAAGGGCTTTTTTATTAGTAAATAATAAGATAATATTATGGAGTTTAATATGAGATTTGAGAATTTATTACTAGAAATGTTATTAGAGGGTAAGATAGAAGATACATTAGATAGACATCCTACTATACCTGAACATATAAAACAAGATTATTTAAGACAAGTTCCTGCTAACAATGCACAACATTTGGACTGGGTATTACATCAGCATTCTAAAGGTAATATTAGTCCTGAACATAATATAAATGAGATTTTAACTAATTTTAATAAAGTAAAAGATAAATTAGATAAAAAACAAATTCATCAGTATAAAAGTGTAGATGAATTGCATTCTGCTATTTTACCTCATATAGATTCTATTCAAAAATCAAAAAAAGAAAAACAAGAAGAAGGTACTAAAACATTATATTCAAGTCCTACAATGACAGTAAAACAGCATAATAGTTATGAAAGTTGTGTAAATGCAGGATTCTTACCGAAAAATAATAATACAAGTTTAGATAAAGCAACATGGTGTATTTCAGTTGGTGATGGCGGTGGTGCTGCCCACTATGGTAGTTATACAGACAATGGATTTCATCCTGTATATAGCATAGAACATCATCATCCTGATGGTACGTCATCTAAGCATATGTTTGTTTATGATTATAATAAAACACAAGGTAATCAAGAATTAAGAGACGAGCATGATTATAGACCTGGTTTTAATGATTATGGAAGTACTAGACCTGATTTACTAGACCATTATAGTAAAAAATTTCCTGAGATATTAAAGACTCCTATATCTAAATTTTTTAATGAAGAAGGTCGAAATGAATATGAGAATGAAGCTATGCCGTTACATCAACACATTAAAAATTTAATTTCTAGCATTCCTAAAAATGGTATGACTGATGATGAATATACGCATTATTTTAAAGAAGGACAAAAAGAACGTCAAGGTTCTTTGCATAATGCATTAGCTAAGGTTACATTAAGTGATGAGCAATTAAATCATTTAATAGAACATGGTAACGAAGGTAGTAAAGATGAGATAGCAAAAAATAAGAATTTAACAGAAAGTCAGTTTTATAATTTAGCTAATACAAGTAATATGATAACCCATTTTAATTTATTAAATAATCCTAACTTAGATAAAAAAACATATAATAGGATTGCAAGTAAATGTCATACAGGCGTATTAAGTGAAGTATTATATCATAAATATAGAGATTCAAATACAGTAGATAATATAATTAATAGAAAAAATATAAATGATTTTTCAAATTTAGTAGATTTTCATAGTGATTTATTAAAACAACATCATATAGATAAGATTATAGATAAAATTAGTGAAGAAAGTAAGGGTAATTTAATTACACATAATCACAAATTATTATCAAAAGACCATATATTTAAATTAACAGATAATAAAAAATTACATTCAAAAATAATAAATTATTTAGGAGATAAATTAGACGAACATCATATTAGTAATATAATAGATAATACTGATGTGAATGGTGCGCTTAATATTTTTAGACATAATATTATGGATAAATTCAATGAGAATCATATACATAAATTATTAGACAAAAATAACCATATATTAAATAACGATATATTATATAATTTTGGTAATATATTAGATTCTAATCATATAGATAGATTATTGAATACTAAGAATGAAGATATTAATACTAAAATTTTATATGACATTCCATCTAAATTAGAGCCGCATCATATAGATAAACTATTACAACATAGTAAGGGTATTAATTCATCTATTATTCCTTTGATAAATGATAAATTTAGAGAATATAATTATGAAGCTAAATCTCATATATTAAATAAAGTTAAAGAAATGAAAAATAATGATGATACTGATTGGATGAAGTTTACAAAAGTACATCCGATGATGGGATTATCTAATGTAGATAAATTTAAAGTTGATTATAATTTAACAGAAAGAAATACCCCAATAGATATAAAAATGAATGATGAAGAATTACATAATGAGTTACATCCGTGGGTAAATAAACAAATAGATAAAAATTTAGAACCACATGAAGCTGCCCGTACATTAGCTAAATTAGCCCATGTTATAAATAAAGAACAAACAGAAAAGTTACTAAATAAAGTTGGTAGTTATCAAAACATTTTTATAAACCTTGATAGTAGTGGTAAAAAGATTAATAAGCATGTAGCTGATGCTATTTTAGACCATAGTATTAAGCATAATAATTTTCAGAGTATTAAAGGAATAATACATCATTTAGACTTAAATAATTTAGAACCTAGACATGAAGAATATTTAAAGAATCACTCAGGTATTAGTGATTTAGATAGTAAAGGTGTTTTTGCTAAACATGTTGTTGATAAAGCTATAAAAGATAATGATATATATAAACTCAGGACTCTTTCAAAATCATATAATAGACACTATGCTAGTTTAGCATCAGATGGTGTAACACATTTATTAAATAATATGAAATAATATATTCATCATTGAATATGAGAAAAGCCCTAATTAGGGCTTTTCTATTATGTAAATAATAAGAAATTATGGAGATTGTTATGCGATTTGAGAATTTATTATTAGAAGAAATAATGCAGGAATTAAATCAATCAGTGGTTAAATTTAATAATATTAATAGTATTTATTTAAATAATAACATAGAAAGACACCATGACGATAATGTAATAGGAAATATACATGATGACACATACAATTATACATCAGGTTCTAAAGACATTAATAAAAGTTTATGGGATATTAAAAAAGGTAGTGATTCTTCTAATAGATTATTAAATAATATCAATAATATAAATACAAACTTAAATGATTGTAGCCCCGCTAAAGATGATTTAATTGTTTATAGTGGAGTTCGTAGAGACCCACAAAAAGTAGTAAAAGAAACAGGGGGACTATTACATCATCCTGCCTTTATTAGTACAAGTGTTAATCCTAGTAACGCATTAAACTTCTCTTGTGATAGAGAAGATACAGGTATTAGACACGTATTAAAAATAAAAGTGAGAAAAGGCCAACAAGTTGGTGGATATTTAGGTAATAAAAGTTCGTATGACAATGAAAATGAGTATTTATTAAAAGCTAATCAGATGTTACATATTCATCCTCATTATGAAGATTTTACAGATGCAAAAGGTAAAACTTTACGAGTACATAATGCGATAATATTAGAACCACATGAATACAATCATTTATCCTCACATGATGAAGTAAAAAGCATTCACCGATTAAATGATATTCTACATGAGGCTAAAAAATCAATGGATAAAAAAATAGATGATGATATATCACAAGGTAAAGTTGATTCAAATTATATCAATAATAATAACTATATTTTTAATAATCACCATATAGATAAATTAATAAAAAATCCTGATTTACATGATGACTTAGCATATAGACATACATTAGATAAAACTCATATAGATACAATGTTAGCAGCAGGTAAAGTAAATCCTGAATATATAGTAAGACAAAGAAATTTAACTAAAGAACACATAGATAAAATAATGGATATGAAAAATCCAATATTAAATTCGTTACTTATTAGAAATAAGCATATAAAATTAGATAAATCAATTGTTGATAATTTTTGTAAAAATAAATTATATCATAGAGCATTATCAGAAAGTAATCATATAACAAAAGAACATATAGACCATATTATTGATGCGAATAAAGATGATTATTATAATATATATGAAAATTTATCTAAACGTAGTGACTTATCAGAAAAAAATATAAATGATATTGCAGATAAACAAGAAAAACATTTTAACGAAAATTTAATAAAAAATAAAGATTTAAGCGAGACTAATATATCAAAAATATTAGATTGGGGAGTTGATAATTATTATATGCTTTCAACACAAAAAAACCTGAACCAAGCTCATATTAGCGACATTTTATTAAAAAGCAGAAATAGTAGTAATTATAGTTTATCAAATATTATGCAAAACCATCAGCTAAACGATAATAATAAAAACATTGTAAGAAATGGCAGTAACTTCGATGATGAAAGTAAAAAACTAGTAGATGGTTTAATACCTTTACCAAAAAGAGTAGAAAATCATCCACTAACATATCCATCACTTTGACCTACTCCCCTCTATAAAGAAAGGGGTCTTTCGGAGTGAATGATAAAAAAAGCCCTTAACAAGGGCTTTTTTTATTAGTAAATATATAAAACATATAAATTATTGGAGTTTAATATGAGATTTAAGAATTTATTACTAGAAATTTTATTGGAAGGGAAGATAGAAGATACATTAGATAGACATTCTACTATACCTGAGCATATAAAACAAGATTATTTAAGACAAGTACCCGCTAATAATGCTCAACATTTAGACTGGGTATTACAACAACATACTAAAGGTAATATTAGTCCTGAACATAATATTAATGAGATTTTAACTAATTTTAATAAAGTAAAAGATAAGTTACCTAAGAAACAAATACACCAATATAAAAGTGTAGATGAATTGCATTCTGCTATTTTACCTCATATAGATTCTATTCAGAAATCAAAAAAAGAAAAACAAGAAGAAGGTACTGAAACTATATATTCTAGTCCTACAATGACTATTAGACAACATCATAATTATGAAAGTTGTGTAAATGCAGGTGTTTTACCTAAGAATAATAAAACAGATTTAGACAAAGCGACTTGGTGTATTTCTGTTGGTGACGGTGGGGGTGCTACTCACCATAGTAGTTATACCGAAAATGGATTTCATCCTGTATATAGTATAGAACATCATCATTCTGACGGAACTTCATCTAAGCATATGTTTGTTTATGATTATAATAAAACACAAGAAAATCAAGAATTAAGGGACGAACATGATAGAAGACCTGGTTTTAATGATTATGGAAGTACTAGACCTGATTTATTAGACCATTACGGTAGCGAACATCCTGAGATATTAAAAACACCTATATCTAAATTTTTTAGTGAAGAAGGTAGAAATGAATATGAGAATGAAGCTATGCCGTTACATAAACACATTAAAAAATTAATTTCTAGCATTCCTAAAAATGGTATGTCTGATGAAGAATATACTCATTATTTTAAAGAAGGGAATAAAAAACAACAAGGTGAAATACATACAGTATTAGCTAAGTGTGTGCTAACTCCTACACAATTAACACATTTAGTTGAACATGGAAATGAAGGTAGTAAATACAACGTAGCTGACAGAAATGATTTATCAGAAGAACATATACAAAAATTAGCTAATACTAGTAGTATGTTAGTACATAATAAATTATTAGATAAACCCGATTTATCAAAAGATGTATTTAGTACTATAATGAAGAAATCACCCGCAGAAAATGCTCGTAAAATATTGAAACATCCAAAATTTAATGATAGCCATATAGATGCATTTCTTGATAAAAAGATGAGTGACGCAGACATATCACCATTAGTTGAGCGTTTCGGTGATAAATTAGAACCGCCACATATTCAAAAAATTATAGATAAAGGCGATGTTGTTACACATTATAGTATTATTAAACAATTTCGAGATAAATTAGAACCACATCATATTAGCGCATTAATAGACCGTGGTAATTCAGATGTACATAATAATATAATAAACAATTTGTCTGATAAATTAGAACCAAAACATATTAGTGCGTTAATAGACCGTGGTGATTCAAATTCATATGTACATAATAATATAATAAACACTTTGTCTGATAAATTAGAACCACATCATATTAGCGCATTAATAGACCGTGGTAATTCAGAGGTACATAATAAGATAATAAACAAGTTGTCTGATAAATTAGAACCAAAACATATTAGTGCGTTAATAGACCGTGGTAATTCATATGTACATAATAATATACTAAACAATTTGTCTGATAAATTAGAACCAAAACATATTAAGGGTCTTATGGATAGCGCATCTTCACAAGTTGTTAATGACGCATATGATAATTTACAAGAAGAATCTAAAAAAGAAGCAATAAGCCATGTACAAAAAATGAAAGATAGCGGAAATAGTAAATGGGCTGAATTTTACAGTATCCATAGAGATATGCCTCTTAGTAATGTAGATAAAGTTAAAATAGATATTCATGCATCATTAAATGGTCATGCATTTCCTGTGAAACACAATCTTTCTGATGAAGAAATAAAAACACATATTCATCCTATTATTGATAGTGAAATAGATAATAATAAAGGTATCAGGCGTAGTGGGCAAAATTTAGTACGTTTTTCTTCGATGCTTAATAAAGAGCAGACTAAAAAGTTATTGAATAACATTGGTGTTGAAGATTCTATAAATTATACATATGGTACAGTATTGAGTAATCATGTACGTGATGCTATTTTTGACCATGCTATTAACACAGGTAATCATAAGTTAATGAGTGATACTTTAGTGGGAGGCGGAAACTTACATAATATAGCACCACATCATTTAGAACATATAATTAAAAATCACCCTGAGAATATGCCCGAAATTGATGTTAATGGAACACATGCTAACGAATTAGTTGCTACTGCTATTAAAGATAAAAATGTTAATACTATTAGTAAATTCACTAACTCACATAACCCTAAATATCGTAGTGCGATATTAGACCATACATTAGATACTGATAATACTACAGGAATATTACGACATTTATCTAGCCGTGATAATATATCACATGAAGATTTAGATAAAATTCTTTTTCATCAAAACGCTAACGAATATAAAGGCACTGATAGCAATAGGATTTTACAGTTAATATCATCAATGCCAAACTTACATAGAAGGCATATAGACCATATTATAAAAAGCCGTAACATAGACGCTATAAAAAATGTTATTGGTAGTGATTATACTACTTTGAAACAACATCTTACTTCAAAACATATAGATAATATTATATCGTTAAAAAATAAAGAATTATCTAAGCTATTAGAACGACATAGAAATATTAATCTAGTACAATCATTTAACAATAGTAAAGTATTAAGTGAATGGTATATTGTAAATAATACATTTGAACGATTATTGAAAGAAAGTCTAATAAGTAATTAACTATTGTATCAATCATATATAATGTAAGTAATAAATAGATAAATATATGTATTTGGGAGTAATAAAATATGAAATTTAATGAATTAATATTAGAAGTAGTAGGTAGAGAATTAACGCAAGGTATTGCTCAAAGTAAAGACACGGTTGCGTTAGATAATGACGTTCAAAATCACCATCGTAATACTATTTTAGATAGAGTACATCCTGACACATACGGGTACACAATTAGTTCTAAAAGATTTAATAGACTTTTATGGGGTAGTAAAAAAGGTGAAGATATACCTCACGAAGATTTAACTAAAATTTCTAATATACATCATAATTTAGATTCAACTGATGCTGCTAAAGATGATTTAATTGTTTACAGTGGAGTTCGTAGAGACCCACAAAAAATGGTAAAAAATAGTGGTGGTTTAGTTCACCACGCCCCACTAATGAGTACTAGTATAAATGCTAATTCAGCTTTAAATTTTGCGAAAGACATAGAAGGCACTGGTATTAGACACGTATTAAAAATAAAAGTGAGAAAAGGCCAACAAGTTGGCGGATATATTGGCGAAAAAAGTGCATACTCAACAGAAAATGAATACTTATTGAAAGGTAATCAAATGTTACATATTCATCCTGAATTTGATGAAATGTTAGATGAAGACGGAAATACAATAAGAGTACATCACGCTATTATAATGCATCCACATGAATACGAACATTTAACTGAACATGAAGAAGTTAAAAGTCATGCAGAGTTAAAAGATAAGTTAAAAGCTGCTAGAAGTGAATTAGAATCAAATTATGATAAAGATATAAAAGATGGTAGAATGGATAGTATTAATATAAATATGCTAACCCCTATATTTAATAAACGACATATTGATGCTCTTATAGATAACCCATCAGTTTACCACGAGTTATTACGTACACAGACGTTAAGCAAAGAACATATAGATAAAATAATAAAATCAGGACATGAAGGGTCTGACGATTTGATAGCAAGTCAAAAAAACTTAGATAGTGGTCATATAGAACATTTAATAAAAAAGAATAATGATGAAAACGTATATAAAAACTTATTAGGTAATAGACACATAAAACTTGATAAGTCTTTTATTGATGAGTTAGTTAAAAACCCAACATATCATCGAGATTTAGCGAAAAGCACACATATAAAAGAAGAACATATAGACAAATTAATAGAACATGGTGATAATGTTACTCACTCTCATTTAGCACAACGCTCTGACTTAAATGAAAACCATATTAATAAAATAGCAGATAAGGGTGATACAGATAGTAATACTATATTATGCAGACAAAAAAAATTAACTACTAATAATATAACAAATATATTAAAAACAGAATTAGGTAGTAGAGGATATGGAGTTTTATCTACACATAAAAATTTAAATTCTGAGCATATTACACATATATTAAAAAATAGTTCAGATGATTCAGATAGCAATTTGATGAGTATAATGTCTAATCATACATTAACACCTGAACACAAACAGCTAATAAATGATAGTAGTTTGTTTAGTAAAAAAAGTAAAGATATGGCTAATGGTTTAATACCTCCCCCACCACAATCAAGTGAACATATAAGTCATCGGTTTGATACATATACTTCTCCAAGTACACAAACGCCTAAAAAAAGTATTAGTCAACAATTTGCAGATAAATATACTAGTATTAGTCAACATTTTAAAAACAAGTATTCATTGAAAGAAGGTTTTATTAATAATAGCTTTTTTGAAAAAATGTTATTAGAAAACTTGACATCCTCCACTCTAAAGAAAGGGGTCTTTCAGGAGTGAATGATAAATGAATAATACAGTTGAATTTTAGTGACAAAAAATTACAATACTATTAAGTAAAACATGATATGATATTTTTTTTAACAGAGATTAATATATGTTATATCATGTAGAACTTGGATTTCCTAAAAGTATTAAAAAGATTAGTGGAATGTTTTTATTAGACTACACCGAACATGCAATAAGAGCTAGTAAAAATGACCGTTATGGGATATTATATTACCAAAGCATATAGACATAAAAAAAGCTACATTAATAGAAATGGAAGTAATAGATAATGTAATGGTAAAAGGTGTTTATAGAATTGAATATAACGAACTATATGATTTAGTATTAGTTATAACAAATTTTAGGATAGTAAAAACCGTTTGGTTAAATAGTAAAGAAGATAAACATGCGACATTAGATGAAAGTAAATATGTAAAAATCAGGAGAAAATAAATGACCTACTATATTGATAAAGACAGTAATCGTGAGTATAAAATAGACCCAACTAAAAATGGAAAAGCAGACGGTATTTTAGAAACTGGTATAGGTAATCGAGAAAAAAATAAGCCTTATTATATAGATAATCATAATAATAAACAATATGTAATTGATAAAACAAAATTAGGTAAAGTAGAAGAACCTTTAGAAGCAGGTATTGGTTATAGAGATGATAATGTTCCTTATTATATAGATAAGCATAATAATAAACAATATGTAATAGACCCAACTAAAAATGGAAAGGCAGACGGTATTTTAGAAACTGGTATTGGCAATCGTGAATAATTTTTTAAATTTTTTAGCAGAAGAATTACATCCTGAATTATTTGATATTATGGATAGTAATACAGATATACATAGTAAACATAAAAAAATAACACAGCATATTAGAAAATTAATCGCTAATGGTATAGATACAGGATTAGAAGGCGAAAGGGCTAAAAAAGGTTCATCTCGTGCAGTATATTTTCCTAAAGAGGAAAAAGAAATTAATATAGATGGTAAAAAAGCTAAAATAAAAACAGCATTAAAAATAGCATTTCCTGGTATTTTAGATAAACCACAGTTTATTAAAAAAGCAGGAATGTTAGGTGAATTACAAAATAATGCAGAAGCATCAGAATATTTTAATGACCATAGTATATTAAAAAAAGGTATGTATAATAATGAATTTGTAACTAATGAAGAACATGGTATATTAGCACCTATTATAAATACGTCCCATGATGATAGTTGGTTAGAGATGGGTAAAGTTAATAATATTACGAGTAAAAAATTTAGACAATTAACAAAAACCGAAAGTCATCCTGAAGGTCTAAATCATACTGCTGTAGAAGATATTTTATTTAACGAACATAGATTAAAATATGGACAAGGAAGACAAGAATACACTAGTGAAGAACAATCTGTATTAAATCATCCGTTTACGCAAAAACTGATGCATTTAATTGAAAATACAGATATTCATCCTGGTGATATATTTGGCGGAGGTATAACTCCAGGAAATAATTTTGGAGTATGGACTCACCCGCATACAGGAAAAGAATATCCTGTTATTAGAGATTATGGATTTACTGATAGTATAGCAAAAGAATATATGAAACGTAGGAGACAAATAAATGAGTGATGATATTGAAAAAATTTTAAATAAAAGTGACACAGACGTAATAAATTATGTTAAACAAAAGCATTATACATTAAGTGACAGTCATATTCATAAGTTAATAGAAAAAAATAATCCTGATATTAATGATATATTAGTATCTCCATTAATGCAACATAATTTAAATGAAAAACATATTGATAAACTAGCTAACACAAATAATCCTGATTTAGTAAAAAAATTATCAAATCTTAAACTTAGTAAAGAAAATGTAGATAATATTTTTAAAAATCATAGTAATAATATCAGTGTTATGCAACATTTTTCACAAAGTACTAAAAATTTAGGAAAATCTCATATACAAACTCTCATAGATACTAATGATAAAAAAATTAATACGAACTTAATTAATAGCTCTACGTTTTTGGATAAAGACCATATAGACAGTATAATAAAACAAGGAGACCATAGAGTAATTGATAATTTAATTAATCGTAGAAAATTACAAGATAGTCATATAAATGATTTAGTAGCTAAAAAAGACCCAATAATTAATAAATCATTGATAAAAGCTATACCTAATACATTATACCCCCATGCAAATAATACATTATCAGATGAAAATATACATACTATAATTTCTAGTAACGATGAACATAATAATAGATTATTAATTAATAATAGAAAAATAAAATTACAAAAAAGTCATATTGACGTGTTAAGGAAAATTAATACACCAGTATTAAACGCAGCATTATCTAAGAAATATAACAAATTATTAGAATGGGCAATAACAGAAACAAAATTTGAAAAACTATTAATAGAAAGCTTAGTAAAAAATTATTAAAGGAAAGAGTTAAATCTTTCCTTTTTCATGTAATATTTTATTTGCAAATGATTGATGATAAGATGGTAGATATTTAATATGCTCTTTATCAAAAAGAGGATGTCTTATTAATGCTGATTTAACATCATTCACATATCCGTGGCCGTCATCTTCAAATTGTAATACTTTAGTAATAACATCTTTATCAATTAACGGATGGTCAGCTAAATCTGACCAATGTTCTCTATCAGATTTAGAAAGAGCATGTAAAAGATTATTTTTAGTAAAACCAGGATTTGTATAAGCTGCCGCTCTTACTAAATGGTTTTCACTATTAATTGCTTTATTTAAATTATGTTCTGTAGCATTTTTATGTTTTGCTGCTTCAATTTGTACGTTTATATCAGAATCATCTAATCCTTTATTAATTAGATATTCATCAGCTTTAGGATGTCTAATAGCACTACCTCTTAAATATTCATCTTCATCATCCATTGCTTTATGTAAAATAGAACTATCAGCGTTTACATGACTAATAATATTATATTTATTAGTATAAGGATTATCTATTGCTTTATGTAAATGTTCGTTAGATACATTTATATTATTATATCCTATCAAATTATCAATACTATCAATATTACCTTTTTCAAATATTTTATCAACATGTGTTTTATCAAAATTATTATGGTGCATTAATATAGAATCATCTTGAGTATTAGACGTATTAAGAATTTTATGTATATCATCTGATGATAAATTATGAGGATATTTTTGTATAAATTTATGTAATAGAGGATTATGTTTTAAAATATGTTCGCCTATAGGAGTATTTATAATATCTGTATGTTGTAATAAAATATGAGCGGGATGTATAATAGCATCTTTTTCATCTCTTATTTCTGTATTATCAGGGTTGGGTACATAAGCGAATGTACGTTTTGTATGTTTATTATGTATAGTGTAGATAGGTACATTACCGTGGTTTGAATAATTATTAAAATGCTCTTTACCATCTTCATTATCAGCAGAAATACACCATTCTGCTTTTCCTGGTTCGTTAGTATGAATAGCCATAGGATTTTGTGGATGTAGATATGCACCTTTTATTGCGGATTGATGATTATGGTGTTGCCTTATTAATAAGTTATCATTATTCAATATTATAGAAGTATTTTTATCAATATTTTCTTTTTTTGTATATTTTTTATCTTCAAGTCCTATAGTAGATGCTTCTAAATGTTTTAAAGTATGATTGCCATTTATTCTATGTAAATTATTACTATTATTTAAAATAGATAAATGTTGTTTTACTTTAATACTATCCCAAGGTGTAATTTCATTATTTCTATGCATTTTTTAGAACATGTTGAAGTAACCTATCTGATTTATTATTATCAGGTAAAGCATTACTATAATATTGTCGAATAATATCTTCAGGTATGTCTTTAGTATCTTTTATAACTGAATTTAATGATTCTATAATATATGTTTCTACTAATAATTTAAATTTCATATTTATTCCTATTATTTAATTTTATTTAATTGTGATTTATGAAATAAACCGACAGTATTAACAGATTTACCTAAATGTTCCTCTCTATCATTGAAAGAATCATGTCCTATTTGTTGCATAGTTTCTTTAATAAGTGGATTATTTTCACGCCATTCCCATACACATTTATATTCATTAGTAATAGGAATATTGTCTATTTTATTAAAAGCTGATTTTGCAGTATCTCTATCTATTTTTTTATTACCGAAAGCATCCATTATTTTATCTTTTACTCGCCCATAAAATTCTTTATCAGATGTCATTACCATTGAATGACGATAACCAAAATCAACAGGGTTTTTAGAATCTATATTATATTCTGTAACATTAGGTTTATATTCCTTACCTTCATCATTATTTCTACCTTGTGCATATGTATTAGCATGGTCTTTACTAGACGATACCCATATAATATGATTATGATAGTTTTCATCATGAGGTTGTGTAAGACCTCTATAATATACTTGTTCAGATTGATATGATTCTAATAAAAAATTTTTAAACATAATATTATCTCTTATTAATTTTTATTTAACAACACCAGTATTTATTAGAAGTACATTTTTAATAAAATAACACCATATAATGTAAAGTTACATAACAAGGTCATAAATATTCTAAAACTCTAAGTCATTGTGTATGTGGTTATTTACAATACGTGTTATATTTTGGTCATTAATATCAAGTAATTTCTGTATATGTCTTTTATTAATAAGACTATTTCCATCAGTATCTAATTGTGGTAATAATTCTGCTAAATGTGTTTTATGTTCCAAAGTACCATGTTGTAATATTTGGTCTATATTTTCAGAATATTCTTTCTCATTAGAATATAAATCTAAGTCGTGATTTTCATATGGGTCTAAATGTAATAATGAATTATATGCTAACCCTGTATCAATTAAATGTTTTGTTTCAGGTGTTTTTTTCATTTCTTGTATTTGTTCTTGATTTAAATACTGATTATATAATAATTTACTATGTAACGATTTATTTTTAATAGCATTTTTTATATCAGTATCAGATAATTTTCTATTTTTAATTATATAATCACCAAAATTAGTATCTAATAAAGATTCTCTTTCATTATCACTAAGTTTATAAAAATGATTATTCATTAGCACTCTTTTAGCTTGGTTAATTGTACTTCCTATACCTTTGTTTTTAAATAAATTATTATGGTTTTTTTCATTTTTTAATAATTCTTCAATATGTCGAGGTTGTAGATTAGGATTAGCAGCTAAATGAATATGCCACTTCTTATCTTTTATTAGTTCATTAATATCTTCTTTATTAGCAGTTTTTACGTTATTAATGTTATTTTTATGTTGTTGTACTATAGAAGCTTCTTCTGAGTTTAAATTATAATGGTTGACATTTTCAAAATTTTCTATATGTCCATTTAAGAAATCATTAATAAGCATCTTTTTTCTAAATTGGTTATCAAAATGTTGAGCTATGGGTGTTTTCATTATCTCAGGATTTTCTTTAGCAAATAGTTCAAATTTTGAATCATATTGAGTACCATCTTGTTTTTCATTTCTAAACTCAGGTGTTCTTTTTGAGTTATCAGTAACATAGATATGTCTTCTAGTTGAACCATCAGGATATGTTTGCTCTATACTATAAACAGGATTATGTCCTTTTAATGTATAACTATCGTGTAATATTTTACCCGCACTACTATCTGATGAAACACACCAAGTTGCCTTTCCTGTTATATTACCACTATCATCTTTAATAGTAGGTCTAACTATATTTGTCATAGGTAACTTAGCTGCTTCAATACAACTCTCATGACTATGATGTTGTTTTATTATCATAGTAGGACTAGAGTATAATGTATTTGTTCCTAATGATGCTTTATCTTTATAACTTAAATTAGTATTAATATGAGGTAGCAAAGTTTTATTAAAGTCATCTATTGATTTATATTGATTAATCTGTTTCCTTTGTAATTTAGATTTGACAGTTTGACGTTCAAATGCCTTCATAGTATTCAATATATCATGTTCAGGTGTTATAGAATGATGATGATGTAATAACCAATTTAAATTAGTTGCATTTGAAGTAATTCCTTGATACTTAGCTTTATCCTCGTCAGATATATGAGGATATTTGTTTAGTACATCATCTATCTTACCTTCTTCTAAAATATATTCCAACAATAAATCTTGAAATGTCATAATTATATCTCCTAATACTTTACTTTTATATATCTTTCTTACACATTATATTATAAACTTTAATAAATTATCTTTTATTAATTTCTTGTATAAATGATTCTAACAAATTTTAAAACTCATTTACTACCTCCAATTTCTTGAATGAATAATTTTTCAAAATTACTATTTAAGAATCCTTCAGTTAATTTGTATTTATTATGAAATTGTTGTAAAATAGATGGCTTTGTATTATTTAATTTATCTTTATACTGAGATTTTAAAAGTTTTAATCTATGACTAATTGCAGCATGGTCATCAGATTTTTTAATCAATTCATCTATATGATGAGGTTGTAAATTGTCTAAACGGTAACTAAGACCAGCATGAGAATCAGGGTTTTTAATCAATTCATCTATATGATGAGGTTGTAAAAATTGTACTCGTTCACTAAGATTAACTATAACCTTTTTATCAGGGTTTTTAATCAATTCATCTATATGATGAGGTTGCAATAAGTCAGGAACTTGGCTAATGCTAAAATGGTTATCAGGATTTTTAATCAATTCATCTATATGATGAGGCATTGTCATTGTTTTTAATATGCTTCTAGGATTTGGGTATTTTAACAAATGTAATGCGTTTATAAATGTCTCATGGGTGGCAGGATTTTTAACTAATTCATCTATATGATGAGGTTGTAAAAATTGTGGTTGTAGAGAAAGATTAACATGTGTTGCGGGATTTTTAATTAGTTCGTCTATATGATGAGGTTGCAAAACTGCCGCTTGGCGACTAAAAATAGTATGAGTAGCGGGATTTTTAATTAGTTCGTTCATATAAGGTGTATTTGTTTGTTGTCTTACATTGCTATAATTATAAAAAGAAGATATATCGTCTATATCACCATTTAAAAAGTCGTTTAAATGCATTAACTTTCTGTGTTCATCATCAAAATGATGTGCTATAGGAGTTTTCATTATCTCAGGTACGTCTTTAGCAAATTTTCTAAAGTTTAAATCATACTCTCTATTATCTTGTGTTTCATTTCTAAATTCAGGGTTAAACAAAGAATTATTAGTAACATAGATATGTCTTCTAGTAGAACCGTCTGGATATATTGTATCTATACTATAAACAGGATTTTTACCACGTTTAGTGTATTCATAATAATTATCTAATCCATCGGTACTATCGGCGGACACACACCAATTAGCTTTACCTATTTGTTCCCCCTCAACACTTTTTACTGTTGATTTAACTAAATTAGAGTTGGGCAATTTAGCTGCCTCAATACAACTCTTATGACTATGATGTTGTCTAACAATCATAGTAGGACTAGAATATAGTACAGTTGTATCTTTAGCAGCTTGTTGTTTCTTAGATACAGAAGCAGATTCTAAACCATTTACAGCTTGATGTAATTCATCTATACTTGAATATTGATTTAGTTTAGGTTTCTTTAATGTCGTTTTATTCTTAGAAAACTTAGACAATATATCATGTATATCATGACTATCATTTAGATTACCTAAAGAATGTTGTTTTAATAACCATTGATAATGATTAACATCAGGTGATTTAGGATTAGGCATTCTATTAAGAATATTAGTTTTTACTTCACTCGGTATATGTGGAAATTGATTATTTATATCGTCAATCTTCCCTTCTAATAGTAATGATTCTAACAAATTTTCAAATCTCATTTTATAACTCCAATTAAATATAATTATATTATATATATACTTGGAGTTATAAAATGAATAAAAATATAGATAGTGAATTACCCTGGGTATTCGAAGCTAGAAAACATATAGGGTTAAAAGAAATTAAAGGTGCTAAACATAATCAAACTATTATAGGGTGGTTAAAAAGTTTAAAGGCTTGGTGGTTGGATGATGAAACTGCCTGGTGTGGAACATTTGCTGCCCACTGTTTAAAATCTGCCAATAGATTTATACCTAAAGATTGGTTTAGAGCTAAAGAGTATGTAAATGCTGGTGCGGTATTAAAAAAACCTGCATATGGTTGTATTGTTGTATTTAGTAGAGAAGGTGGGGGACATGTTGGATTTGTAGTTGGTATTGATAAACAAAATAATTTAATGGTATTAGGCGGTAATCAAGGTGATGCAGTAAATATTATACCGTTTGATAGAAATAGAGTTTTAGAATATGTTTGGCCAGCATCTATTAACGGAACAAAAATATTACCATTAGACTTTCGATATAATTTACCTGAAATAAATAGTAATGGTAAAGTATCAACAAATGAGGCTTAACATGATATTTAAATTATTAGTAGAAGAAATTGTTAAAAACTATAACGCATATGAAAATATAGATAAAACTCCAGTTAATATAGTAGAAAAATCTAAAGTGAATATACTAAATAAAGCTACTGAATTTTATACAAAAAATTCAAAAATAATTAATAATAAATTATGGGATGATAAATCGCATGGCGATTTATCAGAATCAGCACTTATTAGAATTAAAAATATACATTCTTGTTTAGATACTAGTTCACCACCTAAACAAGATATTTTATTATATTCAGGTGTACGTAGAGACCCACAAGAATCAGTAAAAGATAGCGGAGGTATATTACACCATGCAGCATTTTTAAGTACCTCAGTAGACCCAAATGTTGCATTACGATTCACAAAAAAAGTAAAAGATACAAACGGTAATGATGTACATCATGTTATTAAAATTAAAGTTAGAAAAGGTCAACAAGTAGGAGGTTATTTAGGTGATGATTCTGAGCATAAAAGCGAAAAGGAGTTTTTGGTAAAATCTAATCAATTATTACATATACATCCTAATCCAACTGATTATATTGACAAAGAAGGAAGGACTATAAGAGTACATGATGCAATTATATTAAATAAAAAGGAATGTAATAAAGAGCGTGAGCATCCTGAATCACAAAGCAAAATAGATTTTGAGGAAAGATTAAATGAAATTTAGATTATTATTAGAAGAAACTATATCAGAGTTTAACAATTTTGACAATATAGAAAAAAATCCTGAAATAGTAAAAGACCATAGTTTAGACAACATACACCATGAAACGTCTGCATATACTATTAATTCTAATCTTATTAATAAAAAATTATGGGATGATAAAATATATAGAGATTTAGATAAATCAAGTATAGGAAGTGTAAAGCAAATAAATAACAATCTTGATACAGCAAAAAATGCTAGTCTTAATTTTAATGTATTTTCGGGAGTACGTAGAGACCCCCAAGAATTAGTTAAGAATAGTAATGGTATATTACATCATTCAGCATTTTTAAGTACTTCTGCTGAACCTGATGCTGCATTAAGTTTTACAAAACCAGTTAAAGATGTAGATGGTAATCCTATACATCATATATTAAATATAACTGTTAAAAAAGGACAAAAGGTTGGTGCATATATTGGACATCACTCATTAAATCCTGGAGAAAAAGAATTTTTAGTAAAAGCTAATCAAGTTATGCGAATACATCCTAATCCAACTGATTATATTGATAAAACTGGTAGAAAAGTTAGAGTACATAATGTTTCTATATTAGATAATGACGAAATCAATAACAATAAAGAACACCCTGAAATACAAAGTAAATTAAATTTTGATAAAAGACTATACTAATTATAGTCTTTCAGAATTTTTAATATATTGATGTAAATCGGGTGATAAGTCATGTCTAGTAGATAATATCATATTTATTGCAGGATGCTTCTTATCAACTAGTTTTCTAATATGAGAATCATTTAAATTAGGGTGTCTTGATACAGGTATTAATGTTGTTAAACTTCCATTATCTATAATACTATGTAAATGTGATTCATTTAAATCATGGTCTAAAAGCTTTCTATGTATTACATTATTATTTGTAGATATTAATTTTGATATATTATTATCAGATAATTTTTTAGTAGTAAGTTCGTTATGTACTAAACTATTACCATAATGTATAAGATTTGATACATTATTATCAGTTATATTTTTTTTTCTAATTATGTTTAATCTAGTACCTGTATTTGAATTTTTAACAATACTGTTTATATGTGATTCTGATAAGTCTTGTGTATCTAACATTTTATCATAAATATCACTATCTAACTTATGTTTTAACATATTAGTCATATTACTATTACTTAGTTTATTATTATTTAAAATATTTTCTAAGCATTCACTATCACCACGTTTAATTAAAATATTTATTTGATTTTCATTTAAATCATCTCTTTTAGCGATATGTGTTAAAGACGAACTATGACCGTTATTAATAATCTTATCTACTTGTCTATTAGTTAAATTAGGATTCTGTGCTAAATGTCTATGTATTGCATGATTTCCTTTTTGATTACCAATTTCAAATAACTTATCAAAATTATCATCTAAAATAGGTGAATTATGAGTAGTATCTTTTATTATATTATATATTTTATCATTATGTTGCATAAAATTTTGTTTTAGTTTTTTTCTACCGTTACTTGAAAAAATATTAGCAATAGGTGTATTTTTTAATTCATTATATTTTCTTGAATAATTATCTAATAAATTATTTTCACTTAATACCATATTATCATTCTCGTCTCTTAATTCTTGGAGGTCTTGATTATTATATGGGTTATATACCAACATATGTTTACTAGAAGTACCGTCAGGATGATGATGTTCTATTGAATATATTAAACCATTAGACGAGTAATTATGATAATGCGATAAACCTTCTTTACTATCAGCAGAAATGCACCAAGAAGCTTTACCTAATTCATTAGTATTTTCATATTCAGTATTATTTTTCGGTAAAACACCTGCTTTAACACAACTTTCATAATTATGATGTTGTTTAATAGTCATTGTTGGACTTGAATATATAGTTTCAGTACCTTCTTCTTGTTTTTCTTTTTTTGTCTTTTGGATAGAATCTATATGTGAATTAATTGAATTTTGTAATTCATCTATACTTTTATATTGGTGTATTTGTTTTTTATCTAATTTATCTTTTACTTTATTAAAATTAGATAAAATCTCATTAATATTGTGTCCAGGTTTTATATTTCCTTTAGTATGTTGTTGTAATACCCAATCTAAATGTTGTGCATTATTATTTGGTATTTTTTTTAAATATTGTTGTTTTATATTAAATGGAATAGAAGGATGACGATTAATAGTATCGTCAATCCTTCCCTCTAATAATACATCTAATAATAATTCTTTAAAACTCATAATACACCTAATCCTTTTAAATGTTGTAAATTTCCTAAAGGTATTAATTTATTTTTATGTAAAGTTTTTATGTGTTCTTGTGTAAGATAAGGATGTTTCATAACTAATTTTGCAGTTTCTAATGATAAATTATTTTTATTAACTAATTTATTAAATGAATCTAAAGATAAATCATTATTACGCAATAATGCTTGATGTGCTTTAGTAGAAGTAGAATTAATTACTTTTTGATGTATTTTATCTAAATCATTATGTTTATCTTCACTATTTATATCTGATAATGTTTTTTGTGCATTAATAATCATATCTTTATGAGACTTTAAATTACTATGATGGGTTTCGGGTTGTAAATTAGGACTATATAATTGATGTTGCTCTAATGAATTTATTGAATTAATTCCGTCAATACGTTTACTTAATGAATCACTAATTATTTTTTCTTTTTCATCATTATTATCTGTATTTAAATATGATTTAATATCTTTATCAATAGGTGAAATATTTGCGCCATATTTCTTTTTAAAATGTGTTATAGCATCTTTATAATTTAGTATATAGTCTGCATCAATTTTATCAGTTTTGAAATCTTTAATACCTAAATTTACATCTGTATCATTTTGTAATAATTGAGAAGTAGAACCCACACCTCCCGTTAATTTACCTTTACTTATATAATGTGCAGCAACTATTTTTTTAGCTATATCTTCAAAGTTATCACCATGTACATTAATATAATCATTATTTAATTTAATTGAATGAACATCATTACTACCTTCATTAAATTCATTTACTGCTAAATTTCTAGCATCTACAGAATGTTTTTTTGAAGTTAGTTGTATAAGACCATTTAAATAATGTTTAGAAAATGTTTTTTTAAAACTTTCAGGGTCATTAGAAATTTCAGTTTGAGTATTATCAGTAATATGTTGAGCAATATTAGGATATGAAGATTTAATAGCGTCAATTAAATTATTATTTTCGTGTTTATGTATATTAAAAATATCAGTAGTTTTTCTATTTAAAATATCATGTATAGGTTCTTTAGTTGTTATATAATCATTGATAATTTGTGAATGTGAAATAGTATGAGGATTATCATTATTAACACTAGATATATGTGAATATATAGTACCATTCATTTTTTTATCAAACATACTTACCATTGGTTTATTATGTACAACAAAATTATTATCTTTCATATGCTGTATAATAGCAGCATGTGCATTATCAATGTTATTATTATGCTGAACATGATAATTTTTTATTTTATCAATAGTAGAATCCTCAGATTCATTATCTGATATTTTAATAGGATTAGCAATAAAATTATCTTTGCTATATTCACCGTTAGATAACTTAAATCCATTTTTAATTAATAAATCATGTGCATTAAAAGTTGGTTTTAATTCTACACCCATTTTATTTAATTTATTATTAATATTATCGTGTGTAGCACTAGAAGTTAATAAAATATCTTTAGTTGGGTGGTTAGGGTGACTATATACATTATCTGTACCCTGTTTAATATGAAAACCGTGATTTAACAGTTTATTATGTAATTCAGTATGTAAAGAAGGGTTAATATCTTGTAAGGATTCTGACAAAATATCGTCAGAAGCCTCATTAATAGTTTGCTCTAATAGCTGTTTAAAATCCATTTTTATCTCCTAAATATTAATAACGTTTAGCTTTATTATATTTAGTTGTATTATGTGAATTGGATTTAAATGTATTAGTATTATGTTTAACTGTATTTTGAACAATAGGTTTAAAATCTTTTTTTGCTTTGTTAGGGTCTAATACACCTATATCAATACGCATTTGTTCAACAGTTCTATGTGAAATATCATACTTCTTATAATTATTTAACTTATATCTTGCTCTAGTAATTGCTACATAAAATAATCTTAATTCTTCATCATTTTTAAAGTTAAAATCACTGCCTAGAGTTACTTCATCCCACTCTAACCCTTTAGCTTTATGTACTGTAGAAATAACAATATCAGGATATTTATGTGTTTTATAATTATTTAATATAGGTAAAATTAATTTGTAATTAAACTTTTTAGATAATTTAATGTTTTGTAAAAAATCTGTATCTAGCATAAAATCATTATTTTCAACCCAATCATATAAAGATTTAATACTATTAAAATATGATAAAATAGGATAATTAGTTTTTTTATTTTCATCTATATCTTTAAGTGCATTAAAAAATAAAGTAATAGAATTAATATCACATGATACATTACATTTTAATGTACTATCATTATTAATAATCTTTAAATATTCTTCAATAACTGCTGCATTAGACCTACATAATATTGCATGTGTTTCTAACTCAGGAATTTCAATACTATCATTACATTTTAGTTTTAAAGCATTTTCATTTAATTGTTTAATCCAATGATTAGCATATACTGCGATATTTTCACCAAATCTAAATGTTCTTGTTAAATTAAGGGTTGTTACATTAGTAAGTTGTTTTGTAATATCAATACTACCCGTGAAAGAATATATTTTTTGAAATTGGTCACCCACATAAATTTTCTGACTATTAATTTGTGAATTTAAAAAACTTAACATAATACCACTAACATCTTGGCATTCATCAATTAATATAATATCATAATTTAAATTTATTTTTGACATACCAAAAATTTTCAAATAAACATCATGTGTAATATGATATGTGTTATCATTCTCATAATATAACCAAATTTTCTTAGCGGCTTGTGAAAGTACGAGTTTATCAGATTCATTTAAAATTAAATGATTATATTCTTTACCTAAATATACATCTTCTGATTTAATATCCTTTTTGCTAGAATGCATAAATGCTGTAGCAACCTTTAAAGCCCAACTTGCTACCCTATATGAATTAAATGTTTCTTTTTGTCGAGTATAGTTATTATATAAGGTCATACTGTTTAATTTACAAATAGATGCAATTGCGGGTATATCAAGTTTTTTTGTATAAGTTAATCTTTGTAATAAATCTTTATTAGAATTAGCATACGCAACAGAATGTATAGTTTTTACAGTAACATTACTAGGCATTTTCTTGGTAGCTTCTTCTACAATAGCTTTATTAAATGCAATGTATAAAATATTTTTATCAGACAGTTCCTCGGCAATCGCCTTTAACGTTGACGTATTATGGGTTACAATACATTGGTCAGTCAAATATAAACTATCATCTGCACTAACTTTAATACATACTTGTTCTTCCTCACCGACTAATTCAATATTAGTTATAAATCGTGACGGTGGATTTTTTGTACTATATGACCAATTTTTACTCTTTCTATGAAAGAAAGGATTAGTAGTTGCTTTTATATTTAATGAGTACACTTTATTAATTCTATCTACTCTTTTCCTAATACTGTGTTCAATAGCAGTCCATCCTAACTGTTGACACAAATATTTTACATCATTTAATAACTTCAATGAGGTGGTGCAATATCGTGTACTATTTCTAAGAGAACATGCGCCATCTGAGTCCATCAACCCTCGAATTAACCATAGTCTATTATCAATAGAATCATGTTTATATTCATCTGGGATAAACTTTTCATGTGACTTAACACATAATCCTAATCGCAATAGTTCTCTACGAATTTCGTTTACACTAGTATTACTACAAATATTATATTGCATACAGTTTTCACTTGTATTTCTACCTGTTATATAATAACCATCAGGAATAATACTTTTAATTATTTCTTCAATACCATTATCATCAGTACCAACAGAAAATGACACAGTAGTGCCACATAAATAACCATCACCGATAAGTATTCCTAATAAATAAGGATGTATAAGGTGTTGCTTTTCTTGATATTGAAGCGGTGATGATAATAAGGGTATTTTCCATTTATAATTATCTGTATTAGGATAAGTTACACCATAATCAATAATAGTTTGTAAAGTTACAGTTTTTGTACTATTTTTCTTTTTACTACCGATATTATAAACTTGCCACAAATGTTCTGCGTTACTATATGTATATGAACCATCTCTAAATGTTATTTTATAATATGGTTGTTTACCTTGAGGAAAAACACCTGTTACATATCCAATACTACCGTCTGACTTAAATATTTCATCACCGACTTTTATGTTTCCTATTTCTATCTCACCTTTTGGAGTTTGAACTTTACACCATACTGGTTGTGCTTTACCTGCGCCTGCATAAGCTTGAATAATAAGGTCTTTACCTGTTTTAACAAAATCAATAATATTTTGTTGTTCCTGTGTTTTAATCATAATAATAATCCTAATATTAATTCTAATAATTTTCATATTATAACAATATTGTTAGGTAATGTAAAGTAATAAATTAAAACTAACGTGAATAATAAGATTTACATAAATGCTTTATGTGAAATAAAAAAATTTCTTAATGTAATTAAGTAGTTATAGCAGTTACTCTTATAAGAGAATATACAAAAATATATTTATAATAATATAGTATTTTATAGAAGAAAAAGAAAGAAAAAGTGGCAGCGAAGCTGCGTGAGCGAAGCTCACTGTTATTAATAAATTATAGTTTAATGTAAAGTGATAATGAATATAAAATGAATAATATAATTATCATTTATTAGTAATTATATCTCATTTAATAAAATCAATTATACGAGCCTTTAAAGCACCTCTATGACACGATAAAGAAAAAGATATACTAAGATATTACTTTTCATTACTACGTCTTAAAACGCATTTAAACAGCATATAATGTGATATATTAAATTAGTGCAATTAAAAAATATTTTTTTCATAATATAGTTAGTAATAATGTAAAGTAAAAAAATTAAAACTAACGTGAATATTAAGATTTACATAAATGCTTTATGTGAATTATTTTTTTTCTCTTTATATTACAATAAGATATAGCAGTTACTCTTATAAGAGAATATATAAAAATATATTTATTAATAAGTAGTTTATTAATAGAAAGAAAAGAAAGAAAAAGTAGCAGCGAAGCTGCGTGAGCGAAGCTCACTATACTAAGAAATAATAATTTAATATAAAATAAATAATAAATCATATCTTAGTTTTAAAATAATTTATATTATCACATAGAATCAATTATACACTCATTTAAAGCACCTCTATGACACGATAAAGAAAAAGATATACTAAGATATTACTTTTCATTACTACGTCTTAAAACGCATTTAAACGGTTACAGCAATAATACTAAATATAATAATATAAATTAGGAGAATTATAATGAATAGATTTCAATTATTAGTAGAGAATCAATATAAAGAACAACATATATACGACCCAACACATGATTTACAACAAGAAAAAATAAATCATCATAATAAATTAGATATGATAGAGCAAGGTGCTTTACATGAGATACATCACGATTTAGTACAAAATGGATTTAAATATAAATCAGGTACTTATACTAAATTATTACCTCACGCTCATATTGAAGTTTTTCCTCATGAAGATTATTTTAAAACTACAGGACATAGTGGTGAAAGTAAATTACATCCAATGAGTTCTTATACCACTATTGCAGATATAGAAAAAAAAGCATTATTATCACATGGTACGCCTGAGCAAATTGTTTCAGATTTATACAACAAACATAATAGTAAATCTATACAAAAAAATTTAATATCATCTGCAATTGAAAGGTCTGAAAATGCAGATTCAATGACAAATGTGCTTTCTAAAATAGTACATGATGACTCATTGCTTGGACATACCTTATCTGAAATAAATGGTAAAAATTCTTTATTACATGAATCTGACTTTGAAAAATTACGTAGCATAGTTGGGCAAAAAAAACATATTGGTCTTACACATGATTATAATTATTCACAATTGATTGATAGAATAGAAGCTACATCACCTAATACAAGTTCAACTCGATTATCTCAACTCTCGACTAGTATGCCGCTTGACGTATTAAAACATCCTAATACATCGAGTGACACTATTGATAGAATACATCATATTAATCCTTTATATGCAGCTATGCATAGAAATATAAGTGGTAATACTTTACATAAAATTTTAGATAATTCTAATACAACTGAAACTGTATTATCAACAATATTACAACGAAATGACATTACAGACGAACATAAGAAAAAAGCTATTTCTATTCCAGGTTCTAAAGGGGTAATGGCGGCTAGAATGTTAATTAGTAACGGCAATACAAGTAATAATGTTTTACATCATATTGTAAAAACTCATGCTGTATTATCAAAAGATGCTACTAAACATCCCAACTGGAACAATGAACCAAATACTCAACCTGAACCACAATTAAGTATATCTGCATTATTCAATAAAAAATACAACACTTAAAATCAATTATACACACATTTAAAGCACCTATATGATATGCAAATGAAAAAGTAGTACTAAGATACTACTTTTCATTACTATGTCTTAAAACGCATTTAAATAGGTATAGTATGGGCTTTACATCAAGTGTTTGACATCTCCCCTCGCTAAAGAAAGGAGTATTTCGGAGTGAATGATAAAAAAAGAGGCTAATGCCTCTTTACTACTTAATCCAACTACTCATTTAATTTTTATTGGCGACCATAGTTTTTCATTGTAATTAAGTCAGATACTATTATATACTAGTTTTAAATATTTAAATTATCAACGGAGCTATAATAAATATAAAACACTTGAAACTATAAGGTAATAGTGTTATCATTTAATTTTACAAATAAAGATAGTTGAGTTTTATATGTATATTTTTATTGATGATGAACGTAATCCTACAGACGTAACTTGGGAAACTGATGAACATTACTCACATAACAATTGGTTAATTATTCGCACTGATAAAGAATTTTATAATTTTTTACACAGTAATCATTTATCTAGTGTAGAATTAATATCTTTTGACCATGATATTCAATGCTTTGATGATGTAGGTATTGAAACTACTGGTTACAATTTGTTACAAACTTTAATTGACTATTGTATTGATAATAGTTTAGTATTACCTACATTAAAGTTTCATACTAAAAACATAGTAGGTAAACATAATATGATTACTTATTATGTAAATGCACTTTTGAATTGTCCTAAATTAAGAAATTTACCGAGAGAATCTGAACCTGTATTAGCTAAAATTAAGCAACTTAATTCATTAAGTAATTCACATTGGTATGAGGTTGTTTATTTTGATGGTAAAAAATGGTGTTCTTATGAAGGTAGCAATACATTTAATGATAGTGAAAGTGTTATTGTTTGGAAGTATGTAACAGATTGTTTATAAAAGAGGTTAAAATGTCTAAAAGTAAAACTAAAGGTAATGTGTCAACGAAGTTATATTTTAAGTGGTCTGAACATGGTTATAATGAATATATACGTTACAACCACTTTATTACAAAAACACCTTTTGGTAGATTTGTAATTATTACTTTTAATAGAAATGATATTGACTATTATGATTTATTAGAAGCTCCTTGGGGAGATAATGATTCGTTTTATACTGAAAAATGGTATTCTGATTTTATGAAGCTGTCTAAATTGGATGATATGAAATTATATCTTGAAAAAGAATTTCGTAAACGTATTGATGAATCTAATAAAATTATTAGTTCTAATACTAAAGTAATTGAGAGTACATAATGACTATTATTGTTTAGGATAGTGACATGAGTAATGAGCCAATTAAATATTTCTATATTATGCAATCTGATTATAGTAATTTACAAAAATATTGTTTAGAAAATAATATTAATATACAGTTTATATCTGATTCATATAATATTAGTTCAAAAATATATAGACCTATTATTTTAACTGTTAAAGTTTTATTAAAAAACTTTGAGTTAATTAATAATTATTTTATTAATGAGCTTGAATATGCGTCCAGTATTAATAATTATTACAAAAAATTATTAACAACTAAAGAATATATTTCTAAAGCTGATAGTAGTGTAGAAGAATATATGTTTTGGTATTTTGATTCATTAGTTAAGGATAGACTAATATTTAAAAACACTTTATGTTTATATCACGACTTAAAATTGATATGTTAGCTAAAAAGGAATTTATCACCCAAGCCGTAAGTATAACTGCAAAACCTCGTCATTTATGACGAGGATATAAGGCTTAAAACTGTACTAAATATATTTCACCAATTATAAGATTATATCGCATATATGCGTTGACAGTCTGATAACTTAGTGATATATTAAACATTAAGAACAATGCTTCGATATAAATGCGAGAACGCAAAAGTATTGTTCAAAATAGTAAACGAAAAATATTCCTCCGTAACTTGTTCGTGCTGTTCCTGTATTGGAACGAGTAGTCCGAAGGGTAGAACATGTTTGCGAATAAGAGAATGTTCTTGTCTGCACTGTGGAACAGTGCATGACCGTGACATAAATGCTGCAAAGAACATTCTTGCGCTCGGACATGAGCGTCCAGTAGTGGGAATCCCTTTAGAGGGTGGATGTCAAGAAAAAAATAAAAACTACAGATACACCTACCGAAAATAGTAAAAAATTAGAAGATATTTTTAATATTATTAAAACAAATTTAAAAGATGATATGAATATAAAAGTTAATAACTATTTAATTAGAGATATTTCATATACAGAAAGTATTTTTAATGTTAAATGTTTATCAATACTATTTAGTAGCGGATGGCAAGTATTTAATGACCCTAAAACAATTACAAGTATAAAAGCAATACCTAAGGAAATAACTTTATTATGAATGATTTAAGAGCATTAGTAGAGAATATTATAAAAGAAAATACTCCTTATGTTACTGTTGATGGTGTAACTAAAAGTGTTATACATCAACCAAGTTTTAGTTATACCTATAATGATAAAGATGAAAAAGAATATAATCATTTAGTTAATATAGATGTTGAACAATTTGATAATCTATTTAAAAAAAGTGAATATTATATAGGACATAAAGGTTCAGGTCAAATTAAAAATCGTTATGAAAATTTTGGTGATTGGTTCAAAAATTCTGATGATAATCTTCATGCACCTTATGTAAGTTTTAATCAAAATAATGAACCTGAATTTACAAATGGTCGTCATAGATACGCATGGTTACGGGATAATAATGTTAATACTATTCCTATGACAATGAGTGCAAAAGATAAAGAAATTGCTGAAAAATTAAATTTAATAAAAGGAAAATAATATGCAATGCGAATGTTTTAGTTGGGCTAGACAATTTAATAAAGAAAAATTAATTACTAAACATCATCCAGGATGTCCTAATTTTAAAGGTATTGATGTAGAGGTAAAAGAATCAATTTTACAAGTTTTACCTTATATTAATAATTTATATGCTGCTAATGAATTAGCAAGATATTTAATGTTAAATTTAACAACTGATGTTAAATTTAATAAAGAGCTTAGAAGTATTAGTGATACTACATATTTAACTATTCCTGTAGAAGATGCGTTAATGAATAAAAATAAAGATGGTTTTACTTTTAGTTCTGTTGAATATACTACAGAAAAATATAATTTTTATTTTAGTGACGGTATTAATTACTGCGACACTGAAATGTCTTATGAGTTTTTGTGTAATTATATACCATTTCCTGTTGGGTTGTTATTATTAATTGAAAAATAAATTATTAAAGAGGTGTTAAATGGGAATGTACACAGGGTTAAGAGGAACTATAAAAATAAGTAATGAATACAAATCTTATTTCGATTTAGTGTTTTTAGATTTTAAAAGTTTTGAAGAAGTTGATTTACCCCAAAAACCTTCAACTAAACGTTTTGTAGAAGATGTACGTAATTCTTTTATTCCTTTTGGTTCTATATGTTATATGCCTGATGATTGGGTACAGGAAGTTACTGTAAAAGATAATAATGAATATTATTTTTGTTGTAGTCTTAAAAATTATAATTCTACTATTGAAAAATTTTTTGATTTTTTAAATGAAATTAATGCTGAATATTTGTTAGAATACCTTTACGAAGAATCTAATGTATCAACGATTTATACTAATACTGGTTCGTATGAAGGCAATATAATTAGACCTTATTTAGAAGAAGAAAATAGGTATCATTATTAATAGGTAATATAAAATCAAAATATTTTATTTCGCCATTAGCAAAATTATCAGGTAATGTGAAATTAATAGTGTGTATATCTGTACTAGGATAATTTATCAGTCCACTAGAAACACCATATATTTTATATTGGTATGAGCCAGCATCGTATATATCTGTTCCTGGTATAATTGTTTTATATGAGCCGTTGTCTTGTAACGTGCAGTTATATGTTTCTCTAATAAAACCATTTCTTTGATTAATTAAACTAGGTGTTAAGTTAACTCCACTTAAATCAACTTTAAAGTTACTACCGCCACCTAGACTAGAAAATTTAGATTCATCAAATGTACTATCACTAGTATGTGTAGTATTACATACATATAATTTATCTTGATATAATACTACTGATTTTTGTCTATTTGTGGAATAATATTGTTTATTAGGAATCCAAAAATCCTGTTTTTTTGAAAATTGGCATTAACATTCTCCTCATTTGTTAATAAATATTAATAACATTTAATATATTATATTTACTTTACATTGCGTGTATGATATAATTTAAAAATATATTAAAGAGAGAATTTTATGAACATTAATGAATTAATAGAAAAATTATATTATTATGATAAAGAATCATTTGATTTTATTAATGCAATTGGCGGTATATTAAACCAAGATTACTTATCATATAATATTAAAGATTTACAAGTATATACTGATAATAAATTTTTAACAATAAGAGGTTATGGAATATATTTAGATGGAATTAGTATAGATTATACTAACATAATAATACCTTTAGATATATTATTAACAGATAATCCTTTAGTAAATGCTAAAATTTTTACTATTAAATCTAAAATAAATGATTTAAAACGTAATAAAGAATATATTGAAAATGAAATTATAAAATCAGAATTAGAACTAAAAGAGTTAGTAGGTTAATACTAACTCTTTTTGTACATTGGTTTATATTTATGGCCGTTATTACAAATTGCATATCCGTTCATTCTTCTTTCTAAAAGTTTGTAATTAGCTCCACATTCAGGACAACTACTAACAGATTCTATTAAATTATCATTATCTTTTTCAAATTTAGCATGTATTGATTTTATATTTTGGGGATGAAATACTACAACATGTTGCTCACCTGTTGGTTGTGTGTGTATAGAATGGTCATATCCTGTATGTTTAGTAAATGATTTTAAAAATTTTTCGGGGTGGTTTTTATAAAAATCATTAAATAAAACATGTTTAGCTTGAATAGCAGGTAATTCACGATAACTATCTATAGCTCTATTTAATACTTTATGTTCTCCTTCATAATTTACATCCCCAAAATTATAAATATCATTTTCATAATCAGGAGCATCTTTAATTATTTTTCCTATTTGTACTCTTGTAAGTGGTTTTGTATGTGACGTAGGTTTTTTTAATTTTAAATGTACAGGTATAACATTTGGTGATGTTGGATTTGAGGGTAACCCTATTCTTTTATAATGAGGGTCTCTAATACTATCAGATGCATATGCTGATGCAGTATCGGGATTGTCACTAAAATAAAAACCAACACCTAAAGCATCATTACCCTTTCCTAAATAATCATAAGAAAATTTTTCAATATCATGTCCAGTCCCATGAAACCATTTTTTATCTGAAAATTCACTTCGTAAATCTTCTGTCAAATATTCTAAAAAATTCATTTTAAATCCTTCTAATATATATTATACTATATTTATTTGAGAGGAATTATATGAAATATCAAATTTTAACTTATCCGTCAAAATCATTATTAGAGAAATCTAAGGAAGTAACTATTAATGATGAATTACGTGAATTATCTATACATATAGTACGAATGATACATACATTATTAAATTCGCAAGGTATTGGATTAGCTTCTCCACAAGTAGGTAAAAATATTAGAGTTATTGTTTTAAGTAGTGGTAATGAAAAATATAAAGATGAAAGCTTTGTAAGTGAAAAAATAAATGCAATTAATAGTGCAGAAAATTCTACTGATTTAAAAAACATTATTGATGATATTGACTATTTAATTAATCCTATTATTCTTAAAAAATCTGATGAAAAAATTTCTATTAATGAGGGATGTTTATCTGTACCTAACATTGTTTCAAAAAAGATTAAACGTAGTAATTCTGTATTTGTTATATTTAAAAATATTAAACATGAAACTCAAACTAAAACATTTAACGGTGTTGGTTCTGTATGTATTCAACATGAAATAGACCATCTTGACGGAAAATTATTCTTCATGGAATTAAATACTATAAATAGACGTAAATTAATGAAGTCGTATAAAAATTAAAGGAGTTAAAATTGAGTAAGTCGTCAGTGGGATATAACGGTAATGAAAAGCTAAAATTACCAGGAACTATTATACATATGTCACAAGATGATATATATGAAATGGTAAAATGTGCAAATGACCCTATATATTGGGCTGAGAAATATATTAAGATTATTAGTGTAGATAAAGGATTAGTACCTATTAAATTATATGATTATCAAAAAGAAATAATTATGGCAACATTAACTAATAGAAATACTATAGTATTGACAGGTCGGCAAATGGGTGTTTGCCCCTTATCAGAGTAATTTGATATGAAACACTGCGGAATTAAGCGTGAACGCCGTAAAGTAATTGTATATCAAACTGAATGCAAATTACAGGTAATACGAGAGTGAAGAATATATTTAAAAGTATATTCAACCGCAACGCATAGGAAGTGAACCTTTTTTTAAAGAATATAATCTTCCCACGAGGCCGCAGCACCCTACAACTGAGGGTGAAAATATATGCTGAACTTTATCGTAATGGTAAAGAAGTTAAGATAAAAAGCTTAACGATAACATTTTGAAATGTCTACAGTTTAATACAAGTATTACTATTAAAAATAAATTGACAGGAATTGAATATGATATAAATATTGGTTTATTTCACGAATGGATTAAGTATAAACAACATATAGATAATATATTAGATAAATTTTAATAATTATTTGTAAAATCCTTATATATTAAATAGTAAAATATATAAGGATTTTTTATGGATAAGCAAACAAACAAAAAATTTTTAGAATCTTTTATAATAAAGAATTGGGAAGTTAAAACTGAAAGTGGTTTTAAGCCTATTACACATAGTAATAAAACTATTGAATATAACGTATATGAATTAGAATTAGAAAATGGTTTAACTGTAAAGTGTGCAGATACACACATATTTATAAATTCACAGTCTCAACAAATATATGCCAAAGATTCTTTAAATGAAGAATTATTTACTGTTAATGGTGTTAGTAAGGTTATTAAAGTAACTAATCTAAATTATAAAGAATCAATGTATGACCTTACTGTTGATTCAAATGAGCATACTTATTTTACTAATGGTATATTATCACATAATACTACAGTAGCAACTATTATATTGTTACATTATGCGTTATTTAATAAAGATAAGCGCATTGCATTATTAGCAAATAAAGGTGATGCCGCCCGTGAGATTTTAGACCGTATTCAAATTGCATTCGAGAATTTGCCAAAATGGATGCAATCAGGTGTAGTAATATGGAATAAAGGTACAATTCAATTAGAAAATGGTTCACGTATTATAGCTGCTTCTAGTTCTGCTAGTTCCATTCGTGGTAAATCTTGTGTAACAGGTGATACAAAAATAACAGTATCAATACATGATGATATATATTATAATAATATAAATTATTTTATGGAAGAAAAAATGGACAAGATATATTATACAGTTTATAAAACAACAAATAATATTAATGGAAAAATATATATAGGCTGTCATAAAACTACTAATATAAATGACGGTTATTTAGGTTCAGGTACAATAATAAAAAGAGCTATTGAAAAATATGGTGTTGAAAATTTTACCAAAGAAATATTAAAAACTTTTGATAACTTAAAAGATGCAGAGTCGTATGAGGCAGAGTTAGTTGATAAAAATTTTACATTAAGAGAAGACACTTATAATATTAATGTTGGTGGTAATGTTAGAATTGCGTATGGAGAGAACAATGGTTTTTATGGTAAAACACATTCAGATGAAATAAAACAAAAAATAAGTGCTATTCATCAGGGTAATAAATATTTTGCTCATGATATATTAGTTTTTGGAAAATTAATTAAAGGGTATGAAGATGCATTTAATTACTATAATACGCAAACTAATAATGACATGAAATATACTAGAAGAACATTATTAAACTTAATTGGAAATCCTGAAATAGATTTTAAATTTGTTGATGAAAATCTGCAACAACGAGCTGAAATTAGTTATGTAAAAAGATTACAGGAATTAGCTGATAATAAAAATAATAATGCGAAAATGTGTAGTGAACGGTTTAAAAATGTACCTAAATCAATTGAGCAACGAGAAAAAATGTCTAATGCTACAAAAGGAATACCAAGACCGTGGGTTGGTGAATTAGTTAATAAAAATCCTGATAAAATAGCAAAAACTGCTGAAAAACATAGAGGAATGAAAAGGACCGAAGAATCTCGTAAAAAAATGAGCGAATCATCAGCAAATAAAGGAAAGAAATTTTATCATTCTCCTGAAACACTTGAAGGGGGATGGTTTTCATCAGATGATATAATACCTGATGGATATATTAAGGGGTATATTAAATGTACCAAGTATTAACTAATCAAGGGTTTAAAAATTTTGAATCATTTTTAAATCAAGGTATGTCGAGAGAACTTTTGAAAATATCCTTTTCAGATAATACTATATTAAAGTGTACTGCTGAACATCAATTATTATTAGATGATGAATATATTGAGGCTCAATTTTTAATAATAGGTGATATTATATCAGGTAAGGAAATTTGTAATATTGAAAGTATTGACAATGAGATTGTATATGATTTATTAAATGTTGAAGATACTCATGCGTATTATACGAATGGTGTTATGTCTCACAATTGTTCCTTCGTATATATTGATGAATGTTTGGGCAAAAACACATTAATTAGAATAAAAAATAAAAATGGATTTGAATTTGATATATCTATAGGGTCTTTTTATAATTTATTATCAGAAGAAAATAATACTAATGATTATATTATTAATACTAAAAATTATAGTGTATTAACTAAAACAGGATTTCAAAAAATTGATGGTATTAAAAAATCTTTTAGTTCAGATAATCTTGATATTTATTTTGATGATGAAACTATTTTTACTTGTACAAGTTATCATTTTATAGAAAAAGATTTTGTTTTTTTACCAGCCTGTTTATTAAATGTTAGTGATATAATAAACAATAAAAAAATTATACAAATACGACAAAATAAAAAAACTATAGAAGTATATGATTTAGTAAATGTTGCTAATGGCAATTCATATTATACTGATGGTATTAATAGTCATAATTGTGCGTTCTTAGATAATTGGACAGATTTTTATGCGTCAGTATTCCCTACATTAACATCAGGTGAAAAAACTAAGATGTTATTCACATCGACCCCTTGCGGCATGAATCATTTTTATGAATTTTGGGAGGGAGCTACTAAAGGTTTACCCGATGCCTCAGGTAATTTAGTTAAGAATGGATTTTATCCTATATTTGCTCCTTGGTATAGGATTCCTGGTAGAGGTGAAAAATTTAAAGAAACTATATTAAAGGGTATTAATTATGATTATGATAGATTTAGACAAGAATATGAGTGTATATCGGGTGATTCAGTTGTAACAATACAATTAGAAAATGGTGACATTTTAGATATAACATTAGAGGAATTAGAAAAATTATGTATTTAGTTTATATGGTGATACGAACAGATGATTTATGTTATATAGGTGCTACTGTAAATTTACAGAAACGATTACATTATCATATTAATAGTAGACGATTTGAAATGGGTATTAAGGATGTAAAAGTACTTTTTCAAACATTAGATTATAATGAGTGTTTACTAAAAGAAGAATACTATATTATGGTTTATGATACATTTAATAATGGTTTAAATAAAACATATAATGGTAAAGGTAAAAGTGGTAGTAAGTTTACTACATTTAATTTTAAATTTAGCGACCAAAGTAAGAAAAAGATGAGTGAATCTCGTAAAAATTTTTTCAATTCAAGTACTAAAAGATGGTCTAATTGTTTATCAGAAGAAAAAATAAATCTAATAAAAAATAAAATGAAAAATAAAATAACAGGGCCTGTAAAATTAAATGATGAAATTAAGGCAGAAATACTGCGAAGATATAATTTAACCCCACTTATTCCATTAGATTATATAAAAACTAAAGTAAAAGATTCTCAATCAAATTTATGTGAAACTTTAGAATTTAGTGAATTAAAATCTAAAAATGGTAAACAACTTAATTATATTAAATTATTTATAGATATATATTGTTCTGACTTAATGTCTACTTATAGCATAACTTCTAGTTGTATCTATAATTTTATAACAAGGAAGTCATGGAATGGTACAACATTATATAAATAAAAAAAATATTAAAATATTAACTAAAAATGGATTTGAGAGTTTTCATGGTGTTCGTAAATCTTTATCAAATAAAAATATTAAATTCACATTTGATGATAATTCTAGTCTAATAACAACATATAATCATAGATTTGTTGATTATGATAATATTATATATGCCCATACCCTCAAAATAGGGGATATACTATGTAATAAAAAAATAATGGATATAGAAATTAATAATAACTTTTTATTTATGTATGATATTTTGGAAACTGAATCAAATACATATCTAACAAAGAATTGCATTAACAATCATAACTGCGAATTTTTAGGTTCGTCTGGAACTTTACTTAATGCTACTGTATTAAAAGATTTAATATCAAGTGTTAAAGAACCTATAGCTAGAAATGATTACTTAACTCAATATGAGTCTCCTATAAAAGACCATATATATTTTTTAATAGCAGACGTTTCAAGAGGTAAAGGATTAGATTATTCAGCATTTTCTATTATAGACGTAACTACTATACCATATAAACAAGTATGTGTATATAGAAACAACAGAATAACACCTGCGGATTATGCATCTGTTATAAAACATGTTGCTACTATGTATAATATGGCATATGTTGTAGTAGAGATAAATGATTTAGGCGGGCAAGTAACTTATATACTACGAACAGAATATGATTATGAAAACTTAATGGCAACAGAATCAGCAGGTAGAGCAGGAAAGAAACTATCAGCAGGTTTTGGTAATTCAGTAGAAGATGGTATAAGAACTACTATATCAACAAAGAGGTTAGGTTGTCAAGTCTTAAAATTATTATTAGAACAACATAAATTATTATTATCTGATAATAACACAGTTAAAGAGCTTCAAACTTTTTCAAAATCAGGTGAAAGCTATGAAGCAGAATCGGGATTCCATGATGATTTAGTCATGGGATTAGTAATATTTTCATATATAACACAAGATGCATATTTTAAAGATATTACCAATGGAGACGTAGTTAGTCAATTAAGAGATATGGAAGAAGACCAAGTAACTGATGATTTAATACCATTTGGTATAGTAACTAGCCCAACAGATTATTTAGAACCTAAATATGTAAAAATACCTGGTGAAAAAGGAGTATGGACAGAACACTCCTCTTTACCTTTTGACGACTATTATTAATTATTTTCAGATGGGTGAAAGGTATATTTAAAATACTTAGGTATATCTTTCATAATATTAGTTATAAACCCATTGGGTCTTAATAATTCATAAATACCAAACATAAATTGTGTATTTTTATTTTTTATAGTTTTATCTTTAATATAAATATCAAGTGTCATATAACTTATAATAATCCAAAAAATAATAGATGAAATAATCATTATTAAACATCTTATAATATATGAATTAATATCATCTGCTTCTCTTAAATAAACATCAAATGCTACTGATTTATGTTCTACTTCTTCTGTAGAATGCCATAATATTAATTCTTTATAAGGTTCTTTAAAGTTATTAATCCAATATTTATTAGTTAAAATTTCATTACCCATAGTTGCAGTATAATGTTCTAATGCTATTGTAACAGCTAAACATAATTTGGGTGTTAATACTCTTTCTGCATTTTTTAAAAGATAATCTATTTTTGTTTCCCAATCTTTAAGATTTATATTATGTTGGGTCGCATATTGATTTAATGTTTCATGTGCTAAACTATGCCATGCTTCTTGACCTATAAATGCAGATATTTCTTTTTCTAATGTTGATTTGTTATTTTTTCTAAAGTGTCTTACTGACCTCACAAAAAAATCTTCGCCTGGAGGAAATGTTGCTGATAAAGCATTAAAAAAATGTGTAATTAACGCATTTTTATAATAATATTTTGGTGAATTATTAAAGTCAAATTTTTTCTTTCTTACTATAATATCTTGTTTCATAATTACCTCTACGTAAATAAATGTTACATTATACAATGTGATTATTTACTTGTGGATTCATATGTCATTATTATTTTACATACATCATCAACTGGTTTTCCATGTTTGTAAAATCATACAGTATATTAGTAAATATGTTTATATAATCTAATACTTCTTTAGAAGAAAGGAAATAATTGGCAGTAATAATTTCATGTAATATAGCATTTTTATTCATTGAAATTTTCTATAATACTATCCAGTTATTAAAACATTTATAATATTTAAGAGGATAAAAATATGCCGTTTAATGCAAATAGTTTTAGAGCTAATTTAAGATATGGTGGTGCAAGACCAAACATGTTTGAAATTATTATAGTAAACCCACCTGCATCATTTAAAGAACAAAAAGTAAATGCAGCAGGTAAAGCAGGTAATGCTAGTCAACAATTAACAACATCAAGAAATCCCACTGTTACTGATGTTATTAGCGTTGCATCTTATATGTGTAATTCTGCTGATATGCCAGGTTCTGTAATTGGTACAATACCCGTTGCATACTTTGGTAGATTTATTAATGTAGCAGGTGACCGTATGTATGATGATTGGAATTGTACTTTATATACAGATGAAGATATGATAACTCGTAATGCTTTTGAATCATGGAACAGTTCTATGGCATATCATAACTATGATACTAACTCTGAACATGGTGACAATGCAAAACTAATAAATGAATATGTATCTGATGTTTGGGTACAACACTATACAAAAACAGGTAAAATAGATAAAGTTTACATTTTGAAAAATGCTTTCCCTTATGTCGTTTCACCTGTTCAAATGTCATGGCAAGCAAATGACCAAATAATGATGTTCCAAGTAACATGGAAATATGATTACTTTATTACTAGTTATACACCTTATGGTCATAATGGGACAAACGTATCTAACACTGACGCTGAATCTCAAAATAAATTTGAATAATGGGTGGATTATGATTATTGAGAATATGAAAATAAATACAGTATATCATCATAATTTTAATAATGCGGAATTAGCATCAACAAGATTAATGGAAGATTTATCTTACAAAACCACTAATGGGCAATTTATACGTATTGCCCCAAATGTGTTTTTATATGTTTCTAGTGAAGAAGGTAAATGTAATTTAATTGCAGCTACTCCTTTACATTACTTTTATAGTAATTTAGATACAGATAATAATGATATAGAAGGTGATGTTAATTCTACTAAATTAGATGATAACGTAAATGAAGATGATGATAATGAAATTGAGAATGACTCAGATGATTTAAACACTAGTGTACTAATAGATAATGAAAATAATACAGCTATGAAATTAAATCAAAATATTGATTTAGCACATAATGCAATTATAGATAATAATGTCGATGACATACAACAAAATCCTATTAATAGCGTTAATGTATTAATTCCGTTAAGTTGTAATAGTAATGTTTTAGAAAATGAGTCTAAAGATATTGAAAATAAAATAGTTAATAAATATAACGGTAAAGTTTTTAGACATAATGATTTAATGTTTACTCATATACGACCTGACGGAATTATAGATAGAGTATTAACTGATGAATCAGGACATAATTGTACTAGTTTTAAATAAGATATATATAATATATTATATAGTTATAAAATAGTCGCTATATGCGACTATTTTTTTAGAGGATTACATATGAATTTTAAGATATTTGGATATACATTTGGTACAAATAATAAGCCTGTAGGCTTGTCTAAATTTATTACTCCTGATTTTAGTGAGCCAACAGTTGATTTACAATCTAGTGGGTTTGTATCACCGTCATCAACATCATTTCAACTAACAACATTAATAAGAAATGAACATGATGCAATTTCTCAATATAGAGATATAGCAAAGCAAGCAGAAGTTGATTTAGCAGTAGAAGAAATAGTTACTGAAATGATTGTATTAAGCCATGAAAAACCTGCTGTAACATTGAATTTAGATTTTATAGAAGGAATAAGTAAAAATACTAAAGAAACTATTAATAAAGAATTTACTACAGTATTAGGACTATTAGATTTTAATTATAAAGGTCATAATTATGCTAAAAGATGGTTCATAGATGGTAGATTAAATTTTTTAGTAAACATAGATGAAGAAAATCCTCAATATGGTATTAAAGACTTACAATATATAGACCCAACAAAAATTAAAAAAATTCGAGATATAGATAAACAAATAATAGATGGTCATTATATAGTTAATAATATAAAAGAATATTATATTTATAATGAAAATGGTATAGATTCTTCACAAACAACGTCTAATGTTTCAAATACTATCACTTTTACAACTGATTCTATTGTACATGCTAATTCAGGATTATTTGACCCTGATTTAAATTTTATTATATCACCTTTAGCGGTTGCAATTCGTACTGTAAATTCATTAAGAATGGTAGAGGAAAGCGGAATCATATATATGATGACTCGTGCGCCTGAAAGAAGAATTTTTTATATAGATGTAGGTAATACGCCAAAAAGTAAAATAGACCAATATGTAAAAGAAATAGCTGATAAGCATAGAACAAAAATATTATATGACCCTGTAACTGGAAAAGTTAGAAATGATAAACGTTATTTAGCTATGACAGAGGACTTTTGGATTCCACGTCAAGGTGGTAGTAGGGGAACAGAAATTTCTACATTACCTGGAGGTACATCATTTGATAATACACAGCAATTAGATTATTTTAAAACACAATTATGGGACGCATTAAAAGTACCTGCTTCTCGTTTTCAACAAAATGCAGTTTACACACACGGAACACAAACAACATCAAGTGAATTGAGATTTTTTAGATATATTCAAAATTTAAGATTGCAATTTTCTAAACTATTTTTAGAGTTATTAAAGCGTCAATTAATATTAAAAGGTATTGTAACAATAGACGAATTTGAAGACATAAAAGATAACATATATTTTAAATTTACTACTGATAATTATTTTGCTGAGGCTGTAGAAGCAGAAATATGGCAAAATAGATTTACTAATTTAAATTTAATAGAACCATATTTAGGAAAATTGGTGGGACCTAAATTTGCTTATAAAGAAGCATTACGTTTTACAGACGAGCAAATAGAAGAATATTCTAAAGATGCGGCTGAGTGGTTTCAATTAATATTAAATCAACAAGTAGAACAACAAAATGCAATGCAACAAGCAGAAATGCAAATGCAAGCATTACAAATGCAACAAGAATCTCAAATTACACCTACTCAAAATACTAAATAAATATAAATAAGGAGTTATTATGAAAAGTGGTATTAATGGATTTCCATCAACAAGTTCTAGTAGTGTAGCAGGTGTAACTTCATTTAATGGAAGGGCAGGAATAGTTATATCACAATCAGGTGATTATAACGCTTTAATGGTTGGGGCTGATGCAATGGGCACTGCTAATACATTAATAGGTACACATATAAGTAATATAGACCCACATACACAATATCAAACTGAAACTGAATTAGAAAGTATTGTTGATAATTTAATTACAACATATAACAATTCTATTAATGTATAAATATATTATGTAATTAAGGAGTTTTGCATGAAAAGTTATATGAAAGATATGTTAAATAATTTATTTAATAAAACATTAGTAGAAATGAGGGTCGCACCTGACCAATCTAAATATCCGTTATCACGAAGACAACTAGAAAAAATGTTGACCCAATACGAAAGACGTGAAGATGAAGATAATTGGAATGATAATCCTGAATATAGAACAATTGTGGGTCAAAAAAGATGTAGATGGTATCCGCCTGAAGTTGAAACTGATACTAAACCTGAAGATTTAGATTTTTATAGTAAAGTTAGACCCGCTAAATTAATGCCGTATGATTATTATTATAATATTATTGATGATACAGGTGAATACTTTGGTAATGAAATAACTGACAATGACGACATTGAACATGATAGTGAAAATTCTAATTGGTCAGGTTCGTTTAATCCTTGGAGATAATTATGGATATGATAGATTTAGATAATATACAAGATGATAATATTAGTGATGAAAATATTGATGACTTAATAAAAATATATAACGTACAAGATGATGATTTAATTATTGTTAATAATGATGGCTCTTATGTAATTGTTCCTATGGATTTAGCAGAACAATTAATGGCATATAATGAATTTTCATATAAAGTTGATGTAGGTTTTGAAGATATACATGATTTTCAAACCTATGTTGAAAAAATACTTAAAAAACAATAAATAATACTAATAAAGGAAATAATTAAATGGATTTAAAAAATATTAAAGATACTTTAAATTATATGGCTGTTACTAGTATTTATAGTTTAGTAGAAAGCATGTTACCCAAAACGGGTATGATTGTTGAAAATAAATCATCAATGAATGAAGATTTTAATCAGCCCAGTCATATGAAAAGAACATTAGGTAGAGTTGCAATAGTAACAAGAATACGTAATGGTAAAGTACAGTTTAATAAAAAAGTTAATATTATGGGTAGCGGATATAAATTAACTCAAAGTGGTTTAGTTGTTATAATGACACCTAGAGAAATTATGGTTCGTAAAATGGCAGCAAAAAGAGCGGCAAGAAAAAGACAAATTGAAATGCAATCTATAGTTAGAAAGCGTATGTTGGCTATGAGAATAAGAAATTCAAGGATAATATAAATGATAAATTATAATATATTACCCTCATATGATTTAACTTTATGTGAAGATATATCATTAGTACCTGAGGTTATTGGTAATAAAAAATATTGGTACATTAAAGGCATTTTCATGCAAGCAAATGTTATTAATAGAAATAAACGTATTTATCCAAAAGAAATTTTAGATAGAGCGGTAGACGACTATATTAACGAATATGTAAATGAGCGTAGAGCAGTAGGTGAATTATCTCATCCTAATTCTTCTAAAGTAAATCCTGACAGGTTTACACATTTAATTACAGAATTAAAAATTGATGGAAATAATTATATAGGAAAAGCAAAAATTTTAGACACGTATTGGGGAAAACAAGTACAGGCTTTATTAGAAGGCGGTGTAAAAATGGGAGTTTCTTCAAGATGTGATGGTACTACACGAGAAAGAAGTGACGGTATCAGTATAGTTAATCCTGGATTAGTTATAAGAGCTATTGATATAGTATATGACCCATCTGCTCCTGATGCTTTTGTTGAATCATTAATGGAATCTACTAATAATGACTGGGATTTATCTGACCCTGATGTTGTTTTAGCAAATCAAATACGAGAAAGTATTAAAAAATCTACGTCTAAAACATTAAATGAGTCATATTTAAAAGCATGGAATATATTTTTAAGTAAATGTATTAGTCAATAAACTTTTAAATATAGTAAATAATATCATAGTATATAATTTTATACAAGTACATAATAATATAAATTAATATTCGGAGTGAATTATGACAAACGTAAAAAAAATCAATGAATCAGCATTAAGACCTGCGGACGCAATTAATGTTGGTGATATTACACCAGTTAGCTTGGCTGCTGACCCTATTCAAGCAGCAAATCCTGCACCAGTAGAACCATATCTTGCTGACGTGACAGGTGCTGTTCCTGCTGAACCTACATTAGATGCTAAAGAGTTTATTAATACTCCACCTGTTGCTTCTATCGGTAACGATATTACTAGCGTTGATGATATTACTGCTCGTATTAATGGCGTAGTTACAGAAGATGCTAATAAAATTTTAGATACTGTAATGGGTAAATTAATTGCAGAATCTTTATTTGAAGTTAAGTTAAAAGACCAGTTAGGTAGTTTATTTGAAAGTCATGGATTAAATGAAGATTTTAGTAATACTGCATCAAGCCTATTTGAAGCTGCTGTAACTACTGCAAGTAAAGCACATTTACAAAAATTAAATGAAAGTGCTGAAAGGTATATTACTGAACAATTAGATTTATATAGTCAAGCAACCCAAAATCAAGTAAATGCATATTTACAACAATCAATGAACGAATGGGTTGAAGAAAATCGCCCACAATTAGAATTAGGCGCACGTACACGTATTGCTGAATCTTTTATGGATGGCTTAAAATCTTTATTAGAATCTCATTACATTGAATTACCTGCAAATCGTGTTGATTTATACGAAGCAGCATGTACTAAAGGTGATGAAATATTAAATGAATTAGAAGAAGAAAAAAATAAATGTGCTAAGTTAGAAGAATCAGTAAAAGAATTATCTAAGAAATTAATTGTTGAAAGTTCTTTATCTAATTTAACAGCTATTAAAGCTGATAAAGTTCGTACATTAGCTGAATCAATTGATTTTGTAAATGAAACTAGCTTTAAAACACGTTTAAATGCTTTAGTTGAAAGTTTTAATACTAATAAAACACATGTTGTTTCAGAACAAGTAAATACATTAAGTGAAAGCGTATCTGCTACTATTAAACCAAATTCTATTGAAGTAGGTAAATTATACGCAGATGCATTAAACAAGTTTAAGTAAAAATTTTTGGAGTAAATCTCCAAAAATTTTTTTAAATATTAGTAAATAGTTTTATATAATTATAATTATAGAGGAAAAAAATATGACAGATTTAATTCAAAGATGGAAAGAAGTTATTGACCACCCTAACTATAGACCGATTAAAGAAAGTTTTAAACGTAAATCTTTAGCAACATTGTTAGAAAATCAACATAACTTTGCAGGTACATCAGGTTCTAATCGTGTTGACCCATTTACAGGTGACATGTTAACAGAAGATGTTGCACCAAGTAACTTAACAGGTAATGTTGCAAAATATGACCCAATTTTAATCAATTTAGTAAGACGTTCTATGCCTAATTTAATTGCATATGATGTTTGTGGTGTACAACCTTTAACAGGTCCTAGTGGCTTAGTGTTTGCATTCAAACCAAAATATGTAGTTGGTGCTACACGTAATGATGCGTTCTATCGTGAAGCTAATAGTGCATTTTCAGGTACAGGTACACAAACAGGTAACGACCCAAGTGTATTAAATCCATTATCAGGACCTGCAGGTGCTTATGCAACAGGTACTGGTATGTCAACTGCGGCAGGCGAAGCATTAGGTAGTGATACTGGTGATGCATTTGGTGAAATGGGCTTTGACATTGATTCTTTTACTGTGCAATCTAAAACTCGTGCATTAAAAGCATCATATTCAGTAGAAATGGCACAAGATTTACGTCAATTACACGGTGCTGATGCAGAAACAGAATTAGCAAATATTTTATCTGCTCAATTATTAGCTGAAATTAACCGTGAAGTTATCCGTACTATTTATGGTACTGCAAAACCAGGCGCACAAAATACTGATTTAGCAACCCCAGGTATTTTTGACTTAGACACTGACTCTAATGGTCGTTGGGCAAGAGAAAAATTCTTAGGTATGTTATATCAAATGGATAGAGATTCTAATGCAATTGCTAAAGAAACTCGTATGGGTAAAGGTAATTTTATTATCTGTTCTAGTGATGTAGCTTCTGCATTATCTATGTCAGGTATGTTAGATTATACTCCTGCTTTATCAACTGAATTACAAGTAGATGATACTGGTAATACATTTGCAGGTATTTTAAACGGTAAGTATCGTGTGTATATCGACCCATATGCTACTGGTAATTTCTACGTAATGGGTTATAAAGGTATTAACCAATATGACGCAGGTATTTTCTACTGCCCATATATCCCATTACAATTATACAAAGCTGTAAGTGATGAAACCTTCCAACCAAAATTGGGGTTCAAAACTCGTTATGGTTTAGCAAGTAATCCATTTGCTATGATTGATGCTAATGGTAATGCAATTTCTACTGGTGCATTAACTCCTAATTCTAATGTTTACTATAGACGTGTTCGTGTAGAAAACTTAGCAGGTGCTGCATCTTAATACTTTATTAAAATAAAAAGGGGACATATAGTCCCCTTTTTATTTATAATAAACAAGTAAATACTAATGTAAAGTTCAATAAACAATTTAAGGAGTTTAAAAAATGGCTTACGATGTTATTAGTTCAACAATTTTAAAAGGCGGTGGCGTAGAAAAAATTACTGTTTCTGCGGGTGGTACTGGTTATGTGCAAGCGTCAACTACTGTAACTATTTCAGGTGGCGGTGGTACTGGTGCAACTGCAACTGCAACTGTAGTTGGCGGTGTTGTTACTGCTATTGTAGTAACTGAACAAGGAAGAGGATATACTTCTGTACCTACTGTTACTGTTGGTGGTGTTGGTTCAAGTGCAACTGCTGTATCAGTATTAAATGATTTAGTTTCTCGTGTTCGTGTTGCTGTTGATGGCGGTGCTACTTTGCAGGGTGATGTTAAAATTGCTCGTGTAGATGGTAGAACAGAATACTTCCAAACTGTTTCTTAATAAATTAATATAAAAGCCCTTTTAAAGGGCTTTTATTTTTAAGGAGTGATTAATGAGTAATTTCAAAACATTAATAGAAGAAAACTTATTATATGAATCTATGAAAGAAGTTGCTTATGCTCAAAAAGATAATTCATATTTTAGAGAATTTACACATGATAATAAAAGTGTAAAAGACGCATCATTATCAATTGAAAAATTTTTATCAAAGAGGAATCCTAGTTCTTTAGTTAATAGAATAGATGAAAGTAAATTTATTATGATACACCCGGGTGGGGATTTAATAACTAATGTAAACACATATGATAATAAACACTATGTAGCAACACATTATATATCACCTGAGCCAAAAGACCATTTAGTAACCACTACTGAAGTAAATAATAAAAGAGTTTATGAAGATATACGAAACCAAATTATTGTACGTGGTAATATGGGGTCAAGTGTACATTTTAGAAAAAAAGACCCTGAAACAATGAAAAATAATTTGTTAAAATTACAACAAGATTTTTTTAGTGGACATAGACCAAAACATTAAAAAGGACTCTAATGAGTCCTTTTTTTAATGTAATTTTTTACTTATTTTTATAATATTATTAGTATCAATATTATCATTTTCTATACTATCATATACAGAATCTAAACTATCATCTATTTTATCTACATCATCTATTTTATAATATTTTGTATAATGTGATTTAATCAATGGATTTAAAGTTGTGCAGAATAAAATATTATTATTATTTAAAATATAAATTTCATCTTTTGATGACACACTAACATAATCAAATGAGATATGATATTTTTTATCATTGCCTAAATAATATTCTAATTGTAAAGGATTGAAAATAACGCTAGTACTTTCTCTTTCACATATTAAACCTACCCATATTTTATTGTTTGTTAAATGGATAGCCATTAATTTACTACTTTCCATCATACTTTCATATTCTTTTTGTGTATATCCTATAGTTAACATATTCATCCCTCTTAAAATTTACTTGATAAGTCTATTATTTTTTCTACTATTTTAAAATTTTCTTTTTGATAAATTTCTATTCTTTCCATACAATGCTTTAATGTATAGTTAGCTTTTTTACGTTTGCCCCTTAAATCATCTGTAATATCAATTATAGTACAAATTTCTTTATCATCATGTTTACGTAATCCTCTACCAATAGATTGTAATAATCTTATGACAGATTTAGTAGAAGACCCTAATATAATATTAGGTAAATTTTTAATATTAACCCCTGTAGAAAAAACTTGATAAGATGCTAAAATTATAACGTCAGAATGATTTTCTGCAATTTTTCTAACATTTTCTCTATCATCTGCTTCGGTATTACCATAAACAAAAAAAACTTTTTTATTAGGACACATAGTACGTAACAACTCATCAAGTTGCTTACCATGCTTTTCTACAAATTGAACTAAGATTAATGTATTACCGTTCAATGTTTTTGCAATATTACAAATAAATTCATTTCTTTGTTGACATTTCACTAGCCAATCTATTTCGCCTGTATAATCTGCATGTTTTAAATTTTCACAAATATTTTCAGGATATTTTAATCTAATAATTGCTATTTTTAAATTAGATAGAATATTTTTTTCTATTAAATCACTTGTAGATGAAACTCTAGTTATGGGACCGAAGTGACCTATTAATGCTGTTTCATCTATTTTAGACCCTGATAATGTACCCGATACACCAATTCTGTAAAATGCGTTTGTACATTTTTCTATTAACGATGACAGCACTGAGGCAGATGACCCATGGCAATTTTCTACAACTACACCATTAGCAATATAATTATGGTCATTTTTTATATGCAAGTTATAAACTATTTCAGGCTTTTCTATTATTTTTATATTTTTTATTTTCATTTTTGGTATCCTTTTAATAATCTAGTTGCTTTTTCATTGAAATCATCAAAACATTTAATTGTATTAATTAATGGTATTATTTCATCTTCTGTAATTATTTTAAATGTTAAATTATTATTTTTACAGTATTCAATAGTAGCTTGTATTTTACAAATTGTATTTTTTTTATTAAGAAAACTTTTAGGTTTTATTTCTATCAACATATTATTAATATCATCATAGAAATCAATTATAGTAGTTCTAATACTACCGTCAACATCTATATAAGGTATTCTTATCTTTTCGTATAAATGAGTAGGATATAAATGATGCCAAGCACATTCCCACGAACTTCTATATGTTTTATTTTTATATATAATGTCAAAATGTGTCATTCTATTATTTAATTTTGGTGTGTATTTACCATCTAATATAGCTTTTCTAATACCTAAAGATACATTTTTATGCCATGCATCTTTATCTTTAATTCTATGTACTGGATTTTTTTCTCCCTTTCTATTATTTGATATTTCAAGTAATTTTTTATTTGTTTCTTTAGTTTGTCCTTTATTCCACGGGTCTATTCCAGTTGATATTCCTTTATTCCAGGGTATAAACTTTTTTTGTATTAATTCACCTGATTTTATTAATTTAAGTTTTTTAACATTACCTAATTTACCACAATAACTATGTAATAAATGGGTTCTTATTGCCTTTAAATCTCTTATATCTAAATTATTTTTTATGCTTTTCAAAATATCTATATTAATTTTTTTAATATCATCTCTATATAGAGAAGTTGATATTAGTTCTCTAATTAACCTATTATTCTTAACATCTAATTTTACACCTTCATACCAATATGTTTTCTTTATATTACCTGTAATATAAAGATTTTCAATTATAGTAGACGGTGTACATATATCATCATCTATTGTTAAATTTTTAGCACAAACCCAACCTCTATTGGTAGTTAAAAATTTATGATTCTCTGTAACTTTAATAAATTCACCATTATTTAATTCTATCTCAAGCATATTAGAGTTTTCTGATTTAATCAAATTTTCATGCCTTTTAACAACTATATCTTCTTTATATATTTTTTTGTTTTCATCATAATTTATAATTATTTCGCCAGGTTCAATATCTTTTATTAATTTATAACCAGTTTGTGTCAATATTTTTGTATCACCGTGGAAGCATTCGTCCACTATAACTGCTCCAAATTTTTCAAAGTATTCTTTATCTTTGATATTTTGTAGCGATTGCCAAGTACTTAAATAAATAGGTTTTTCTGAATCTTTTTTTACACCTGCCATAATAGAATGTATATTATCATTAGTATTCCATTTATTAACAATAGAATAATCAACAAAATCATTAAACATTTGTGTTACTAATGATATTGATGGTACGATAATTAATATTTTTTGATTTTCAAATACTTGCTTTTGTAAAATACGGGTAATCATATAAATTATTAATGATTTACCCGAATTGTGATGTAGTATTCCATTTTGGTAATATGATTCGTGTTCTGCATCAACAGAAAAATCAATCCATTCTTGCGCTTTAATATCTTTTATTGATAATATTTCTTTATTATTTATGATGTCTCCCTCGTATAATGAAGACAATGGTACAAAATCACTTAGTTGCTCAAAATACATTAAATGATTAACCGACCCTATTGTTTCAGTACCATCTTTATATTTTATATGTCTTCCTTTTGAAAATTTTTTATATACGTCTGTTACTGTTTCATACCCTGTAGGTGTGTTTACTTTAACTATTCCTTTTTTATTGCGTACAATGTTATAAAGTTCTTGATATGTTATTTTTTCTGCATACATAATTATATCCTAGTAAAATTATTAAATGGTGGTTAAATGAATAGTATAATAGAATCATACAAAGAAATAAATAAAAATATATATAAGTCAACTATAAAATCTAGTTATATTCGTTTATATAATATATACATAAAATATGTACCAAACGGTGAAACTCTATTTAATTCATTGAGCAATGATGAAAAAATATATAAATTAAATTTAATATGTACTAAAAAATTATTACATAAAAGTATGAAAGAACAATTTTCATTATTAATAGATAATGAGTATTTAACAGAATTAGCATATAAAAAATACTGTGATAATAAAACAAAAAATATGAAAGAAAAAGTTTCAAGTGATAAAAGATATTATTCTATGAATTTAGAGTCCTTTATATTTAGAGAAGGTATTGTTGAAGGCACAAATTCATATAATAAATTTGTAGAAAATCAGAAAAGAAAGTCTAAAAGATGCAAAGAGTATTATGAGATTCAAGGGTATAGTACAGATGAATCAATTATGATGGTAAGTAAACATCAATCTACATTTTCAAAAGATAAATGTATTGAAAAATACGGTATAGAAAAAGGATTAGAAGTATGGAATGAACGTCAAAATAAATGGATTAATACATTAGCTAATAAGTCTGCCGAAGAGATAGATGAAATTAATTGTAAAAAGTATCCATATAATATTGATACATTAAAGCTAAAATATAAAGATAGATGGAAAGAAGTAATATACAACGCATTTGATATTCCTGTTGAATATCAAAAATTAAATGTGCATGATTATTTATATAAATATATTAATCCTGAAAGTATGTTACATTATAGTATTGACAAAATGGTACAAATAGTGCCTAAATACATTTGGACACTATTTGAAATTAATAATTATGAAGATAAGATTTCATCAATAAATATTATGCTTGAAAAATATAATTTAAAAATACATAATTCAGTAAAATTTATTGATAATACAAAAATTAAAAGATACCATTTATATATTCCTGAATTAGATGTTGTATTACGAAGCAGCAATGAAATATATTTTTATAATTTATTAAAAAAATATGATATTAAATTTTTAAGCAATAAAACATATCCAAATTCAAGAAAATTTTACGATTTTTACTTGATTGACTTTAACCAATATATAGAATTAACGTCTTTTAATGAGGTCAAATATCCCGAATATTATCAAAATATAAGGGATAAAATGACAAAATTTAAAATAGTATTTCTCAACGATGTAAAACACTATGACTCTTTTCTACAAAGTTTAATATATTCTAGTGCAGATTCATCTAATTCCACATCAATTAATGTATCAGGGTGAAGACACCCAGTAGCACTAAGTATAACTTGTCTTTTCTTTTTTGCAAATAATTCTACAGCATCTAATTGATGTTTATGTGGTGTAAATGGAAGATTTAATTCTTTTAAATTAATATCTATATTTTCTTTAAATCTTTCAAAACTGTCATCTAATGTGTAATTATAACCATTATCTTTAATATAGTTAATTACTTTAGGGACTAACCCTTTTGGACAAAGACCGTTTTTTTGGTTTATAGGTCGTATAAATCCATCCCATACTCCTGCTTTATATCTTGGATGGAACATAAAATTTTCAGCTCTAAATGTAAATCTATTAGCAATTTCTCTTAATATACCTAACTCACAATTTAATCTTACATGACTTTCATTTATATTTTCTATATTAATTGTATTCATAATAATCCTTTATTTCTTATAATTTAAATGTAATAAATAGTTGTATATAACTATATAACGAGGTAGAAATGAACAACTTTAGGAATTTTATTGATTTAAGTTTATTTAATTATTCTATGGATAATATATTGCAGGAAAATAATAATAGTTTATTATTAGAAACAGTAGTGAATGATATAAGAACTAAAGATTTTAAAGATGATTTTCAAGATTATATTCAATTAAACTACCAAAGCATATATTTACATATTAAAGGTCTTTCACAACTTTATATAATGAAAGGAGATATGACAACTGCTAGAAGATTGCAAAATTTAAATACACAATTGGCGACCGCTCTAAATCAACAACAATCATTTCAATTTAAAAAATGATTAACCCACAATAAGGAAATATTATGAGTAAAACAAACCAAATTAGCGAACATATCAACGATATATCACAATATTTAACACCTTCTCAACGTAAGCGTTTAGAAAGAAAAGTTAAAAAAAATGCTAATAATGAACAACCAACATATGCCAAAACAGAAAGACACCATCAAAATAAGATAGCATCAATACGACCAATAATTCCAAAAACTCAGACACAAAAATATTTACTAGACTGTTTAGATTATTATAATCAAAATATAGTGACAGGTCCTGCAGGTGTAGGTAAAGCACAACCACTCGATTCTAAGGTGATGACCATTGGTGGTTGGAAACTAATGAAAGATATTGAATTATATGATTTAGTATTAGGTGAAGATGGGAAATATTATAACGTTACTGGAATATTTCCTCAAGGTGAAATGGAAGTTGTTAAAATAACATTTGAAGATGGTAGAACCGCTGAATGTACTTATAATCATTTATGGAATATTTATTGTTTTGATTACCCAGAAAAAAATAGAGTTATTGATACTACTGAATTAATTCGTAAAATAAATAAAAAATCATATAAAAATAGATTGTATATTCCACTAATATCTCCTGACGATAAAACTTGGGATGAAGTCGTATTACCAATACAACCATACTTATTAGGTGTGATTTTAGGGGACGGTCATATATCTAAAGAAGGCTGTGTAAATATAACATCCGAAGACACCTTTATAATAGACAATATAAATAATTTATTACCTGATGATGCTATTATTAGACAAATAAATGATATTGAATATAAAATATTAAATAAAATCCAAAATAGAAAAGGTAATACTATAAAAAATAATATGAACTTATTTGGTCTAAATGGTAAAAAAAGTTATGAAAAGTTCATACCACAAATTTATTTAAATTCTTCACTATCTCAAAGAATAGAACTATTAAAAGGATTATTGGATACTGATGGTACTGTTGGTAAAAATGGTGATGTTAGTTATTGTACAACCTCTCCTTATTTGGCTAATCAAGTACAGGATTTAATACGTTCAATTGGTGGATTATGTAGAATAACAACAAAAACCCCATCATATACATATAATGGTGAAAAAAAGAAAGGTAGATTAGCATATATTTTGAGTATTAGGTTGAAAGATAGAAATAGATTATTTTCATTGCCTCGTAAATTAGAAAAATTATCTGACGATTATCAATATAACGATTATTTACGATTGCGTATTGTTAGTGTTGAGCCAGTACGAATTACTGAGTGTCAATGTATTATGGTTGATTCAATATCACATTTATACGTCACTGATAATTATGTAGTTACTCATAATACATACATTACCGTAACCTATGCTGCTCAAGCTTATATTAAACATGAAGTAGATAAAATTGTTATTACTAGACCTACAATAGCGGTAGAAACATCTATTGGATTCTTCCCAGGTTCCGTTGAAGAAAAGATGTCAGTATGGTTAGCTGAAACAATTGGTATATTAAAACAAACATTAGGGTCCGAGGCATATGAAATTGCTATGAAACATGGCGATATAGAAATAGTTCCGTTTGAAGTAATTAGAGGTCGCTCGTTAAATAATTCTTTTATTTTATTGACTGAGGCACAAAATACAACTGTAAAAGAAATGATGGCATTTGTTACTCGTACAGGTGATAGTTCACGAGTTGTTATTGATGGTGATATAAATCAATCTGATATAGGTCCTCATAATGGTCTAGTATGGTGTCTTAAAATGGTAAAACAATATGAATCATTAAAAGATATGTCGGGTATTATTGAATTTACTGCGGATGATATTGTTCGTTCAGGATTATGTGGGGCTTGGGTAAGAGCAATTGAACATACTAATAAACAAATAAAAGAAATTGTTTATAGTCAATAAAATTTAAATATACAGTATATAATAATAAATGAATAATAGGGTTCATTTATTATTATAGGTATAAAAATGACTAAAAGTATTATATGTATTGAATGTGAATCAGAATTTAAAATTAAAGAATTACATTCTGATTTAGAAATATGTTTTTGTCCGTATTGTGGTGAACAATTAGACTTAGAAGCGGATGATGAATAATGAAAACATATTTAGAATTTTTAGAAACACAACTACATGAAGGATTTAATCATATTGTAGCAGCACAAAGAGCAAAAATAGAAGCAGAATCAAGAACACCCGGAACATCAGGCCATTATTTAAGTATTGCTAAACATCAAAACGCATTAAGATTACACCATGAAGGATTAGCATCTTTCCATGATAATAATAACAATATGAATGAGGGTAATGTTCATCGTGAGAGAGCATTAGACTATGCAAGAGGTGCTTCTCTTAATCTAGCTAATTATCATCATACTAACGCAAAAGAATTAGTAAATGATGATTTAGAAAGTTCAGTTAATCATCAAATGAAGGGTGATGATGAAATGGAAAGATATAGGAAATTAAAGGCATGATTGTAGCAGGTGTAGATTATTCAATGTCATGTCCTGCTTTAGTAATAGGTGAATTAGGGTCTGATTTTTCAGACCTTAAATTCTATTCGTTTGCTAAACAAAAAAGACATATATCAATAAAGAAGGAAATTATTTTATTAGAATATCCTGAGTATATTAATGAGCAAGATAGATATGATAAAATATCTGATATTTTTATTAATTTAATATTGTCTCATAATGTTGATGAAGTATTAATGGAAGGATATGCATATGGAAGTAATGCAGGATTAGTATTTCAAATTGCTGAAAATACAGAAGTTTTTAAGTATAAATTGTTTAAAAATAAAATACCATTTTCTGTAATACCTCCCGCTCAAATTAAAAAATTATTCACAGGAAGAGGTAATGCTAATAAAGGTGTTATGTACACAACTTTTAGAGATAAACATTGTCCTTATTGTATTTTTAATGCTATAGGCGTTCCAAAAGTTCCTAATGATATTGGTAATCCTGTTTCTGATATAATAGATGCGTATGCAATTTGGCTAATTTCAGATAAAATAAATAGAGACGAGTTGACTGAAAGTTAATCAGTCAACTGTAATTCTTTTTTAATAATATCTATTATTAAATCTTCACTTTCATAGTTTGACTTTATATATCTAAACGGTATATTATAATCAATTAAAACTTTATGGATTTTTTCTGATAATTCAATTGATTCATTTTCTGTTTGTATTCTTCCTTGTTGAACATATTTAAAATCACGTAAAAGAAAAAAATTTAAATTATTAAATGAATTAAATAATTCTACCACCATACTATCAAATGATTTAAAATAATTATCAGGTTTATATGCTAAACTTAGTATTAATGGGCTATCAGTAACACACATTTCAACATTATTTTCATCTAAATAAAGTTGTTTATTATATTGATTTGACACTATATCTATTTGATTTTTAAATCTACTTAAATGGTCTCTCCTCCACACCATTTCTTTTGCATATTCATCTATTAATTCAATGGATTTACCTTGTCTCTTAAATTTATTTGTAATACCAAGTGCGTTAGTAGACTTACCACTACCAGGTGCGCCTATTAAATTTATAACTTTTATATTATGCGCCATTTTCAAATTTTCTCCATTCTATAGCATCTTTAATAACCCAATTACGTGTATGTATTGATTTCATAATAGATTCAAGAAATTCAATTTTAATATTTTGAGTTCCTAATCTATTTTTTATATCTACTATTTCCTTTGTATTTGCTATAACTTTTGGTATTTCGGGTACTGCTACTTTTTTATCCTGTGTTAGTGGTAACTTATATTCATTTAACTCATCTATAGTAAGAGTTTTCTTATAATACTGTTCTAAAATATATTCCTTTTCTTCTAATAATGATTTAAGTTTTATAGCTACAATTTTTTCAATGTTTAAGTATGTTGAATATTTAGCATGTAGTTTTGGAATTTTCATACTTTCATCAGCTAATTTTAAAGGATTGATAACAGTATCATTCGCCCACTCTTTTTCTATATCTTCTAATAACATAATTATTCCTCAATTATTTTTTGTATATTATATTGTTCATATTCAAATACAATTGATGCGGTTATATCTTCACTACCATTTTCTGATTCAGAAAAATATAAATCCCCTAGTGAAACTGGTACAATATCAATGAAGTTAACTTTGTATATTGGCTTATGATTGCTGTTAGCAATTATAATAGTACCATTAACATATGTCAAGTCTATATCGTTTTTTTCAGATGGGTTAGCTAATTGATACATCCATTCAAAAATTTCTAACCAATTTTCTAAATTTTCTGATACTACTATATTTAAAAATAAATTATTAAATTCTAATTTATCACCATATACAGGCTTAGTAAAAAATGGACTATGTTGTGTAGCAGCAGGTAGTGTAATACCTGGTATATTAAAATTAAATAAAGATATTTGTGTGTTTGGAAACTTATCTAATAATAATATACCTCTATTTTTTGTTAATTTATTTAAATTTGTATATAAATCTGTCATATTAATCCTCTATTAAATATATATATATAAACGTTTATGGATAAAAAAATATGCAAACAATTTTAGATGATAATATAAATATAATATCTATATCAGAAAATGGTCTATTGATGCATACTAATTGTATTAGACCTTTTTACTCACCAAATGGTCAATATGTTGGTTTTTGGGCGCAAGATTATAATACAATAAATGATACGTTTTTAAGCACATATCATTTATATATCAAAGATACTAAGACAAATAAAGTATTATTAGTTGATACAGGTAATGGATATTCACCTTTACTAAATGATAATTATTCATACCAAGCAGTATTTTCTCCTGATTCAGAAAAATTATTATTTTTAACTACTTCTACTAATTTAATATCATCTGATACATCATTATATACAAGTACCCCTAATAATAATTTTAGATGGTATATTAAAAATTTAATAACAAATGAGTTTCAACGAGTCATTGAGGATAATTATATTTTTGGTAATTTATACGATTATCAACAAGCATTATGGTATAATAACGATAATGTTGTATGTGTATCATATTCTAATAATTTATGTGGCGTAGAAACTAACTTACACACAGAAGTATTTTTAAAAAATATTAATACTCACATTCTTACACATATAAGTAAAAATGTAAATCTACCCAATCCTAATTTTACATCAAATTCTTATAATATAGCAATTGGTAACGAGTATATTTCTTTTTTTAATAACACTTTAGGTTCATGTTTTGTAAAACCATTTACTAATACTTTTGAAAGAGTACAATTATTACCTGATATTTTAAATTATGGTATAGTTTCATCTGACGTATTATCTTGGAATTGTTTTGGTACTATGTTTATTTTCAGAATTAATACAGGAAATACTATTACTATAGATACTAATAATGCAAAAGATGACTTTATATATGATTTAGAAAATAATAGTATAATTCCAATAAATGAAATGTCATTATACGGAAATGCTGGGTCATATAACTCAAAATTTTCACCCAGTGGAGATTATGTATCATTTTTAACATCATCAACTAATATAGACCCACAAGCTGATAATGGAGTTATAAACTTATATATTAAAGAGCTAAGTACTAATATAATAACTACCATGTCTAAATCAAATAATGAATCTAATAATTATAAAGTATCAAGTAATGTGTTAGGGTACAATTGGATTGATAATGATAGACTAGTTTTTACAACAGAAGCCCAACTAGAAGAACACATGGATGATAATGATGAAATAAACTGGTATATTTCAGAAAAATATACATATACTTATTATGATGGAGTTCCTATTACTATTCATGGAGTATCAATCAAACTATTAAATTATACTTATGCTAATGGTACTAAATTATTCGATATAAATAATAATGACCCTATTAATATACGTTCTGAAATGTTTTATCCACTAGAGAATAAAGTACTTTTCTCTAATATATTAAGTAATTTGGGTGTTTCTTTTATAACACCGTATTATAATAAATATAATATATTTGCATTAACATTTGTAGAAACTGAAATTGATTATCCAGTAGCTACTCAACCACAACACTTATCTATAGTAAAGTCTGTTGGTGCAATAGTAAAAAATGAATATAATGTATCTATCCGTATACCGGAGAGGGGGGGGGGTATGAATGAGTCAATTATACATTCTATAAGTGTATCTCAAGATGTTGAACCTGTAAATACTTTATTATATCGTAATATAAATTCAGATATTCGTTGGATGTCAATAAAATATCCTAATTTACCAATAAATACTACAAATTTTTCTGTAGGGTTGGGAATATTTCGGAGTTCGCCTTTTATTATAGAAGATATTTATGGTGTAAAAGATGGGAATTTAACTCCTGAAAATCCAGTTATAGGAGTTTTAAGTAAAATAAATATTACTCCTAAAAATGATGTTGTATTAGTCACGGCAGGTGATGACCAACAACAAGTGTGTGCTTCTACTATTTATTTAAGCGCATCAATTATAGGTAATACTACAGGTCATACATTTTTATGGGAACAAATAAGTGGCTCTGCTATTACATTAATTCAAAATACAACTACTACTGCATATTATATTATTGATATAAATCCCACTGATAAAGTTTTTAGATTTTGGGTAGATAAAGGAAAATATAACGAGCAATATCAAGATATAACTGTATATTCATCTCCTTCATCATTTTTAAATACTCAATTAATTAATAGTATTAATAGTAATACTACTTTAATAAATACTATATATATATAATATAACACTATATAATTTTGATGACACAATAAGTAATTATAATGATAATAGTATAGCAGAAAATACCATTATAAATACAACAGTTTATGAAATAGATATGTTAATGTTTAATGATACTATTACTAATATAAATAATTCTATATCATCAGGATTTACATTAACATTATTTGGCAGAGGTACAATAGGTGGATAATTTTAAAATACAAGGTAAAGTTTTAATTGAAAAGTTAGATGCGTACACATATGATTTAGTAGAAACACTAAATGTTGAAGAAAATGACGTATCTATTACTTCTCTCATACAATATACATTAAACGCTAATAATAGTGACATGTTTTTACCACCCCAACGTGGAGTAACGACAGATGCTTCAAACAGATGGAGAATATATTGGTCTACTTCTGAGATAAAACAATCTATGTTAAATACGGGAATACCTCAAGGAACATTAGGCTCTGAAACAGTTGGTTCGTATGTAGATTGTAATGTTGGTTCTCCATTTTTTACAGCAAAAGTATTACCAACTGATAAAAACTATTTAACATTTATAGCCGATATTTTACCAGGCACTTCTACAAGAACAATAAAAAGTTTAGCATTAGGTCATAATGTCTCATCTAATTCAATGTTATCAGGTGATGTTATGTTTACTAATTTAAATTTAACTACACCTTGTATTCAGGATAATTTAACTGTTATCAGAGTTACTTATAGATTATACTATGATGACCCTGTTGACCAAGTAGGTTATTCAGAATTTAGTGATGGTATGTATAAATACTTTATTAATAGATTAAAATATATCAGTGACGGCTCGTTAACAGAAAACTCATCAGAACAAATATTTTCAGGAAATAATGTAATAACATCTACATTTTATAATCCTGCTAATATAGATATATATAAACCGTTTATTGGACATTCAAATCATATTAAATATTTAATTAATAGCGATATTGCATTTTCAGGTGACATTAATACGTCAACTTGGTATCAAGATACTAATGTATATTCAACTACACAAACACTTACTGAAATTAGTACTATGGGTTGCTTTTTTAGAACTGTTAATATATCTAGTGCAAACACAAATATTATTACTGAATATGAATCATCTTCGGATAATTACCAATATTTTTATATTTCATTATTACCTTACTTATATAAAACTTTATTAAATAGTAATGTATCACCTGTAAAAAATGTATTTAAGCAAATAAGTTCTGCAAATACACCATTTCAAGATTTATCTACTATAGGTACAATGACAGGTACAATAGATATTAATTCCGATAATTGGAGTACACAATATTTACCTAAAATTGTTAGACTAAATATCACCAATAGTGGAGATAATACTACTGCAACTTATAATTATGAGGTGGGAACATTTTCGGGTGGATTTATAGAAAATTCTTATGCACCCCGTTCTGTAATATTACCCCAAGATGGTATTCAAAATTTTGATTATACTTATCATAGAAAAAAATCTCAAGATAATGATATATTAAGAGATGTTAATACTGGCGGAACTATTATACGTAGCCCTGATAATACTAAATATTTTGTTGTAGTTAATTGCCAACGTAATCAAAATTCTATTTCATATTATAATATAGAAACAGGTAATAAGTATGTGTTAAGTTCAACATCTACTCCCGCTTTACCTGTAACTAATACATCAGATATGGCAGTTTCTAATGGATATACTTTTGTAACTTGCTCAAATACAGGATTGTGGAAAATAAGCCCTGATTTTAATACTGTTACTAATATAAATAGTATAGGTGGTTCTATTGATGCAACTAAAGCATATCAAATAGATGTAAAAGAGAACGGTGATTTATGGGTTTTATTTGAGGGTGGTTTAGCTAAAGGTGTTACTCCTGATAATGGTAATACATGGAATTGGACAGTATTTGATACAGCAACTTCACCTGCATTTTCTGCTACTGGTATCACTAATTCTAATTGGTCTAATGTCACTGCTATGTGTGTAGACCCTGAACATACAAACGATAGAATATTATTCGTATTAGGTTCTGCTGCGTCAACTAATAATTATGCTGCGGGATTTATATGGTGGGAAGGATTAACAGGTACAACAACAATAATGACTTCAGGTGTACCTTATCCTTCATTTTCATTATCAGAAAATTTAAAACGTTCAGATTTAGTTAGATGTATTAATGGATATTGGTTTACTTCTACGGTTACTAGTCCAAACGGTTATGGTTCTTATGATATATATAATGCAACTTATAATAATAATTGGACTACAAAAAATAGTATTTCAGGTATAGATGGTAGAGTTATACCCGCTAATATTAATAATATTAAATCATGTATTATGGGTAGTATAGGGAAAGACGAAAATTCAAATACTAAATATCCTGCTATTGTTTTAAAAGCATCTTCTATGTCTTTATTACCATCAACATTAACTTTAAATATGAGTGTTAACGAATTTTCATTATTGAATGGTAGTTCATCAACGTTAAATGATTATTCTCGAAATGATTTTGCATTTAATGGTGCATATCCATTAGTATATTTAGAAAAATCAAATATGTTAATATGTTACCAATTAGATGCAAATGTCTTTTATTTTATGCCTATAATCCCCCCTTCTACTGCATTAAACTATAATGATTATAAAGGTGCATTTTGGAGGCAATACGGTTGGGATGGGTCTAGTTGGATTTTAGGTGACAATTTGTCTAAAACTTGCCATAGTTCATTAGAGCCATTTATGGACGGACTAGAGATTAGATTTAATAATGGTGATACAGGTACAAGTTTTGTCAATACTGAAAAATTTACTTTTGTAGTAGGTAACGGAATTATGAAAGATAATGCTACTCAGTTAGATTTAAAATTATCATTTTATCCTTGGAAGACAGAAACTATCACAGATTTATATACTCCTACTAATGGTCAAATAAATAAAGTACCTGGTGAAATATATGGTGAAAGAGTTGATGAATCTTTGACATTTTCTAATGTAAATCCTAATTCAACTAGTGAACTACCTTTTATGATTTCAAAAGGTAGATTATCAAAACTTGAAAGTAGTTCTAGTGATGAATATATTAGTTGTGAAGAAATTGCAGCTAATACCCAATTTACTATTAAATTTAAATTATCATCTACTATTATAGCACCTACAGGTAATTCACCTATATTAACTCCATTAGCATTACATACAGGTAGCGAAAGTATAGCAACTATTATATTTAATACTTCTACGGGTGATTTAATAATAACTAATAGTACACATTCAGACCCTACAATTTTAGGAACAATCCCTAAAAACTTATTAAGCATAGATAAAGAATTTGTTATTACTAGACTAATAAATAACTCTATTTTATTTATATATGATAATATTATATATGCAGTAAAATCTAATTCATCTAAATTATATTTATATAGTTATAATACAGATAATCCATATAGTACAACATTTAAAGGATATTATGATATGAAAATATCATATACTGACTTTAGAAGAATGGCATTATTTGGTAATCAATTATTATCAACAGGTAAGTTTAATACTAAATTTATGCATACATCTGTTAATAATTTCTTAGGTAATCTTAAATGTACTATTAATAATATACCGCAAACAGTATTATTTACACCATCTTATGCATCTACTTTAGCTGATAATCAAGTACGTTATGAAACAGGGAGTGGATATTTAGTATTTAGAGATATGCCTACAATAACTTTATCAACAAGTGGTTCAATAACTTCCCCTGTGTTATATCCTATCATTACAAACGGTGTAATAACTGATATAGTTATTCATAAAAATTGTAGTGTATATACATCCACTCCGACAATAACTATTAGTGCGCCTGAATCAGGAACTACTGCTACTGCCACTGTATATTTAGATTTTACTAAGTCAGTTAATGAATTAGTAACTATAACAAATGCTGGTAGTGGTTATACTCCTGGAATATATCCTTTATCAATAACAGGTGGGGGTGGGGAATATGCTACAGGTAATGTATATATTTCTACAACAGGTGTTGTAGTTGCTGTTGATATTACGTATGGAGGTAATTTTTATACATCGCCTCCTACATTGAGTTTTTCAGGAGCAGGGACACCAACTGTTAATGCAGTTTTAACTGCTGCTATTGGTCAACGTATATCTAGTATAGAAATAACAAATGGGGGAAGTGGATATATACCTGATGCGGGTACTAGTATTACAGCTAATACTATAGCAATGTATCATCAGTAATTAAGGAGTATAATATGCAATCAACATTATTAAATCATTATACAAATAATGAAGATGTTAATTTTTATGAATATCAAATATCATTTACTAATGAAATCATCCCAGGTGAACAAATATTAGTAGGATTTGATTATAGTAACAGAAATATAATAGCAGAATTAAGGGGTGAACAAATAGTGGTAGGAATAATGCCATATACTGACCCTGATATACCGTTTAGATTAATATTAACAGTAGAAGCTCAAGTAGAAGTTGAAGAGGGGGAAGAAGAAGAAGAAGCATATATACCAGTTACTTCATATATACCATATGAAGTATATTTTAATTTTTCAGAGACAACAAATGAATATACACAAACATTAATAAATCCATTTATAAAAAGTATAGATAAACCTGGAATAGATGTTATACACGAGACTGTAATATTAGATACTGACATGTTTGTGTTAGTCTATTATTCTGATGCGGATAAAGTTACTATAGAAATAACAAATGAATTTTCTGTATTAGTGTATAGTAATTATTTTGGACGACCTAATGATACTTTAGGTATGTATTTGCCTGAAGGATTATATAACATTCAAGTAATAGCATATAACGACCCATTAGTATTTTCTACTTATAATGGCGAAGTGTTAGTAGAAGGGTCTGATAAAGAAGTTTATATAGAAAATTATGTAAATACTAATACTATATATAATCCTACTGTTATATTAGACATATTACCAATTATTACATATACAAATATAATTATAATAAATAGTAATACAGTTGAATTTATTTATCAAACAGTTAATGCTGATTATGTAGATATTACAACTAATTTTGGACAAAATTATAATAATATTTCGCCTAATGGTGTAATACAATTTAATAATTTAACAGTAAATACATTATATGAAATAACTATTATTGCTAGAGATACAAATTCTAACTTTGATACAAGAGATTTGAATTTCACTATTATAGTAAATATAGTAAATAATACAAAAGGAATTTTAGGTTTAAAAAGAGGAAAAGAATTATGACATTCGCAGTATCGCCTGGTATTTATATTAAAGAAACTGATTTAAGCGGAATTGCAGAACCGTTTGTTGGTACACATGGCTCTTATGCAGGTAAGTTTCGTTGGGGACCTTGTTTAGAAAGAGTACGTATAGCTAATGAAGAATCATTAGCAGTACGTTTTGGCAAACCTGGCAATAACATTGACAATGCTATTGACTTTTTTGTTGCTGCACAGTATTTGAGTTATTCGACTGCATTAGATGTAGTTCGTATTGCTTCATACAATGATACAACATCAACATATTTAAGTAAAAATTCAGTATCACAAGTATATTATAATAATACAAATGGTGCAACATCTGTTGTAGAACGTGATATTATTATTCTTAATGATGCAGACTATGTTGAAAAGACTGATGGTGATTTAGAATTAAACACATTCTTTGGTAAATATCCCGGAGAATATGGTAATAATTTAGGTGTTAGCTTTGTTGCTAATACTACGTTATTAACTGCTGATGAATATAAATTTAGTGTTGACCATACAGGTATTAAAAATAGATTTAAATTCACTAGAAGTAAAGATGTTAAATATACTCGTTCATCTGTTAGCTTAACTGCCCGTAGTTTATTTGATTTAGGTGATTGGTTGCAAATTAACGGCAAAAACTATCAAATAAAATCTATCACATTAGATACCAATGAGCAAAAAGTTTATACAATAAATATAACTAACTCAGGTAATGGTTATGATTCTGTACCATTAGTAACTATTGATGCACCTGGAGCAGGTACAACTGCTACTGCAACTGCTGTTATGGGTATTTCTGTAGAATCTAATACAGCAGGTGCAGGTTATACCAATGGTACATTTAATTTGTCAATTAGTGGCGGTGGCGGTACTGGTGCAACAGGTACAGTTACTATACAAAGTGGTGCAGTATCTAGTATTAATATTACTAATAAAGGTACAAATTACACTACACTTCCTACAGTTAGTATTGTTGGAGCAGGAACACCCTCTACAGCAGCGACATTTAATGTTTCATTATCTGTTGTTGAAATTTTAGTAACAAATCCTGGTACAAATTATACTATTGCACCTTCTATTACTATTGCTGCTCCGTCAGGTGTCGGAACACAAACAACTGCATTAGCCGCCTCATCATTAGGCGCAATAGATACCATAACATTAGATAGATTGTATGATGGTGTTGTATCAACAGCTATAAATCAATATAATTATACTAATCCTTCAATAACATCATTAGTTAAACGTTGGAGATGGTCAAATGTAATTAGTAATGCACCAAGTTCAGAATCCGTACATGTTATTGTATATGATAGAACAGGTATAATTACAGGTATTGCAGGTTCAGTAATAGAAAAATACACAGACTTATCATTTGATAGTGCAGCAAAATCTATTGACGGTGTTTCAAATTTTTGGTTAAACAGAATTAATACATTATCAGATTATATAAGAATTGGTACTCAAGACTTAGCAACAATACCATTATATGCAACTATTTCAGGTAAAGATTATATATCTAATACTATTCATTTGGTAGGCGGAGCTGATTCATTTAATACTATGAGCATTGATGATGATATTCGTGGTTATGATTTATATAAAAATCCTGAAGAAACAGATGCACCTATAATCATTGGTAATTATCGTTCTGTAAAGGATGAAGGTGGCTTACCTAGTTCTGTATTAGCGAATTATTTAATTCAAAATATTGCAGAATATAGACGTGATACTGTAGTTTATTTATCATGTAGAAAAGAATCTGTAGTTAAGAATCCACGTAAAGAAGTAAATTCTATATTATTAGATGTAGAAACATTACCTTCTACTTCATATGCAACTTTTGATAGCGGATGGAAGTATATTTATGACAAATATAATGATAGATATTTATGGGTTCCTACTTGCGGAGACCATGCAGGTATTTATTCTCGTGTTGATAGAGTTAGAGACCCTTGGTTTTCAGGAGCAGGTGAACAACGTGGTATTTTAAATAATGTTATTAAATTAGCATTTAATCCTAATGAAACAGAACGTGACCAATTATATCCTGCTCGTGTTAATCCAATAGTAACATTCCCTGGAATTGGTACTATTTTATATGGTGATAAAACTTTATTATCATTAGCATCAGGATTTAATCGTATACCTACACGTAGAATGTTTATTGTAATTGAAAAAACATTAGCAAATGCAGCAAGATTTGCAATGTTTGAATTTAATGATAATATTACAAGAGCGCAAGTATATGGTATATTAGATGCGTATTTACGTGACGTTAAAGGTAGACGTGGTGTTGAAGATTATTTTATTGATGTAAGTGACAAAGTTAATACACCTACTGTTGTAGCTGCTAACCAATTCAAAGGTCGTATTTATATCAAACCTAAGTATTCTATCAATTTTATTGAATTAAACTTTATAAATGTTGGTGCAATATTATCATTTGATGAAGCTGTATCGCTAGTTAGTTAAAAAATGGGGACTTAAGTCCCCATTTTTTTTAAATAATTAATTATATCATTAGTGTCATTACATTTTATTATTGTAGGCTCGCATTGATGCTCGTTATATGGTTTATTTTGTAACGCATACTGAATGTACTCATACACACTTATATTATTTGGATTACACATTAAGTTTAGTTGTATCCTTATTTCAGTTATTTGTTCAAAGTTATCAAATAATAAAGGTACTAAAAATTTAAATTTAAAATACTGCAATCTATCTGTTCTACTATCTACTATAGAAATATTGTATAATCTAAACATATCAAATACCTAAAAATTTATTTATAAACGAAATATCTTGTTTATGTTTATTCATAATAGACATAGAATCATCATTTATATCACCTACTACTTGATATGCTTTAATATCATCAGGAAGAGGTTGTATAATTACATAATCAAAATGATTAAACTTAGATATACTTTTAGTAGATTCTTTTTCATTAAAAGTAACATATAATCTTTCATCACCTTTTTTAAGAACTCTCAATCCACTAATAAACTTCATTTTTTCATATTTTTCAAAAATGTTTGCAGAAGAATCATTCTCATCTTGCAATGATACATCACTATTCTCAATATCAGATACTAATTTTTTTAAAATATGCAATATAGACTGTTTATTTAAAAATTCATTTCTGATATGATATGAATCATTTTGTTCATCTTTGTATATTTCTAATTGGCCGAATCCTATATTCGAGTTCCAATTAACAAAAAGCTTTAATGAATCAAATAACATAATAACCTCTATAAAAACTATATCTACATATTATAGATAATTATTATATTAGTCAATGAAAAAATATATATATATTGACATTGTAATTTTTTGTAATAATATATACTGATATACAAATATGTATTGGAGGTAATGCAAATAATACCATTTGCAATAACATAAGGAATAATATTATGATTTTAGAAAACCCTTTAGAAAGAGATTTATTTTTCTATTCAGACGTTGCTCAAGATAGTATTGGTGAATTAACTCAAGCAATTATTATCATTAATAGACATGACGAAAAATTAGCTAATGTGTCGCAAGCATATGGTTTTAAATATACACCTGACCCTATTAGATTATATGTTAATTCTTTTGGAGGTGATGTATATGCATGTTTAGGATTAATCTCAATAATGAAAACATCAAAAACTCCTATACACACTATTGTAACAGGTTGTGCTATGTCGGCAGGTTTTATTATTGCTATTAGTGGACATAAAAGATTTTGTTATACAAATTCTTCTTATATGTGGCATCAAGTATCTTCTTTAAACTACGGAAAAATACAAGAAAAAGAAGAAAATATGAATGAAGATAGACGTTTACAAACAATTTTAGATAATCATATTTTAGATTTAACTAAAATTTCAGATAAAAAGTTAAATAAAATGTACAAGTCAAAACAAGATAAATTTTTTAGTGCAGAAAAAGCATTAGAATTAGGATTGGTAGACACTATTATTTAATTTTATACGATGCAATCAAAATTTTGATTGCATCTTTAAGGATATTTATGAATAGATTAATTATAGAGCAAACATATATTTGTATGCTTGATGGCCATTTATCAAGATTTACTTGGAACGCATCAAGAAATTTAGCTAATTTTAGGTGTATAGTATGCGGTGATTCTAAAAACAAAGAATCTTTACGTAGAGGATTCATATATTTAGACAAAAGAAATAGAGATAAATATATTTATCATTGTCATAATTGTGGTTATTCTGCTACATTTACAAAGTTCTTGAAAGACTATTACCCTTCTATATATCAACAATATAGAATGGATTTAATATCCACAAAAAAAGTACATATAAAAGATTATAAAAATAAACCAAATGAATACCAAAAGAAAATAGTGTATGATACATGTAAGTACAAAACATGTATATCTAGTTTATCTGACACACATATAGCAAAAAGGTATATTTTAAATAGAAAAATACCCGCAGAAAAATTTAATAGTATTTTTTATGTAGAAAATTTTAATGAATATGTTAATGAAGTTTTCCCTAATCAATATGAAAAAATGCCAAAAGATAAACGTATTGTATTTGAATTAAGAGATAAAATAGGTGAATTAGTTGGAATACAAGCTAGAATATTAGATTCTAGTGAAAATCAACATAAAATGCGCTTTATTACATTGAAATTTCAAGATGATGCGTATAAAATATATGGATTAGATAAAATAGATAGAACAAAACCCGTATTTGTTACTGAAGGTATTATAGATTCATTTTTTTTAAATAATTCTATTGCAGTTTTAGGAGGAGATATACCCCATAATCTACATGAATTAGTTGGTATTGAAAAATCACAACTATATATTGTATTAGATAACGAACCACGAAGCAAAGATACTATAAATAGAATGAACACTGTTATTCATCATGGTTTTAATATATATTTTTGGAAAATAGAAAGTAAATTAAAAGATATTAATGATATGATAAAAACAGGTATATCAGCAGAAGAATTACAAACAAACATTTTAACAGAATCTCTAAGTGGATTTAAAGCAAAAGTAAAATTCACGTCATGGAAAAAAATATAAGGAATCAAAATATGAAATTAGTATTAAACCCAAAATATATTGCAGTAAAAGAAATTGAAGAAACTATTACTCATTCATCAGGATTAATTTTCACGTCAACATCTAAAGATATTAAAAAATATCAAGTAGTAGCTGCACCTGACATTAATGTTAGCACATTTAATAGTTTAAATGCAGGTGATATAAGCGTAGGCAATTTAGTATATATTAATTCATCATTAGTAAATGAAATTGAATTATCAGGTAGTAAATATTATTTTGCAAATATAAATGATGTTTTAGCTATCGTAATGGAGTAATATATGACTAAAAAAACAAAAATGACTACAAAAACTAATAGCTTTGTAGTTCATTATCCCGATGCTATTAGTAACTCAAGAGAACAAATCAAAATTTTTTGGACTGACGAGGAAATTAAAGTAGATAAAGATGTACATGATATTTTAACTAACTTTTCTGAATCTGAAAGACATGCTACCATTACTGTATTAAAGTTGTTTACATTATATGAGTTAAAGGCAGGGGCAGATTATTGGTTAGGTAGATTCATGCGTACTTATCCTAGACCTGAAATACAACGAATGGCTGCTACTTTTGGCTTTTTTGAATTAGCAGTTCATAAACCATTTTATAATAAAATTAATGAAGCATTACATTTAAATACTGATGAATTTTATGAATCATATATTAATGACCCTATTTTAAAAGAAAGAATGGAATTTATTGATTCTTGTATTTCTTCTAAAGATGATTTATTTTCTGTAGGGACATTTTCTATGGTAGAAGGTGGTATTTTATATTCAGCATTTGCATATTTAAAGCACTTTCAATCTAAAGGTAAAAATAAATTATTAAATGTTGTTAGGGGAATTAATTTTTCAGTAAGGGACGAGAATTGTTTAGATTCATCTACAGAAGTATTAACTAATCATGGATGGAAAAATATTAAAGAAATTACTATTAATGACATGGTTTTACAATATGATACTACGTCTAATCAATACACATACGGTAAACCATATAATATCGTAAAGACACAGAGTAATGAGGCGTATGTATTTGAAAATGAACATTTTAAGCAACGAGTAACACCCTCGCATAGAATGGTTACTGCTAATGGTATAGTATTAGCAAAAAATTCTAACAGTGATGATAAATTTGTTATATCTCAAAAAAGTAACACTCTTTCAGTAATAAATAATGCTGATAATGAATTTATGCTTAAAGTAATTGGTGGCAACGCATCAGCAGAAGAAATGAGTAATTTTTTGAGTAATTTAAGTAAAGAACGTGCTGAGAGTGCATTAAATTTTTATATTAATAAAATGAAATAATACTTCGTCTCTCACACAAAAAAACACAAATATACTATATAATATATATTAGGAGAAAAATATGTATTATATAGTGTATAAAACAACAAATTTAATTAATAATAAATTTTATGTAGGCATACATAAACAAAAAGAAAAAGAATTTGATGGATATTATGGTAGCGGTTTATTACTCAATCGAGCAATAGAAAAATATGGTATTGATAATTTCAAAAGAGAAACATTATTTGAATGTAACTCTTGGGATGAGTGTAGAAAAATAGAAAAAGAAATTGTTAATACTGAGTTATGTATTAACGAAATGTGTTATAATATATCTATAGGTGGCTCAGGTGGTAACACTATTTGTGGATATACAACTGAGAAGAAAAAAGAAATAGCAGAGAAAAGAAATAACACTAGAATTAAAAATGGTACTAATGCAATACCACTTGAAAAATTACCAATATACCAAGAGAATATGCGTAAAATAAGAATACAACCTGATAATAAAGGAAGAGTTCATACTGACCAATCAAGAAAAAATATGGCAGAGGCAAATCACATGCGTAATTCAAAATTTATAACTAATGGTATAGATAATAAAATTTTGTATGAAGGTGAAATTATGCCTGAAGGATTTTATTATGGAAGAACTTTAAGTGAAGAAAATAAATTTAAAGGACATAGTAGAGATACATTAAAGAATATGTCAGAAAAAAGAAAAAATAGTCAATATTATAACAATGGTATAATAAATAAATTATTTTTTAAAGATGAAATTATACCTGATGGATGGACACATGGTATGTTACCTAGAAAAAAGAATACCCCTAAAAGGTGGTACACTAATGGCATTGACAGCATATTATTAATCAGTTCTGATAGTATTCCTGATGGATATTATTTAGGTAGAAAAATTAAAATTGCTAACACAGAAATTAAAAAGGATTAAATATGGACACAAATACATTTATTAATACCCTTGCAAATATAGCAGGTGGGGTAATAGTTGATGGAAATTTTAATAAGAAAAGTTTTACAGATAGTAAAACTAATATAACACATGAAGTTTTAACTGAACCTGAAGACTTCTTTTGTTTAAGTGTAGATACAGGTGCATTTGTAGTAAAATACAAAGATATTATTTCAGTAACAGGAAATTGTCATTCAATGGGAGGGGCTTGGGCATATCGTCAACATAAAAAAGAATTAAAATTATCTAACGAAGATTTGAATTTATTAGAGCAAAAAATTAAAGATGCTGCATTAAAAATATACGAACATGAATGTCGTATTATTGATATGATGTGGGAAAAGGGAGATATTCCTGGTATTTCTAAAGAGTCATTAAAAATATTTGTTTCATCACGTTTAAATATTTGTTTACAAAATTTAGAAATTGAACCAATATTTATTATTAATGAAGAAGAAAATACCATTGCTACTTGGTTTTATGATTCGATTAATAAATATGTATTTAATGATTTCTTCTCAGGTATAGGTCGTGAATATGTACGTGATTGGGATGAAGAAAATTTTAGTTGGGAACCTACTGAGAATATAGGTTAATTGATATATTATAAGGATATAATAAATGGTAGATTTATATAAAAAATTAAGTAAAGAACGTAAAGAATTACAAGAACAAGGTGAAGTACCTTCATGGTTTACGACAGCGGGTTGGCAACTATTTAAAGAAAAATATCAATATCAAGGACAAACTTTCAAAGGTACTTGTGAACGTATTGCTAAGTGTGCAGCAAAACATGTTGAGAAACATGGTCTAAATGTATTAGATTGGGAAACCAAATTTTTTAATCTTTTATGGAAAGGATGGTTGTCACCCTCTACTCCTGTATTATCTAATATGGGAACAGATAAAGGTATGTGTGTTAGTTGTTCAGGAACTTATGTAGATGATTCTGTGTATGGTTTTTATAGTTCATTTTTAGAAAATGCTATTTTAACTAAACATGGTTTTGGTACATCAGGGTTTTTATCTGATATTAGACCTCGTGGTTCTAAAATTCATACAGGGGGTAAAGCATCAGGTATTAAACCTGTATTAAAACATTTTGTATTTGATATGCAAACTATTACACAAGGCACCCAACGTAGAGGTGCTTTTGCAGGATACTTAGATATTGAACATAAAGATTTTGATGAAATTGCTGACCTTATTCAACATGAACCTGATGATTTAAATGTAGGTTGGATTATTAAAGATAAATTCATTAAAAAATTACAAAATGGTGATAAAGAAGCTAATCGTAGATATAAAAAAGCAATGAAATCTAAAATGTTAACAGGTAAAGGTTATTTCTTCTTTGTAGATAAAGTAAATAGAAATCGTCCTAAAATGTATAAAGACCATAATTTAGATGTTAAGGCATCAAATTTATGTGTAGCACCTGAAACACAAATTTTGACTAAATTTGGTTATTTGCCTATTGTAGAATTAGAAGATAAAACAATTGATGTATGGAATGGTGAAGAATGGTCTACTACAACTGTTCGTAAAACAGGTACTAATCAAGAATTAGTTAAAGTTATTACTGATAGCGGTCAGGAACTAGAGTGTACACAATATCATAAATTTTACATTAAAGACCGTAATTCTGTATATTCTAATAAAATAATTGAAGTTCGTGCTAATGAATTAATGAAAGGGGATAAATTAATTAAGTTTGAGTTGCCAGTTGTCGAAGGTGATTTAACATTGACTAACGCATATCAAAATGGTTTTTATTCCGGAGATGGTTGTTTAGTAGGTAATAATAGTCGTATTTACTTGTATGGTGAAAAGAGAAATTTATTAAATTATTTTCCTGACAGAAGATTACATACAGTCCAAGATGAAAATGACCGTGAATATTTTTACTATGATAATTTAAAAAATAAATTCTTTATTCCATCTGCTGAATATAATATTATCAGTAGAATACAGTGGTTATCGGGATTATTCGATGCAGACGGATGTGTAGTAAATGTTGATGGGTCATTAACTTTACAACTAACATCTATTAATAAAGAATTTTTAAAAGAATTACAATTAATGTTACAAACATTAGGCGTAAGTTCTAAAATAAAATTAAATAGACCTGAACGATTACAATATATGAATAAAAATGACGGTACTGATGATAAAAAAGAATATCTATGTAAAACAACATATCGTATTCTTATTTCAGGTAACGGACTAGTACAATTAAAAGAATTAGGATTTAATACTAATAGATTACAAATAAATGGTAATATTCCTAATAGAAACGCTGAAAGATTTATTCAAATTGTAGAAGTTCAATATAATAATAGAATATCAGATACATACTGCTTCACTGAGAATAAACGTAATATGGGTATGTTTAATGGTATTTTAACAGGACAATGTGCAGAGATTGCATTACATTCTAGTAATGAATACTCATTTTCTTGTGTATTATCTGCAATGAATTTAGCCTGGTATGATGATTGGAAAGATACTGATGCTGTATTTGAAGCAACTGTGTTTTTAGATTGTGTTGCAGAAGAATTTATTACGTTAGCTGAAAATATACCTGGTTTAGAAAAAACTGTTAATTTTACTAAAAAGGGTAGAGCATTAGGATTAGGTGTTTGTGGTTTCCATACATACTTACAAGAAAAAAGATGGCCTTTTGAAGGTTTTGAAGCACACTTATGGAATAACCAAGTTTTCAAATACATTCGTAGTGAAGCTAATAGAGCGTCACAATGGATGGCAGAAGCTATGGGTGAACCTGATTGGTGTAAAGGTTATGGTTTACGTAATACTCATTTAATGGCATTAATGCCTACTAAAGCTACAGCTTTAATTCAAGGTGGTATTTCTGAAGGTATTAATCCTGACCCTGCTGTTGTATTTACACAATCAACTGCTGCGGGCGAAATGGATAGAATTGCACCTGCCTTTTTGAAAATTATGAAAGAGAAAAATAAATATACAAAAGAAACTATTAAATCTATTACAGATAGAAATGGCTCTGTACAACATTTAGACTGGTTAAGTGATGAAGAAAAATTAGTATTCAGAACCGCATTTGAAATGGATATGTCTGCTCAATTAAGATTATGTTCTACTAGACAACCTCATGTAGACCAAGGGCAATCTATAAATTTCTTTTTTAGTGCAAACGAAGATGAAAAACGTATTACTCAAATTCATCAACAAGCATTTTTAGATGAAAATGTACATTCTTTATATTATATTTACACCCTTGCAGGTGTTCAAGCAGCAAAATCCGAGTGTATTTCTTGTATGTAATTTGGTATCGGTTGTTTATTACCTAGCTTAATCCATAACGAGTCAAGTAATTCAAATTCTTGACTCGTTACTCTACGTCTAATTTTAGTTTTTATATTAGCTATCCAAATTGTATTTTTACAAGGGTCAACTCCATTATTATTTAATAATCTTGTTGATACCATTTTATCTGTTATTTCTTTACATTTCATAGGATTATTTTCTTTCATTTTTAAACTTTGAACAGGATTTGGTATTCCTTTATTATAAGCAACTTTTTTTAAAGATTTTTTTGTATTACTCATTTTTAATGCTACTAATTTATTTTTCATAGGATTATTTTCTTTCATTTTAAGTGATACTTCTGGTCTTTTTTTACCATACATAGGGTTATTTCTACCACTTACATCAATTCCAGTAATTGCATAACAACGATTTATATATAAATCATTATTCATAACTTTCAATTTACGTTGTAAGTATTCTTCTTTTTCATATGCTGTTAACCTATCTTTATGTAACGATACTATTCTTATTTTAAATAAAGATTTATTATTTAATATTTCTGATAACCAAATATCCTTATATTTCTTAGAACTAACAGAACCTAGATAACCTTTTTTAATATTTGATACAGAAGTTGAGCCTATATAAAATGGCGGCATTTTATTACCAAAATATGTAACTATATATGTGCAAAACATATTATCTCCTATAATATTAACTATATTTACACTATTATATACATCATCTATTTAATGATGTATAGCCTGTCAGTAAGCTATACACCGTCTATTTTAACGTATAACGCATAGTAAATAAATTTATATAGTAATATATTACTTTATGTTACTGTGCGTTAAACCTCAGTTAAACCTCATGCACAACAAACGAGTAAATATATAAAACATATAAATTATTGGAGTATGGTATGAGATTTGAAGAAATATTATTAGAAATGTTATTAGAGGGTAAGATAGAAGATACATTAGATAGACATCCTACTATACCTGAACATATAAAACAAGATTATTTAAGACAAGTTCCTGCTAATAATGCTCAACATTTAGACTGGGTATTACAACAACATACTAAAGGTAATATAACCCCTGAGCATAATATTAATGAGATTTTAACTAATTTTAATAAAGTAAAAGATAAATTATCTAAGAAACAAATACATCAATATAAAAGTGTTGATGAATTGCATTCTGCTATTTTACCCCATATAGATTCTATCCAAAAGACAAAAAGAGAAAAGCAAGAAGAAGGTACAGAAACTATATACTCTAGTCCGACAATGACTATTAGACAGCACCATAATTATGAAAGTTGTGTTAAAGCAGGTTTCTTACCTAAGAATAATAATTCAGGTTTAGATAAAGCAACATGGTGTATTTCAGTTGGTGATGGCGGTGGTGCTGCCCACTATGGTAGTTATACAGACAATGGATTTCATCCTGTATATAGCATAGAACATCATCATCCTGATGGTACATCTAGTAAACATATGTTTGTTTATGATTATAATAAACCCCAGTATAACCAAGAATTAAGAAATGAAGATGATTACAGACCCGGGTTTAGTAATATGACTAGCACTAGAAATGACTTATTAGACCATTACGGTAGCGAACATCCTGAGATATTAAAGACACCTATTGCTAAGTTTTTTACGAAAGAAGGTCGTAAAGAATATACAGATACAACTAAAATTACGCATGAGAATTATAAACAATTATTATTAAGCGTTCCTAAAAACGGAATGTCTGATGAAGAATATATGCATTTTTTTAATGAGGGTCAGAAAAAGCAACAAGGTGGTTTACATAATCAATTAGCTAAGGTTACATTAAGTGATGAGCAATTAAATCATTTAGTAAATTACAGTAATGAAAATGCCTACCATCAAATTTCGGAGAGAAGTGATTTAACTAATAATCATTTAACTAAATTATCTAACACTAGTAATATGTTAACACACAATAATTTACTATATTATCGTAAATTACCTGTAGCGGCTTTTAATAATATTGTCAAAAATGGACACGCTGAGATAGCACATAAAATTATCGAACACCCAGGGTTTAATAAAACTCATATAGATACTATAATAAATAAAGGATTAACTAGTGATGCTTTGACAGAATTAACAAAAAAACATTTTAAAGATTTAGATTCACCACGCATACACAAAATAATTGATACTAGTAATGTCGATACGCTAACACAAATACCACATGCATTTGATTCTAAGTTAGAGGCATCACATATAAGTAAACTAATTGATAAAGGTGATAGTATGACAATACATAACCTTATTAATCATCTTTCTGATAAATTAGATGAAACTCATATAGATAAAATAATTAAAAACAACACTGATAAATTAGTATTTAATACATTATTTAACAATTCTCATATATTATCAGATAACCAATTAAAAACAATATTACCTCATATCAGTGAACATAGTATAAATTTTAATTATAGCGATTTATCGCCTAATCATCAAAAGGTAATTATTAATCACGTACAAAACTTAAAAGATAATAATAATGAAAGATGGAAAGAGTTTACTTATGTTCATCCACACTTAAATATGTCAAATATAGAAAAAACTAAAGTATATTTAGAGACTTCTCAGGGTGTACATCAAATAGAAAATAATCTTTCAGAAAAAGAGTTACAAGACCATATACATCCTATAATAGATAACATAATTGATAATGCACACACATATGATTTACCACGCCATTTAGTTAATTTTGCGGGTCTTACTAATAAAGAACAAACTAATAAAATATTAGATAGAATACATAATAGTAATGATATTAGTATTAATTTTGCAACTAATTCTAATTTACCTAATCATGTTAGAGATGCGATTATAGATAAAGCTATTAAAGATAGAAATACTAATTTAGTACATAGAACATTAGTATTAGGAAAAAATATAACTAATATTCAGCCACACCATTTAGAGTATATAAAACAACATTTGCCAATACAAATGCCAAATATTGATAAAGAGGGTGTACATGCAAAAGAAGTAATACAAAATGCATTTGAAAATCCTAATAGAGAATTTATTCTATTAAATGATATTCCAAAATCTACTAACAAAAAATATAAAAGTGAATACTTAGACCATATTATTAAAAATGGTAATGACAGTAAGATAAATAGGTATTTAACGTATAATTCAGATGTATCACATGAAGACTTAGATAAAATTTTAGAATACAGTAAGAAACACGACTATTTACATGAAGGAAGTAACCTTATACTTCCTAAAATAGCTGACATACGTAATTTGTCATCTAATCATATAAGCCATATTATTGCAAGTGGTCATTTAGGTGCTATTAAAAAAATGATAGACAGTCAGTCAAAATCTAATTTTACTAAACAGCATTTAGATGATATGATTGATATAAAAGATAAAGAAATATCTAATAAATTAGCTGAATATCCTATATTAGGTAAAGAACAAGAAGAAAAAAATAATAAAGTCTTACAAGAAAGTAAAATTTTATTTAAAAATAATTTTGAAAAAATATTATTAGAAACTATAAGGATAAGTAATGAATGAAATAAAAATAGAAGATATTAAAAATCGTTTAATAGAAAATATAAAAGAAAATGAATTAGTGGTTTTACCTGAACCATTAGTCACTAATCATTTTATGGATAATGAAGTTTTATCTTTTATCATTGAAATTGATACTTTTGTTGATAAGCTAATAGAAAACAATTTTAAGTATATTAATATTCTTTCTTTAGAGCCTATCAACAAAATAACATACAAAGATAAGTTTATTTTACGATGTAAACTTTATCCTAATGATTAAATATTCTTATGCCTTTATCAATAATTATATTAATATTATGATACTGTAAAAACACTTTATTGACATCATCCCCTTTCTTTAGAGAGGGGATTCTCACTATTGGACGCTCATGTAAAAGTTGAGCAGGTTAGAATTAAAAATATTTTTGTTTCATACAGTTATCAACTGTTAAAGGTGATAACTGTATTACAGTGCGTAAATTAATGCAATAAATTGTTTGTAAATATATGTAACTAAATAAAAAGGTGTACTATGAAATTTAAAGAAATATTATTAGAAATACTATTAGAAGGTAAAGTGGAAGATACTTTTGATAGACACCCGTCTATACCTCACGAACAAAAAGAAGAATATTTAAAGCAGATACCCGCTAATAACGCCCAACAGTTGGATTGGATATTACACCAACATACAAAAGGTAATATCAGACCTGAACATAATATTAATGAGATTTTATCTAATTTTAATAAAGTAAAAGATAAATTAGATAAAAAACAAATACATCAATATAGCAATTTAGACCATTTGTCAACTGCTATTTCTCCTCACGTTAAAGATATTGTTAAAAGTACTAAAGATAAAGCAGAAGAAGGTACTGAAACATTATATTCTAGTCCCACAATGACTATTAGACAGCACCATAATTACGAAAGTTGTGTTAAATCTGCTATATTACCTAAGAATAATAAAACAGATTTAGACAAGGCGACTTGGTGTATTTCTGTAGGCGAAGGTGGAGGAGCAAGTCATTATAATAGTTATACAGACGCAGGATTCCATCCTGTTTATAGTATAGAACACCATCATCCTGATGGAACTTCATCTAGGCATATGTTTGTATATAATTATAATGTATCACAGGGAAAACAAGAATTAAGAGATGAGCATGATAAAAGACCTGGATTTAGTGAATATAATATGTCAAGACCTGATTTATTAGACAATTATGCAGAAGAACATCCTGAGATATTGAAAACACCTATAAGTCATTTGTTTAATGAAAAAGGTAGAAACAAGTATGAGAATAGCGCACAGAAAAAATATGATAAAATAACACAACTTACTAGTATAATACCTGATAGAGGAGTGTCCGATGCAAGCTATCAAAAATTTTTTAAACAAGGTCAATCTAGGCAATATGGTAGAATACATAATGAATTGTCACGTATTAATCTAACACCGCCTCAATTAGACCATTTAATTAAAAATGGTAATGAGAGTAGTAAACATTTATTAGCATCAAGGACTGACCTATCACCCGAACAAATGAGAACACTTGCTAATACATCTAATATGGCAGTTCACCAAAATTTGCTAACCAATCCAAAATTAACATCTGACGCATTTGATATAATTGCTAATAAAGCACATGCAGAGGTACACGATAAAGTTATTTCACACCCATTTTTTACAAACACACATTTAATCAATAAAATTAAAAAAGGGGATAATTCGTTTTTACAAAAATATCTATATACTCATGGCACTTCTAGTAATGAAAATAATACTAATGATATTATTAATAATATAAGTGATTCTACAATGTTTAATACATTACTAACACATCATTATTATAGCAATAATAACTTTTTAAATAATCATCAGTTGGTGAATATTATTAATAAAAGTAATTCACCTGATAGTTTAACAACAGCAGTATATCAAGATAAAAGTAAAGAGCTAAGAAATGAGATAGTAAAATCAGGTAATATTAATACATTGTTAAACTATCATCAGCATTACGGTTTATTACCTGAACATAAACAAATTGTATATGATAAATTAAAGGAACATATCAATAATAATCCTGATTTTTTAAAAAATGCTAATATTAGTTATAAATTAGGTGGTGAATTACTTAATGATAAAACAATAAATATAGCACCGCATAATCGTTACATATTGAAACACAGACTTTATATAAGTGGTAAAAATGATATATCAATGTCTAAAGAAGATATAGAAAATCATATTCACCCATACATCAATGATGAGATAAAAAATTCTAAAGATGATGAAGAAAGAGCAGACATATTAATATCCCATCCTCATATTACAGATACGCATGTTAAAAATTTATTATCTAAGGGGATTTCTTCTCAATCCCTAAAAAGTAGGTATTCATCATCATTACCATTTCATTTAGTTAATACTGTAGCTAAACATGCTATTAAACATAATGATGATGAATTATTAAGTTCAATATTAAATTTACATAAATTTGATAGAGATGCCGACGGCAATACACATTTTGATAATTTAGCAGATGATATTATTAAGACTAATAATCCAAAAATGATAAAGTTTTTAGCACAAAACGCTGAATATAAATTAAACTTGACTAATAAATTAATTAATCATGCAAACAGTGCAAATAATCAAGAAATAAACAATGCAGTCGCAATGATACCCGATTTTAATGTTTCTAAAAATTTTATAGAAAATGCTATTCATACAAAAAATGAAGAAGTAATGAATAATCATATATTAAATTTTAAAAATAATTTTAGAACTTACCATGTAACTGACGGCAAATTAAATGACGAAGACTATACAGATTTATCTAATGTCGCTAAAATATTAGACCATGAAAAAAGTAAGGGTGAATACAATAATCTAAGAGTATTAGCATCAAAATCACATAACAGTAGTTATAATAACGGTAAAACATTCTTCATACGAAGAATGATTAATAGTAATGATGCAGAAACTTATCACAATTTAATTGATAGTACACCTCATTTATTAAAACCTGAACATATTGAACACATGCGTAAATTAAATAATGCAAGTGTAAATGAAAAATTAGATAAATTACCACATCAACATATTAATGAATCTTACCAAGATTTATTATACAAATTTATTACCGAAGTTAAGAAAAATAAAGTTGAAAGTAATTCATTACCCATAATCGGTGTTTAAATGAGGTTTAAGACGTAGCAATGAAAAAGTAATACTAATTATATTAAATTTCACTTGTGTGTTATGGTGACGTTCTGTAGTCTATTATAATTGATTTTAAGTAATGATAGTAAATTAATATAACAAATAAAAATGACATATATTATAATTCATTACTAATGTGAATAATAATATTTTTAAGTACTTTTACATAAATTTTTATGTGAAATTTAATATACGATAAGATAATATTATAATAAAAAGTAATTTATGAAAAAAAGTATATTTTAATATAAAATGAATAATAAATTATATTTTCATTTCTATAATAATTTAAATGCTATTTAAGACCTAGTAATGAAAAGTAATATCTTAGTACATCTTTTTAGTTAACGTGTCATAGAGGTGCTTTATTGACGTGTATAATTGATTTTAATATATTACTATTAAGTTATCTTAATTACTAAATGATAATAACTTATTACTTTTATATTAAATTATAATATATTAATAACAGTGAGCTTCGCTC
>JACCDT010006227.1_pt1 | contig 88346 bp, 103 predicted proteins | sample 7446291 | NCBI WGS metagenome assembly JACCDT01 (sample SAMN15323446, study PRJNA562643) | freshwater metagenome | isolation source: river surface water | place: USA:Blue River Watershed | collected 2017-08-17 | reverse complement strand
TCATGATGTGGATGTCATTGTCAGTAACCCACCGTACGTTTTGACCCAGGATAAGAGCGAAATGCATCAACGTGTTTTAGAACATGAACCTCACTTGGCGCTTTTTGTTCCCAATGATGACCCCTGTTTATTCTACCGACATATCATTGAATGGGCTGAGGAACATTTGAAGGAAGATGGATTATTGGCTTTTGAGGTTCATGAGCGATATGCATCTGATGTGATGGAATTGTTATCCAAATCAGGTTTTAAAGCGAATGTGAAAAAGGATTTTCAGGATAAGGATAGATTTGTTTTTGGCACTCGATAGATATTCCTAACTTTACATCATGATTGTATCTCCTTCTGTTTTATCCGCTGATTTTGCCAATTTAGAGCGCGATGTAAAAATGATCAATGACTCTAAGGCTGAGTGGATTCACATTGATATCATGGATGGTGTTTTTGTTCCCAATATCTCATTTGGCCTACCCGTTACCAAGGCTATTGCAAAGCACTGCACCAAGGTGATGGATGTCCATTTGATGATTGTGAATCCTGATCAATATATTGCTGCTTTTCAGGAGGCAGGAGCGCATATCCTTACTGTGCACTATGAGGCATGTACTCATTTGCATCGAACCATTCAGAGTATCAAATCCCATGGAATGAAGGCCGGTGTGGCCATTAATCCCCACACGCCAGTCTCTCTTTTGAATGACATCATCCAAGATTTGGATTTGGTTTTAGTGATGTCTGTTAATCCTGGTTTTGGAGGACAGTCCTTCATTGAAAGAACGATAGATAAGGTGAAAGAGTTAAAAGCGATGATTGAATCTCACGGTTGTTCTACGCTCATAGAAATTGATGGAGGTGTGAATGCACAAAATGCAGTGGATTTGAGACAGGCTGGTGCGGACGTGGTGGTTGCTGGTAACTTTGTTTTTAAACACAACAACCCTTTAGAGGCCATTGAGCAGATTTTTAATATTTAAAGAAAAAATATGGCAGAAGTTTTTAAATTGCGTGTAATCATTGATACTGAAGAAGATGTTTTTCGGGACATTGAACTTTCATCACAATCTACTTTTCATCAATTGCATGAAACCATCTTACAATCTTTCAAGTTTGAGAATGGAGAAATGGCTAGCTTTTATTTGAGCAACGATGAGTGGGAGAAGGGATTGGAGATTCCCTTGATGGATATGGGGGATGGAGTGGTTTCTATGGAAAATGCCTTGCTCTCTGAGATGCTTCAGTCTGTTGGAAATAAAGTATTGTACGTCTATGACTTTCTGCGTATGTGGATTTTTTATGTTGAGGTGATAGAAATTATGGATGCCGATTCAAATGCCCAGTATCCATTGATTTCACTTACCTTCGGAGATGCACCTACACAAGATTCTAAGGAAATGGAGGCCATGTTTGATGACGGAAAATGGGAAGAAGAGGAGAAATGGGATGCTGCCGCTGGAGATGATGAAGAAGATGAGTTTGGTTTTGGTGATGATGAAAATTTTGATGCCGACGATTTTGATGGTTACTATGATGAAAGGTAAATTGCTTTTTATTGGTCGACAAGTTCTTCTGGGTTGTGCAATGTTCTTTATCAGTTATTGGATACAATCTTGCAGCCAAAAGGCGGAAGGCGTTGTGACATCAGATATGATTCATATCTCAGCGACTGCATCAGAGAACAAGGAGGATTATAATGGTCCAATAATGACTTTTGATCAGGATACTTTGTTTTTTGAGCCCATAGCAGTTGGAGAAAAATTTTCTCATGTTTTTCAATTTATGAATAGCGGAAAATCCCCATTGTTGATCAGTGGGGTTTATCCTTCATGCGGTTGCACTACCATGAAAGATTGGCCGAAAGACCCTATAGCTCCTGGAGAATCAGGTCAGATATCGGTTGAATTCAATTCAACAGGCAATTCAGGAAAAATCGACAAAACCATAACAGTTGCTACCAATGCAGAGCCCGCAAACATAGTGTTGCATTTGGTTGGAGACGTTCTTGGAAAGGAGGTGTTCAAGCAACAAGAGAGGCAGGGTATTCAAATGGAAAGAAGCCGATAAATCATTAACTTAGCAAACTAAATTAATTGATATGTTATTATTACAAGCGCAAAATGGTGGAAGTGGATGGGCTACGCTCATTATGTTTGGTGGAATGTTCGTCATCATGTATTTTTTCATGATTAGACCGCAACAAAAAAAGCAAAAAGAGGCAAAGAAGTTTCAAGATTCCTTGGTTGTAGGTGATCGGGTTATGACATTGGGTGGTATTCACGGTAAAGTTGTTGAAGTTGGAGATACTTTTGTAGTGATGTCCATTGATCAAGGTAGAATGCGCGTCGAGAAGGCCGGAATCAGCCCTACTAAACAATTGGAAAATCAAGTTGAAGTAAAATAATTTCGTATGAAAAAAATGATGCTTATCGCTGTGCTTACATCCGCTGCATTATGGATGAGCGCACAAAACCAAATCAATATGATTTGGTGTGGTAATAAAGAGGCTGGTAACTCGGAATCTATCATTCTTACCCCAGAATGTGTCAATGAGGCACCAAGGTTTTGGAGTCCTGAAAAAGGAGATTTGAAATGCCTTGGATTTAAAATGGCTTTAGTACGTGGTGATGAAGCGAGTGTATTTACCTCATACAATGGATTTTTTTCAGAAGGGATGCAAGCTGCTTTCAAAGCAAAAACGGCTTCTAATCAAATTCATTTTTATGATGTTATTGTTCAAACTTCAGGAGGAGAAACGTTGCTGAGCGAGAAGGTGTACAAGGTGCGTTACAAATTAAGTAAATAAAATTTTCAGGGGCTTAGGCCCTTTTTTTTTGTTATGAAATATTGGATGGACATTTTATGGAATCATCTACCAGATGTAGTGTCTGCATTGGTTTTTCTTATTGTTGCTTGGTTAGTCATTGGTCGACTGATCAAGGTAATTGAGTTTACTTTGGTTAGACGCACCTTAAGTGCAACTTTGCTTTCCTTTGTCAAAAGTTTTGTCAGCGTTGCTTTGAAGACGATTGTATTGATCACCGCTGCTGGAATAGCTGGATTTGAAGTTACTTCTTTGGTTACACTGATTGGAGCTGCGGGATTGGCCATTGGTTTATCATTACAAGGAGAGCTCCAAAATTTTGCAGGAGGTGTGATGTTGTTATTCTTCAAACCTTTTGAAGTGGATGACTATATTACGGTTGGTCATCACACGGGTAAGGTGGAGGAGATTCAAATTTTTAACACTAAGCTCCGTACAGCTGAATCACATCAAGTTATTTTGCCAAATAAGTTGCTTTCCAATGAAGTTATTACCAATTATACCAAATCTGATGTTTTGACACTTCATATCCCTATCTCAATTTCAATTTCTGAATTTAACTGGGAGATATTGGAGCTAAACTGTCAGCAAACTTTCCAATATTTATTGAAAAAACAATTGATTTTGGATGATTATTTTGAATTACGCATTCAAAAAAAGGATGCTGAATTTTGTAATTTGTTATTGTCTTTAAAGACTACTAGATTAAATGCCGAGGAGGTTAAACACAATTTTTGGTTGCACTTCAAATCAGTTACCTAAAAGACTCAAATCTTTTTAAAAATGATGTAATCTCGTTGATGATAAACCTCTGTGAAAAGTTCTTTTTCAGTTGAACTTAGGTATTGATTGTCAGCAATAAGGAAAGTTCCTGGTTCCATTGCTTTGAGTACAGCGCTTTTTTTAATGATGTTGGGAAATGCATATCCAACGAAATGGTTATCAATTGAATTGAAGTCGCAAATGGCATATTGAGCCATGCTGGCTTGAACAATAAAAACCTTTGCGTTCTGGGGTATATAGCTACTTAATTGTGCGCTCATTTCTTTTTCTTGATGGGCAATGGTGTTTTTGGATCGTGTCGTCTTGGCCAACATAAATAAGGAAGGTGCAAGAATCACAGTGGCATACAACAATGAATATTTCAGTTTTTCAACTTCGATATTTTCATGCAATAGTAACAAAGTCCACGGAAGCAAAAGAATGAAGTAATGAAAGTATGAAGCAAAAATCAATACACTTGAGAATGCAAAGAAGCAAACAACTACAAACGTGTTTGTCTTTTTTCGTTGAATGACCAAGAAAGGAATCCAAAGCAAGGGACAGTAAATCAAAACTCTCAAGGTAGTTTTTAGAAAAACAGCTAATCCGTAGCCTTCACCGGTTCCATTTTGATTGGTCAATAAACCATTCATTTGAGGAACTTGCCCTAGCAGTCGCTTGATATAATAACTGTAATCAATATGCTGAGCATATAACCAGTAAAAAATAATCGCAGAGATAACCACACTGGAAACAACCAAAAGGAGATGAGTCATTTTTTTTAGTAATGACTCACTACTTTGAAAAATAAAAAATACTATGGGCAATGCGAAAGCCAATGAGTATTGTTTGGTTAGAAAAGCGAGAAAGCAAATTACACCAAGGGAGATGAGCTTTTTTTTATGCAATTGAAGGAAGGCCAGGAATATGAAGAAAAGTTGAATGGGTTCAAGAATGATTAAGTGTCCATCTAGGATCAATGCATATAGTAGAAAAATGGAAGTGAAAAAAATGGATTGAATCTTATTCTCACGATAAATCAGGCAAATTTTGTAGAACAATATTGCGTCTGCGATGAGGATGATAAAGTAGAGGCTATAGTTGAGAAGTATCGGATTTTCAAAGAAAAAATTAGGAATTCCCAACAGCATGATCCCAAGTGGATTGTAACTACTGGCAAAGTCAAAATAGTTTACGCCATCTTCCCAAAGATTTCTGGCTATGGCCAAATAAAATCCTCCATCTAAACCAATCTGACCCGTGCTGATGGACCACAACATAAATAGGAAACAAATGCTTAGAATACTATAAGCCAGAGTGTTCAATTGGAAGGGGATCCTTTTCATATTGTTCTTGTATGGTCTAAATGTACAAGAAAAATGAGCAGGGAATTCTATAAGTTATTCGGTAAAATCTTACCTGTACAATTTCCAAATCCTATCCGATAATCGTTTCCGATTGAAACAGCTTCCATGATTACAACATCACCGTCCAAAATAAATTTTCGTTCACTTCCATCTTTCATTTGAACGGGTTTGGTGCCCTTCCAGGCTATTTCTAGCATTGATCCGTAGCTTCCGGGGTGCGGACCACTAATGGTGCCGGATGCCATCATGTCTCCACAACGTATGTTGCATCCGCCGACAGTATGGTGCGCCAATTGTTGAGCGTAATTCCAATACATGTATTTGTAGTTGCTTTCTGAGACAACTGTGGATTCTCCTTCATGGGATTCTATAGCTACCTTCAAATCGATATTGATGTTGAATTTCCCTTCGAATTGCAAGTAGGGCAGTACCCCAGGTGATTGAACAGGTCCCGTTTCATGAAATTCCTCAAGTGCCTCAAGGGTTACAATCCACGGAGATATGGTTGAAGCAAAATTTTTGGCCAAGAAAGGACCCAATGGAACATATTCCCAACGTTGAATATCACGGGCACTCCAATCATTAAACAAAACAAATCCAAAAATAAAATCTTTGGCCTCTGATGTTGCAATGCGCTGCCCCATGGGTTTTCCATCAAAGGTTATAAAAGCCATTTCGAGCTCAAAGTCCAACTGATTGGTGGATTGAAAGACGGGTTGCGTTTCGTCTGTGGCATTGGTTTGTCCTGCTGGACGGTGAATAGGAGTTCCGCTGACTACAATTGAGGACGACCGTCCGTGGTATCCAACAGGTAAATGTTTCCAATTGGGCAACAATGCTTTTTCTGGATCTCTGAACATCATGCCTACATTGCGAGCGTGATCTTCACTGCTATAAAAATCTGTATAATCTCCAATTTGAACCGGCAGGTGCATGGTAGCATGGGCTTGCAAGTCCAACACATTGTTGAGAGACGGGTGTTCTTTGAGTGTAGGATTGTTTTCATCCAACAAATCCATAATGGTACTTCTCAATTGAACCATGGCGGATTTACCATGGCGCATCAGTGAATTTAAAACACAAGATTCAAAGTCTTGATCAGTAAAAGGGAGTTTGTGCAAAAGCCCCAATTCAGCAAGGTTTTTCAAATCAATGATATTGTCTCCAATGGCCACTCCAGGTCTCGCTGTTTTTTGATCTGTGGAGTAAATGCCAAAAGGAATATTTTGAATGGGAAAGTGGCTCATGGGAGCCACATCAATCCATGATTTTCTCATATTACATTAGTTGGGCAACAATTTTTTCAATGGTCAAGCCTTCTGCTTCCGCTTTGTAGTTTCTTACAACACGGTGTCTAAGAATGGGTAAGGCCACAGCTTTGACATCTTCAATATCTGGGCTGAATTTGCCATTTAGCGCGGCATGACATTTAGCACCAATAATAAGGTGCTGTGAGGCTCTTGGGCCTGCTCCCCAGGCAATATTTTTAGTGACCCATTCAGGAGTGATTTCCCCTTCAGGGCGTGTTTTGTTTACCAGCTTAACCGCATACTCTATAACATTATCGGCCACGGGCATTTTGCGAATGATATTCTGATAGTTGACAATTTCTTCCTGGGTGATAACGGAATTGATTTGAACCTTGCGGTCATCCGTAGTTGCTTTTACAATGTCAATCTCCTCTTGAAGGGTAGGGTAGTTGACCCAAATGTTGAACATGAAACGATCCAATTGCGCTTCCGGTAAAGGATAAGTTCCTTCTTGCTCAATGGGATTTTGGGTAGCCAATACGAAAAAAGGTGATGGAAGCGGCATGGTCTTGCCTGCTGCTGTAACCTTTCTTTCCTGCATCGCCTCTAAAAGCGCAGATTGTGTTTTTGGGGGTGTTCTGTTAATCTCATCAGCAAGAATGATATTCGAGAAAATAGGACCTGGAATGAATTTGAATTGTCTATTCTCATCTAAAATCTCAGCACCCACAATGTCACTTGGCATTAAATCAGGGGTGAATTGAATTCGTTTAAAGTTGAGCCCAAGGGCTTGAGCGATACTGTTCACCAATAATGTTTTGGCCAATCCAGGAACTCCCACCAAAAGGCAATGGCCGTTGCTGAATATGGAAATGAGAACATACTTCACCACTTCATCTTGACCGACGATGGCCTTTGCCACTTCTTTCTGAAGATCACTATATTGAGATCTCAGTTTATTCAAGTTTTCTACTTCTGACATTTTTTTCTATTTGTTGTTCAACCAAATGAATTCAAAATCACATGTGCGATAAACCTCATCCGTTTGAATGTATGTGCGGTTCAATTTTGTTTTAACCCAATTGTCTGTTGCTCTTCTTTTGGTTTCTGATGTGGCAGCGTTTTGAAAGATTTCATAGTCCAAATCTAAGTTGGCCTTATGGGCGTTGATTCGATCATCTAATCGATAAATAACATATCGTTTTGCACCATCGACAGTGGTGGACAGAATAGGCTCAGATATTTCGCCGGGCTTCATTCTACTCAGAATAAGATTGATTTCCGGGTCAAGGTTGCCAATTTCATGTTTGAGTCCTCCTGTGACAGGACTCATCACTTGCCCATCTTGGTTTTTACTTTCTTCATCTGAGCTGTAACGCAATGCAGCCTCTTTAAAACTAAGACTTTGTTTTTTGATTTGCACGTAAGCACTATCCGCCAATTGATGCGCCAATTCAAGGTCTTTGTCTTTTACTTTGGGAGTCATAAGAATGTGACATGACTCATAGTAATCACCTCTTTTTTCGACCACCTTCACAAAATGATAACCAAAATCACTTTTAAAAACAGGTGTAAATTTTCCTTCATCCGTATTGTAAACAGCGGCCTCATATTCAGGAACAAATGTTCCTCTTTTCTGCAAAGGGTAGCATCCACCTTTGTACCGACTTCCAGGATCCTCACTCCATTTTGCAGCTTGTAAGGTCATGGAAGTTCTTCCCGCAATGATGTCATTTCTGATCGAGTCAAGGTGATGAATGACCTGTGTGATTTCTTTTTCTCTAATCTTGGGTGCAAAAACAATTTGAGAATATCCTATCTGTTCTGGGATAAGTGGTATCGAATCTTTGGGTTGTTCTTGGTAATATTTCAATACATCAGCAGGGGTGGTAACCGAATTTTTAGTCACTTCTTGTTGCTCTTTCTCTATGAGGAGTTGATCCTTGACCGTGTCAAAAAATTCTTCTTTTAAAACTGGAATGCTCTTGCCATAGTAGTTTTCGAAGGCTTCCTCAGAGCCAAGCATTTGCACAAAATAATTGATGCGTTTGTCCACTTGCATCTGTACTTCACTGTCATCCACTTCAACGCTATCTACTTTGGCATGATGCAACAAAAGTTTTTGATACAGTAAATTTTCAAAGGCTTGGCATCGGGCTTCATTGGGTGCCGGTTTTCCTTTAAAGGTTTCTAGGAGTGCATTTTCGAGATCAGAAAGGAGAATAATTTCATCTCCAACAACCCCAATAATTTCGTCTACGGTTTTTAATGCGGGTTGGCTCAGCGCACACCATTGAAATAACCATGCAAACGTCAACACTAAGATATTCTTTTTCATTCTCATGGTTTTTTTATTAATCCTTCAGCTTCATATTTCTTTATCACCTCTTCCTGGTATTGTTGCCAAATTCGCCATCTTTTACTTTCCTGTTGTGCTGCTTCAGATAGACCAGTCATACTGCTATCCGCTTTGAGGTTTTGATTTTCAGAAATGCGTTCTGAGATAATTTTTTCTCTTAAAGTTTGAACAAACAATTGATTCTTGTAACGATCAATTTTTACATTCATGTCAGCAGGTTCTGGTAGCTTTTTTGCTTCCATGGTCATAACTTGTTCTTGTATCCATTGCTGTATATAGGCCTTGCAAAACGCAATGCTGTCTGTACCATGAAGATCTTCGGGCATGATACCCGCGACGTCAGAGGGCAGCAATTGTTCATCTCCTACTTGAGCCAATGCTAACTCATTGCTGGTAGACTGGTTACAAGAAAGAATAAGTAACAAGAATATGCTGAATAAAATTCTCATTAGTTAATGGAGTACAACAATTCTTTGTTGATGACAATCTTGCCTTCTTTTTCTTTTTTCAATGATTCAATCCATGTCTCCTCAAGATAGTTCTGATAGTCGCTGGTGATAACGCCTCGGGCTTCAGTCAACTTTTTTGGACCTGCAGGAATGAAATTGATCACTTTAACCACAACCCATTTTCCGTTGACATCAATGTCTTTCTCATTCATTTTGCCATTTCCTTTCCAATCCATCAGCTTAAGCAAAGGCCTATCTTCTTCAGAGTAAATTCCAGTATCGTACATAACATGTGGAAGGTTGTCTGCGTTGATTTCAGACTCAATGGCCTCTATAGGGTATTCACCTGACTCAAGCATTTCACGGACGGTCTTACTGTAATTACTATTTTCACATGTGAAAACGGCAATTTGTGCTCTGTCAGGCCATTGATAATTGGCTTTGTGGCTCTCATGGAATGCCCTTAATCCTGCAGTATCTTTTACCGCTTTTGACCATACTTTTTGATCCGTTAATTCAAATAACAAAATTCCATCTCTATACTCGTTCATGAGCATTCGGAATGCAGGATACTTGGCTTCAAGTTGGCTGTCTTCCTTTTTCATTACTTGATCGTTGCTGAAATTTTTGAATTCATTTGAGACGAAGTCAAAAGGAGAGATCTTATTCCTGTTTGATTTTTTCTTGTTGATATATTGGACAAATTCAGCGGCTTTTATGCTTTGGTTGTTCATGGAAATTAAAATGCCTTTGGTCAACTTCTTTTTAGGTTTCCATTGTCCGTTAAATACATTGCTGTCCGCGGATGCAATCAATTTTTCTAAAAGCATTTCGTTTTGCGTGTAGTTGTATTCAGCTTTCAGTTTGTTCAAAAAGGAATTTTTGGTTTTTTCTGCGCGTGAGTCTTTTTGCACTTTACCTCTGATTTCCTTTTCCAATTGCTCGTATGATGCCAATGGCTTGTAATCTAATCTTTTAACGATGTGCCAACCGTATGAGGTTCTGAAAGGTTTTGAAATATCTCCGTTGTGTTTTAATGCAAATGAAGAGTCTTCAAACTCCATGACCATTTTGTTGATACCAAACCAGGGTAACTCGCCGCCTTTTTTGTTTGAAGAACCATCTTCACTGTAGAGTCCAGCTAACTCCTCAAAAGTTTTTTCACCCGCTTTGAGTTTGGCATATACCTCCTCAATTTTGTTTTTGGAATAATTGGCGTCGTCTTGTTTATCTCTGAACATGATGTGGGCTACTCTTATTTCTCCTCGTGCTGGACGGCGATCTGTTACCTTAACGATGTGATAGCCATATTTTGTGCGAACAGGCATAGAAACCTCTCCTTCTTTTGTTTGATAGGCCGCGGATTCAAAGGGGTAGACCATTTGAAAAGCTGTAAAATAGCCCAAGTCGCCGGCATTGTCTTTGGCAGATGGGTCTTCACTGCTTCTTTTGGCTATTTCCTCGAATGTTGCTTTTCCGGCAATCACTTCATTGCGAAGCTGTAAAATTTTCTGGTAAGCTCTGGCTGTATCGCTGGGTGCTGCACTGGGATCGCATTTCACCAAAATGTGATATCCATGAATCTCTTCTTTCAAGCGATTGTATCCTTCTTGAACCAGACCATCCAACATGCTTGCATCTACAAGGTATGGTCTCGCCAATTGGGTGCGGTATCCAGCCAATTCATTTTTGAATTTGGCCACGGTATCCAATCCTAATTTTTTTGCTTCAGCTACTTTTAATCTGAAATTGATGTACAATTTCATATACTCATCCAAAGAAGCTTGAGAGATGACAGAATCGCGGTTATTTTTTTTGAAAATGGTTTCAAATTCTTCCAAGCTGATTTCTTCACCATCAATGGTCAAAACGGTTTGGTTAGAGTGGGTTTGGATTGCTTGTGGTTGAGCCCAAAGTTTGGTTGTGCAGAGGCTCATTAAAAAAATGGAAACACCAATAATACTCTTCATATCTTTCTTTTTTTTCAAGGTGGACAAATGTAACCCATTTTAGGGCGAAAACGGCTCTGAATTCAGCCATTAAGGTTAAAAAAAATTAAGGAATTTGTCTTTGGCCAATGATAAACATTGCAGGAATTTTGTGCATATCCGGGGCAGATTTTTTCCATTGCTCGATGCGTTGGGTAATGATTTTCTGTTGTGGTCCATGCAAACCTATTCCGATGCAAAGGAAGGTCATGGAAGAAAGAAATTGTAGGCAGTCATCTAAAACAGCTTTATTTCTATATGGCGTGTCCATAAAAATTTGTGACTCTCCTGTTCCTGCTGCGCTTTCCAATTGTTTGAGTATTTTTACACGATCATTTTTCTCTCTTGGAAGATAGCCGTGAAATCTAAATCTTTGTCCATTCATCCCGGAGGCCATTAACGTGAGTAAAATAGAGGAGGGACCCACGATAGGAAATACAGGGATTTTTTTTTCATGTGCAAAGGCTACGACTTGTCCCCCTGGATCAGCAATACAAGGCAATCCGGCATCACTCATGAAAACAGCCAAAGGTTCAGAACCTAGCTTTTGCAGGATTTGATGTTTTTCTTGTTCCGTTGTATTCTCGTTCCATTCAAAAAAAGTGAGTTCATCAAATGCCTTGGTAAATCCCATTTTTCTTAGGTTTCTTCTGGCCTCCTTAATGTTTTCTACAATCCAAAAGGAGATAGACAGAACTTGCTCGGCCTCTTTCATTCCTACAAAAGAAAAACCCTCGTCTGCAATAGGCGAGGGCAGTAGGTACAACCCAATATTTTTCTTCATATTCTAATTTTACTCCTTAGAGGGCATTGAATTCCTCATCAATAGAGGAATCTGAAGTCATCGACTCAATGGGAGCAGATGGGGCATCCTGTTGTCTTTCCTTGATGTAAGCAATGGTTTCTTCTAGGCCTTGAATGAACTTTTCGAAATCTTCTTTGTAAAGAAAAATCTTGTGTTTTTCGTAATTTACATTTCCAGTTTCGGCACTCCCAGTGCGTTTACTTTCTGTAATGGTCATGAACAAGTCATTGCCTCTTGTTGATTTGACATCAAAAAAGTAGGTTCTCTTTCCAGCTCTTACCGGTTTTGAATACACATCATCACGGTAGTTATTTCCCTCTTGCATACATATAGGTTTTGAACGATGTCCAAATATAAATTTTTTATTTTAAAAAACAAATCTTTGTGACGTGAATTTTTTTGTCGTCACCAGCGATGATTAAATGATTGTCCCAGAGCGCCATGGCGTTGATGGATCTTAAATTTGAACCATTGATTTTATCCGTTTTTAGGAGTAACTCCAATGTTTTTCCATCCCAGAATTTGATGCTTTTGTCTAGTGAGCAGGTGGTAATAATATCCACATCCGCTATCCATTTCAAATCATAAATAGCATTCAGGTGAGACTGCATTTGTAGCAATTTGGTTTGAAACGCTTCGTCAAAAATCAACAGTTCACCCAATTTTGACCCCAACATCCAAATATTTTTTGAAGGGTGGTAAATGCCGCATGTCAGACCATTTTGATGCTGAATGGTGTGAATTTCGTTCCAAAATTTTGTTTCAAACACGCGGCAATATCCAGCGTTGTCTATACAAGCCAAGCGCGTTTTATCATTGTTCCAAATGAATTTGCGAAGTTTGGCATCTCCCGTCCAAATGGTTCTTATGATGGTATAACTGGATTTGTCCCACAAGTGAATTTTTCCATCTCCGCCACCGGTGATGATAAACTCTTGATTGCCTTCAATGGCGTAAATCCCTTTTTCGTGGCATTGAAAGCGATGCAAAATTTGTTTTTTGGAGACCTCAAATACATTGAGATTACCATCAATGCCCCCTGATAAAAGAATGTTGTCTTCCAGGTGAAGAGCGAAAGTACTTCCAGTTGTTTGGGCAAAAAGCTCGGCTACAAACTGGACCCCTTGCTTGGCGTATCTGATGATTTTTCGATCACCACCCGCAGAATATAAGTGGATATGATTATGCGTTACTGCATAGACTGGAGCTTGATGAAAATCAAATGTGTCAATTACCGCTAAATTGATGGGCATGGGGTAAAAATAGAATTAACTTTGCAAAGCAATGTCAAAAATTTCAGTTTCTATTCCCAAGGGAACACGCGATTTTGGTCCAGATGTCATGGCCAGAAGAAAATATTTGTTGGATACCATTCAGCGACAATTTCAATTGTTTGGATTCCTTCCATTGGAAACCCCGAGCATGGAGAATTACAGCACACTAACGGGTAAATATGGTGAAGAAGGAGATCAACTCCTTTTCAAAGTGTTGAACAATGGCGAATTTTCAAAAGGGGCAAATGAAGAGGATTGGAATGCTAAAAACCACAAAAGTTTGGTAGGTCAGCTATGTGATAGAGCGTTGCGCTATGATTTGACGGTTCCTTTCGCGCGATTTGTGGCCATGAATCATGGACAAATGACCTTTCCATTTAAGCGTTATCAAATTCAACCTGTATGGCGAGCAGATAGACCTCAGAAAGGAAGGTACAGAGAGTTTTATCAATGCGATGCCGATATCATTGGCACGGATAGTCTCTGGTGTGAGTGGGAATTGGTGAAGTTATATGATACGGTATTTCAGAAGTTGGGAATTCCTGTTGTTATTCAAGTCAATAACAGAAAAGTATTGCAAGCTTTGGCCAAAGCATCCGGCATGGAAGAGTGTTTTGTGGACATGACTGTTGCTTTGGATAAATTGGATAAGGTACAGTGGAGTGGAGTAGAGCAAGAAATGGTAGCCAAGGGTATTGCTGCTGAAAAGGTAATTACACTCCGAGAATGGTTAGAGAAGATTCAATCCAATTCAGATGAAATAAGAAATTTATTGTCTTCTTTCGGTACTCCAGAATCCATTGTAGAGTTTGATTTTATCAATCAGGCCTCTCAAATTTCGCCTTTGGTCAATGCCCATTGGAAATGGGATTTTACTTTGGCAAGAGGTCTTAATTATTACACAGGATTTATTTTTGAGGTTAAGGCCATTGGTGTTGAAATGGGGAGCATTGGTGGAGGTGGACGTTACGACGATTTGACCGGTATTTTTGGAGTTAAAGATCTTTCAGGAGTGGGGATTTCTTTCGGAGCGGATAGAATCTATGATGTGATGGAGACCTTGAATTTATTCCCTTCGGGTATTGAGCAGTCTACCAAAGTGCTCGTCGCCTATTTCAATGCATCAACCATCAACAAGTCTGTTCAATTGGTTTATGAATTGAGAGAAAATGGTATTTCCGCAGAACTCTATCCTGATGAAACCAAAATGAAGAAACAGTTCAAATATGCCGATGACCGACATATCCCATTTGTCCTTTTGATAGGAGAGGATGAGTTAAACACGGACATGGTTAATGTGAAGAATATGCATTCTGGCCATCAAGAGTTGGTGAACGCAAAAGAAGTTGTGGAGAGGTTGCGGAATGAATTGATTTAATTGGAAACTTTTTACTTTTTTATTTGTTACTAGAACATCAAACAAAATAAATTATAACAATGAACATGACCGATCAAAAAACTACACGAATAGCCGTCTTCTTTGATGGTTCTTTTTTCCTTCAAATCAATTCTTATTATAAGCACAATCACCCCGTGGGAAAGAGTTTCTTCTTCTCCGGATTTATGGAATACATCCGACACAAAGTAGCGCAGCAGGAGCATTCCAAATACCACATGTGTCCCATAGTGGAATCACATTGGTTTAAAGGAAGGTATTCATCCAATGCTTTTGAATCCCGTTATCCTGATCCACAGAAGCGCAGTGAGATCATGAACAGTGAACGAAAAACGGAAGATTCATTGGTTTATCAAGGCGTAAAATTGCATTATAGTCCTATTCACTTGGACAACGAGACCCAAGAGCCTTTGGACAAACCGATTAACGTTGCTTTTACTGCAGAGGGTGTAGCGTTGGCGGCTCAAGATCGCTTTGACGTGATGGTCATTATTGGCGGAGATGGAGAGTTTCAGCATTTGGTGAACAAAGTCAACAGTTTTGGAAAGCGCGTCATGGTTTTGGGTTTCAATTTGTCTTTTGAGACGGAAACACAATATGGACCAAGAAAAAAGTTCATCAGAACTTCACAGATATTGATGGAACGCGCCAACTACAGTGTTTGGATGGACAGAATCATTGAAGATGGTTTGGAAGCCCAAGAAAGATTGGTGCTGAGTTTATTCAATAATATGTGATAAAATAAATGGGCATCGATTATCTTTGCCGCATTGGGACATTAGCTCAGCTGGTTAGAGCGCTACCTTGACATGGTAGAGGTCATCGGTTCGATTCCGGTATGGCCCACCAAGTGGGGGATATCAAACAAAAGTTTGGTATCCCCCTTTTTAATTTCCGCCATATCCCGCACCAATTGGGCGATGTATGAGAATACTGAATTTACTTTTGTGGTTCGACACTGGTTAATTTTTTTGCTGTAGCGGATTCCTTCAGGAAAGAGTAAAAATTGAAGCAATTGTTTATCCTTGTAAGCCATCAAACCCCACGCTTTTGGGAGGTTAGCGGCAAAGTCCATTATAATATTTACGCAATTTTCAAGGTTCGACACCCTCTTTTGGGTTTTTACAAGGTTCTTCTCCAAATCCAACCTTTCCTGCTTTAATTTTTCTGTGAACTTATTGAAAATTTCGAGGGTTAATTCCTCGTTTATTAGCCTTTCCTCCAACCTTTCAAGTTTCTTTTCAATCTCCACTATTTGCCGTTTTAAGCCCTCTTTCGTTTGATCCTTTTCTTTATGCTCCTTATTATAGTTTGCCATGATTTGTTTAGCCACAAAGCCTCTAATTGCGTCATTTCCGACCAAGGTAAAGGAGTCCAGCACCTTCTCGAAAAAGGTGTGAATTTCCCTTGCACTTTTATTATTACCGCACCCCTTTGTGTTGCACTTGTAATAAGGCAGGTTTTTGGCTTTTACTACATAACCCCTCATAAAAGAGCCACAATGATCACACCGTAGGAATCGCTTTAAAGGAATATGCTCCGATTCTTCGTGGCAAGAATAACCATGCTTATTCTCGCTTAAAATTTCATTCACTTTCAAGAAGACCTCTTTTGAAACCATCTTCTCCTGATTGCCTTCCACCAATTGCCCTTTCAAAGCTGAATGTGCCATAAGACCACAATAAAAAGGATTTCTGAAATATCCCGATAATCGCTTCTCGTCAAGTTTCAAACCAAGAGCTTCTAATCGTTCAGAAATTTCTGTATGCGTTATTCGTTCATTTGCTTTCCAATGAAATGCCCTTTGTAAAAGTTTACCTTTTTCATTCAGAACAATTTTACGTTTGCCGTTCTCTTTAATTTCATCGTATCCGTAGGGTGCTTTATGACACCATTCTCCTTTCATTAAAGCTTCACGAACTCCTGCCATACACTTTTCTCTTCGCAACTGATTATCATACTGCGAAAAAATAATCTGAATGTTTTGTTGGAAATCTCCACTCGATGTTGAAGCATCTCCGGGTTGCGTTACCGCAACAAGATAAATTCCTTGTTCCCGAAGTTGATCCTTAATATAAATTGCGTTAGCACCTGATCGAGAAAATCGGTCGACGCTGTAAACAATAATGTAGGAGATTTTCTCTCTACTCTTTTTTACAAATGAAAGCATCCGATTAAACTCTTTACGTTCATCCGTTTTTGCACTTTCATAAGTTCCTCCAAAAACCCCCATCACAGAATACTGATGTTTCTTAGCGTATTCTTCACACGCCTTTCGTTGCGTCTCTAAACTGTAACCCAGTTCTTGTTCTTTACTTGATACCCTTGTGTAAATAACACAATTGTTTGTTCGCTTAAGGTGTTGCGATTTACCTTTTGCAAACTGATCGAATAATACTAATCCTTTCATGCTGCATTTTTTATTGGTTCATAATTGTTATTTGTTTCATTGTCTTCAATTACAATTTCAGGTTCGTATTGCTTTTTATAGAGGGAATAAAAAACCGTACTTACTGTACTAACAAAATCAACAACTTCTTTCGCTTGTTCTTCGCTGAGGTTTTTAAATTCCTCTGAAGCCAAAACTTCTTCAACCGTTACATCATGCTCTCTCGCCTCGTCATTGCAGGCACTTCCAACCTTCTCCATTTTTGTTATTATTGAAAAATTACGTACACTTTTGGGAACGTGGTAGCGATTCCAGCTTATTTTTTTTGAGCAGAAAAAATCAAGGGAATAAACTTGCACGTTTGAAATATTAATGCCATACACATAAGGGAAACCCTATGTATCGTCAACGAGTGCAATATCCGCCACCACAGCGAAGATTTGAAACTTTATTGAATTCACCATCATCATCGAAGCGAAGATAGATGGTGTGTAAAGAATAGAACTCTACTTTGGAATGACTTTGTCCATCAAGTTTATTTTTATGCTTTCAAATGCCCCTTAATGACTAATTTTAAATCAGTATATTTGTACTGATAATACTTTTAAATATAGAAAGCGGGCATAAGTTTGTGATTTAGCCCGCTTTCAATTTATAAATATGTTAGAATTCTTCGCAATCATAATTTCCGTTTCTGCTCTTTTTGGCTACATCAACCATAAATGGCTTAAACTACCTACAACAATCGGTGTAATGTTGATTAGCGTGGTATTGGGCATCGTTTTAAAAACAATAGAACATTTCAATCCCGAGTATATTTCTCCTTTAAGAGGTTTTTTAACAGGGTTCAATTTCAGCGCATTTGTGCTTGATTTCATACTTTGTTTTTTGTTATTTGCGGGTTCATTACATGTAAATATTACTCAGTTAAAGGGAGCAAAAGCAACGGTTTTTTCTTATGCTACTTTGGGGGTTTTAATTTCAACCATAATCATTGGGGTATTGAGCTATATTGTAATTGGATGGTTTGGTTTTGATATTAATTTAATTTCATGCTTTTTGTTTGGGGCTTTAATTTCACCAACAGATCCAATTGCAGTTATAGGCATTTTATCGCAATATAAAATCCCTCAAAAGTTAAAAACTGAAATTATTGGTGAATCGTTGTTTAATGATGGTGTTGGAGTTGTTGTATTTGCGGTTATTTATTCATTAATTACCGGAGGAGATAATTCATTTACGTTCGCTAACATATCAAAAATATTTGCGGTTGAGGTAATTGGGGGACTTGCAATAGGATTAATTATAGGATACATCGGCTATTGGTTAATGAAAAATATTGACCATTATCAAACTGAAATCATGATTACTTTAGCGGTTGTTACAGGCGGGTATTCTATTGCTTCTCATTTTCATGCATCGGGGCCATTGGCAATGGTAGTTGCAGGATTATTAATTGGCAATAAGGGAAAAGAACATGCAATGTCTGATATTACTGCTGAGTATGTAGATAAATTTTGGGAGCTGATTGATGAGATATGCAACACTATTTTATTTGTATTAATGGGACAGGAAATATTCCTTGTTCCTTTTGACACAAGTTATATAATTATTGGAGCTATATTAATAATAGTGGCTTTAGCTGCTCGTTATACATCATTACTTCCGGCTTTCTTTATTTTTAATAAAAACGAAACACGTAAAAGTTTAAATCTTGCTGTTTTAACTTGGGGCGGTTTACGAGGTGGGATTTCAATAGCCCTTGCGCTATCTTTAGCCAATAAAATAGATGGTAGTAGTTTGTTTATAGTCAGTACCTATTGTATTGTCTTATTTTCAATTCTCGTGCAAGGATTAAGTATTAAGAAATTACTTTCTAAGTATTAAATTCATTTAGGTTATTGTAGACAGTTCTTAATTCTTTTTCTCTGTGAATACATAAAGCAGCAAATGTGTCTTTTTCTTTGAATTTAATTCGTCCGGGCCAGTATAAATGTAATTGATTTGTAAATCTTGGTGACTTTCTTCAAACGCATTGATCGTATTTTCCATTACACGTTTATCTCCCAAAAAAGGGAAGTCAAATTTATATATGCCTTCAACTACTTCTTCGCCTTGTACAGGCTGGATTTTTTTTGAAAAGGTGCTTTTAGAAAAATCCAATATGGAATAGGAAGTGATCACGGTCAATAAAGTTCCTATTAGTAATCCTACTTTAATGTCTTTTGAAAGAGAAAATTTTAATACTCTTTCCTCAGAGGTTAAATTGTATTTATAAACTACCCAAGAAAAAACTAATATAATCCAGAAAATTCCATGTTCAAGTAAATTAAATCTATCACCAAAAACCTGATCGCCTATAGAAAATAAACTGAATAGAATAACAGAAAATGAAATGCCTCGGTAAAACCATTGCTCTGAAATTTTGTCCTTGCCTTTATATAAGTTAAACAAAGAAAGTGTGTAGCAAACGAATGCAAATACTTCTATTAATGAAATAAATGTTAATGCTATAGTGGCAAAAATAGGATTTGTAATGCCCAATGATGCAAAGAATTTCACGAAGAGTGTATAAAAGTCTGCCCCCACCCAAAATGGGTAAACATCAGGAACGATTTTATCGACAACAGTTAAGGCTCCGAAAAATGTCCAATAAATTAGAACAAAGTATTGTATTGTTTTTTTCTCTTTCATTTTAGACTATCAGTTTGAATATAAATTATAAGTCCGTCTGATTCAGCTAATCTTAATGGATTTGGTGCAGTGTAAATATAATTTATGGTTAATGTTGGATTTTCGTTTTTAAATTTTGCAATTGAATTTTCAAAGGCCTTACTTCCTGCAAGAAATGGAAACTTAATTTTGAATTTATCTTCGGAAATTTTAACAGCACCGACAGCTTGTGTTCTTTCAATAAATGATGTGTGATTGTGCCAAAAAATTGAAAAGGAAACTATACCTGCTGTTGTAACTACTAACAAGACGGATGCAAGAACCTGCTTTTTGCCAATTGAAATATTATCAAATAGTTGAATTTTATCAATGTGAATAAAAATAAGCCAAGACAAAAGAGTAATGAACCAAAACAGCCCATGTTCCAATAGCTCAAAGTGATCGCCAAAAATTTGATCACCAATTGAAAAATATGTAAATGTGCTTAGCGTTAAAATTATTCCAATGAAAAACCATGAACGAGTAGCTTCTAAATTTTTCTTAACGAAGTGATATAATGCACCACAAAAAAACACCAATGCAAATATTTCTAAAGCAGCAGTAATAATTAAAGCAATGTTTGCGATGATAGGATCGCCAAGTCCAATGGAATCAAAAAATCGTTCCATTTGTGCGAACCTGTCCTTGCCGACAAAAATAAAATGAGCCCCACCAATTATTTTGTCAATAACATTGAATAGCCAAAATAGTATCCAATAAATAAGGATAAAGTACCTTATCAAATCTTTTCCAAATATTTTATTATTGCTCATAAATATCGATCCATTTCTAATTTTTGAAATTCTTCCTTAAAAAACTCACTATAGGCATTCCCAAATTTAGCAACAATTTTTGTTTTCCTGTATAGGAGGACAAGGAACAGTTCCATAGCTACAATATACGCAACAATCTCCCTGTTTAGGCTTTAATTGCTTTTTACAATTTTCACATTCATAAAAATATTGACACGCATCTGTAGGCATTGTCTCCTCCTTTTTGTGTCCGCAATGAGGACATGTGATTGTTGATTGAAGTATTACTGCTTTATTTTTCATGAGATTAAATATTTTGGTTTCATAATAATTAATTATTCCTGCTATCATTAATCCAATCATTCCGAGATTAGTTAAATCATTTCCCTCGTTTGAACTAAAGTAATTGTAAAAGACAAAAAAAACCGAAATAAAAGCAATAAGAATCGGAAGTAGTTTTTTGTGATATAAATAGGAGAACACACTTCCAGTAAAGGCAAGGGCTGAAAATGCGAGAAAAATATACATTGTTGACTCTCCAAATAGTTCAAAGGAGCCTATCCCAAAAGCTGAAAGAATCACACCAAAGAGCGGGAAGCAACATGGTGAAGTGATAGCAGTAATTAGCAAACCAATCAATCCTATCTTCTCAACTATAGACTTATTTTTCATTTTTTCTTTTTCTGCGGCACTTCACAATTACCAAAAAGTAAACACTTATTTAATAAACCAAAAATAAGAACAATTAAGCCAACAATGCCCATTCCTATTATTTGATTGACAATGGCTGAGATTATAATTACCAAACCCAGTGGTATTAATGTCAATCGAAAGAATCCATATTTTTCTATTAATTTAATCATAACTCTTTTTTTAATATTTATATCCTGCACCCTTATCCGTTTCAATTTGAACACCTAGACCAAGTACCATTCTGTTTACAAAGTTGAAATAAGAAATTACTAAATTGGCATCTAATATTGCACGATCTTCCACACCAAGTTCTTTCAATTTGGAAATAATTGTTTCGGTAGTAACACTTGGTATTCGGGTCAATTGCCAAGCCATTTCACATAAGTTTAAATCAATGTCCGATAGATTCACTTTGCTGAAATCTCTTTTTAACTGCTCTATTTTCTTCTGATCTTTCCAGTAATGATTTAAAGCTTCTGCATGGTGTGTTTGACAATAGGCGCAGTTATTTGCAACACTAACTACAACCGCTATCATTTCTCGTTGCGCTCGGCTCAGAGGAGATTTGGCAAACATTATGGCCATGTAAAGTTCCATGTGTTTGACAATTGATTCAGGATTTAAACTCTGTATTTTATGAACTTCAGCCAACTTCCCACGTTTGGCAACTAAATCATCATAAATGATTTTCAATTCCCCTTCGGCTTCTGTATGTTCTATTACTTTTATGAATGCCATTATTTTGTAATAACTAATTTTTCTTTTAAAACTCTACCTCCATTATCTGTTACAGTTATAAAATACGTTCCCGAATTCCAACCTGTTGTATTCACCTGAACCCTACCCTCTGTAATTCCCTCTTTTTTATAAACAACATTTCCCAAGTTGTCAGAAATAAAAACTGAATATCTGTCCAAATGTTCGTTATTGAATTCTATTATTGTTTGGTCGCTTGTTGGGTTGGGGTACACATAAAGTTTACCGGGTTGAGTATATTTAATTGTGATAGTTTTAATTTCGGAAAACTGTGCATATCCAAGTCGAAGTTTATAATAGTTTATTGAATTCAAAACAGGGCTATCATGCGTAAAATTGTACGGTGTAGCAGAACTACTGCTGCCGCATACACCACCAATGTTTCCTATTTCCTCATAGTTTAAACTATCAGTAGAGTGCCAAACAGTTATTCCGTTACAGGTAGGGCCACTATCAATTGTCCAATACATCAAAACTTCTTTGTCATTCGGAATCAAATAAAAATTCGAAAGATTGACATGCTGTGCCCTAATAGTAATGCTACCTGCAACAGCAATCAGAGTTAAAAATATTTTCACGAGTTGTTTCATCATTTTTGATTTGGTTTAGTTGCTTTCCAAGATGAATATAGAGACACACCAAAAGGTACACAGTAGGTCAATAATATTTTTAACGTCAACTTTAAAGACCATTCACCTCCAATAATTGCGTCATAACTATTTATCAGGTTCAAAACAGTGCCTATGAGCAATGAAATCTTTATGGCTGTAAAATAGTTTTCTTTTCGCATACTTCCATTAGACCAATAAACTCATTAATTATTGTTTGTCCCTTATCTCTTGCATACCATAAGTGTAATTCTTTTTCAAAATCTTCCCAAGTGATAGTGTCTTTATTGTTTTTCCAATTCAACATTATTTCCTGTGCAGGTTTGGGTCTCGGCCCCCATGTGGATAAAAGTTCGCCAGTTTCACCGCACAGGATCAAAACTTTCGGAATCGCTTTAGCTCCATTTGAATGATACTTTTCTATTAAATCAGGATAGGTATCTCTTGAAATAATTTTAAGTTCAAACTTGCCTCCCGAACTTTCTACAATCTTGTTTACAACCGGAATAATTTGTGCGCAATCCCCACACCAAGCATCGCCAATTAACAGCATATTCATGGGGTGAGATTGCGACTTTAATTTATCGATTGCTTCAGAACTTAACTGAACCGTTTTATCAATTCTGTTCATTCTTTGGATGTTCAATTTTGTAAATTCCAGTAATTTATCGCTTTGATTATTTCCTGTTGTTTTACCCCAAGCAACTAAATTATCTACCAGTTCTCTATATTCAGCGTATGATAGTGCTGATTTGAAAGTTTTATTCAATTCCATATTATTTTGCTTTTGATACTACTTGTTCGCCCATTTCTAAAAACTCTTTTGACTTACGAAAGCCCATTGCTTTTCCGATAAGTTTTCCGTCAGGATGTAAATAAATTAATTTCGGATATGCCTCCACAGAAAATTTTTCTGCCAATGCCGGCCCATCTCCGGGTTTTTCCATATCAATTGCCACGCAAACGAAATGCTTATTGTAAAAATCCCCAACAGCTTTGTCAGTAAAGGTTTTATGCTTCATCATCTTACATGGCCCACACCAACTGGCGTATGCATCAAGAAAAATATATTTATTTTCTTTTTTAGCTTTATCTAAAGCTTGTTGCCATGTTCCTGTAAAAAACTGAATCCCTTCTTCTGTTTTTGTTTCACTATTACGGTACTTGAAGCCAGAAACGAAAAGTATTATAGCTAAGGATATTGTGGTTAATGCAATTGTTTTCATTTGGTCTTCGAGATTAGTTTAAATTTTAAATTAATGTTATGTTGGATAATATTCACTTCTGCACAATGACTTAAATAAGTAAATTCAAATTCTGTATGTAAGTCTATTTCACTCCCTGTTACTTGTAAAAAGATTCCGCTACATTCGGCTTTACCATCCGGGCTATACCTTGCTATTAAATATCCTTTTTCCGCTTCTTCAATTGTAAACCATGATCCACACCCCTCACCACTTAACCATTTTGCATTGGATAAGTGTTGCGGTTGTTTTGGTTCAGGCACAATTTTATGATATACTTCTGCTTGGTTCATTTGAGAATTTTATCGTATTAAATTGAGGTTTAAGAATGGGCGATGTACAAGTAACACCAATTACTGCGTATTTAGAAAGTGTTTTCACATTACCAATTGGAGTTGGGCTTAACGTTTTAGGATAGCTCAAAACTAATTTATAATACCATTTTGGTGAACCGCTTACAATTACTGTATTTACAAATCTTGAACAGTTTGTACCATCCGGTAAAAATGGACCATAAGGAATTGGTGATGTCGCTTGCATCAGATTTGCTTTATTAAATGCTGAGTCGAAGTCTATTTCACAATAAGCCGCATGTAAGTTTCCGCTGCCGTGACAGGATTCATTATTGTATAACTCCCACAGTATTTCATTATAATTAATTAATCTACCATTTTCATCAACTTTGGCAGCGGTTTTCATTTCAAGATCATGGTCAGTATAAGCACTCCTTACACGTCCATGTTGATATGGGGCATGGTATCTCCCAAAGTCAAAATAATGACAAGTACCTGATGATTTTTCTATTAAAACTACAGCAGCATGCCCAACCTTATAATAGTTAGATTTATTAATACCTAACCATTTTAAAGGCTTGTCGTACCAAGCACCTGCCTGTTTACAAAGCGTTTCAGGCCATGCCAAAGCAATTGCAATTCCATTATACATGAAATACCTCCTTCTGTTTTAATTTAATATTGTAAGATTTGCTATTGATGATGTCATGATAATTAAAAACAGATTCACCTTGGTTAAAATGAATTTGTGATATACTCAAAGTCATTAAATCACCTTCACCCTTCATAAGCAGATCTTCTGAATTTGCTAATCCGTGTTTTCTGTTATGAAAATCTAAAATCATTGCATCCTCAAAATCTGAATGTTTATGAAGCCATTGGTTAAACAAAACTTTCCTTTTTTGCTGTACGTTTGAATTATACAAAGTAGCAGATGACCATATCTGAGAAGTGGACATTTCTATTTCTTTTAGATATTTTTTCTCTCCATCCCATCGAAACTCCTTGAATGATTCTAATTCGCCGGAGTTACTATCCAATAATAAAAGTGTAAACGGTTCTACATTTTCTAAATCAACTTCATTTGAGAATTGATCCACATTCTTATAGCTAAAACTTTCTAAAAGAATTAAGCCTCTGCTTCTTGAGTAACTATCTTTTTTTTCGTGATTAACAAAAGCTCCGTTCAATAGACAAGCAGTTCTGCCTTCTAATGAAGAAGCAATCCAGGTTCCACCGGCTTTCAAGTCCCTTGGATACACCAATTTTATTCCCTCTCTTTCATAAACAGCAGGAATCAATGTATCACGACTCGCTCTTTCATCTCTACTTGAGGTGAAATAAAATCCAGTTGATGTAGGTATGTATGTTACTGTGCACATATTTTAATATGTCTTATAGTTGAAGGCGCATAACCAAAAGTATTTTTCACCAGTGATGTTAGTTGCATCTCCGTAATAGCTACTTTAATTAAAGCTTGATGATGGATGCTGTGTTCGAGATTATATGCAAGCTCACGGTAAAACGATGATTGAATCATTGTTGGCTTTTGGTCTTGAACCGTTGAATAATCAGCTACAAATGTGACAGGAAAATCTGCTTTAATATCAAGTAAAGCGTTAATAATCTCATCAATAGTTTTTGAAGCAAAGTGAACATCCGATTCTAATTTTAAATCACGCTGACGGGCATCGTAATTCACTTCTTTACTTTCCTCACCTTTGAACAGGCATTGATAAAATTCAAGTATATGACGCACATGCTGCCCGATAGAGGCATTGCTTAAAATTTCAAGTTGTCTGTTATACTGTTCCTGAGATAATCCTTTTAAAAGGTCGTTTATCTCTACAAGATTGTTAATGATGTGTCCGGTCATAATTTTATTTTTAATGGGTTAAGGCTTGATGATTTCGGTAACTTCTGCTGAAGCAGATGGATCAAAGGCTTTTACTTCAACATATTTCACATTCGGAACCCAAAAAGTTCCACCTTCAATCTTTACAAGAATGTTATTTAGTATTGTCAACTTATTATTTATGTAGCCATACACATGGTATTTATTGTCAGCTCCGGATTTCAGAAGATAAAATTGCTTTTTGTGATAAGAAACAAACTCGAATGAGAATGATTTTTTCTCTGAATCAATCATTTTGGATTGAACACCGTAAGCATAATTTTTTTGTATGTATGTTAACGGATCAACTTTTCCCCCTTGTGCATACTTTACCCAATAAACTTTAATAGGTTCTTTTTCGTTCAGGTTTCCATCCTTATCTTGATTAAGTGTATATACAATAGTATTTGCATTGATCGTGCGCTGAACATAAAATAGAAGGTTATCTACTCCTTCAGGTTTCGGATAGGAATTTGCATCAGTAACAATTGCCTTTGGAGTAAATGAGGCTGTAATGAGCAAAATGCCGAATAGGATAAATATGTTTTTCATTTGCATCGGGTTTTAATAAATTGATAATTACTTCACCTTTAATGGGATAGTAGTAGCCAATGATAATTCCTTACAAGAAAAAGAAAGATTTTTGCTTATTTGATGTAACGCATTGAAAATAAACGCAATACGTTTAATAGATTTAGATTGCTATTGGATTCTGGATTCGAGTTTCTAACTCTGCAACAATATCCTTAGCAACTTCGGTTTTAGCTTTTAAAGGAAAGTGTTTTATTGAATCGTCATTAAATAAAAGGCTGATTTTGTTGGTGTCAAATCCGAAGCCTTCTCCATTTTCGTTGGTGGTGTTCAAAACAATAAAATCGAATTTCTTTTTTTGCATTTTTCCTTTGCCATACTCAATAATATTATCAGTTTCTAATGCAAAGCCGACAGAAATTTGATCATCTCGTTTAATCTTGCCGAACTCATATGCGATATCCGGATTTTTTGTTAGTTGAATGGTCATGGTTTCATCGTTCTTTTTAATCTTTGAAGATTCCATAATCAATGGTCTGTAGTCAGCTACCGCAGCGGTAAAAAAAACAATGTCAACACTATCGAAATAGTGCTGACACGCTTGTAGCATTTCTAATGCAGTTGTAACCTGTACAACTTTTATTGTATTTGAATTACACTTTATGTTAGTCGGGCCTGAAACAAGAATTACCTCCGCTCCTTTGCTGCTTAATTCTTCAGCAATGGCATAACCCATTTTACCTGATGAGGCGTTAGATATAAATCTTACAGGATCAATAAACTCCTTGGTTGGCCCGGCTGTAATTAATATTCGTTTTCCCTTCAACATATTAGTATTCAATTTTCATAGTAACATCAATTGCTTTTGCAATGTTTTTTGATGGCTTGCCTTTTTCAAACGCAATTTTATAATCTGCCAATACAATTTTTAATTTGGTATCAACTGTAACTTGTCCGCCTTTTACAGTAACCGTTCCTTTTTCGTTTACAGGATTGGTTGTTTCTTTAATAGTCATTTCTCCTGAAACAGTAGCGTTGTAAATGCCATCTTTAGAGAAGTTGATGTCTTTTAAGTTTGTGATTTTCCCTTTAAATTTTGCTTTAGGAAAAGCTTTGGTGTCAAGAAATTTCTCACTATTAAAGTGCTTTTGCATTAAGGCTTTTTTAAATTCAAAACTTTGCATCGGAACAGAAACAACCACATCTCCTGTTTCTTTGCTCAACGTGGCAGTTGAGGCATAGTTTACTGCGCTAATATCTTCAGCATCCGTGTGCGAGAAAATATCAATCTGACTTTTTTTACTTACTAATTTTTCATCAGTTTGCTTAAAACTGAATAAGGTAATTGTACCAATTACTAAAGCGATAACTACTGCTACTTTTTTCATACTTTTTGTTTTTATTGATTAATTATTCTGTTACTACATCACATTTTTCGAGCAATACATTTTCATATAACTCTAAATCACCATCATATTTTGCACCGGAACGAATGATTCCTTTTATAGCTGTTTGTTGCCCTATTTGTAAGGCATCGGCATTTTTATTTGTTTCTGCCGTAAAAACACATTTAACTCCGGCTTTATCGTTCGCATCTTGCAGCAATACAGTTACCTGATTATTCATGTCGGTATCTTTTGATTTAACTGTACCTTTTATGATAAATATTTTTGAATCTCCTTCATCACTTAAATACTTGTCATTTGCTGCCTTTTCATTATTAAGGTATTCATTGACGATGCTTGTTGAACTCACCGAGAAATCTGCCTTTTGAGCTTGCACATCAATGTGTGGCATATTCCACAGGTATAAAAATATTCCGCCTCCTATTATTGCTCCGAAGAGAATGGTTAACAAAACAATTCTTACGATCTTCTTTTTTTTGGTTGTGGTCATAAATTTTAATTGAGATAGTTTAAGAAATACCATGAGGCAATTTTTCAATTAACCTCATGGTATGGGTGGGGTGCTGCTAAGCTTTTTTCAATGATTCATCAATGGCAGCCTTTATTTCCTCTGTTGTTTTGGCTACACTAATGGTGGTAATTACTTTTTTAGTTTTCGCATCTATAAGCGTTATTATCCCTGTAGAATTGCTACTCTCTGCAATTTTTGCCACGCCTGCTTCTTCAATTGCTTTTTTACAAGTTTTTTTAGTGCCATCATCAGTAAGGTCGTTTGCAACAACTTTTAATTCTCCGGTTTTATAGGCAGAGAACACTTCCTTACCCATTCTTTCTCCATTAGCTTTACAGGTAGGACACCAGTTCGCTTTTGTTACAAGAGCAATTACTTTTGTTTTGTCTTGGGCAAATGCAGTTATTCCGATGAATAATGCAAGGATGGTGATAAACGTTTTTAGATTTTTCATTTTTTGATGTTTTTAAAGGTTTATACTTGATAGTAGTACGCCTTTTAAAAACCTTACACAAAAAATGAATTATTTTTTCAGATTCTCATCTATTGCCTTCTGAATGCGGGTTTTAGATGAATCTGCTAACTTCAAATTAGATGGATTTGGGAATGATTGATGATTAGATTTCAACGCATTCTCAATAATTAGGCTTTGTTTCTGGTAGCCTGCACATTTATCGCACATGGCCAAATGCATTTTAAGTTTCACTCGCTCAACAAAAGATAATGGCGTTCCATGACTCTTTTCTATTAAAAGAGTAGCTTTATTACAGGACAACATAATTATGTTCATTAACTTTTTCATGCGTTTTATGCTTTAAACCAGTTTTTTTCGAGGCAAGCCCTTAATTGTAACTTAGCCCGGTGAATGATCACCCAATAGTTAGTCGGTGTAATATTTAATTCCTTACAAACATTTTCAGTTTCTTCTTCCTCAACCAATTTTAAAAGGATGAGTTGTTTCTGATTATCAGGAAGTTTCTCAATACAAAAATTTAAAGCATTCGCTAATTCTTTGTTTTCAATTTTGTTTAAATGCTCAACTCCCCACTCATGTGGAGTGGCATTTTCTTTCCAATCTCCATCTTCAGTAAAATAATTATCGATGTAAGAGTTTTCGTCAAATGAAAAAGTATGATTGTTTACTTCATATTTTGTGGAAGCCTTGCGATAATGATCTGCAATTTTAAACTTCAAAATTGCAAACAGCCATGTTCGTTCACTACTTTGCCCTTTAAAGCTTTCCATTGCTTTTAATCCGGCAAGGAATGTTTCCTGCACTAAATCTTCAGCCACTTCCGTCTTTCCTGTTTTACTCATGGCATAGCCAAATAGTTCATCAGCATAAGTTGATGTCCAGTTGTGTGGGTTGAGTATGTTTTGAGTTTGTGACAATGTGAGGGCAAATTTAAGAGTAATTTTGAGTTAAATTTCTAAAATGGTAAATCATCATCTGATGGTTTCGTTTCTTCTGCTTTTGCCGCTTTAGCGGGAGGTTCTTCAATCGAATTAATAAACTCAACAATACTCGAGATGCTTCTGAAAATCAGCAAGCTTTCGTGGTAATTTAATATCGAATTATCATGAGCAAAACTTTGGTTGTTTCTAACATCATTAAACGCTTCTAAATTGGAAATGGCAGTTTTTAAAATACGTTCTGTCATCACTGATTTAATCATCCCATTTTTAGATAGATGTTTAACGTATTCCCCAAAGAAGCTATGTAGTGGTTTGTCTTTATCGTAAGTTATTCCGTTCTTATCACATAACTCACGTATAAATTTTACGGTATAAGTATGAAGCCTATCTAAGGCTGTTTCCGGCTCATTTTTTTCAATAGCCTCCCTTACCTGTTTAGCAAGTTTATGAAAGTTAATATCGTCAGATGTTGCCTGTATAACTTGAATTTGCGCACCAAGAGATTCTGCTTTCAATTTATGAGCAATCTCTTCACAAGATTTTAGCAATTTGTATTGTTCATCACTGATTTCATTTCCGGCAATAAATTCAGACCAATATTTAATAAATGCTTCGATTAGTAAACCAACTTGATAATCAGTTTCTACATCCCAAACCCCTCTAATTCTGTTTGCTTTAGAACCACTTCCACCATTATCGTATTTAGAATTATAAATATCAATTCCAATAGCATCATGTACAAAATTCTGTAATTTATTGTTACTAAAATCTAATACATATCCTCCACCCATATCAAGGAATGCTTCAAGTCGTTTCTTTTCGCTATAAGATAAGCTTGCCATATTTATAATTTATGCTCCCGTAAAAGACGCGATAAGTTGTGGCAAAACAGTTTGAAATAATGGAGTTGCAATATTTCCTGCAACCCCTTCTAATATTGATTTAATCGTAACAAGTGTCTCGCCAATTATAGAAACCTTTGGCTTGGGAGAATTTGCCTGTGCTTCAAGAGTTGCAATTTCAGATAAAAGTTCGCTGTGCTTTTCTGCTTCTAATTGCAGTTTGTCAATAGAAGTTTTCAATTCAGATATGAAGCTCTTCAAATCATTTATACCTTTTGAGGTTATGTTTACTGACTGTGAAGATTGATGACTCCCTTGTTGAATAACAGAATTAGTCATCGTCTGAACGTTAATAATATTAACAGGCAAAAAATGTTCAGTTGATTGATTCGGATTTGTCAAAGCTTCCTCAACTTCAACCACGCCTTGATGGGAAATTCCAATCGTACCACCCAAAGCCCTTGCCTCTAAAAGACCTTCATTTATTAAGTACTGTGCTAATTTTCTTGATAGATCAGAATCAAACCCGATTTCTTTTCCAAGTTCAATCATGTTAAACATATAAGAGGGATCGCCACTGGTGATTTCATATGCCTTTTTTAAGTAGAGAAATCTTTGTTTTTTAACTTCTTCGATATTCATTATTGTTGTGAATTTATGTATTGATAATAAAGTGCAAAATCGCTTTCCGGTAAATTGTATTTTTCATATGCACTATCATATTCCTGCTTAAGTCTTAATACTTTTTGCAGTAGGAGATTAAATGAGTTAACGTCATTTACACCAAAAATTGAAATAACTCTATTAAAAAATGCTTTAGAAGTGCATTTAAGCATTAATTCTGGGGTGTTATCTTTGCGCATAGGAGAAGTGTGAGGAACCCAAACAGTACTTAACTTTCCGCCTGCAATACCAAACAGCGAAATAAAATAAAGAAGAACATCTATGTTAACAATCTCATTGAATGTAAAGTGTTTATTTTCCTTATTAAGATTAAAAATGGTTTCGGTATATAAATTTCTGCGATCCCAGTCTATTAAATTATTGTGCTGTCTGTGAAAGGTATCATTAATTGAAACAACAGGCAAATTAAAATAAACGAATGAAACTGTTTTGTACTCAACATGTGGATCAGAAGAACCTGTTCCAGTAACACATTTCACTTGATAAGTAGAATTAATTATTTCATTAAGTTCTTCGACTCTTTCGTTCTTCGCTAAATATGCCGATATATTCAGAAACACATCATAAATAATAGCACGATGGTGGTCAGTCCGGATATAACCCCATGTGTTTTTATCATAAAAATTCTCATATCCATCAAAGCTTACTTGAAGCATGCTTTTAAAGTAATCATGTACAATTTTTGTATCATTAGCACATTCATAAACCATAATTATAAATTCAATTATTCTGACTTTTAAAGGTTTCATTTTATCAAGTTCAGAAATAAATAAATATGCCCAAGGTTTATCTCGATTCAACTCTGCTTGCGATTTTACAACATGAGACTTGAATTCAAGCATTAAATCTGAGAAGTACTTTGTAGCTAATCTTTGGCTATTTCCAAGGTTGTTAATAAAGGCATGTTGAATTTTCAATAAATCAACATTAGTGTCAATTGAAATTAAAAAATCCTTAACCTTTTGCGCCTCTTCTGTTGGAATATTAATTGAAGAACCATCAGTTGATTGCTGGATTGCAGAATTTATCATCTGATTAATATGAATAATATTTATGTTTTTTGCTTCCATAGCCACTTATTATTGATTTTCCTCCACAATTTTAATTTCCTCTTCAGTTAAGTCATAAAGTTTATATATCATTGAATCTAAATCAGATTCAAGTTCATTGGTATTAATACCCAATGCTTTGTTAGAGATTATTTTGTCTACTTGCTTAACATATTCCATTTGTAACTTTGCTGAAATTTTTGGAATTCGAATTTCTCGGATATCTCCCAAAGTAAGTTGTGTGAAATCATCCTTTTTGGCGGAATTAGAAGCATTTGTTTTAAAAAACGAAATCAGCTTTGAATTAATTATTGCCAGTAAATATTTAGATACAAAGTCAGGATGATTCAGCTTAAAAACATATATATCTTTTTTGTTTACAAAATCTTGGTCTGTTACAGTTGCCATAATCCTAAATTGACGACTAATTATTCGCCTTATTAAAATTCTTTCCCCTTTAAAATAACCTTCAGATGATGGCCTTTCCTTTAAATTTTCTCCGTACTTGACGAACATCAATTCATTATCAATATTGTACCTATCTAATTTTCCAGCAAAAACAGGTTTGTATGTCGAATCAAGTTTCTTCTCAGAATAATCAGAGGAATCAGCTAAAATTCCACGCACCGATATTGTAATATCACCAACCGTAGTTTCTAATTTCAAAAACTTACTCTGAATATTTCTAATGCCAACATTAAATACAATTTTTAGTGATTCAGTATTTTGCCATTCTGAATTTTGAATTTCTTTAAACAATATATTATTTAATGAGTCCAATGAAACTTTATCTTTGACAGAATATTCATACACAAGGGAAGACGGCGCATTCATCTTTGTGAAGAAATAAAGTCCTGTGTCAACATAAACATCATCAAAAACATCATAGGGAAGAACTATCCCTTTGCTTAATTGAATATTGTTTTTAATAAAAGTTCTTGTATTGACGTAGTTATCACCAGTCTGCCAAGAAACTGGTATTATAAACGACACATTACCTTTTTCGTTACATAATTTTGTCCCAAGTTCAATAAAAGATGTGTAAATATCTTCAGAAGCAGAATACTCTCTTTTTATTGCATTTTTTAATGCTTGGTTCATTTTTACACCATATGGCGGATTACCAATGATTACATCAAATCCTTCAAAATTCCCATCCTTATCTAACACTTCCGGGAACTCAAAACGCCATTCAAAAGCGTTACGGTAAATCACATTGCTTTTTATGTCTTCAATCAGGGCTTCCTGCTTTGCAATTTTTTCGGTTAATTTCTTAACTTCTAAATCAAATTCTTTTTTCTCTTTGGGCGTTTTCTCAAAGAGTCCGGTTTGCATTGTAAGGTTTATCAATTCCCCTTTCCACTTACTCAGGTCTTTAAACTCTTTGCTGTTATTGCTTATCTCAACACGAAAATCGTTTTTGATGGAATTGATTATTTTCTCAAGGCCACGCTTCAGTTCCTTATCGTGCGCATTTTTGTAATCATGCACAAAACCTTTGTACTGGTCAATATTATACTTAATGCTTTTTAAGGCTTTACTTAAATCGGCATCCAAAGCAAATCGGCTTATTAATGAGTTGCCGCATTTAATATTGATGTCTATGTTCGGGAGCGTTTCTAACTCCTTGAACTTACTTTCCTCAGTGTAGTAAGCATTCTTCAACAACTCAATCCATAAACGCAAGCGGCATATTTTTACTGAGTTCGGGTTTATGTCCACACCAAACAAACAGTTTTCAATAATGGTTTGCTTTTCGTGGAACAAGGTTTTTTGAACTCGCTGTACCTCTTTGTTAATGGTTCCGTTGTTTACCTGATATTCAAAAATATCCTGCCCTTCATTATAAGTAACAATCAGTTCATCGTTTTCTATTTCAATATCAAAACCCGATAAACGAACGCCTTTATCATCTGCCAAAATCCCCAATTCAGCTTTTATGGCAATGATCTCATTTAATGAAGAAACTAAAAAGTGACCGGAACCAACTGCCGGATCGCATAAGTGCATTCCGTTAATGAGTTTATTAAACTCTAAAACATCCTTGGCAGTCCTTCTGTCAGCCATGTAATTCTTCAGGTCTTCAAACGCATCACATTTCCAACCGTATGTTTCTTTAAATTTTTGTAATACCGCCAACCGAATCGTTTGTCTGCACATATACATGGTAATAAAGCCCGGTGTAAAAATAGAACCGTCTTTATAGCCATTTATTTTTTCAAATATCAACCCTAATACGGAGGCATTGATAAGCGTTTTACTTTCCTCCTGTATTTCCTCTGATCCTTCCGAAGCAAAATCGTAAGCATCTAAAAACTCAAATAAATACTGTAAACTGTTTAAACTTTTTGCAACAGGTTTATTTTTATCATCTCGCAAAACAGTACCACTATGCAAATCAAGTTCGGCTGAATCATCCAAACTATTTACTTTGATGGTTTGGTCTTCAAGTTCGCTTATCTCGAATAAAGAGCTATTTAAGTATGGGATATTCTCAAACTTTTTACTAACGGCTGTAGATCGGTCTGCTTGCCTTTTAGCCAATACCTGAAAGAAGAGTTTGTATAACTCATCGTACTGCGGAATTTTAGTGTAGTTTAAAAACTTGAACGACTGGTCTCCTTTGTGGTACTTAATTAACTGTGCTTCGAGTAACTTTAAAAATAAAACACGATTTACCCATGTGATACAAAGTTCAAGAGCCAAATTAAATAATCGATCCTGCCTGTTATCACCATAACTGCTGATGTCCGACACTTTGTGAATACTGTCTTCAGTATCCAATATGGTAATCGTATTTTCAAGCAAAGAACCAGCATCTCTTTTTTCCTCTTGTTTTCTCCGAATAACTTTTTTGCTGCCGTCTTTTACTTCTTCTAATCCGATGATATGAAGCAACTCCGCATAAAATCCTCTATCTAAAGTGTTGCTGTCGTTTGCAAATTGAATTTTAAGCAAATGAATTGGACTAAATGCTTTAAATAAAACAATTAGTTTGTTGTCATCAGCTTTATCATTATTCTGCAATGGCTTCTCATATTCCCGTATATCAAACCAAGTGAAAGCAAGTTCATCTTTTAATTCATCCAAAAATGGTTTTGCAATCTCTTTGTAAAACAAATCGGTGTTGCTGCTTATTTTTTGCCCGCTTTCCCAATCTTTAAACGCTTTTACAAGTTTGGTATTTTTGGCAATTACTTTTTCAAAAACTGAAGCGTCAAAAATGAACCACTCGTAAATGTTGGTAATAACTAAATGACGGATGTCAATGTTTTTTTCGGTGATGCGCTCTCCTAAAAAATACAGAATCAATTCGTGCATCGCTTTTGCATTCAGGTTTTTTCTCGAAACCATGTCTGTCTTATTGGTTGGGCGCTTTACTTCAAATAAAACACCACTTGGTGTTTTCGCATCTTTACCTGTATGTATTACAAAATCAGTTCTACCTTTAGTTGCAACTAAATAATCCTGTTTATACCAAGTCTCTTTTAAAAAATCCATCAAATGAATTTTCACATTCTCTTCGCTTTCTTTCTCATCAATTTGAGAAAGTAACTTAATGAGATTGGTTTTGAATGTTTCAATCTCTGGTCGCTTTGGCTTAACCAAACGGTAAGCTTTGCTAAGCGAGGATTTTATATTTATCTCTTTTAAGTTCATTTGCTAAAATAAATTTATGGTATTTTGGTATGCAGGCTTCAAATTATTTTCAGAGTCTACCCATTCCGGCATAGCGAACAGTTTTTCTTTTATGCCAGGCAGTTTGATCGATTTAATTCTTCCTGATTTTGCAACTGCTCGTAAATAAACCGAAAGTGTCCCTTTAGGATCATTATAAAACTGGTACTGTTTATCAAGCTTCAATAAGTGCTCGTGAATCTCACGGCTTGTTAACGGTTTGTTCTTGAGCAGAAGCAGAAACACAAACTTGGTTGAATAAGGCCAGTCCGATTTAAAATCTTCCGTCTTTAAGGGTTTGGTTTCTTTCTCAGATGTAGGCAGATCTTGTTTTGATCGACTCACAAGTTCTTTCAGTTCCTCCTCAAGTTCACCAATCTCTTCTCTTAGCTCAAAAATATGCTTTATGAAATCATTTTCTGTCCATCCTTCAAACTCTTGGCGGTCTTCCTGCTGCTTAAACAAGCGATATTTACGTCTCCAGTTGGATTTTTTTGCTGAATTATCAGACATCTATAGTTTAATTATATCTTATTAATATTGTTTCTAAAATATTTTGATAGAACCAAAATATCAATTCTATATCAAATCTACAATTTTTCTACGTCTAAACTAATGCTACAACTCGGAAAAGTTTTAAACCTCATTATCAACAAAATAAACTTTTTTAAAAACTATTTCACGCACATTATTTTTGATATATGCAGAATTATTCTACTTTTGGTATCGGAAATTGATTTTACAAAAGATGGTAACCGAACAAAAAATAAATCCAAAAATGTTAATGCTTGCCCGTGAAGCAAGAGGCTTAACTCAACTGGAATTGGCTGATTTAGCAGGAATTAACCGTTCCAATATCAGCCGATTTGAGCAGGAGTCAATTGGCTTTAGTGATGATGTTTTAGAGAAGCTGATTTCCGCTTTAAAGTTCCCTGAACACTTTTTTATGCAACAGGAAGAAGTGCTACCACCCGCTTTATATCGCAGGCGTGATAAAGTTCCGGCAAAGGTACTTTCCTTTATCGATGCCAACCTGAATATCTATCGGCTTAACATACAACGCTTATTAAAGACAATGAATGCGGAGGCAAAAGAAATTCCTTTGTTACCTGTTTCTGAAAACGAAACACCTGTAGTTGTAGCACAAAAATTACGTGCGCTTTGGAAACTTAAGTCCGGTGAAATCACAAACATGGTGGATTTATTGGAATCTAAAGGCATTATGACTTTAGCGGTTGATTTTAAAACGGATCGTGTGGATAGCAGAAGCATTTTGATTGAAAACAAATATCCGATTGTGTTCTACAATCGCACTTTATTAGGTGATCGCTTGCGCTTTACGCTTGCGTACGAATTAGGGCATATTGTAATGCATACACGCCAAGGTTTACTTTCTACAGAAGAAGTTGGACATGAGGCGAACTTGTTTGCCGCTGAGTTTTTGATGCCTGAAAAAGATATTGAGCAAGACTTTAAAGAAACCATAAACCTGGACTTGCTTGCCAAACTAAAAAAGAAGTGGAAAGTATCCATGCAAGCACTTTTGTACAGGGCCAATGATTTGAATTTGTTGAGTGATAATCAAAAGCGTTATATCATTGGTCAGTTTAATGCACTTAAAATAAGAAGAAGAGAACCTGTGGAGTTGGATATTCCGGTAGAACGTGGGAATGTGATACGTGATATGATTACACGTTACCGCACACAACAAAAAATGAGTTTGAAAGAAATAGCCGATTTCTTTTACCTTGAACAAGAGGAGTTTTTAAGTCGGTACAATTAATTAGTAACAAAAAATAAATAGAGATATGAGTAGAGCAGAAATTAAACCGTTTACAAAAAAAGAGTTGGCGAACCTATATGAAATAACTCCGCATTGCTTCACCACTATGTTGGCTCCGTTTAATGAAAGCGTTGGTAAAAAGAATGGACGTTATTATACAGTTAAGCAAGTAGAAAAAATATTTTCGCATTTGGGGTATCCAAATAGCTATTTGAAGGATGAGTTGGTTTAGTATAATAGTTTTTTGGATAGGAGATATTACGATACATTTAATAAAAAAAGATTACCTTGTAACAGTACATTACTAATGAAATGCATATTTTGTAAACACGATGCCTCCGCTTCGATAAGCGTTGAACACATTGTTCCCGAATCAATGGGAAACAAAAACAATATACTTCCAAAAGGAGTTGTTTGCGATACTTGCAATAATTATTTTTCATTAAAAGTAGAAAAGAAGGTATTAGAAATGAAATACTTTCAAAACTTGAGATTTAGAAATGGAATTGAATCGAAGAAAAATAGAATTCCTCGTGGCAAAGCACTTATACCTAAAACGAAATATGAAGCAGAGGTAATTATTAGTGAAAACAAACCATTCGAGGTAATACTGGATACCGCTTCATTTGAATTAATTCAAAAAGGAGAAATAAAACACCTCCTTTTACCATTTGATATTGAGTACCCGAAGTACGATAAAGTGTTTTCTAGATTTCTCGCTAAAATAGGAGTTGAGATGATTGCTTTAAGAATACTAATGCAAAACAGAAATGACCAAAACTTATTAGCTGAAGAACCTGCTTTAGATCCGGTTAGAAATTATGCTCGCTTCAACAGCAAAAATGAAAACTGGGTTTATAGTTCTCGAAAAATTTATGAGGAAGATGAAAGTTTCTTTTTAGAGAATGGTAAATCCGTAGATATGGTATTTGAATGCGATTTCTTATCGACGCACGAAGGGGAATTGTATTTTGTGATAGCAATTAAAGGAATAGAATTTGTTTTAAATATGGCGGGGTCTTCGATTGAGGGCTACGAAAATTGGTTGAGAGAGAATAATCATATCAGCCCCCTTTATTCAAAAGGGAGACACTTTGGTTACAAATTAACTCCAAATTTTTTAAAAAAATGAGCACATTCTCTAACATAGCATTTATTGGCGGGATACATGGCGTTGGCAAGAGTACCATTTGTCAAGATATTTGCCATCAACTAAAAATGGAACATTTGTCAGCAAGCGAACTTTTGAAATGGAAGGACATAAATGATGATGAACTAAACAAAAAGGTAAAAAATGTTCCTGTGACACAGAATCGATTATTACTGGGCCTAAAAGAAACTGTTCAAAAAGAATATACTTATTTATTAGATGGCCATTATTGCTTGTTAAATCAAGAAAATGAAATTGTAAAAATTTCATTGGATACTTTTAGAGAAATAAATCCATTTTCATTGAATATTATCATAGGTGAAATTTCGTTGATTAGGAATAGACTAAAGTCCAGAGACAGTAAATTATATAATTATGATCTTCTAGAACGTCTGCAAAATGAAGAGTTAGCACACGCTAAACATTTGTCAAAAACATTGGGGATAACTTTAAACATAGGAACCCAAAACGACTATTCAGAAATTATAAATTCACTTCGTAAATCTTTAGTATAGAAATGAAAGCACTGCTAGATACAAATATCATCATACATAGAGAAGCATCAAGGGTTATCAATCAAGATGTTGGCATTTTGTATCGTTGGTTAGAAAGGGTAAAATACACGAAATGTATTCACTCTTTGACTATTTCTGAAATTGAGAAGTATAAAAACCAACAGACTGTAGATACCTTCCAAATAAAGTTAGATAGTTACGAGCGAATTGAAATTCCTTCTCCATTACAAAAAGAAGTTATAGCGGTGTCGGGAAAAATTGACGTTAACGAAAATGATAAAAATGATACCCAACTTTTAAATGAGGTCTTTGTCGGACGTGTAGATATTCTGATAACTGAAGATAAAAAAATACATAAAAAAGCTGTTGAGTTAGGAATTGAAGATAAAGTATTTACAATCGATTCCTTCCTTGAGAAAACTTTTGCAGAACACCCGGATTTAGTAAATTATAAAGTTCTAAATGTTCAGAAATTAAGATTTGGAAGAATAAATCTCAATGATGATTTTTTCACCAGCCTGAAAGAAGACTATCCAGGATTTGACAAATGGTTCATCAAAAAATTTGATGATGAAGCATACATCACGGTAAATTCAAACAATGGATTACTTCTTTCATTCTTGTATTTAAAAGTAGAAGAAAAAGATGAGAATTACCACGACGTTTCTCCTGTTTTCAGCCCTAAAAAAAGATTAAAGGTTGGTACATTTAAGGTTATCAATAATGGTTTCCGTTTAGGTGAACGATTCATTAAAATAATTTTTGATAATGCATTAAAAAATAAAGTTGAGGAAATTTATGTGACCATTTTTGATAAACGGGATGAACAAAAGAGGTTGATTGATTTACTTGAGCAATGGGGATTTATCTATTGGGGCAAGAAAAACGATGAGTTGGTTTATGTTAGAGATTTCAGTAAAAAAACTGATGACAAACAGTTGAAGCAATGTTACCCATTTATTTCACGAAATAAGGATTGCTTTATTGTTCCGATTTACCCGGACTACCACACGGAGTTGTTGCCTGATTCTATATTAAATACAGAATCCCCGGAAGAATTTATTGAAGATTTCCCTCATCGAAATGGTATAAACAAAGTTTATGTTTCACGGGCATTGACTCCTCACCCCAAAATTGGAGACATTTTAATATTTTACCGAACTGGCGGATATTACAAAAGTGTTGTTTCAACCATAGGTGTTGTTCAAGAAGCTAAATACGACTTTAAAGATGAGGATGATTTTGTTCTTTACTGTAGGAAAAGTAGTGTGTTTCCCGAAGATCAGCTTCGTGCAATGTGGCGATATCAGCCTTCAAAACCATTTGTACTTAGATTTCTTTATATTTACTCTTTTCCACATAGAATTAATATGAAAGAGTTAATTGACTTACAGGTTTTAAATGGAGTGAATGATGCACCAAGAGGTTTTAAAAAAATTACAAAAGAACAATTTAATAATATACTAAAAGCTACAAAAAGTGATGAAAGCTTCATCGCTGAATAAGAAAGAAGTACGAAAAATGAAAAGCATTGCGATATGGTATACTCCTAAAAAAGATCAGGCAGCCTCCATAGGTGACGTTGAGCTTCATTTTAATTTTTGGAAAATACCAAATGGTGCCGAGATGCATCGGAAATTTTTAGATATTGGGATTAAGTTAGATGACACGTCGAAAATTGATAGTTTAAACATCTATTTTCCTAGTCAGATAACGAATACTGATTTCGAAGATATCGTTTCTAAGTTCATTGATAAGGCAGATTTGGTCAGTGCAATTTTTAATGAAAACTATAAAGTAACATCAAATGCAACAACAAAATCTTACGAAATAACTGATTCAAAGAATAATTTCGTTTTTACAGTTTATAAAACCTCTCCTAATGATCTTGAGTTCCAAAGCAACAGGCACAACGGAACAATTATCAAAATAAAGGTTTTGCAGCAAAACAAGAAAACTTATTATCGCTTCAGACTTAAAGGGAATTTTATTGATGGACTTTCTACAATAAGCAAGCCGACGAATTCAGTATTAGAAAGCGCATTTTCAGAGATTGAAATGATTGACTTTAGAGTTAATGAGATTAGAGATTTAAATCATGATTTAATTGAAGAAATTAATAAAGGAGTTTTATTAAAAATAAAGAAACAACACTTCTTTTTCATTTGTTCTAATGAAGAAGAAGTTATTGGGAACCATCAACCATTTATTAGTTGCAGAAATTTAGAAAATTACAGATGGGATAAATACGTGGACTTACCTGATAAGAATAAGAATAATGTATACTTGGCTTATCACTGGAAGGAAAATGACAAGGAAAGTGTTTCTACTTTGATAAAGACTAAATATGAAAAAAACAATTGGAAAACAATTGGGAAATATTTTTTAATAGCTTTTTTTATTGCTGTTTTGATAGAACTTTTCTCAAATTGGTTATATGATGTTTTAAAAGGAGTATTAACTATTAAATGTAATTGTAATTGAATGAAAGTATTATTGTCAATAAAACCTGAATATGCATACAAAATATTTGACGGAACAAAGAAGTTTGAATTTCGTAAAGTCATATTCAAAAATCCTAAAATAAAGACAGTTGTTGTTTATGCCTCTTCTCCTGTGCAACAAGTGATTGGTGAATTTGAAATTGAAGACATACTCAGCTATAACCCACAGGAAATATGGAGAAAAACTAAAAGATATTCAGGAATAACGGAGGACTTCTTCTATCAATATTTTGCTGACCGTGAAATAGCACATGCAATTAAAATAAAAAGCACAAAAAGATATAAAAGACCTTTATCTATCAGGGAAGACTTTAATGTTGTCCCTCCTCAATCTTACGTTTATTTGTAAAAAGACAATCAAACCAATATTTTTTAAGTATGAAGCCGGAGCAATTCCGGCTTTTTTATTTCCCATCTGCACCACTTGATGGACAAGCATTCTCGCTTACGTCCAAAAAATTAAATTATATCAAGTTACGTGCGTTTTTTCAAAATTTCTCGAATTACATCAAACAATTTTTAGTAGTGGGTAATTGAATCCAGTTATGGGTAATAACCGGAAAGTGCCCATGTGAGTTGCTGCAACTTTGTACTCGTAATCACCAAACGAGTAACAAATAAAAACAATTCATATGAGCGCAGTTAGAAAAACACAAAAGAAAAAAGAAGCAAAAGTAATTCAGTTAAAACTTATCAAAGGAGGTCGCACTCCTGATCTTGATAAACTGGTGCACGGATTATGGACTTTAGCTTACAGCAGTTTATGGAACAACAAAGAGTTCTCTCTTAACGAAACAGAAGAACTAAAAGAACTACTCGCAGAGCATTTTGAGAACAGCAGAAACAGCAAGCGAAATTTCAAAGACCTTGTTGAACGCATCTGTTTAGCCAAACGTTTTGTATCTCGTAGGAAAGGAAGATACATCTCCAAACCAATCGACTGGTTAAACATTAACTACCGTAATGGATTAGTCGGAACAGCTTCTTGGTTAGAGGAAGTAAAAGAACAACGCAAATCCGTACCTCACTACAACGAAGGCATCACCACCTTGGCAAACGGTATTTTAAAATACATGGAATCGCCTAATATCATGGTGTTTCTGCGCTACCGCAAAATGCTTATCGAGCAAAAGCAATTCGACCTCCTTCAAATTTTTCAAATCACCATCATTAACCTTCAATACATCCTGTAATCATGAGCGAGCAAACAAAAGAAATCAAAGAAAGAACATTCATTCTAAAAACCTATACACGCAAGGAACTGCGTGAGATTTATGGTGTGCCACCTAAAACTTTTCAAAGATGGTTAGAACCATTTAATGAAGCATGGGGAATGAAAAAAAAACGTTACTTAACTATTGAACAAGTACGAAAAATTGTGGAACAGTTCGGAATACCCGGAGAATTGAAAGCCAAATAAACCCATTTGAGTGCAAAAGAATTCAGAAGATGGACAACCGTTTACCAAAGCGGAAAGTGAGTCAGACCACCGCTACAACTTTGTATCCGTAAACTAAAAACAAAAGGAGGTAACATGAAAGAAAATCAAACAAGCACAGACAGCACAAGCAATATGTTTCTCACCGGAACAATTCTGCTTGCCAACCTGGACTACTCAGGGCTTGCCGATTATGCGCTTAAAGCACTTGTTGGCGGAGTGATATGGATGTCATTCAAAGTAGCGGGAGATTATATCAGCGAACGATTAAAAAAGAAGTAATGGAGACTTGGAAAAAAATAGCAGTAGGAACAGTAGTGGGTGGTGCGCTCATTGGCGGGACGGTGTATGTAGTGCGCCTGAACAAAATGAATGCTGAACTGGAAACTGTGCCGATGGCGAAAATACACAAGCTTGATCTTTCAGGTTTAACCATCAGAGTTGACGTGCAATTAAAAAATCCGACACGCACTCCTTTTAAAATCAAGTTCCCATTTATCAAGCTCATGTACAAAGGCACGACAGTCGGCTCATCACAGGTAGTTGACAAAGACATCAGTATTCCTGCATTCGGTGAGGCAGTGATACAGCAAATGATGATACGAGTCCCGCTGATGAATATTTTTTCTCTGTCGGGCAGCCTCTTAAGAGCCATACAAAATAAAGAGCCGGTGAAGATTGATGTCAAGACACTAACCACAATTGATTTGGGATGGAAAAAAGTTCCCTATACAAAAACAGATACACTAACACTTAGTCAGCCAAAAGCATAATGGAACGCAGAGAAGAAGTAAAAATAAAAAGCGGTGCAGAGTTCGATCATCTTTTCCCTAAAGCAATGGGTATGACCATTACTAAAAAGCAAGGTGCGACTGTTTCTGATACGATTCGCTTCATTCCACAGGTAGTTAGAGAAACGCTTTTTCATACTGATAAAATTGCAAAGCAGTTGAAGCGTGGTACGGTGTACGAAACCTGCAAAGCTATATGGCAGTTTGTTTACGACCATATTGCTTACCGCAAAGATGAAGATGGAAAGGAACAAATCAGAAGTCCGGCAAGAGCATGGCACGACAGGAAATACGGTGTGGATTGCGATTGTTACACGGTGTTTATCAGCAGTATTCTGAGCAATTTAAAAATCAGACATATCCTACGAATCACCAAATACAAAGAGGATCACTTTCAGCACATCTACCCGATTGTTCCTTTAAGTGATGGCAGCTACATCACCATCGACTGTGTAGTGAGACATTTTGATTACGAAGAACCCTACAGCGAAAAAAAAGACACAAAAATGGACTTAGAATATTTAAACGGAGTCAGTGACTCCTCAAACAAAAACATCGATGCTGTTGAACTGATCGGGATATATGATGACCGTGAAGCAATGGCAGAACTCGGCAGACTTTTCAAAAGAAAAGGCGGAGAACCAAAACAAAAAAGCGGAGGCTTTAAACAGGTCTTCAAAAAAGGAGCGATAAAAGAAGCTTACAAAAAAGGTGGTATCAAAGCCATTGCAAAAATGGGATTGCACATCACCAACCGATTGAATCCTGCAACGGTTCTTATCCGAAACGGAATTTTAATCGCTCTGAAAACAAACATGTTCAAGATTGCTCAGCGTCTGCGCTATGCATACCTGAGTGATGATGAAGCCCGCAAGCGAGGCATTGACATGGGAAAATTTGAGCGATTGAAAAAAGTAAAAGACAAACTGCAAGGTATCTTCTATGGTGCGGGTGGCATTCCTGAAAACTTCCAAAAGGCAATCCTTACCGGAAGAGGCAACAGAGATAAACAGGTAAGCGGACTTGGATATGTTGCAGATGATATGAGCGGACTTAACAAATACTCTTCAACAGAAGAATTATTGGGGAGCGACATCTATCAAAGCGAAGCATTAGATCAGCTAAACGGTCTTGGAGAACCTTACTCAGCAGCAGCATCCGTAACAGCAGCAACAACCATTCTTACAGCGATTGCAGGATTATTAAAAGGAATCGGAAATATCCTTCCTAAAAAAGACAAAGGTGCAAAGGACTTTGAAGAAGGCGGTGGCGAAGGTGGCGGAGGCGAATCAGGTGGTGGTGGTGGCGGTGAAAGTGGAGCATCTGCTTCATCAGGAGAAAGTGGCGGATCTGCTGACATGAATTTCGACAGTGGAAGTTCAAACAGTAACAGCAGTAAACCAATGGTCACTACTAAAACAAGTACACCTTCAGTAAACGAAGAATCAGGCGGTGGCGGAGATGCAGGTGGAGACAGTTCCGGTGATTCGGCAGGCGCAAACAAATCTGCAAACAGAGAAGCTTCATCAGGAGGTGATACTTCAAAGCCTGAAGGATTCTGGGACAAGAATAAAAAATGGATTAAACCAGTAGGCATCGGAGTTGGCGCATTAGGCTTGATATACGCAGGATACCGAATGGTCACCGGAAGCAAAAAAGAAACAGCCAAACCCGCACTCTCAGGAATTCCAAAGAGCAAGAAGCAAAAGAAGAAAGGAGGTAAAAAGGCAGCGGTTAAGAGTAAAAAACAAAAGAAGCAAGCAGTTGAATTGCTTTAATAAAACAAAAAGTAAAATCAAAAAACATGAAGAAGAAAAATTCATACGAGAAAAAAGCGCAGAAAAAACAACTCCTTGACGGAGTAGCTGCGGAGCATGCCAAAGGCGATCTCAAAAAGACGGCTCTTGAAACAGGACGTGATATTTTGATTGGCGCAGTTGGTGGAGGCTTGGCAGGTGCGGTACTCGGACGTTCTTCCTTCTTGGTGGGAATTGCAGTAACAGGTGTTGGGCATTACATGGGCAGTAATGGAGCAGCAGCTTTCGGTGTAGGCATGATGGCTTCGGGCGGTTATCAGGCAGTTGCCGGGGCAATGAACGGAACAGAAAAAGAAGGCTTCGAAGGCGTGAAAGAACGCATGGCAGCTTTCAAAGAAGAGTTCAAACGAAAACTGTTCCTTGACAAAATCATCAAGAGCAAAAAGAAAGAGGAAGAGAAATCCGAAGAAGGCACAAATGGTATGGGCGAAGTACAATACTTCACTTATCCCAATGGCAAAGAACTGGAGGGCGCAGCCGATCACCTGAATGTGTTAGACCGCATCGAAAAACAGGTGGAAGAGTCAGCCAAAAAATTTGAAGCCAAACAATCTGTTTCAGGCGGATTGGATGGAGAAATAGGAATGCTGGACGTAAGCGAACAGAATTTTTAAAAAATACCTGAACTGAATTTAACAGAATCTAAATCCCTCTCCGGGTCGGAGCATCATCACAAAAAAAAGAAAATAATTAATAACCAATAAAAACGAAACAATATGTTAGGCGTATTAGACGGAGTAGAAGAATACAACAATGCAGGAGCCTTATTAGGTTTGGATGCAGTTGACAATGAAGAATTGCTTGGCGCATTAAGACGCATGAATCCAATTCAGCGTATGCGCACCATCAACAAACTGGCAAGCGGTGTTCCTGCAAGCAAAGGATCACGTGCCGAAATGGAAAAACATTTTAATGAGTTGCCACAACACATTAAAGATGGTTTGATGAAAGGAGAATTGCGTTTGGCAGATACTGTGATTTACAGCATCAAAGCGGTGAACTCAAAAACCATCAAGATGTTTGAAACACAAGACGACAAAGAGGTTGGCTTGCGTAACATCAGCAATGCCAAATTGCCAAAAAACCAAGCTTTGCTTGTAAGCGGAATCTTTTTGCTTGCCGGAATTCCTGCCGAGGTAAACAAGGATAAAATCATCGGAGCGAAATATGATGGTATTGAAGATTTCGCTGCTTTATCAAACGGAGAGTTCTCTTTGAAAAGCAACAAAAAAATCATCATGCCGGAAACCGTGAATACCATTTTTAAGACCAAAACAATGAACACCGTTCCTGTTGGGTATTACAAACTGGCAAATCCACGAATGATCCACGATGACATCCTGATCGAAGCAACCATCGACTTGGGTTCAATGGAGGGTTTAGATCCTAAGACCCATGTGTATGTTGGATTGCATGGCACTATCACTACTCCATAACCGGAGTTCTGAGTCCGAAGTTACGCAGCCACATGTGCTGCGTAACTCGGAGGACTCAGGTGACGTCAGCGACACAAGCAATTAATAAAAACAGTAAAAATAAAAAGAGATGTTAAAACCAGTAAAGAAACGCTTTGACCTTCAGGTGACCGATGCAAACAAGACGGTAAGCAAAACTTATGAGCTTGATAAAAACATCAAGGCGGTTAAAGGTGTGCTGATTACATCGGATAAGGACGACTTACTTTATTTCAGGGGAACTCAAAAGATTGAGATCAACAAAGAAGAGTTCTTCCCTGATAATTATGAAAGCAAACTGCTTATGTCCGGAATCAACGTAGCTCCAAAACAACGCTACTATGATTTGGGAAATGTAGCACCGGGAAATGGTTTGGTAAAACTCACCTTCACCGATGCCGATGATTTGAGAACACCCTTTGCACCTTACAGAGTGTCCTTATACCTGGACTGTGAAATGGAGGACGAGTTATCATGAAAGAGCAAGTTTTAATAACACAGTTACGCATTACCAAAGCCGGACAGGTGAAGCACTTTCAGGTAAAGCTCCCGAAAAATGCCAAACGCATCATCGGAATTGAAGTTGGAGGTCGCCTGATAAAAACACCCAAAACGGATGGAACAACCGGAGCAGACGGAACAGTCATCGGAGTGACACCAAAAGAAGCACAAATAGCAAAGCAATAACAAAACCATGCGAGCAGAAATTTTAAAATCACTTATTCCTTTTAAGCGCAATACGCTCATCGGAGAACTGAAACTGCAAAGTTGCGAAGAGGCAAATATCTTTTATGCTACCCATCTGCAAACAGATGAGAACCTTGGTGCAGGAGATTTTTCTCAGAACCGAAACTGGAAAGCAAGTGCATTTACTCATCAGAGTAAAACCGAAGAGGATATTGTGATTGTGGACGGAGACAGCACCATCATTCAGGGAATATACAAAGACCGGATTGGTGAGTTGAACAAAGGAGATTTTGAATACATCGTCAATGTCTATGTGTGGATTGAAATTGAAGAAGAAGGAGGCAAATCATGAACATAGCATTAGCATTGGAATACATCCCCCGCAGAATGGATGAACTGGGATTTGGAAAAAACTATTACATCCGCTTTCGCCACTTGGTGTTACAACCAAACGAGCATGTGGATATTGAAGCCTACAACCAGTTTTACATCATGGTGGATGAACCTTCTAATATCAATATCACTTCCGAGTTCGGAATCTTTGATTTGAGTGTGGACAGAACCAACGAGCAGTTGTACGAGCATCAGGGATACATCAGTATTCAAAACTACTCGGCATCCGTAAATCATGTTCGCTTTATTCAGGTAATACCAAAACACATCGCATTAAAACAAATAAAAAATGGCAAAGATAATTGAAGCATATAACCCGCAAAAAATAGAGATCATCAAGCGAATGCTTGAGAAGCAATCCTCCAAAGGAAGTCCGCTTGCATACGAGGTATTTGTAGACAATTTTAAAGTAGTGATGAAAACAACTGATTTATCAGAGTTCGACAGCTACGAGGATGTAATGACCAATGATACAAAATACATCCGCATCAATGTTTACAATTCTCCTGCGGAAACCATCAGTCACACCAAATATGTGTTTGAAGTAGAAGAAAGAAAACCACAGGTACAGCAGCCATTGGGTGAAGTAACAGACATCAATGCAAAAATAAAAGAATCAATTGCTGTGGAACGTGAGCGATGGGACAGAGATCAGTTAATGAAAGAACTGGATCGCACGAAGTTGGAATTGCAGGAAGCTGAAGAGTACATTGATGAACTGACCGACAAACTGGAAAAGGTAAAACAAAAACCGAATCATTTTGGAAAACTGGACTTAGGTTCATTGGCAGGTTCAGCGATTGAAGGTGTGATGCGCAGAAATCCGCAATGGTTAACTAAAGTTCCCGGACTGGAGGGCTTGGCAGGAGTGATTGTCGATGAGAACACCAATGGCAAACGTATCGATGCTCCGACAGAGGAAACGGAAGTTACAGTCACCAAAGCAAACGCTGCTCCTTCATTAACCGATGAGGAAAAATCCTATCTCGAATTTGGTAAAGAAGTAGCGGAGAATTTTGAAGATGATGAAATATCGGTACTGATGAAAATCATTCACCAGTTAAGCAAAGATACTTCACAACTCAAAACCGTTGCAGAACTGCTGAACGTTCCGGCTTAAACAAATCAATTTTTAAATCATGACAGTAACAAATCATTCCGCAAAAATGCGGGATCAGGGAAGCACTGTCTCTAAACGAAAAAACAAATGGCAAAATTCTCATTCACTATGACCATCGAAGCCTCTACAGAGCAAGAGGCAGAGAAAAAAGTTAAAGCACTTGGGGTGCTTGCTTCTAAACTCAAAACAATTGAAGTGGAAAAGCTCGCACACATTGTAAAAAATGATCCGGCAAAAACAGCATTGGCAAAAGCATACTTAGGACTACAATAAAATGGAAACCGCAATCACTACATATCAACCACAACCAGTTCCGGTTCAGGCTGTGCAGCCCACACAGCAGGATAAGGAAACATGGACGCTGAAGGAGAAAATCCTGTTCAGTTTACTTGGTGTCGTGGTGGTTGGAGGAACCATCTACATCGGCAGGAAAATCATTCTCGATAAAATAGCCAACAAAGAAGAGAACAAGAGTTTTGAAGATGGCACATCCGCCACTTCAGCTAAACAAATAAAAATGGCTTTTGAGAATGACGGGTGGCCGGGAACAGATACGGAGAGTTTGCGAAGCACACTCCGTGAAATCCCAAGTAAGGAAGAGTTCACTAAAGTCGTAAAGTCCTATCAGAAGCTTTACAATGGCAACCTGATAAAAGACATGAGCGATGAGTTGCAATCCACCGAGTACAACGAGATGCTGCAAATCCTCGCTGCCAAGCCTGATAAAAAAGGACAAGCACCAAGCCCAGTTGCATACACAGCATGGGCAAAGCGAATGAAAGCAGCCTTTGACAAAGAGTACGGACTCTTTGGAGGAACAGATGCGGAAGCGATCATAGCGGTCTTTAATGAAATACCAACACAGACATCCTTCGTGAAAGTGGCTGTGGAATACAAACGATTGTACGGAACGAATATGCTTGAGGATATGAAAAGTGAGAGTGAATTCGGACAGTATGATGACTGGATGAAAATCATTACAGCAAAAAGAAAATAACATGGAGCAGACAATAACACAACAGCAACAACCATCAGGCAAGGGAAAAAAGATTTTGCTTGTAGGATTAGGAATAGCAGCTACAGGTACACTGGGATACTTTGGTTACCAGTGGTGGCAAAAACGCAAGCAGTCAGGAAGTGATGCGGATACTTCAGGAGAAACACCTGACTTAGACTTAAATCCTCCTGCTAAATCTAACTTTTCCCTCCCTGCTGCTCCTAAACGTAATGATGATTTTCCTTTAAAGAAAGGCAGCAAAGGTGCAAGAGTAAAACAGGTACAGGAAGTATTGCTTGCCAAACTCGGAAAAGATGCACTCGGAAAAGCCGGAGCAGATGGAGATTTCGGAAGCAAAACAGAAGCGGCTCTTATCAAAGCAGGATATCCAAGTACGATTGATGAAAGCACCTTCAATGTGATGACACAGGGAGAAACCTTGGATGCCTCAACTACCGCAAAGGAATTGTACAGCGCAGCAATCATTAAAAATTTCACCGGAGCAATCAAAGCCCTGCAAAAATTAAAATCAAAAGATGATTACACCACAGTCTCTGATGATTTTAAAGCCAATTACCGCATCGGTGGAGTTCGCCAGACGCTTGTCAACGGAATGCTTAACAGCTTTACTGATGATAAACAAAAGCAAGCGATCCGTTTGCAGTTCACCCGCATGGGATTGAATTACGATGGAAAGAAATGGTCGCTGTCCGGTATTGAAAGCTCCAGTATCATCACCAAACATCCAACACTGGTGTGGGTGCATTCAAAGAAAGCGATTAAAGTTCCTGCCCGCATGGTGCTTGGAAAAGTAATCGCAGAGAAAGGCAATCACACTTTATTTGAAAACAACGGAAAACACTTTTTAGTGGAAACCAAAACCATCAATTACTTATGAATCAAAGAAACATAAAATACATTGTGGTGCATTGCACAGCAACGCCCACCACAACCACTCTCGAATCCATCAAACGCTACTGGAAAGAACAGCGAGGATGGGGCGACACTCCCGGCTACCACTATTTTATTAAGCGTGACGGAACAATTGTTCAACTGCTTGATGAAAAGAAAAACAGTTACGGAGTTTACAAGCATAATTCCGAATGTATCAGCATCGCTTATGTTGGCGGTATTGATAAAGACGGAAAGCCTGTGGACAACCGCAGCGATGCACAAAAACATGCCATGTTCGATATCATCGTTCGCTTAACCGAAAAATACCCTAAAGCAGAAGTGCTTGGACACAGAGATTTTCCGGGAGTGAAAAAAGCCTGCCCATGCTTTGATGTAAAAGAGTGGCTAAAGAATTACGAACCTGATTTTAATTCCGCAGCATAATGGTATTACAGAAGTTAAGAGCAATACTAAAGCACAATGGTTTTAAACTCTATACCCGCCCGTATGAGTTGAACATTGTAGGCTTGCGTTCTGCCAGTACAGTTCCGAATCGCTTTGATGACGAGATTCATGTGTTCTATAAGGTTAGCCCAATCAAATGGAACTATCACGTTTACAAAGCCACTACCGATCCGGGTACATTTTGGTTACGCAACCCCATGCAGCCACAGGGAACAGCCATTCTCGCCCAAGGGCAATATGAGCATGCTTATGAGATGGGCTTGCACCGTGGACAGTACACCGCTTTAGTACAGCGAAAATCTGTAACAGTTATCCGGGATTATGACCGTGATGCAATGCTTGATTTTTACAACGGTAAAAAAACAAAGGGCTTATATGGAATCAATGTTCACAGAGCCAATAAAACAGGAACGACAAAAACCGTAGATAAAAATTCAGCAGGATGTCAGGTATTTGAAAATGCAACAGCCTTTCAGCAATTCATGCTTTTGTGTGAACGCCATCGCCGGATGTACGGCAATAAATTCACTTACACCCTGATTGATTTCAGGGCTGTAAAAAGAGAAACCTACAGGCGCATCGCAGTTGGAGCAGGAATCGTTGGTCTGCTTGCATTAGGGTACATCGCTTTCACCGGAGGCGATAAACTCAAAAACATCGCTGAACAAATCAGCGAAACATTTAATCATCTATTTAAAAAACAAGAACAGCAACCATGAAAGTAAAAGACATCTTACACCAGTTACTAAAAGACAAAGACGGGAATTTCTCTTTAAGAGAAGCCGTTACGCTAACCTACGTGCTTATGTCAATCATTAGCTGGGTGTCACAGCAGTTCTTTGGTATGGAGGTTCCTGAATACATGTTCTATGCATTCATCAGTATGATTGGTGCAGGTACGTTCGGTTACTCTCTTGAAAAAAAGTCAAAAAACATTAATTAAAAACATTATTAAAAAACGAAAGATTATGAAACGAGTTCCATTAGTAATATTATTTACAGCATTAATCACAGGTTTGTTCCTATCACTGAGTACCTGCAATAGCGAAGAGAAAGTGAAGCCGGACAAAACAGAAATCATTAAGGCTTCAGAAAAAGCGGAGAGCATTGACACCAGTTACAAAATTGCATTTGAATCTCTGAAAACACACAGCGACAGTTTGCAGAAAGAATTAAATGTATCACAAAGCAAACTCAAAGCAACCAAGTTCAAACTAAACCAGTCACAAACTGCTCTTGTGGCATTAGCAGAAAAGCAAAGTGACACCTTGAGTTTTGAAGCTTTACTGAATGATTGTGATTCCTTAAAACAACAAACGCTCGCTTATGTAGCATGGGTGGACAGTACACAAAGCATCTACGAAACCAATCTTGTTCAGCTTCAGGAAATGGTCGCAACCAAAGATTCGCAGATTGTGATTTGTACTGCATCGTATGCACAACTAAAAGGTTTGCTCGATGACAATATAGAAAGGGAACGCAAGCTCACCGAAGATTTAAATACAGCTTACAAATCTCAGCGCAGAAAAGTGCTGCAAAATAAACTGCTTGCCGGAGGCATGCTGTTACTATCGGGAATCGCTACAACACTTTACATCAACGCCAATAAATAATGAAAGAAAAAACAATCGTATCATCCGTTACACTCGCTGCTTCACTCATCAGCTACTTCTACGCCAAAGAAGCACAAAAGGACACCATTCCCTTTGTTATGATTGGCGGGTTCATGGGGGCTGTAATCGGTGAAGTGATTGTAGGAGCAATTAACAACAGTAAAAACAACCAAGACAAAAAGGAGGACTAAATGGCAACAGAAATCATCAACAACGGATCGAGCCTGAAAATTGTAACAGACGGCTCACCACGCTTTATTCTGAAAAATCAGATTAAAGAAGTAGAAGTGGTAAGAGATACCATTATCAAAATCGACATCGGTCAGGGAGCACTGTACAATGTGTTTGTAGACCAAACAGAAGTGACCAATCCGGCAAGTGCCAGTGTGGAAGAGTTGAGAGATAAAATCATCGACATGCTTCAGACAGCAGCAGCAGTTGGTTTGGCAACGGAAGCAAAACAAACAGAAGGCAATGCGGAAATCGTGAATTTGAAGAACTCGGTTTCTCAGCTTTCAGAAAAAGTAACTGCAATGAATGATAAAATCTTCTACGAGCCAAAACTTGTGGATGAAACAAACAGCAATGCAGTTTACAAAGGCTTTGCAAATCCGGGAGCAGCAACCGACCAAGCGGTATGGGCAATTTTAAAAGTAACCAACAACAAAGGAGTGCTTTCTTACCACTGGGCAGGTGGCAATAAAAACTTCGATAAAGTTTGGGATAACAGAAAAGTGCTTGTTTACAGCTAAGATGAAAAAAGAGATTACATATCTCGACTTATTCAGCGGTACAGGAGGCTTTGCAAAAGGCCTCCTGTCCGCAGGATTTGTCTTTAGAAAACATTATTATTCGGAGATTGATAAATACTCCGTTGCTAATTATCAATACAATTTCAGAAATGCAAAAAATATCGGGGACATCCAAAAAATCAAAGGCAAACAAATCGAACAACCCAACATCATCACATTTGGTTCGCCCTGCCAAGATATTTCCATTGCTGGAAAATTCAAAGGACTCAAAGGAAAAAGAAGCGGACTCTTTTTTGAAGCTGTTAGAATCATCCGTGAGTGCAGACCCGAAGTTTTTATCTTTGAAAACGTCAAGGGACTTTTCTCCAGTAACCAAGGCAAAGACTTTGAGGTCGTACTTCAATCGTTTGCCGACATTGGGTTATATGACATCCAATGGCAACTGCTTAATACTTGCTGGTTTCTACCCCAAAATAGAGAGCGGATATACATTGTCGGACATCTTAGAGGAACATCCACACCACAGATATTTCCTTTCGGAGAAAGCTACCAAGGGAATTATGCGCTCAATCAAAAAGAATTTAAAGAGAAAAGTTTAAGTCCAACCATAGATACAAAGGTTGGAGAATCCTCGCATCGGAGTCCATACATTCTTCATTGGAAAAACTCGAATGAAAAATGGGTAAAAGAACGTATGGATAAAAGCCCTGCTCTTAAAGCACAAACGGATTTGGTAAGGCAACCACTTGTTGTTAGTGGCGCAGCTTATCGAACCAGAAATTACAAAGGGCAATCCGGTAAAATCGAAATACGAAAGGATAAGATCGCCAACCAACTTACTACCGCACAAAAGGACAGTATGGTATTGTTTCATGTTCCTGAAGCCACCCGAAAAGGTTATGCAACTGCAACAGAAGGAGACAGTATCAATCTTTCATTTTTGGAAGCTAACAGAAGAAGAGGAAGAGTTGGAAAAGGAATTGCAAACACAATCGATACTGGAGTTCAACAATACACTATCAAACACGGGGAGTTAAGACGATTAACGCCAGTAGAATGTGAACGCTTACAGGGCTTTCCCGATAACTGGACTCACTTCGGGATTTTAGATGGAAAAGTAAAAGAAATATCTGATGCACAGAGATACAAAATGCTTGGCAATGCAGTTACAGTAGCCGTTGTTGAAGCCATCGCTATGCGTCTTCTTGGTAGGACTGTTAAACAAGTTACTCTTGAAAAAGATGAGCATGTTAAACTACTTACGATTGAACTCGAACTTGAACTACTGAATTTAAAACACGCTGCTTAAATGAAAACACCAATTACATATTACGGAGGAAAACAAACCATGCTAAAACACCTTTTGCAATTAATACCGGCTCACCGTATTTATTGCGAACCCTTCTTTGGTGGTGGAGCGTTATTCTTTGCCAAACCTAAATCAGAAGTGGAAGTCATTAATGATAAGAACGGAGAGGTCATTAATTTTTTCAAAGTGATTAAATCAAAGTTTCCTGAACTCCAAAAGGAAATACAAGCCACTTTACATAGCCGGGAACTTTACAAAAACGCAATGGTGGTTTATGAGCATCCTGAGTTATTTCCTGATGTTAAACGTGCGTGGGCTTTATGGACACTCACAAATCAAGGTTTCGCAGGAATAATTGGCTCGTGGGGTTTTGGTAAAACAAATTCAAAGGAAAAATCACTTTCCAACAAGAGAGAAGATTTTACCAGTGCTTATGCTCAGCGATTAAAAATGGTTCAGATTGAAAACAATGATGCTGTAAAAGTGATTGATCGTTGCGATGCAAAGGATGCCTTCATATACGCTGATCCTCCATACATCGGTTCGGATATGGGACATTACAAGGGCTATTCTGAAGCAGACTACAAAGACCTGCTTGATAAACTCAGTAAAGTAAAAGGAAAGTTTCTATTGAGTTCGTATCCTTCTACTATTCTCAGCCAGTACATTAAGAAGTTCAAGTGGCGAACAAAGAAGGTGGAAAAATCGGTAGCAGTTACTAAGCATACCGATAAAAAGAAAACCGAAATGTTGGTTTTCAACTACGATCCGGAAAAAATAAAGCCAATGAAGGCAGATCCAAAAATCAAACGCATCTCTGTAAAAGAAATAGAAACCAAACTCAAACGCTTAAAATTCGCAGCATAATGAAGGGAAAGAAAATAACAACCGACAACTACTTTGAAACCATTGAGGAAATTGGTTTTGAAAATTTACCGCAGGTTTTGCAGGAATCACACATGGTTATTCTTTCAAAAACGGATGAAGGTGAAGACTGGAACAAATATAAAAACGAAGCCGATTTAAAACGCATGGTAAATCTTGCTTTTAAGAAATTGGAAGAATTTGTGAATTCCGGTAATAATGAATTGGCAGGAACATCGGGAGAACATCCTGAAACCAAACGAGCCAAAGCAGATGTTAAGGGATATAGTAAGTTCACAACGGAAAGGCTTAAAATGATTTACCGCCTTGAATTGGATGCAGAACTTGAGGATGGAGAACAAGAATGGATTACCATTCGCAAAAACGCCATTGAGAAAATCTTAAAGGAGCGAGGCGAATCAATTGATGGTACAAAAGAACCAAAAGGAAAAAAGAAGAATCCCTACGGAGAAATTTCAACGGAAATTAAATTCATTAACCGCTTTTTGGATTTTAACGACAAAATACTTTACAAAAAGACATTTGAGATTTTCATTGATGAATTGCAACAAGCTATTGAGGGAAAGAAAATCACCAAGAAATCCCCGGTAGCGAAAGATATAATGGCAATTCAGCAAGCGGTATTGAAAGCATTTAATTCAATGGGTAATGCTAAACATTTTGTTCTTAATCCAACAACCGTTAAAAGATTGAAAGGCATTATTGAAAAGTATGAGAACGCCTACGATGATATAGATGAATCCTACATCAAAGTAAAAAAGAAAAAAATGGATTTGAATGGCATCAATAACCCATCTGCCCAAGTAAATGTAATGCCAAGTACCGATTTCACCAACCTTCAGTTCAATGCTATTGGCTTTAAAGATAAATGGTTAAATTTTATAGGTGATCCTTCACCCGGATTTACAGCAATGGTATTTGGAATGCCGAAAATGGGGAAGAGTTATTTGTGTGTTGACTTTGCGGGTTATTTAGCAAGAAATCATGGTAAGGTTCTATATGTTGCAAAAGAAGAGAAACTGGATGCAACACTTCAAAAGAAACTGAAGGATAAAGATGTGGCGCATGAAAACTTATTTGTTGCGGATGCCCTGCCAACTGATTTGTCTGCATATGATTTTATATTCCTGGACTCGGTAAACAAGCTTGGATTACAACCTAAAGATTTGGATAAATTAAAAACAGACAATAAAGGCAAATCATTCATTTATGTATTTCAGGCGACAAAAGGCGGGAAGTTTAAAGGCAATAATGAATTTCAGCACGATGTGGATGTTGTTATTGAAGTACCGGAGCAAGGTAAAGCTGTACAGTTTGGAAGGTTCAATCAAGGAGGCGAGATGGATATTTTTGGTACTGAAGAATTATCGGGTGTAAAAGATAGCACAATTGAAATTGAAGCAGAACTGCCTTTAGCTTTAGAGGAGGTTTTTCTTTACATAAAAAAGAAAGGTGAGAAAGTTGAAGACATCGTGTCTATTTTAGATAATGAACCGGAGCGAGCAATTGCTGAAGTAAAGGAAATTCTCAACGAAATATTCAAAGAGAAAAAAGTTAACATCAAATTTAAAGATGTTGAACACGCATACAATGATTCTAAAAACATTACACATGGTGTTGCTTATTTTTCATTTAAGTTATCAGGAACAACATCTGATTTAAAAAAGGTGGCCGGTGAGGATAAACATATTCTTTATGATTGGGAAGGTGGCTTGGATGGGGCAAAAAAGAGCAGAAAGAACTTGGACGTTCCGAATAAAGTATCGAACGTAGACACCATGAAAAAGAAAAACGTAAAAACCGAAGACTGGACTGAGCCTGAACACTTGGATAAACAAGATCACGCTGTCCTTAAAGAAATTTATCGCTTGTTTAAAGCAAACAAATTTAAAGAGGCGATGAACCGTGCAATGGAAACCGATACCATCGTAAGAGAGGAAATCCCCCCTGAAGTTTGGAAGAAGATGGGTGGTCAGCTTACAAAAACGGGTGAGGAAAAATTAAGAATGAGGCAGGGAAAAACTCCTGCCTCGGTTCATCAACCAATTAAACAGAAACCAACCATTGAGTTTAATGGAACGATACGCCTATTAAAAGGTGTTATTGAAAGAGAGTGGGATTTGGAACTTACAGACGCTGATTACATTGAAATTTTGGATATTGCCCAAGAACGAAGCGTTAATTTTCATGAGGTGGTAAATGAAATTGATCCGAACCTGACAGCCTTCCTAAAACAGATGTCGGAGGCTTTAAAAATTTGGGATCAAACGGCTGGCAAATCAAAGGATAAATCAAGGGCAAAATTCGACCCTCGGTTTTATGAAAACAGACCCGATGACGACAACCCTTCGTTCATTTTCAGTTTAACAAGTAACCGCCTTTTATCAGAAGCCATAAAGGGGGATTTTGATTTGATTTACTTGGTTCGTAAGGAACTTGCCAACCGAGGACTTGATAGTAATGGGAAATGGGTAGGCTTCCCGGAAGCCAAAAAAATTCAGCGAATTCAGGAATAAAGGGTGTCTTTCGGCGAATCGGTACAATTTACCATTACCGATTAAAGAAGCGGACAGAAGGCAAAAAAGGGGCGAAATTCGCCCCTTTTTAATTGTTAAAATTTAAGGAATTTCTATCTTTATACCCGAAACCCCACAAGGGAGGGTTTAAGGAAATTTTATCAGTCGGTTAAAGGCTCTAAAAGTCCAGTAAATTCCAATATTTTATGGAAATCCTCGACTTCGTAGTACGACCTTTCCCCCACTGGTACCACAAGTTTTTCTTGACTTTACCACAACCTTTGTCGATATTGCGTTGTGAATTTTAGAACAATTGCTATTTTCATTGCATTCACTTCCTATGGAGTGTTTTGTCCGGCTCAATTTTATACAGAGTTGTTGTCTGTGCAGCACCAACAAATCTCCGATGGTGAACATGCGTTGAATGGATTATCCAATACCTCGGTCAATATGCTGGCCCCTGTATTACGTGAAAACGGCAATGTGTTTTTGATAAGGGGTTCATTTGAACGATTACAATTCCAACACGATGCATTGAGCAACGATGTATGGTCCATGTCCATTCCTTTTGGATATCAGTGGCAATCGAGAAAGAGTTCTTCATTAAAATGGACGGCATTGGTCATTCCCAAATGGGCTGCGGGCCATCACAGAACTTTGGATCAAGGGGATGCATGGCAATATGGATTGTATTCATTGGCCACTTGGACCCAGCGACCTGAATTAAAGTTCAAGCTGGGTTTGTATGTGAATCAGGAGTTTTTTGGAACTTTTGTCGTGCCATTGGTGGGGATGGATTGGAAGGTCAGTGATCGACTTCAAATATTTGGCACGCTTCCGAACAATATGAAGGTTATGTACCAAATTAAGCCCAATCAACTTCAGGCGGCCATCGTATTCAAATCCCTCACAAGATCGTTTCGCGTTGATCATCCTGATTTTTATTTGCGGTTCAATGAAGTGGAGACCAAGGCGCTGATAGAATTCATGGTTGGTCAGTCCGTTTTTCAATTGGAAGGCGGATATGTTTTGGGAAAGTATCCTCAGCTGTTTGGAGCGGATGATGATTTGTTGGGAACACCATACAACCAAAGATTGAAACCAAAGTGGTTGATTAATTTTGGATATGCATTTCGCCTATCGCAATGAATACGCAATACCCCGGATAGCAATGGAAAGCCCGGAGGGACGCGCAGCGTCCCGAGGACTTGAAATGGATAGCCGGAATAGGTCCAAAAAAAAAGGCCACCTATTGGCGACCTTTTCTTCCTAAAACTAAAAATTAGTTTCTTTTCTTGAAGAACAAACGTGTTACAAAAATTCCTTGTCCATCTTCTTTTCCACCGTCGCTTTCAACACCGCTGGCAACAAAAGCCAAGTCATATCCTTGAGCATCCATCTCATTCAATTTTGACATGATGATGGCATCGTTAGAAGCTATGTTTTGGAAGTTGATACCCACTCCGGAGAAGTAGTTCAACATTTTGGTTTCACGCAAGCCAGCTACTTTGATGTCTCCGCGTTCAACATCTCCTTGCTTAGAATCCTTTCCATCTGTTCTAACGGTTGTGAAAGCATTGTAGTCTACATCAGTGGTTGACTCAATCATTCTAGAACGACCCATTCCCATAGGGATAATGGATTCAATCACGGTTACTACTTTGTACTGTGCAAATGCAAATTGAGCGGCTAATGTCAATGCTGCAAATAAGGTTACTTTTTTCATTTTATTTATTGGTTTTTATGGTTTTTATGTTTTCTATGTTTTATGCATAACGTCGTTTCCAATGACGGCCAATCTTGGCCTCTTCAGCAGATTGGACAAGGGTTTGCTGATTTTGATGATGAACATGCAGCGCAAGGGCAGCAGCCAATGTTTCAAGCGACTCATCATTCTGTTGGAGCAATTCTGGCGTGTAGTAATTTTTGACAAAATGGGTGTCAAAATCGCCACTCACAAATGCTTGGTGATTGATGGCCCAAGAACAAAAGGGCAGGGTGGTTTTAACGCCTGTGATGTAATATTCATCAATGGCTTTTGTCATTTTGGCAATCGCGTCATTTCTGTCTTTTCCATGCACAATGAGTTTGGCAATCATGGGGTCATAGTAAATGGGAATTTCCATTCCTTCTTCAAACCCATCATCCACTCTCACGCCTTCTCCAGTGGGTCTTTCATAGCTAATGAGTGTGCCAATATCTGGAAGGAAATTATTCAATGGATCTTCAGCGTAAACGCGAACTTCAAGGCTATGTCCATTGATGGTCAAATCGTCTTGTGTGAAGGATAGTTTCTCGCCACGAGCTACCTTAATTTGTTCTTGAACCAAATCAACGCCCGTAATCATTTCCGTTACTGGATGTTCTACCTGAAGGCGCGTATTCATTTCAAGGAAGTAAAAGTTCCTTTTTTCATCCACCAAAAACTCAACGGTCCCAGCGCCTACATAGTCGCAGGAACGGGCAACATTGATGGCCGATTCACCCATGGCTTTGCGCATTTCCGGACTGAGAATGCAGCTAGGAGCCTCTTCTACCACCTTCTGGTGTCTGCGTTGAATAGAGCATTCTCTTTCAAACAGATAAACAACATTTCCATGTTGATCGGCAAGGATTTGAATTTCTACGTGTCGAGGACCAGAGACATACCGCTCGATAAATACAGATCCATCTCCAAAGGCACTCTCTGCTTCAGAAATGGCTCTTTCCATTTGCTCTGCTACCTCGTCGATGTTTTCTACTATCCTCATTCCTTTGCCACCCCCTCCGGCAGAGGCTTTAATGAGAATGGGTAAGCCAACCTCCAAAGCTATTCTTTTTGCTTCCTCAACATTGGAAATGGCATCCTCTGTTCCCGGAACCATAGGGATATTGAACTTTCTTGCTGCAGCCTTGGCGGCGAGTTTTGAGCCCATCATCTCGATGCTATGCGGTTTTGGACCAATGAAAATGATACCTGCGTCCTGAACCTTTTGAGCAAAAGAGGCGTTTTCAGAGAGGAATCCATATCCGGGGTGTATACCGTCGGCATGGATGCGCTTGGCCAAGGCTATGATTTCATCTCCTTTTAAATAACTTTGATTGGAGGGTGCTGGTCCTATACAATACGATTCGTCAGCAAACTTTACAAACGGGGCTAATTTATCTGCTTCACTAAATACAGCAACGGTTTTTATTCCCATTGCCTTTGCAGAACGCATAATGCGTAGTGCAATTTCTCCTCTGTTGGCAACCAATAATTTTTGCATGCGGCTAAGATAGGGTTTGTGGAGAAAAGGATGATTATTCTCTTACAACTTTCACCAATCGTTTTTCATTCAAACCGCGCAAAACGAGCAAATATGTTCCTTTGGATTCGGGTAATTCAATTTGCTGTGAACTACCTTTTACCCATTTGGTACTGATGTATTTTCCATCCATGCCATACACATCCACGGATTGTACCAAAGCACCGGGATTACTTAAAGTTACCCATCCATTGTAACTGGGGTTAGGGAAAATACTCGGTTTGGCTTTTATTTCCCCCACTCCAACATGAGAGAAATTGGTTTCTTCAAGCGCCACTTCAAATGGAGCAGGTCCTTGAGCCAAATACATGTTTCTCCATGTATTGATTTCAGGCGTATCAAAGGCAAACATTTCATCCATGTATTTGGGTGGTGCTGTTTGATACAGCAATCTTGCTGTGACATGATAATCACCTGAATTGAAATTTTGAATGGGAATGTGGAAATGAAGAATGTCCGCACCGGTACCTTCGTTCCCGTTCAATCGGTTGAAATCAGTATCCCAATTGGCACCAACGATTTTGGTTGTATCGTACAAACCTCCAACTTGTGTCGAGAAACCCAACGGCGTCAATCGGTTGTCCTTTAAATAGTCATTGGCACGTTCCAAAACAGTGGTGACATTTCCATTAACGTCTGCCATGACCATTTCGTAAATCTGCACTTGCTCTGGCGCATTGATAACATTGTAATGGGGCTCATAGGTGGCGTTCTCTCCAATAACGCGGTATTCATTGTCAACGCCTCCTGAGCGAAAAACTTCTTGACCATTGTTGTCTGTTATGACAAACTCAACAAAGGCCCGTCTTGCCGGATAACCACTTGGGAATTTATGTCCGGCTAGGTTTCTTATGTTCAAGTCAAAACGTGCGGTATCATCATCAATGAGACCGGTAGTCAATGTTACCTCTGCTGTTTGATAGCGCAACTGATCTTGTGTTCTAGCGATAACGGTATTGAAGTGTCCTGCATTAGCGGTAATGTCCAGCGCATCAATGTTGTTCTTCATCAACTCCAACATAAAGGTATTTCCACCTACCAGCCAATGTTGGGCATAAGGTTGTCTTCCAGGTAAAAAAGAATATCCAGAGGCAATGACAATGGGTTCATTTAACTTGGGCATGTGGCAATCCTGACATTCTTGGTGTATAGCGGGATCATTACTCGTTTTGTAAGATGAATTGAGCCATTCATGGTAGGTGGCTTGCTCAATGAAATTATTGCCCGTGTAATTGCCTTCTATATCCGAAACGTGTGTTGATAAGGTATGACAACCTGCACATGTTTCAGATTTTGAAAAGGTATGACTACCCACCGGAGTGTACCCTACAAAGCTTTGCATGGCTTGATAAAAGATGGGGAAGTCTTGTTCTTCACTCACGTATGGCCCCCAAATGGTGTCCGTATGAAAATGCAAATCTCCTGAAAAATCATTGCCTACTTGGTCCATGCGTTGTTGATGACAGGCACTACAGTTCACTCCATCTCGGGCCATTGAATCATTGGGCAATTGGGTAATGTCGTAATCTTCTATTCCGTTGAATAAATTGGTGTATCGACCGATGGGGGCATGGCAGCTGGTGCATTTGTTCACCAATTCTTGCGCGTGACCGGGGTTCACAGCCATTTCATGTGAAAGTTTGGCTCTCCAAAATGGGTCTTTGGCAGAATTGGCCATCATCGTAGCCCGCCAATTTTCAGTTGGGTTAACCAATTCTCCTTCAGAGGTTATATTGGCAAAGCCAACGGGGTCAACACCATGACATCCCGCACAGCGTCCACTACCCACAAAAAAACCATTGTCATAAATGGGCAAATTGCCATTGAGCATTTTCACCATTTCTGCTTGTGAATGAAATTTTCCCTTGTGAGGGACAAATGACCATCCCAAAGAGAACAAACCTGCAGCAACAATGAAGAAGAATAAAACAAACTTCTTTGGGTGAGTATAAACGAGTTTTTTCATGATTTCGAATCCAATATTAAAACAAAAATCATTGAACGATTACCAAATTTCCAATCGATCAATAATTGGGTGACCCATTTTTTCATTGATTTGTTGCACAATGTTCTGGCGATTCATGCTGAGCTCTTGTTTGATGACACCGCTATCTATGCTAACGCTCAACGTTTTTCCAAAAATTTCAGCTTTTGTGGTATGCCGACTGATGAAATCTCCAACCACCTCACGATAGACAATGATCGCGTCCACGCGCATCATTTTTTTTTCCAGCCCCCGTTGCTTGATCCACTCCTTGATAATGGCTCCAATGGGTTGGTTGTTAAAATCTCTGCTCATGAAAATAATACTTTGGTGAAAGGCGCATTCATCGAGGCTAAGATACTTGGAATCCTGTTAAAATCGGTATCGGTGATGATGACCTGACCGAGAATGTTTGTATTGAGCCATTGAAACAAATTGGATAGCCTTTGTGCATCCAATTTGTCATGAATGTCATCGAGCAAGAGCAATGGATTCTTTTGGGCTTGCGTTTGAATAAAAAGTAACTGAGCCAATTTCAAAGCCAGCACAAAAGTTTTTTGCTGACCTTGTGACCCCATTTTGCGGATGAGATGACCGTGTAGTTCAAAAATAAGATCGTCCTTGTGGGGACCAATGCCCGTTCGTTCAGCATGCCAATCCTGAAGATAGGCCAATCTCATCTCATCTTGATATTTTTCAGCATTGTAATTGCTTTGTAATGAAACGGAGGTCAAATCCGAATCATCAGAGAAATGAGCTATCAACAATGGTAGTTTTTCAGAAATAAAAGTGATGAAGTTTTGTCTTTCATGATGTATGACCATCATCCATTCCTTCATGAGCTCATCATACCAAGCAACGTCCTCCAAATGTTGAGCCTTCTTTTCATGTTGGCTTTTCAATAGGGCATTTCGTTGTTGTAAAAGATGATTGTATTTTATCAATGCCTCAAGATAGGCGGGAGAGGTTTGGCAAATGGCGCTGTCCATCCATTTTCTTCGTTCTTCCGCATTCTCATTGATCAATGCTTGATCTTGAGGGGCAATTACAACTACAGGTTGCCATCCAATGTGATCAGAAAGTTTGGTCAGTAATTTGGCGTTGACAGAAAAAGTTTTTTTTCCATTTTTTCTTAAGTTACAAAGCAGTTCAAATGATTGATGCGCTTTGTGTCCCCAACTTTTTATACTGGACTCTTCCTTTTCATGTTGAATGGAGAGAAGATCGGTATGATGAAAATAGCTTTTGGTCAAACACAAATAATGCATGGCATCTAACGCATTGGTTTTTCCGGAACCATTTTTTCCTAGCCAGCAATTGAATCGTGGGTGCAAATCAATCTCTAATTCAGTGTGTTTTTTGAATTGGTAAAGACGGATTCCCTCAAAGAGATTTTGATTAAGCACAGACATATTTTGCAAAGATTTGATAAAATGTCTTATTTTCGGCCCTCGAAAGTTCTAAAACATGTCAGAAAATTTACAAACAAGCAAAGAGTCAACGGCTCTAACAACAGGATGGTCTGGGTTTTATGCCAAGAATAAAAAGAATGTTCAAATTGCTGGTGGCGCATTGGTTGTGATCATCGGTGGTTGGTTGGCTTACCAATTCTTATATCTCAACCCAAGAAACAAAGAAGCCAATGAAGCCTTATGGCATGTTGAGCAGTGGGTAGAGCTGGACAGTATGAATTGGGTGCTTCAAGGAAATGGTGAATTTATCGGTGCTGAAGAGTTGATGAGCAAGTACTCAGGAACAGTTGCTGCTGAGAAAGCAAAATATTACGCAGCCTGTGCCAAGCGCAACAATGGTGATTTCCAAGGTGCTTTGGATTTGTTTAAAGATGTTGATTTTAATGACAACACCGTAGGTGTGCAAGCCATCGGTAATGCGGGTGACATGTATGTTGAGTTGGGTCAATTGGATGATGCCGCTGATTGGTTACAGAAAGCAGCCAAGAAGGCCATGTCAGCTGATTCCAAGGACGCTTTGGCCCCTGTTTATTTGATGAAAGCAGCACGCGTGCAAATTGAACGTCAAGATTTTGCTGCGGCCAAAGAGCTGTTGCAAGAAGTAGTAGACAATTTCAAACGCAGCCAAGAAATAGGTGAAGCCCAAAAAATGTTGGGATGGATTGAGGCCCAAGGAAAATAATGGCAACAAAAAATTTATCGAATATCGATTGGAGTCAAATGCCCGAAGCCGGGCATTTCTCTTTTGGTATCGTTGTGTCCGAGTGGAATAACGAAATTACCAATGGCTTATTGAAAGGCGCACTGGATGTATTAAAAAAGGCTGGTGTCAAAAAATCCAAGATTAAAATAGTATACGTTCCAGGTAGTTTTGAATTGGCGCATGGAGCACAGCTTTTGATTGAAGCACAACCTTTGGATGGGGTGATTTGTTTGGGTTGCGTCATCAGAGGAGAAACTGCTCACTTTGATTTTGTCTCACAAGCCACTGCTAAAGGAATCATGAATGTTGGTCTACAATATGCAATGCCCGTAATTTTTGGTGTATTGACAGATGACAACATTCAGCAATCCAAAGACAGAAGCGGCGGTAAGAAGGGGAACAAGGGTGCAGAGGCGGCAGCTACGGCCATCAAAATGGCCTCCTTGAGAGAGAAATTAAATGGATAACATTTACTGTTGAACTGGGCGTGCTTGAAGCAATAGCTCTTTGCCTTTTCGGGTGATGGTATAACCCATATTGGGTTTGTTAATGATAAAACCTTCTAAATAAAGTTTAGAGATTCTTTCTCCCAATTGCGCAGATTGATTTTGGTGTGCCAATTCACGTTCAACCTTCACCCAAAAGTTGGCCTCCAATTGTGATAGCTTAATCAATTGATTTTTGTTGTTCTTCTTAAAGTTTTGGATGATGTCCAAAATAACATAATCGTGGTGGTCTATCATACTCAATTCAATGCTGTTTTGACAAGTTACGAAACTAAACATGCTTGGGAGTGACCGGAAGAATTTCTAAAAAAATTCCCCACAAGTTTTCAACGATTTATTACCTTCGAAAAAAAAAGCATGAAATATATTCTTATACTAAGTTGTTTTTTAATGCAACTAAGAATTTTCTCTCAGGTTTCCATTACCTCAGCCGATATGCCTAATTCAGGAGATGTATTAACACAAGAGAATGCAACATGGAATGGCAATTGGAATTTGGATCAAGCGGGCAGTGGTTTAACATGGAATGTCAATTCATCGGTATTAACACCATTGGGGAATTACACCACTGTTAATTGTGAACCGCTTACCAATGCACCTTTTGCCTATCAATTCTTTTTTAATTCGCCCTTTGATGCGGAACACAATAGTGATTATACCACCATCACCACTCCGCCAACATTGCCTACGGATCAATTGCCATTGCCTATTCCAATCACCATTGAAAACACCTATGCCTTTTATCAAGTGACCAACTCACGATATGCGCTTACGGGATTTGGAGCCAGTATCAGCGGCTTTCCAACGGGTGCTCAGGGTGACCCTGTTGACATCATCTATCCATTGCCTTTGACCTATCCATTGGATCAAACCAATGATTCTTACTTTCAATATGATATACCAACTTTGGGCACTTATGCAACTGCTCAGACAAGAAGAACAGAAGTTCTCGCTCAAGGAACCATGAATTTTTTCGGGACAGATTATCCTGTCATTAAAGTGAAGTCAACTGTAACCGGCAATGACTCATTGTATATATCTCAATTCTCTTTTGGTTTCGCTTTTCCTCGTCCAGAGGCGGTAGAGTACAAATGGCTTACACCGGGTATAAAAGTTCCCTTGTTGCAGATCAATACAACTTTGGGAGCCACCACGGGTGCATTGATTTATGCAACAGCGCCCAATGGTGTTCAAGAAAATAATGCCGCTGATTGGAAGGTATATCCCAATCCTGGAAAAGAACTTAATGTTCAATCCAATTCATCAGCCATTTTGACCATTTGGGATGAGAAGGGTAGTGTTGTTTTTAAAGACAATGTAAGTGCGTTGTCTCAATGGGATGCTCAAAAACTCACCGTGGGAACTTATTTCATTGAGATCAATGGTGTAACCAAAAAGTGGATCAAGAATTAATTAGAATAGTCAGAATGAAAGCTTATGTTTTTCCTGGCCAAGGAGCCCAATTTACGGGCATGGCCAAAGATTTGTACGATGGCAATGCCGCAGCCAAAGATATGTTGGAGCGTGCCAATGAAATCTTGGGTTTCAGAATAACCGATATCATGTTCTCTGGAACCGAAGAAGAATTAAAACAAACCAGAGTAACCCAGCCCGCTATCTTCTTGCATTCTGTTGTCATGTCTGCATGTTTAGGGGATCATTTTCAACCCGCAATGGTGGCGGGTCACAGTTTGGGTGAATTTTCCGCATTGGTTGCGGCAAAGGCTTTGAGTTTTGAAGATGGATTGCGTTTGGTTGCTGCCCGCGCAATGGCCATGCAAAGAGCTTGCGAAATCAATCCATCAACCATGGCGGCCATTTTGGGATTGGAAGATGCCAAAGTGGAAGAGATTTGTAATGGTATCGACGGAGTTGTTGTAGCCGCTAATTACAATTGTCCCGGTCAATTGGTTATCTCAGGGAGCAATGAGGCAATAGATTTGGCTTGTGCTCAATTGACTGCAGCAGGTGCCAAAAGAGCGTTGAAGTTGGCTGTAGGCGGTGCTTTTCACAGTCCATTGATGATGCCCGCTCAGGAGGAATTGATGTTGGCCATTGCCAATACCCATGTTTCAGCACCCATTTGTCCTGTATACCAAAATGTCAACGCGCTGCCTCAAGTTGATCCTGAAGTGATCAAACAATTGTTGATAGAGCAATTGACAGCTCCTGTAAGATGGACGCAAATCATGGAGAACATGATTGCTGAAGGTTGCACTGAAGTCATTGAAGTGGGCCCAGGAAAGGTGTTGCAAGGACTTTTCAAAAAAGTCAATAGAGATCTACCTGTAAGCTCAGCACAGTGGGGTGAATGATAAAGAGGAGCATTGTTGTTATTATATTAATCGGTGTAATCTCTTTGGGATTGATTACTGCCGGTCAAGTGTATTGGATAAGGCAAGCCTATCAGCTTCAAGAAAGAGTTTTTGAATCAAAAGTCACTACTGCATTGACTGATGTGGCGACGAAAATACATTTGATTGAAAATGATAAATCCCTGTTAACCCCTGCCAAACGGATCAATGATGCTCATTTTTTGGTGGTCATCAATCATACACCAGATTCTTTTTTATTGAGAACGCTTCTGGAAAAAGAACTTCTTTTGGAAGGTTTACAAGAGCCCGTGGAATATGGTATGTATGATTGTTTTACAGGTGAGTATGAATCGGAAGCTTGGTTATTTGCTGATAGTTTAAAGGAACAAGATGCCATTCAAAGTGGTCTTCAAGTTTACCCAGAAGAAGGTCATTACTTGAGTCTTTATTTTCCTCAAAAAAATGTTTACTTGCTCAAGCGAATAGATTTTTGGATGTACAGTACGGGAATTATTTTCCTCATCTTTGTGTTCTTCGCCTACACCATTGGTGTCTTGTTTAGAGAGAAGAGACTGGGTTCCATCAGAAATGATTTTGTGAACAACATGACCCATGAGTTGAAGACTCCTTTGGCCACCATACAGCTGAGTGCAGAGGTGTTAAAGCAGGATAAAACCCGTTTGGACACTGATCGAATGAACACCTATATTGGTATTATCGAAACAGAGACAAAGCGCTTAAAAGACCAATTGGAAAAGGTGCTTCAGTTGTCATCCTTGACACCAAGAAAGAGAAATATTCGCTGGGAAGATTTTGATGTTCATGTCATTATTCATGATGCTTTTCAAGCCAATTTGGAGCGAGTGGCTGAGAGTGGGGGAACCATGAAATTGGACTTGTGCGCCATACAAAGTACCATCCATGCTGATCGCGTTCACATATCCAATATCATTTACAACTTGATGGACAATGCCATCAAATACACAGATAAGGTACCGCACATTGAGGTGAGTACATACATCCATAAACGTTGCATTAGGATTGATTTTAAAGACAACGGAATTGGAATCAACAGGCGGCAGCAACGATTGATTTTTGATCGATTTTATCGCGTTCCCACAGGAGACATTCATGATGTCAAGGGGTTTGGGTTAGGACTTTATTACGTTAAAACAATGCTCAAGGCACAAAAAGGTAAAATCTTTGTTAAGAGTGAGTTGGGAAAAGGATCTGTATTTACACTTGAACTTCCTTTAAGTAAAAATTGATTATATTTCGTTCATGGAAAATCAACATCCGCATATCCTATTGGTCGAAGATGACCGCAATTTGGGTTTTGTCATTCAAGACACCCTGAAGCAAGAAGGATTTGTGGTGCATTTGGCCACAGACGGCAAGGAAGGTTTGGTCCAATTCAATAAGCAACCCTATGATTTGTGCTTATTGGATGTGATGATGCCCAAAAAAGATGGATTCTCTTTGGCTGAGGATATACGAAAAATCAATGAAACCATTCCTATCGTTTTTCTCACCGCCAAAGGATTGTCTGAAGACAAGATCAAAGGATTTCAATTGGGCGGGGATGATTATATCACCAAGCCTTTTTCAAGTGATGAATTGATTTTGCGTATCAAGGCTATTTTAAAAAGAAATGAAAAATTTGCCTTAAAGACACAAAATACCCAGCGCTTGGGTTTGTATCAATTCGATTTTAAAAATTATGAATTGATTGGTCCGCAATCTCAGCGGAAATTAACCAAAAAAGAAGCGGATTTGTTGAAGTTATTGGTGGATCATCAAGGTCAAGTGCTGGAAAGAGAACTCTTGTCCAATATGGTTTGGGGGGATGATAATTATTTTGTCGGACGCAGCATGGATGTATTCATTACAAGATTAAGAAAGTACTTGTCGCAGGATGAAAGTATTTCCATCGTCAATATTCATGGAGTAGGATTTAAATTGGTAGTGCAGTGAGAAAATTGTTTTTTTTGTTGGTGTTGTTTTGTTCTTCTCCTTTTTTGAAAGCTCAATTTCAGGTCAGGGACAGTGTGCTATTTAATCCGCACATTTCCATTGTTTATGGGCATCATTATCCAGTGGCTGATTTGGCCAAAAGTTTCGGGCCATCAGGTGCACTTGGATTGGCTTTTGACATTAAAGACAAAAAGAGTCATTATTGGGGAGTCCAATGCCAGTATCATTTTGGGAATAAAGTAACCGAACCTGGGTTGCTGCAAAATTTATACACGGACAATGGCGAGATTTTGGACAACCAGGGTCAGCCCGCTGTGGTGTTTATCCAACAGCGCGGTTGGTCAGCTTGTTTTGAGGCAGGACATGTATTCAACACTTTTGGCCCCAATCCCAATAGTGGTTTATTGGCGACAGGAGGATTGGGATTCATGACCCATAAAATAAGAATCGAGCACCAAAGTCATGAGATCAATGCATTGCAAGGAGAATACCTCAGAGGGTACGACCGATTAACAACGGGACTGATGGGGCGTGCATTCCTCGGATATTTTTACATGAGCAATAATAAATTGGTGAACTTGGTTGCGGGTTTGGAGTGGATTCAAGGACAAACGAAAAATGTGAGGGGATTCAATTATGACACCCAACTGTTGGACAATCAAAGACGTTCTGATGGGTATCTTGGATTCAAGTTGGGTTGGGTTTTGCACTTGTATCAGAGAGCCCCAGATAAGTTTTATCTCAATTGATGTCGATGTTGGACGGGTTGCTAGGTGTTGTATTAAAAGTCTACCAAACATTTTTGCGTTGTTTGTCATTCTTTCATCCTCGTGCACGATTACTGGTTAATGGCCAAGATCAGAGTTACTCTACACTTAAAGCATGGCGAATGCAATTTCCCAATGACAAAGTGATGTGGTTACATGCCGCTTCATTGGGTGAGTTTGAACAAGGTCGTCCTGTGATAGAAGGATTTAAAAGACAATTCCCGGATGCAAAAATTGTACTGACTTTTTATTCTCCTAGCGGATATGAGGTGAGAAAGAACTATTCTGGGGCCGATTTGATTCTATATCTTCCATTGGATACTACTTTTGAAATGCGCCGGTGGGTAGGCTGTTTGCGACCTACACTGTTGGCACTGGTGAAGTATGAAGTCTGGCCCAACATGTTGCTTGCCTTGCAAAACAGTGGAATACCTGTTGTCATGATTTCAGGTATTTTCAGAAAGGAACAACGTTTTTTCTCAGGACTGCTCAAAGGATATTGGGCTAAAGTTCTTCACAGGATTGATTACTTTCATGTTCAAGATGAAACATCTTTCAGTTTATTAAAAGGAATTGGTGTGGACGCAATGGAAGTAAGTGGTGATACCCGATACGATAGGGTAGCGGAGGTGGCACTGAATGCCAAGTTGGAAGAGCGGTACCTAAGATGGAAGGCCGATTCAACCGTGGTAGTGTTGGGATCCTCTTATCCAATAGAGGAGGAAGCTGTTGTGGCAATGGTTGATGAATACCCCAAGGTGAAATGGGTTGTAGCTCCGCATCATATTGAAGAAGAAAATATTCAAAGGATAGAGCGACTGTTCATGGGAAAGACACAAAGGGCAACAGGTCTTGGCGAGTTAAATAATGCCCCCATATTGTTATTGAATACAATGGGGGAATTGGGAGGGATGTACAAGTTGGGGGATATCGCCATCATCGGTGGAGGATGGGGCAAGGGCATTCACAATGTATTGGAGCCTGCTGCCCATGGGTGTGCGGTGATTTGGGGGCCCAATGCCCAGAAATTCTTGGAAGCTCAGGCATTGCGTGAAGTAGGAGGGGGTGTTCAGTTGAATGAATGCAAGGATTTAGATAAGCAGTTGAGACGATGGTTGGAAAATGACTCCGAAAGACAAAACGCAGGCAAAACCGCAAGGGAAATGATTCGCCAACGCACAGGAGCAAAGGACAAAGTATTGAAAACCATGGCTGAAATTTGGGAAGGAAAAAAAAGATAAAAAAAGACTTGCGCAAATAGAAATTGAGTGTATTTTTGCACTCCAAACGTTCTTTAAGCGGGAGTAGCTCAGTTGGTAGAGCATAACCTTGCCAAGGTTAGGGTCGCGAGTTCGAGTCTCGTCTCCCGCTCAGTTGAATCCCGTAGCGATGATTCGCTAACGGGATTTTTTTTATAAAATAGCCGAAAACCAAATGCCCTGGTGGTGGAATCGGTAGACACGCAGGACTTAAAATCCTGTGACCATTGCGGTCGTGCGGGTTCAAGTCCCGCCCGGGGTACAAATCAGAGTGAGGAACTGAGCAAAAGTGAAGTTTTAAACTCTGATTTTTTTTTGTGCCTTTTCGGGGTTTATTCTCTTTCCGTTTCTCGCTCTTTATTTAGCCTTCTTATGAAATTTATTCCTAATCAAAATCAAAATCACTAATTGTTACTAACCTGTTGGGGAGGGGCTTTTTTCAGTCTGGTATTGTTCTCTATCTTTAATGCATGCACAATGCGCAACGCGTTTTTGGTTTAGACGTTTTAAGGGCCATCGCCATTCTATTGGTGTTAAAAGGCCATGCGAAATTGTTGGCGGGTGATATTTTCAAGAATTGGATCTCCATTCCTTTGATCGATGGCGTTGAATTGTTCTTTGTGCTGAGCGGGTTTTTAATAGGCGGTCAAATATTGATATTGATGCAATCTTCCATTGAGCCATGGAGCAGAAAGGATACTTGGGTGTTTTTGAAACGAAGATGGTACCGCACTTTGCCCAATTATTATTTTATCCTTTTGATTCAATTGGGAATTGTTTGGTTGGGTTTTTCCCGTGATGCCTTCTCTTCCGTTCATTGGAATTTTCTTGTTTTCAGTCAAAATCTAACCCATGGTTTTCAAGGTTTTTTTTGGGAGAGTTGGAGTTTGTCCGTAGAAGAATGGTTCTATTTTATTTTTCCTTTCTTGTTGTTGACGTTGAACATTTTTTTTAGCAAAAAACAATCCTACTTGATTGCTGCGCTGTCCCTTTTGTTGCTGCCTTTGTTTTTTCGAATTCTTAAACCTTTCCCTGCTGGAATGGATTGGTATCACTGGGATGTAGAATGGCGAAAAGTCATTTTATATCGTTTGGATTCCATCGCCTTTGGTCTGATGGCTGCCTACTTTTTCTTTTATCATCAAAGGCTATTTTCAAGATATACCAGATTGTTTTTCATTGTAGGTATTGTTCTTTTGGTTGTGGATCATTTCTACATGTTGGATGCCTTTGGCAGCTATGAGCGCGTTGTGTCCTTTTCCATAAAGTCATTGGGGGTTGCTTTGTTATTGCCACTGCTCAATAGCTGGAAAGCGGCACCTTTGAATTTGTTTGGATCAGCAATGGTATGGATTTCCAAACGTTCTTATTCCATGTATTTGGTTAATTTGGGCGTGGTGTTCTCTTTGTTGAATCATTTTATGATGAGTAATGATTTTTCTATTGCGATTATTCGCTATGGCTTGTTTTGGGTCATTACTTTTGTCCTCGCTCATCTTTTGTATGTTCACATTGAAATGCCTTGGATGATGAAGAGAGAAAAAAAATCAACATGAATCCATCCCACATCTTTGACAGTATTGTCAGAACGCGTCGCGCCGTTAGAAAATATCATTCCACGGATTACGACCCCAATGCAGTAACGGTTAGTCTGGAGCGAGCGCAGTTGGCTCCTTCCAGCAGCAATATGCAATTGTGGGAAATGTATAGGGTGAGTACTCCTGAGAAAATCAAGCAGGTATCGTTTTGTTGTTTAGGACAAAATACCACAGAGACTGCCAAAGAGATTGTGGTTGTTGTGGCACGACCTGATTTATGGCGGCAACGTGCTGAAGCCAATTTAAATCATGTTAAAAATGTCCATGGAGATCGTCCCAGTTTTCGCGGACAAAGTGCCTTGAAGTACTACAGCAAATTAATGCCGTTGTTGTACAACAATGATTTTCTAGGATTTCGCGGATGGATGAAGAAGATTTTTGTGACGATAGGGGGATTCAAAAGACCGATGGTTCGTCAAGTGACAGGAACGGACATGCGCATTGTTGTTCACAAAAGCGCAGCATTGGCCGCTCAAACTTTTATGTTGTCCATGAGTGCTGAGGGACATGATACTTGCCCAGTGGAAGGGATGGACAGCAAGCGTTTAAAAAAGTTATTGAATCTTCCTCGAAAAGCGGAGATCAACATGGTGATTTCCTGCGGCAAGCGTATTCCAGAAGGTATCTATGGTGATCGCTTTAGAATTCCCCTGACGGAGATGGTGAAGCAAGTGGATTAGGCAAACTGCGCTTGCAATTGCTTTTGAAAATTCTGCAATAGGTTCTCCAAAATCGGTTTAATCATTCCGGCCATCAAAAAATTGACATTGGCCTTCACTTGAATGTTGGCTTCTGTCTTTTCACCTTGTTCAAGACTCTGAAAAAGGATGGTGGCGGGTAACAACGGATTGTCTTCTGTGACAAAATGAATCTCTGAATTGGAAATATTTTTTTTTCTGATTTTCAAAGAAATAGAGGACTTAATTTTAAACTCACAACTGTCTTCATCATTTTGCCAATCAGAACAGTCTTCCGGCAGAAACTGTTGAAAGTTTTCCATCTTATTCAGGAACAGATGAATGTTTTCCTCTTTGTCATTTAAAACAAAGGCTGGAACTTTAATTTCCATGATTGGCAATGAATTGTTCAGACCAAGCCGCAGGATTTTCCTTCCATACCTTCAAAGCTTGGTGTTGCTCTGTTTGGATGTAATTTAAGTCAATGGCTTTTTCTAATAGGTAGCTGTAATTGGAAAGGGTTTTCACTGGGAATGAATATGTTTCAAAACGCGCAATGGCATCCGGAAATTGATACGTGAAAATAGCAATCATACCAATGACATCTGCTTTTCTCTCTAATAAAGCATCAACGGCTAAAAGGCTGCTTTTTCCTGTAGAAATCAAATCTTCAATGACCAAAACTTTGGCACCTTCTGGACAGATGCCTTCTACTTGATTGTTGAGCCCATGTTTCTTGGCTTCACTCCGAACGTAAATAAAAGGAAGGTTCATGAGGTCGGCTACCAGAGCGCCAATTCCAATGCCGCCGGTGGCAACACCCGCAATGATTTCAGGTTGTACTGGGAATGTCGCAATAAGGTTAACGAAAGCTTCAGCCACTTTTTTTCGAATATCAGGAAAAGAAAGAATCTTTCGGTTGTCGCAATAGATGGGAGATTTTAATCCGCTGGCCCAGGTAAAAGGATCATTTGGACTCAATTTCACCGCTTCAATAGAAAGAAGATTTTCTGCTACGGAATGACCAATGTTTGTTTCGATACTCATTCGGCAAAAATACGGCGCACTACCTATTAATTGGTCTTAGTTTTCAACAATTGTAACCTTAGTAGAGGATGTGTCGTTGTGTGACATAAGTCAAATTTGTTTAAAGTTTAAATTGTTAATTTTGAAATAAAATAGAAAACCATGTTAAAATTTAATTCTTCAAGTGCCCGAATTGTCAATACCAAACGGGCTGTAAATGAGTGTATGGAAGTTGCGTTGGGTGAGGAAATGAGCTCTGCAGATTTATTGATTTTTCATGCATCCATTGGGCATGATTTTAAAGATATGGTGGATGAGGCCAAACGTTTGGCTCCTAACGCAAGAATTGTAGCTGCATCATGTTGCGGAGTTGTAGGCAGGGAAGGAGTGAGTGAGTCCATGAAGGACATGGCGCTGATGGCTGTGCAAGGTCGTGATTTTTCATTGGGTCAAGTGGATGGAATCTTTGGTCACAATTCCTACGAGAAGACCCTGGGAATGGCGGAAAAGATGAAGGCTGAGAACCCAGAAATCAACATGATCTATTTCTTGGCATCGGGAATTGACATTGCCAATGACCAATGCATTGAAGCCTTAGAAGAGGTATTTGGAAAAGAGGTAACCATTTTTGGTGCCACCTCATCTGACAACATGCGCGGTATTATCAGCTTTCAAGCGGTGGATGATCAGGTGTATGAACATGCTGCTTTTGCCATTGGATTTTCAGACTCAACCATTGGAGTGGATACACAGGCCACACACGGATTTGTTGCCGTTGGTGAGCCTTTGGTGGTGACCAAAGCCAATGGTCATATTATTCAAGAATTCAATGGGCAACCCGCATGGCAAGAGTACACAAGACGTTTGGGTTTGACCACGGAAGCCACATGTGGAGACTCTATTCCCATTGGTGCATTGGGTGAACGTTTGTCAGATGACTTGGCCAAGGAATATGGCAATCAACACATCTTGCGTGTGGTGACCAAGCATGAAGGCAACGACATGTATTATGCTACGGAAATACCTGAAGGCACTGAGTTATGGCTAACAACAAGAGATGAAGAATTGATTTTCTCTGAAATGGATAGAATGGTGGATGTCATGAAACAACGCATCAATGGTAAAGAGGTGGTGGCCGTTTTCCATGCGGATTGTCTTGCACGCGGAAGATTTTTATTCAATCGTATCATCAAAGATGAATTGGTCAGTAAGATGCAATATCCATTTTACAACAATGGAGAATGTCCTGCTTGGTTAGGAATGTATGGCTTTGGTGAGTTTGCTCGCTTAGGAGGTCAGAATACTTACCACAATTACACAACTGCGTTGTACGTGCTATATCGGAAGTAATGCCAGATAGGTTAACGCATGAGGAGTTGAAACAGCGTTATCGGGAGTTGCAGCTCCGGGTAACGCGCTTTTCTGCAACGGAACAAGAGCTGATCAATACCCGTGATCGTTTGGATCATGAGTTGGAATTGTACAAACGACTTCACAAGTACAATGAAACGGCAGCTAAGGTTACAGGAATGGATGATTATTTCCAAGTCATGGCGGAAGCGTTGGTGGATGTATTTGATTTAGAGTCAGGACTGATATTGGTTGCCGATTCCGTAAACAAAACAACAAAATTGTATTCAGAAAGCATCCACATTGAAGGCAAGGAAGAAAAGATATGCAATGATTTAAAATCCTTGTCGAATGCGAGTAATACTGCAATTGCTCAACACTTAAAATTAGAGTCTTTTGGTGGATTGTCAGCTTTGAATAGCTGCTTTGAGGGGATGTTTTACCATCAGGATTTGGTGCAATTGCAAAAGGAAGTTTTCTTATTGGGCAGTGTCAGTATTGAGAAGGCTCCATTGTATAATCAGATTTTAGACAGGCACTATACCATCTTCAAAGTGTTTGTTCAACAGTTTTTAGCAGGTTTATCCACTCGGATAAAAACAGAAGAAGTTGTTCATCAATTGGAACAAATCAAGCAATCTCAGGCTGATCTGAGGAAGTTGTCTTTGATTGCAACAAAGACCAAGAACGGTGTAATCATCTCGGATTCACACGGACGAGTGGAATGGGTGAATGATGCCTTTACAAAGATTTCCGGATTTCATTTGGAAGAAATCAAAGGTCGAAAGCCAAAAGAATTTTTGCAAGGGGAGGATACCACAGATTTTGATCGCGACGTTTTAAAGAAAGCACTTTGGAATAAAGAGGATGTTGAATTGACGGTGGTGAATTATACCAAAGATGGTCATCCTTATTACAATCAATTGGAAATCATCTCCGTTTTCAATGAAGAGGGTGAGCATACGAATTTCATTGCTTTGCAGAAGGATATAACAACGGAGATAGCTACTCAGCAGGAAATGTTGAGGATGAATTCTAGGTTTGAAATGATCACCGAAAAATCAATGATTGGTATCTGGGAATTGGAGTTTCCTGATTACAATGTCGTTTGGAGTGATTTACTCTATAAAATCTATGGATTTGAGAAGGATGAGGATTTGATGCGGAATGAGATGTGGAGGAAGGTTCTTCATCCAGATGATCGTGAAGCTGTTTTGATGCGATTGGAAAGTATCATCAATGGAGAAAATGGGGTTATCCACGATGAATACAGAATTATCCGTGCCATTGATCAGTCGGAAAGATTGGTGGAGTGTCTTACCATTGCGGAACGTGATGAGAGAGGGAATCTCATTCGCTTGGTGGGAAGTGTCAAAGATGTAACGGATGTCAAGCAATACCAGAATTCTATCCTCTTTCAAAACGAAGAGTTGAAGAAGATCAATCTTGAACTGGATAATTTTGTGTATAGCATTTCACACGATTTGCGATCTCCATTGCTTTCCATTAAAGGGATATTGTCACTTCTTATGCATGATAATCAGCTGACTGATGATGGAAAGCGGTTCTTGAGTATGGCGGATGTTTCTATTGGTCGTTTGGACGGAACCATTCAAGAGATTCTCGAATATTCCCGCAATTCAAGGTTAGATTTGAAACCTGAGTCTTTCGATCTGGAGGAAATGGTTCAAACTGTTTTTGATGACTTGAAGTTTAGTACAACAGATTCCCTTTCCTTGTTTATCCATGTTGATGGATCTTCTCAAGTGTTGTTGGATAAAGCTAGAGTGAATGTGTTGTTAAAAAATATCATTGGTAATTCGGTAAAATATAGGCGGTCGGATGTTGATGCTGAAATCAGGGTCAATATTATCAATGAGAACAAAATGGTGCATATCGTTGTTTCAGACAATGGTGAGGGTATTGCTTCGGAGCATCAACAAAAAATATTTGATATGTTTTTCAGAGGTACATCCAATTCAGTAGGAACGGGTTTGGGTTTGTACATTTGTAAGGAAATAGTGAATAAGATGAATGGGACAATAGATGTTTCATCGCAAAAGGGAATTGGGACAACCATGAAAATTAATTTACCTCAATGAGTAAAATGAATGTTGTATTGGTTGATGATGATGAGGTAATCAATTTGGTTCATCGAGAGGTGATCAAAAGGATAGTACCAGATTCAAATATCGAGGTTTTTAGGTCAGGTCCTCAATTGATTCAATATTTGCAAAATGGGAATCAAGGGCCTATCGACTTTCTTTTTTTAGACATTCGAATGCCTGAAATGGATGGATTTGAGGTATTGGATAAAATCAAAAGTTTATCTAACCCAGCATTGGAGCGATCAAAGATTTACGTTTTATCATCAACTTTAGATGAAAGGGATTTGAGCAAAGCCAAGAATGATGCTGCGGTGGCTGATTTCATCGGTAAGCCGCTCAGCTTCCAAACCATAGAGCAACTTTTGGGCAAAGCGTCTTAAGTTTGTCGTATGTTGAAATCAACCATTGTCTATTTGAATGAGGCCATTCTTTTGTTTGGAGATGGCCATGAAGGAATTGCTTTTACTGACATTCAATTGAATGATTCACATCCCAATTGGATCAGTTGGATTGAATTCTTAAAAGACAAACAGGGTGCATACCGTTGTTGTATCGAAGGTCAATCTGCTGATGAGGTCTGGAATAACTTCTGCGCTGAATTTAAACTGATTACGGCAGCTGGAGGTAGAGTGAAGAATGAGCAACAATCAGTGCTACTAATTTTTAGACGTGAAAAGTGGGATTTGCCCAAAGGAAAAGTGGATGATGGCGAAACCATTGAGGAAGCAGCCTTGCGGGAGGTGAAGGAAGAGTGTGGTTTACAAAACTTGGTACTTCTAAAAAACATTGGTATCATTTACCACATCTATTTTCACAAACAAAAATGGGTGCTGAAAGACACCCATTGGTTTGATATGAAGGGTACACTGCTGGATCCTTTAATCCCTCAATTAGAAGAGGATATTACCTCCATGGAATGGGTTGATGCCAATGATGAGCGCTGGAAGAAAAATACCTTCCCGTCTATTTTGCAGGTGATGGCTTGGTAGGATTTAAAATGACTTCATAAATCTCGAAGCTGCTATCATCTTTCCAAATTAAATTTCCAGATGTGTTTTGTTTTTCCGTGCTGAACAATGATTGCAGTTGATTCCCTTTGGAAAGCATCTCTTGAAAAGGCAACAAGTCAATTTCCTTTTTGTCTCCCAAATTCACCACCATCATGTACATTTTGGCATCGTTGTATCTAAAATAGACATATACATTGTCTTGGGGAACAAACTGTTTCAGTTTGAGCTCTCCCAATTGAGTGGCGGTTCTGAAAGAAGTGAGTAGGTTATAAAAGTCAAAGGCTTCTTTTTGCGCAGGACTGATGTTCTTCTGTTCGAAATAATTGATGGCATCACCTTCCCAACCCCCATTGAATTCTTGACGAACAAGATCATCCGGATTGGTAAAGCCTTCAAATAAATATTCGGTTCCGTAGTAAGTACAAGGAATCCCACGATGTGTCATGAGCATTCCCAACCCAGCTTTCCATTTTTTAAGGTCTTTTCCAATGATGGAATAAAATCGACTGAGATCGTGATTGTCCAAGAAAATGACGTTGTTTTCCGGGTGCTTATAAATGAGGTCTTGTGTTAAGGTCAATTGTATTCTTCGCAAACCTTCTTCCCATCCAAAGTTTTCATTGAGTCCTTTGCTAACACCAAAATACCATTGGAAATCTGTCACACCATCCAAATGCGTTTTGTTGTTGTTGTATTGAAAGTCATCAACAAACCATGCTTGAACAGTAGGTTCTGTAACCCAAGTTTCACCAAAGAGAAAAGCAGAAGGGTACTCTCTTTTTACAGATTTATTTAGCCGAGACATGAAGGTTTGATCGGGATAACTATATGTATCAATTCTGATGGCATCAATTCCGGCAAACTCCATCCACCAAATGGTATTTTGAATGAGATAGGTGGCCAGGTTGGGGTCCTGCTGGTTAAGGTCAGGCATGTGGGTATCAAACCAACCATCGCTCATCAATTTTTTATCATAATCGCTGGAGTAGGGATCCATGAGGGTTTCAGCCCTGTAATTGGTTTTGGTGAAAGTGGGGAAGAAATGAAACCAATTGGAGTCGGGGATATTTTTAAAGAGGTAGTGCTCATTTCCCCAGTGGTTATAAATGGCATCCCAAACCAATTTTATTTTTTGTTGATGGCATTTCAATCCCAAGTTGCGAAATTCAAGGTTGGTTCCTATGCGTGGATCTACTTTATATGAATGAGTGGTGGCATATCCATGATAGCTGTCCACAGGTTGATTGTTTTCTAAAATTGGATTTAACCAAAGGGCAGTGTGTCCTGTTTTTTCGATATAATCCAAATGTTGGGCAATGCCAGCCAAGTCACCACCATGTCTGGATTTTTTTCCATTTCGATGAGCGCCTTGGTAATAACCAGGGATGCTGTCATTGTTCACGTTTCCGTTAGCAAAACGGTCGGGATAAACCATGTACATGATATCATTGGCATTTAGACCTTGAGCTTTGTAGCCTGTTCTTTCATAGAGCGGAAAAGGCAATGTCAACTGTCTACCATCGTTGAATTGAAAATTGAAGGCGACATTTTGAGCAGGACAATTGTCTAAAATATCTACATCTAAAATGATGTATTGACCATTGGGAAGCCATTTCCATTGGTTCAATTTGACGTTGATACCAACAGTAACAATTTGTTGCAATCCAACAAATTGGGTACCTCTAACCAAAAGTTCTAAATGAGTAGTTTTCATTCCTACCCACCAATTGGGGGGATCACATAGTAATGAATCTGGTTTGATTGGCTTTTTTTTGTCCAATATTGGAGACGCAGATGAAATGACAGAAATCATCAAAACAGCGATAATGAACAGCGATTTAAGAATTTTTGAAAAAATCATTTTTTGTCAGAGCAAAGTTATTTTATTTTTGGAAAGTGTTAAAAGTACACCAAGTAAAACTAAACCCTTAAACAAAATGAAAAAAATTTACACATTCGTAATGTCTGTGTTGGCTGCGGCGGTGATGAGTGCACAAACGCCAGTAACCTTCACGGTAGACATTGCAGGCGCTGGATTGACTCCAGATGCAAACGGCGTTCACATCGCAGGAAGCTTCCAAGGTTGGAACCCAAGTGCTACGCTCATGAACGACAACGGAGATGGAACTTTCTCTGTTACTTTGGATTTGGCCCCTGGTCACCATGAATTTAAGTTTTTAAATGGTAACGATTGGCCATTTGTAGAAGATGTACCCAACATTTGCCAAGTAGAATTGAATGGTAACGATAATCGCCATGTTGAAGTAGGAACGGATCCTATGACTTATGCGGTATGTTATGCTTCATGTGCATTGTGCGGAACCAATTCTGTTTTGTTGCGTGTTGACATGAGCATGGTTGATGCTGATGGCGATGGTATCAATGCTGAAGTAGGTGAGGACATCAGCCCAGCTGGCGTTCACGTTGCCGGTAGCTTTAACAATTGGGATCCTGCAGCAACAGTTTTGACTCCAATGGGAAACAACGTATATGGTGTTGTATTGCCTTTGGCTGCTGGTGACTATCAGTACAAGTTTATCAATGGTAACGCTTGGGGCTTTGAAGAAGCTTCTGGTGGTGCTTGTTTCACAGGTGGAAACAGAACCATTACCGTTGCAGATCCTAATACATTGACTGACGCTGTATGTTTCGGTGCTTGCTCAACTTGCTTGATGCCAACCAACGTTACTTTCCGTGTCAACATGAGCAACGAAACAGTTTCTCCCAATGGTGTTCACATTGCAGGTAGCTTCCAAAACTGGACGCCAAGCGATATGAACTGGGCGATGGTGGACATGGGCAACAACATCTACGAATTGACTAAACCTGTTCCTGCTGGTTCTTACCAATACAAATTCGTTAATGGTAACGATTGGTCAGGAGCTGACAATGACAATGAGTCTTTGCCTGCGGAGTGTAATGTAAACGGAAACCGTAGCATTGATGTAACAGGTGCTTCAATGTTGGTTGAATATTGCTACAATCAATGTACTGCTGATTGTATCATCGATCCAAACCCAGCCAATGTAACTTTCCAAGTGGATATGGGCAACATGATCGCAATTTCTGCCTTCAACCCTGCAGCTGATACACTTTGGATGATTTCTGGTGCAACAACTCCACAATGGCAAGCTGGTAGAACTGCTATGTCAGATGCTGATGGAGATCAAGTTTATGAGTGCGTTGTAAATATTTCTGGCCCAGCTTCCTTCCAATACAAGTATTTGACAGGAACTGACATCAGTACTCCAATTTTGGAAGAAGGTGTAGGCATTGATTCAACAGGTTGTGGTATTGACAATGGTGTTGGTGGATGGAACCGTACTTTCGTAAGAACAGGTGTTGATGAAGCTACTGGTATTTATTGCTTTGATCAGTGTACGGATTGTGATGGTAATCCAGTGACTGGAGTAGATGAGATGATTTTGAACAATAATGTTCAAGTATATCCTAACCCAACGGAAGGTTTGTTGAACATCGCTGTTCAAAGTACAAACGTACAAGACATCAAAGTTGAGGTTTACAATGCAATGGGTCAATTCATCATGGTAGAGAAATTCAACAAGGTAGCTGCTGGCAAGAATGCCTTGAGCTTGAATTTGAATAACGTACCAACAGGTTTGTACATTGTTGAAGTAACAGGAGCTCAGTTGAATGAGACTTTCCGTGTTGCTGTGAAGTAAGAAATAGTTGATAGGTAAGAGGCCGTCCAATAGGACGGCCTTTTTTTTAATTTCTCGGTGATAATTAATCAAGAAAAACCTAACAATTAAAAAATGTTTGCTTCATCTTTGAAAAAGATTGGCGGTGCATCATCGCCTTATGAAAATTACAATGGCAGATATCAATAGCGTACTTCAAATGTTGGTCCCTAAGGACAAGCGTTTTTACCCTCTTTTCGAAAAGAGTGCTCAAAGTTTAACCGACATGTCCAAAGCCATGGTCGAAGGTTTATCAGGAAGTGATGTGGAACGCATCAATATGTTGGCCACCATTTCTCAATTTGAAAAGCAAGGTGATGCCTACACAGACGCCATTGTTCGAGAGGCCAATGCCATTTTTTTGGTTCCCTTTGATAGAGAAGATATTTATGAGTTGGCTGTGGTTTTGGATGATGTAGCGGATTTTATGCACAGTGCTGCCAAAAAAATCAACTTGTACAAGCCACGTCAAATTCATCCCAATATGATTGCTATCGCAAAGCTTATTCAAGAGCAATGTGATTCATTGAATCAAATTGTGGGAGAACTTCCGGAAATGTATTATTCTGATCGTGTTCAAAAATGCATTGCTGAAATCAGAAACAACGAGAAACGCGCAGAAGAGCTGAGAGATGAAACTTTGGTTGCCTTGTTCAACGAAGAAAATGATGTCATCGAAAAAATAAAGATCAAAGAAATCATTACAACCTTAACCAAATCCGCAGACAGTGCTGAAGTTGCAGCTTCTGTTATGGAAGGGATATTGGTGAAAGTTTCCTAAAAACAAAGCGTCGTTCTAGTTGTTTTCAGATTGATGGAGAAAGAGTACATTGAGATTTTAGGGGCACGAGAAAACAACCTGAAGAATATTGACCTGATTATCCCAAGGGATGAGCTGGTTGTGATTACGGGATTAAGCGGAAGCGGAAAGTCTTCATTGGCTTTCGATACAATATATGCAGAAGGTCAGAGGCGTTACATCGAGACATTTGATGCCTATGCGCGCCAGTTTTTAGGAGAGCTAGAACGACCTGACGTGGACAAGATCAATGGCTTGTCGCCAGTTATATCCATTGAGCAGAAAACCGTTTCAAAAAATCCGAGATCAACCGTAGGTACCATAACGGAGATTTACGATTTCCTTCGCTTGCTCTATTCCAGAGCTTCCACGGCATACAGCCATGTGTCTGGTTTACCTATGGTAAAATACAACCAAGAGGAGATCATTGACCGTATTAAAAAAGCCTTCAAGGGCAAGAAGATTGTTTTGCTTGCGCCCATAATCAAGGGTCGCAAAGGACATTATCGAGAATTGTTTGAGCAATTCATGCGACAGGGATTTGTCCGAGCCAGAGTTGATGGAGTGATTGTGGAATTGACGAAGGGAATGAAGTTGGATCGGTACAAAATTCATGATATCGAGATTGTCATTGACCGCTTGGCCGGCAATGAACCGGATACCCGTTTGAAGGATTCTGTGCGCTTGGCCATGAAAATGGGAAAGGGTTCGATGATGGTTGCTCCAATGGAGGATGAAAAATTGAAACTACAGCATTACAGCCAGTTTCTGATGTGTCCCACATCCGGAATCTCCTATCCAGAACCTGAACCCAATTTATTTTCATTCAATAGTCCATATGGTGCATGTCCCCATTGCAATGGATTGGGCAGTGTCGCGGAAATTGATTTGAAGAAAATTGTTCCAGATGACAAAGTGTCCATCAAAAAGGGAGGGATTGCTCCGTTGGGAGAATCCAAACAGACTTGGATATTTCAACAGATCGAGTCCATTTTAAAAGGTTATGAGGTAGGACTTACTACCCCCATCAAGGACATTCCCAAAGATGCTATTCAGGTCTTGTTTTATGGAACCGACGATGAAGTAGTAGTTACATTGAACAATGGCCAAAGCATGCGAACGCGCTATGATGGCATCATCGCATTCATCGAAAAACAAGCAGAAGATGATGCCAGTCCTTCCATCAGGCGATGGGCGGAAAGTTTCATGAACAAGGTCAATTGTCCTGAATGTCAAGGTGCGCGGTTGAAAAAAGAAGCGTTGTATTTTAAGATCAATGGAAAGCACATTTATGAGTTGGCGGCCATGGACCTGAAGTTGTTATCGCAATGGATGGAAACTGCGCATGAAGCGATGAATGAAAGGCAATTGAAGATAGCCCGAGAGCCGCTAAAGGAGATCAAAGACCGATTGCGTTTTTTAATGGATGTGGGGTTGGATTATCTCACCTTGCACAGAAGTTCTAAAACGTTGAGTGGAGGTGAAGCACAGCGCATTAGATTGGCTTCTCAGATTGGTGCGCAATTGGTGGGCGTGTTGTACATCTTGGATGAGCCCAGCATTGGGTTGCATCAACGTGACAATCAGCGATTGATCAATAGTTTGAAAGCACTGCGTGATGTGGGCAATAGTGTTTTGGTGGTTGAGCATGACAAGGACATGATGCTGAGTGCCGACTACCTCATTGATATTGGTCCGCATGCCGGAGTTCATGGAGGTAAGGTTGTCGCTCAAGGTCCTCCGAAAGAGCATCTCAAGGGAAAAAGTGTTACCGGTCAATACCTCAGTGGGAAACGTAAAATAGAAGTTCCTATAAAACGTCGGAAAGGAAATGGAAAGCAACTGGAGCTTTTAGGGGCCAGAGGCCACAATCTTAAAAACGTCAACCTAAAAATTCCACTCGGAACTTTCACTTGTATCGCTGGCGTGAGTGGTGGGGGAAAATCAAGTTTAATCAATCATACGTTGTATCCCATTTTGGCGCATCATTTTTATGATAACCAAAGAAAGCCGTTGCCTTATAAAACAATCAAAGGATTGGAACATTTGGACAAGGTTGTGGAGATTGACCAATCCCCCATTGGTAGAACGCCAAGATCCAATCCAAGCACTTATACGGGTATCTTCACCGATATTAGACAACTCTTTGCTCAGTTACCGGAATCCAAGATCAGGGGTTATCAGCCGGGTCGATTTAGTTTTAATGTAAGTGGTGGACGTTGTGAGACCTGCAAGGGCGGGGGAGTCAAGGTGATTGAAATGAATTTTCTTCCAGATGTAATGGTGGAATGCGAGTCTTGCAATGGAAAGCGATACAACAGAGAGACTCTGGAAGTGAAGTACAAAGGAAAAAGCATTGCAGATGTTTTGGATATGACAGTTGAGGAAGGTGTTTTGTTTTTTGAAAATCATAGGAATATTCACAATACCCTCAAGACATTGCATGACGTTGGTTTGGGGTATATTTCTTTGGGACAACACAGCACCACATTGAGTGGGGGAGAGGCCCAACGGGTGAAGTTGAGTACAGAGTTGTCCAAAAGAGATACGGGAAATACCATCTATATTTTGGATGAGCCCACAACTGGTCTGCATTTTCAAGATGTAGAGATGTTGATTAACGTGCTGAATCGATTGGTAGACAGAGGAAATTCGGTGGTTGTTATTGAACACAATATGGATGTGATCAAAGTAGCGGATTTCATCGTGGACTTAGGACCCGATGGTGGCGAGGGGGGAGGTATGATTGTTGGTCAAGGAACGCCAGAAGAGCTGGTTAAAATCAAAGCCAGTCATACGGG
>JACCDT010417005.1_pt1 | contig 89027 bp, 54 predicted proteins | sample 7446291 | NCBI WGS metagenome assembly JACCDT01 (sample SAMN15323446, study PRJNA562643) | freshwater metagenome | isolation source: river surface water | place: USA:Blue River Watershed | collected 2017-08-17 | reverse complement strand
GGCGATCCCCTCGTAGCGGGGTAGGGAGGGTTACTTCCCCAATAAAAACCCCAGGACATCTCTATCCTGGGGTTTACCGTCCTACATCACGTACGTTCTGTACGTGTGCAAGACTCTCTCCCCGTTCCAGGGGAGGATTCGGATGGTCACAATCCCATCCGCGGTCTCAGCAAGAGCGAGGAACGTCCCGTTCATCGCCTTGCCGTTCTGCATTACCTCGGACAGCCGGATGTTCCAGCTGCCGAGGACCTCCTCAGCGATTTTAGCGACGTGTGCCGCTTTCGCCTTTCCATCCATGACACACCTCCAAGTGTGACACGGTGCGTAGGTATAGCCTACCTACTAGGCAGGGTGTACGGTATGTACACCCCAATAAAAAACACCACTACCCACTAGGGGTGATGGTGTATAGGGTACTTACATATAGCGCCCCCTCTATAGGCGCTGTCCTTGGGCTACCCTGCGAAGAGCAGCCCAAGGATTAGGATCACGAGGATGACAATGATGTCACCCATGGTCAAGTCCTTCTTCATCGTACACCTCCATGTGTACCAAGGACTATCTATGTACCTACCTTGTTTTACTAGCCATAGGTACATTGGCTAGAACCCTTACCCTACATGTAGTAGCAGAGTGCTACCACACACAGGGCAAGAGCAATCAGTAGAAGATCGGCGTTAATCCAGCTGATCTTGTCTCCTTCATTGGGCAACAAGCCCAAGAAGGAGATGTCTCTCTTATCCATGACATACTCTCCTATGTCATTAGCCTTATTTATTGAAAGATGGCTAAGGCTGATGCCATCGTTGGGGAACCATTCCCCAATAAAAAAAGAAGACCCCGGTGGGCGTGTTTCTTTTTATTTCATCATCCCTGTATCCATTAATACCAGGTCTAGAAAATTTTATAGGATTTCTGGCTACGTGAAGCTCTCTAGTTTTCAAAGGTCTAGAAAATTATTCTATTTTTGGCTACACGTGACTTTTTCTAAGGTCTAGAAAATTTTATTATATAATACTTTGTCTCGCGCGTAAGATTTTGTTATATAATACATGTTCACCCCCCCCTATGTTCAGGAGTTGATTGCATATGCAAGTATCAATAGATGATTATTATATTAGATTTATAATAAAAAGAAGTAATGGAAGGCTTGGTATAGCTTATGCTGACACTATACATATTAGTGACTATGCCGCGATTACTAAGTTTATTGTTGATAAAATCAAGATAGATGATTTCTCTTGGCATGAATCTAAAGATGATTACCCGCAAAATATGTTATATATAGATTGGGCGCATAAGAAACAACATAAAGATGGAACGCCTTTATTTATGGTGCCGCTTGATAATTTTGATTGGCCTTTTGAAGATTTTGTGGCATATTATGTGTGGTTAATCTACAATGGAATTACAAAGATCCCTGATTTTGATTGCTGTTATCAAGTAGAGAGCAAAAAAGGGTAAAAGAGATCGCCGAAAATAAATTCGAGTTCTAAAAATTATAATATATTTAAATTCTCGCGCGCGTAAACCATTATGTACATGCCACCATTAAATCATTCAGAAGAACACTTCTTACACACAATTCTCCTTAACTTCTATACTGAGAAAGAAGTTAATTATAAGTTATATAATAAATTTGTTAAAGAAATTGGCGCAGAAAATTTCAGTTTTACGAAAATTTCGGGCGAATATGAGTTATTATATATAAACAAGACTATTGAATATTTAAGAGCGCATAAGAAAATATGCGATAAAGCCTTAGAAGATATCAGGGCTATTATGGTAAAATAGGAGAACATATGATATACGACCCACTCAATCCAGGCACATTAGATACATGGGCTATGGCTAATTTATACACTGTAAATACTAATACTATAAATACTAATACTGCAATTACAGGTAGCGCAAATCATGCTATGCATAGGACTCCTATAAATAATACAATGTATGCTTCTCCTAAGTATTATAGTCTACCAATGAATGGTTTATGTGTATCTGGAGCTTTTTATAAGCCAATTGTAACTGGCGGCGGAACTACGCAAATAAATCTAGATGAGTATTTTGTTCGTAACGAAACTATAAACGACGCTGAACCATTATTTCTTACAGAGAAAGAAACAATGTCAATATTTAATTCTGTTAATATAAATAATATCGAGTTTAATGTTCAACTAAGATATTTACAACTTTGCATCAAAACAGTAAAACAAACAAGGAATCAATAAATGATTAAAGAAAATGTATTTTTATTTCCACTTGGCAACAAGATTGCTATTAAAAGATCAGAGACTAAGGATACTACTGATGGAGGTATTATACTTCCTGACGAAGTTAAGGCAAAAAAGAAGTTATCCAATGGGGTGGTTGTTGCTGTTGGAAAAGGTTATAAGAATAACCAGACTAACGAATGGTATCCAATGGAAGTTAAAGTTGGCGACTTTGTTATCTTTAATCAATTCCAGCAAATGGAATTTGAGATAGGTGACGAGAAATACCTAGTTATGGGAGAAGAAGATATATACGGCATAGTAAAACGAGCTAAAGCTGAATATGATGACCAAGGCAAGTTTATAAGATATATAGATGAATAAAAAAAAGGGCTACTTGTTAGCCCTTTTTTGTTAGTCTTATTCCTACTCGATTCCATAAATCTTCGAAGTCAGATTTCTCTTCTTCTGGAGAGTCGTCATTTATTGACAAAATCGCTATTTTCAATTCATTGTTTTTGTTATCTACTATAGATGCGCGCACAATTGAATTAAAGTTGCCATAAATTACAGCAAATTCGTTTTGGTTACAGTCGAACATTTTAAGATTATCATTTGTTAAAAGATTTCCATTATATAAATAATCACTTATTGAATTTGGTAGATTATTGTAAGATAATAGCCTTAACAAGTCTTCTGTTCTAGAACTTATACAGTTAGTATTAAATATTAATATAATTTTCATGGGTTCACCTCAATTTTTATTATAAAACAAAAAAGAGATTAATATGACAAGAAATATCATTTTTTCAGAAAGTTCTGCGATTGGCAGACTGAAGACATATACCGCAACAGTATTCTTTAATAAAGGAGAATTAACTGATGTGAATAATGTATACCTTAAAGAAGGCGATACATATCATAAGCCAATGGCCAGCGTTTTTGGCCATAAACACGAAGATGGATCTATATGGTTTGTTTCTTTGGCTATAACAACACACTTTAATGCTCCTGGAACTAGAACCTTTTCAGTAGAGGTTATTGATAATAACAGTGTTACTAACCCAGTAATTCATTCATATGAATATGACTTTGGTCTTTTAACTGGATTAAATAATCTTAAGATAGTGCCCGTTTTTAAACCTTCTAATGAAGTAATGGAAGAGAAAGACTATATAAGTCTTATTGATCCAAAATATGCACTTACGCCATTCCCATTAGAAATGGCTGGAAAAAGAGTGTCTGTTTACTCTGGTATAGTAAATCATTGCAGATTTGAGTTAACTCTAGAAGCTCCTTCTAGAGAGCCAGGATTAAGATATACACTACAGATACTAAATGACGAAACAAAAACTACTCCAGGAGAATTAGTCGGCGATTTTAAAATAATGTTTGTGGGTGGATTCGCCGGAATTTATAACCAAAGTGCTTACGGCGTAACAACTGAATTCTTTACAGTAATTGGAGAGACTCCAATAACAACATTTAATATCCCACTTGGTAAACTTGGCGTTACACAGTCATGGATGTGCGGTGGCGTAATTAGATTTGACTCATATAATAGCTTATATGAAGATATAGCATCACTAAATGTTGGCTTTATGACAAGAGAAACTTTAGAAAAAGTTGAGATGCCAGAATACCAATTACCAACTTATAGTGAAGAGTATAAACAAAGACTATTGTCAGAATCAAATGCTAAGTATAATACTTACTTAACAGCTAAGCTTTCATGCTGGGATGCTCTTGGTCAAAGTAAAACTCCTCCAATGTCTGGATTTCAACCACAATTCGGCAACTTCCCCACTGATGCAAGAGCAGTACTAGAGACTTCTTCACAGAATGCTCTTATGAATCTGTTGATACAAGAAATGAGAGTAATGTCTGCAAGACCAGGATGGATTAATGGCCTATATTATGTAGATGCAGGAGATAGAAATAATCCAGATCGTAGATCTACTTATACATGGACTGATATACCACATAATACATCTTTAAATAGATGGGGTCTTGAAAGAAATATATCAATGGGAACAAGAAATGGATGGGAAGGACAAGATGCTGAGCATTATGGAATGACTCCTGCATTTTGGCTAGCGATGCTAACTGGTTCTTATGCTTTAATCAATCTCTTTGAGAAGAGAGCGATAATGGCCCAATGTCATTGGCATTCTGCTTATTACTTTGGATCATGGACAGATGTATTACGCTCAGAAGGAAGGCTTGGTAGAGTATTAACTCAAGCAGTTCTATTAACTGGAGATGCTAGTAACTCATTTAAGACTTCTTTAAGAAATAGACTTGCGAAAATTTTAAGAGAATTCAAGGAATCTAATACTTATGTAGTGTCAGGAAATATTTCTGAATATGCGTTCTATACATCTCATGGATCATATAAAGCTCCCTATGGCAATGTTGGCTCTAGACAAAGACCAGATATTAGATGCGATGGTTATCCAACTTGGAATAATCCTCAATCAGTTGTTTGTTGGCAAATGGGCATGTTACAAACTGCATTCTGGAAATTATATAAGAAGTGTGGAATGCTTGACGCAAAAACAATTGTTAAAGACATGTTTACAATGTTCGTAAATAATGCATTTATACTAGATGCATCTGAAGGTCCAGTGACAGGCATGAAGAAATATTATGCCGCTGATAATCCAAGAGGATATCAAACCATTGGATGGTCTATGGATGCATTAACACAATGGCCAATGTGTCTATTGACTGCAGTTCCTAATGAAGTTTATGATGAATGCGATCAAGCGACAAAAGATAGATTTAACAAAGTTAATACAGCGATGTCAAATCAATGGCCAAAACTAAATGAAACTCCATGGTGTGCAGAGCAATTATAAATAATGACAACATATAAAAGATTCGCAGTAGACAATAGATACACACAAGTTAGAAGCTCTGTTGTATCTATTGTGTTTCCATTTCATGAAAAAGAGATAATAAGATCTACAGTTGGAGATCCAATTGGTTGGTTAAATGAAAATTTATCTGTTGTATTTAATAATACAATATATCCAACTGCATGGGTTGAAGTTGGAGCTCCGTGGCTAGATGCCACCTCTAATGATACATATGTTAGATTCGTTAGAGCAGATATATATGCAAATAATATACCAGTAGGAGAAACAACTGGATGGGTTACAGGCGCAAGCAATACTATACCAGCTTATATTCAACATCCTAGTCTTGTACAAATTAACGAAGGTTTAATTACAGCAAGATATTCTGGCGCTCAAATTGCTGCAGCAAGTGCAAATTTATCAGGATCTTCTAGTGGGATATATACTGCGAATCTTTGGCCTCTTAATGCTTCTAATGCTGTAGAAGGAATGACTCAAAGAGGCTTAACGAGAACATACAAAACAGAAGTTTGGCTTGGTCACGAAAGACACCTTATTGACCATGTTAAACATTGGAATAATATTTATGAGAATACTCCTGGAAGATATGTAACAGGATTTTGTCATGCCGAAATGTGGATGACTACATATTCAAATTCATCATATATAGACTATACTTTTAGATTTGGTAATGATAAATTAAATAATCCGGTCAGAGGATTTAATGGTAGCACAAGCAATAATGAAGTTGAGTCTATATACCATTCTGCGTATATCACAGGAGATTTTTCTTTAAGATTTAATGCTAGTATTCAATCATCCGCAATTAAATTCTACAGCGGATTCGGCTTTACTGAATCTGGATTCTTAGGCAATAACCATCATTATAAACTTCCAATAAATATAATATCAGATGCCCAAAGATGGGGATTCAAAGCAACAGTTGACTATGCAAATACAACTGGAGCATTTATTCAAGCAAGATATCCTATATATGGAATTCCTATACCTGAAACATATATGGCAGCTGGTTATTTAGAATATCCAGTTGTTCAGAATCCTGCATTAATACCTAATAGCCAAAGGATGTTATATAGAACAAGAACAAACGGTAACAAGCTTACTAATCTTTGGAATACTTTAGGAAATCCGTGGGATAACAATATAGTAGGCATATCAATTAAAACACAGGGCGATTCTGGTTTCCAGGCTAGATTCGGAAGAATTCCTATCCCTGTTTTGCCAATTATTTATTCAAATAGTGCCGACGCAATAGATATATGCATGGCATCTGAATTAAGAATGACTGCATGGGCGGATAATTTTAGAGGACTATTCAATAATCTTAGAGGAAATATTACATCATTTTTGCCATCAAGGATAATAAATCCGATAGTTGATGGAAATCTTGAAGCTGTAACAGAAGTATTTCATAATAATTCTCCATATGTATATTTAAAAAATGGTCCAGAAAGACATAGCTCTGGAGCAGGTTTAGGCAGAAGACGAGGAAGAGATTTAGATCCTGCTGCATATAATTTTGGGACTACAAATACTAATGGCTGGATAGAAATGAGAAGAGACCATTTCGGCAAAAGTATTACTTTTTATGTTGGTCTTACTACAGATGATCCATATTTTAAAGATTATATGAGAGAAACTGCTGCAGTTGCATATGGCATAAAACCGCCATTAGGAGCCGGAGTTACCAGTTTCAATTCAACAAGATTTGCAGATTCTCATTATGCAGAACCAAGAACTACAGCTAGACCATTACGTGCATATATACAAGACTGGTTATTAAATAATAATAATAATTCTAGGACTTTATATACAAGAGAAGCAAGAATACTAGCTACAGGAATGACTGGCGCAAATCTAGTAAACGGGAGAGATTTAGTTTGGGAAACAGTTCCTGGGATACACGCCTCTTCAGAAAGATACGGTCAAAACAGAGAAAGAAGAAGAAGAAACCTAATCCCAGGTCAACCAATACATTTAATGCTTGGTTTTAGTAATGCTTCTCCAGAGTCAAGATGTGAAAGTATATACCGCAGCGCAAATGCTCCTTATAGGACATCCACTTTGACTTGTGGTAATGTACCTATAAGTGGAAATATTTCTCAACCAATTTTCCCAGGAGATGCAAGTCCTAGGCTAATGGTGCCAGTCTGGCAGTTCGGAATGATGGTAGACAGATTAGCTCTTGGATATAAACATTTTAATATTCCAGAACTTAGAGAAACTATAAGAAATTCATGTATAGATCTTTATAACTATTGGCATGTACCTAATGGTAATTATAATACTTGGGTATATAATACTACGTCAGTTCATCCTGGCCATCCAAACTGTCCAGGCATGACAAAGTTAGGTATTTTAGAAGCAGTTGAGGAAAATACAGAAATAGGTTGGGGACCGTTAAATGCAGGAACAGGGCTTGGTCAATATAGCGTTTCTCACGACGATTTGACGTCGTGGGGCTATGCTGGCACTAAAGCTGCACAGTTAGTATTTACTCCCTCTGATGGCTCTAATTATACTAATACTTTAAGAACAATTGAAGCGAATGAATTCGTTAGGGGTTTTAGAGATCCTGTAGCATTTAACAATGCCGTTCCAACCAATGCTGGATCATATATGTATGTTGGAGATTGGACTTTTCAAGGCACAACTTTCCCTCCTAATTCTGATCCAAACACAAGACCAATCATCTATACAGTAGATTTTACTGGAACATCTATAAGTGGTTATGCGCCTTTAACAGCTACATTTAGCGGAATAGTGACTCCAGCTCCAGCATTCTATCATTGGGATAGCGACGGGAATGGCGTCATAGATGCCAGAAGAACAGATCCTACACTAAATGTTTTATATAGCGTTCCTGGATTTTATACAGTTACATTAGTCGCTGGATCTGGACAGTATTCTGGATCTACTACTAAGTTTAATTATGTTAATGTTCTTCAACAGCCTAATTATAGTGTTGACTTTACTGGTACGCCAAGGACTGGTGTAGTGCCATTCGAAGTCGTCTTTACTGATTTAACTACTCCAACTCCTGTAACAAGAGTATGGGATATAGAATCAAATGGACAAACTATATCTACAAGTGGTGTAAGTGTCACTGGAACATATACAACATCAGGATCAAAAACTGTTAGCTTGTATGTATTTAGAGAAGACAATGTATTGGCAGGATCTTCAATAAAAGGAGGTTATATACAAGCTAATGCACCTATTAACAGAACAGTATGGACAAATATAGATTTTACAGGATCTCCGCGAATTAGTTATGGAGCTGCAGATGTTACATTCACGTCTCAAATAGAGCCAACGCCAGAAAATTTTAGATGGGATTTTAATGATAACGGAATATATGATTCTGCATTAGAGTCTGATACTTACAGATATAATACAACTGGATTATACTCAGTTTCATTACGTGCCTGGTCTGGCGCGGGAGAAACATATTCAGAAGCTTATATTAGAAAAAGTAATTATATAGATATAAGAGAATTATTAGTATTATATAATGGCAGCTTTACAGCTAATATTTTAAGTGGCCAAGTCCCTCTATCTGTTACATTTACAGATACTACTACTCCAGCACCAACTACTACAAAGTATTGGGATTTCGAAAATGATGGAGTAACTAATACTATTACAAATAGTAATCAAGTTACACATACATATCAAACAACTGGATTAAAATCTGTTAGAATGTCTGGAATATCTTCTAATGGAACTGCACAAGCTTTTAGGCAAAATTATATATTTGTTGAACCAATTAATTATAATCCAGATATATCAGCAACTGTTTTAAGTGGTTATGCACCGTTAACTGTTACATTGTCTCCAATAATTGATCAAACATTAATACAGCCAAACGTATTTAATTGGAATTATGGTATTGGTACTTCTACATTGCAGTCGCCAACTGTTACATATACAACTCCTGGAGAATATGATATTTCATTAACATGCTCAAGAGCAAATATTGGAAATGGTTCAGTAACTAGAGAATCTTTCATTAGAGTTCTTGAGAGAACTGTTCCGTCTATTACATTTAATGCAAATAAAACAACTGAAGAAGTCAATAGACCAATATTATTTACGTTCTCTTACGGATTAAGCGCGCCTACTGCATGGTATTTAGATTTTGGCGATGGAGCAACTCAGTCTTTATTGCTATCTCAGACAAGTTTTAGTTATTCTTATCCTAATGCTGGTGTATACGAAGCAACACTATATGCAAGTAACCAAGCCGGAACTATATCTAAAACAATAGATATTAATATCTTAGAATCTAATTCTCCAAAATACTCAATAGCAAATTTCTCTGGAGATGTATTGTCTGGAGTAAATCCTTTAACAATCAACTTCACCGACCTTTCTACTGAACAGTCAAGTATAGTTGATAGAACATGGTCATTCGGTGATGGAGGAGAATACACAGGACAGAATCCATCTTACACATATGATAATTCTGGAATTTATAATGTATCTTTAACTGTAACAAGTTTAGGTGGTACATCTATAATGACAAAAGAATCATATATTACAGTCAGCGATAGATCACTAGATCAGCTTGAGGTATCTATACATCCATCTATAGATGAAAGTTTTTATCCAGCTGTAATATTCTACAGAGATACAACAAGTGGCGATATAAGTTCTAGATCATGGAACTTAATTAATGGACAATCTGGTGATAGTACAGCAGAGATTCCATGCGTAGTATATACTAATCCTGGCTTTATATCTCCTGGGTTAGTAACTACAAGTTCTTCTGGAGTGTCATCTACTGGATATTTTGAAAATCTAATAGAATTAATAGATTTGAATAAATATTCCCCAAGTGCTAATTACTCATATCAAATCAGTAACTTTGGCACTGTTGTTAAAGAAGATGCGTCAGATGGTATTTTTTATAATCCTTCTGTCGCGGTACATAGAAGATTACAAGCTACTTCTCCAACTACATCAACTGCCGGTTTAACATTTTCTACAGTATCTGGTAACTACAATAATAGTATTATTACACTTAATAATATTACACAGTCTATAGTCAATAAAGCAAGATTGCACTTATCTGCATTAAGTATTACAGGTAATATTTCTGGCGGAGATATGATTATAGACGCATACAGATCTCCATTAACAAATTCTTCGCCTTCATGGAATAGAAGAAGTGCGTCGTCTCCTACAGTTAACTGGAGTTCTCCTGGAGCAACTGGAGCATGGGCTGATTATATACCGACTCCTATATTCTCTTTTACTGTACCAATATCTGCAACTGGTAATACAAATCCAGAAAATGCGACATATACATTTGATATAACAGATTATATGAGACGTACTGCTCATGATAATGGTTCGTCAATATTATTTGTTCCAAGATATAACAGTGACGCATTTGTAACAATGGCTACTAGAGGTATTATAGATATAAGATATAGAAATATACCAGCAAATATTATAGCTCCAGATGTATTCGTAATACAAAATGGCACATTGTCTACATTAAGTGGTTATCCTATAGTTTCTGGATATCCAGGTCACGCTTCAGAAATGAAGACAATTATTAGATTTAATCTTGATGATGCGTTTGGTTCAGCCCCATTAAATGAGGTGGCATTAACAAAAGCTATATTAACGATACCTTATCAAGCTAATACAAGTTATGAGTATTTACCTGTATTAAATAAAATTAAGCGAGATGTAGATTCTCCAAATTGGGTATATTATTCAGGATCATCACAGTGGACTCTATCTGGAGCATCTGGAATTGGTTCTGATATAGATCTTGAGAATATCAGTGTTCTTTATCCTGATGTTGTTACAGGAGATTATATATCTACATATGGAAGCTTTACAAATAAAGTAGATGTTTTACAATATGATCTTACAGATGATTTAGATATACATCTACAGAATCAGACATCTAGACATATCACTTATTTATTATCTTATCCAAGAACAACATTTGACGCTACAACATCAAATTATGTAATAGCAACTCCGACTACTTTTACATATTCAACAGATTTGCATATATATAGTACATATATAAGATCAAGCGAACCTGTACCAATTGTGCCAATTGATCCAGGAGATACTGGATCATCTACTGGTTCAACTGGCAATACTGGTACAACTGGCTTAACTGGAACAAACTTCGTAATATATAGAGGTGATCCAAATAATGGATATATAACGGATGCATTGTTTGCAACTACATCTGGATATTTGTTTGATGGTGATTCTAATTATATTAGAGGAAATCAGTATAATCATTATGAAAAATTATTCGTATTTAATACAACAGCTAATCCAATATCAAATATAAAACTAAGAATACTTGGAGAACATCAACATCAGATTTATATTGCAAATGAAAAAAATGTTGGAGACAATAATAGTGGATCTTATAATACATTACCATCTGGATACTATAGATCAGATTTTATAAGATGCGATTCTAGAAATAATTATATTTCTCTGGGAAATTTAGATACATCAGGTTATACTGGCTTTTGGGTAAAGATAGAAGTACCAGAAAATATAAGAACAGACTCTGGCGCATTCTTATATCCAGTAATAAGTTATGAAATTCCAGGAGAAGAATAATGAAAGAACCAAAAGTATTTTTAGCAGTTCCAAAAGTAATGACTCTTATTGAAGCTGAGTCAAAAGATTTGCCATCAGTAGATGAATGTCCATATGTCGCGGTTGTTTCTTTTTATGCTGCAAAGCGTCATGATGATGAAACAGAAGAAGAGGCTGGCAAATCAATTGTCCCAGAATTTGCACAATTGTACGGATCTTCATTAGAAGAGTTAGAGAAGGTTACTATTGAACTCATTCAATCAAGCTTTTTACAACTAAAAGAAAGTATTCAAAACAAAGGATAATTATGACTTTATTTACTCAAAGATTTGAACCCGATAATATTATGAGACATGTTGCTGTTTATTCTAAAGATGGACAGACACAGATAACTGTTGATTGGCATTCTTTATTTAATATGTTAGCTATTAACAATATGCCAGTTGATTTATATACATTGCAAAAAGCATGTGAGGGGACAATACAAACTCATATATGTGACGCATTTAGAGTTCCAAAGAATAATCCCCGCGCGGCAAAAACAATGCCATATATGGTTTCTCTAGTAATTTTCGAAACTGTTAGAATGATTCTAACAAAAGAAGAAAAAGAAGTAGTTTCCGATAATAACGAACCTGCTGAAGAATCATTCCAAAAGTCTAACGACGGGAAATTAATAGTAAATACAAAATAATGCAAACTTATAGTGCCTCTTTTATGCGTGATCTTCTTTCTAAAGAAGAATCTGCATCCTTTTTCAAGGAGAGATATCCTACTATAGTAAATCACTATAGTTTATTATCTACTAAAATAGGGCCAAATTGCCCAAACGCACTACTTCTATTGAAAAGCCTTTGGGTCTTTGAAGAAAAGAAAGATCCAACTAAATGGCAAGAAAGGTTAAAAACAAATGACTGGAAATAAAGATCTAGAAAGAAGAGATGAAGAGAATTTACATACATTTGAAAAATGTGTTGAATCATCTGGCATCTCTTTGTCTTTTTCTCAAAAAGAAGCTTTACAGAAATATGCTCATGCGTTAGCTAATGGATCCGCATTGTCAATTGTAATGAATTGTAAAGGAACTAGCTGTCCTGTTATTAATACATGTCCATTAGCATTATGTAACATTAAACTTCCAGTCGGTGAAAAATGTCAACCTCCTGGTACTTTAGTATTAGTAAGAGACAAAACGCTACATGCTAAACATCCTGATCGTTTTAAAGATGTAATGATACAGGATTTAAATCCTAATATACATGCAATAATTAGTTATGCTAGTAAATTGACTCCAGATAAAAATGGAGGCAAGAGTACACTTAAAACTCGTGGGAGAAATTTTACACTTCATTCTAGAGAATATACAGGAGATTTAATTGTATTAAAGGCTGGTAATCATATAAGTGAATATACGAAAGAGCATAAATGCTTAGTCAGATGGAATGATAATGCTAGAGAAAAATTTGTAGTCTATTTGATGAGACGTGGAAATTATTTTAGAATTGGAAAAAGTCAAATATTATCTAAATCAAAAAATGGCGATAAATCTTATTCAAGAATTAGCAATAGGGTCAGAGCTGAGCGTGCAGATGCTTTATGGATATTAGGAGCATATAATACAAATTCAGAAGCACTTTTGGCAGAAGAATATTTTTCTATAAAATTTAGTACTCCTAAATCATTATTTATTGCTACAAGAAATCGTATAAAAACTAAATATGATGGTCTTTATGCTTGGATAAATCAAGAGACCTTAGATAAACACCATCAAAATTGCTCTCTTTCATTAGATCATTATAGAAAGTGTTTAGATAGTATTGGCTTATCATTAGAACATCCTTTATATGACACAAATATAAAACATCAGATGGGTGGTTCTAATTGTACATTTGAAACTAGTGCATGTAACATTATATCGGAAATCATGGATGTGCCAATTATAAGTTTAAATACATATCCATATCCTATAGAGTTTTGCCCTGTTTCTAAAGAAGTTAGAAAATATAATGGCAAAGTTTATAGTTTAGATGTAGAAAAAGAACATACATATATTGGAGATGGAATTATCACTCATAATTGTCCTGTAGAGCTGTTCCAGATGAATAGATTAATTGCTACTCACTGTGCTGCTCTTGATATTGATCCTAGTACCCCTATGGGTGCGCTAGAAATGCTACAAGTATTAGAAATAGCAAGAGCTGAGATTTTAGAATACAGAGCTTCGGCGGCACTTGCCGATAACCCTAATCTAGTAAGGACAAGTTTGATTTCAGTAGAAATGGATGGAACGAAGATCTTTGAAGACAAAATTGTACCGGAAGTTGAATTACTAGAAAGATGGTTTAGAATTAAGACTAAACTAAGAACAGAATTGCTTGCTACTAGACAAGCGCAAGCTTCCGCAGGAAAATCTTATGCAGATAAGAGTAAAGAAGCTGCAGAGCTTGCTGCTAAAGTTGATGAGATCAATCGCCTTAAGGCATACAGAGAAAGTATGCCAATTAAGAATAAAGATGAGATTATAGTCAATGAACTACCTAAACATAAGCCCTAATGAACTTGGCCTAAAAGACGTATCTAGAAAAGAGTCTGAAGGCTATGGCAAAATCACACCTGTATATAAGAATGGAAGGATATCTCACTTTAGATATCCTTCTTCTACTTTAAGCATAGGTAATCATATTACTATGATGGGCGATTATAGACACGCTCAATATCAAGCAGCTACCGCTGGACCATTTGATATTCCAGAAAGAGAAGTATCACATCCACTATTTGGATCTACAAGAGCCAGAATTGACATGTGGCGAGGTAATTTACTTGGTGGTCATCCAGAAGAAGTAAAAACAATTGGATATGACGCATTTTCTTCTCTACATGGACCTAAAGCTACAGCCGTATCTCAGCTAAATGCTTATATGTATATGACTGGATCTGATCATGGTGAATTAACATATATAGCCAGAGAAGCTCCTGCTGTACAACAAACTTTTGAAATGGGATATGATCCTGGTAGATTAATTGCAGATATCACTGCGAAAAGACAAAGCAGATGGGCTCCTATAGACCAATCTCTAATTTACGCAGATAATCCAATTAATGTGCATTATATGCATCGCGCGCGAGCGCATGGCAGAGTGCGCGGAAGAAACACCTTCGATGTGGGCTACAATAAAGGAGCGATTTATCAATAATGATTCCTAAATTTTTAAATGCTATAAATCCAATAGACATGTTTAATGCAAATCAAATGCAGAAACTAAAGTCATACTATGAGAATAATGGAATGCTTAATACAGCTGGCCATATCTTTAAAGACTATTTCTCTGGTGCTCAAACAAATTATGGTAGCAAGTTGCCAAAAACAACATCAGAGTCTTATGCAAAGAGAGCAAGAATAGGAGCAGCAAGTGCTTTAGGTGGATATGCATTATCTCAAACAGCGTTTGAAGGTACCGCTATTGATTCTGTAGCTGACTTTGTTGCTGGTATTGGTATACATGGAACTATTGGTTCTGCATTATATTCCAGAAACAAAAAATATGGACTTGCATATTTTGGTTGGGCTGGATTAAATAGTTTAAGATCTGGAGGGGACCATTTTGGTCCATTCTAAAATTATGATAAAATCAAAGAATCGGATATCTTGGGACACTGCGTCTGGTAAAAAAGGTAGTTTACGCACAGGCGATAACTTCGGACCATACTAAAAATGATTGGTTTAAAGAAACTATTATTAGGCGGTGGTTTACTTGCACTTGGTGCTGACCAGGGATACTCTGCATTACATAAGTCATTAACAGATACCTACTATGGGAAAGATATGTCTAACCAAAAACATATCTCGCCATTACAAAATTTATTCGGCAAAGCTGTTGTATCAGACTATGGTTTACCTTTAATGGGTGCCGGAATAAGTATGGGAATGTATGCAAAATTTAGTAAACCAGGAGGTTCTGTAATGCATAGAGCCGGTATGCAACTAGTGTTAGGCTCTGCTGGTCTTATAGGCGGTAAATTAGCACAAATGGGACAAGATTTAGAACAGTCTGAAGCGTCTGGATTATTTAATCTTGCAGCAATAACTGGTATTGCTGGCGCTACGTATATTGGTGGTTCGCCATCAAAGGGTAGTATATTCAAAACACTCACTATAGCAGGCGGTGCTGCGATTGGTACATCTGCCGAAGGAGGATTAGGAGGCACTTTAGCTGGTGCTGCTGTTGGCGCTGGATTAGTTGGTATAGGTCATGTCGGAGCCAAGGCTGTTCGTTCTGTTAGGGATTTGAAACAAAATAGCATGATTGGCAAGGCTATAGACTCTTCTGTCGGCGGTATTGCTAGATTTGGAGGCAAACTTACAAGCGTACAAGAATTAAAGAAAAAGGCTGCTGATTTAGCTCAATTCCCATCAGTATTAGGCCCAATTTTGGCGGGATCAATAGTTGGTGCTGGAGCTGGTTATTTTGCTGCCGGCCAATTAAAAACTATACAGCCAGAATATGCTAATCAAATTATTCCTAGCTCAGGACCAACAATGCCAATGGATACATATACAGCAGGACTCGGTTTAGGTATGCATAAAAATCGTAAGAGAAGAAGGATATAATGGGGAGGAAAAAAGCATCACATAGATATACATCAGAAGCTATGAAAACTAAATATTTTGATTGGAGAAAGCAAGTATTAGAAAGAGATGATTTTAAATGTCAACAACCTGGATGTTACTGCAATGGACGTTCCAAGGTAGAAGCACACCATATTAGAACTTGGGCAAAATCTAAACGAGACCGATTTGATGTTAACAATGGAATTGCTCTTTGTAAAAGAGCTCATAAAGCAATCACAGGAAAAGAAGAATTATTTGAGCAATTATACGATTTAATTGTTATAATGAATAAGTCGTCTAAGACAAATACAAAAAGTAGGACGTAATCTATGATTTTAGATCAAAATACTTTATCAGACTATCTATCTTATAGTAATAATTCCAGCGCAAATTTCTTAACATCTATGCCTGGCATGGGTCTTGGTCTATTTACAGAAAACTTCTGGGGAATAAGATCTAAATTCCATTTTATGAAAGAGAATGCTTTTCTCGAAAGAGGACAAGCTGCTATAAACAGAAAATATGGTGCAGATAGCCCATATCATACAAAACTCTTAAGAGAGAGACAAACAAGCTTTTATAAAAAAGCCCTTAATAAATATAGATCTACTGGTCATGGCAATCCACGAAATCCTACAGGTGGTATAGGTATTCAAGGTTTTTCTGCTTCTGCAAGAAAAAATACTGTGCATAGATATCCAATTCACTCTCCAGCATCTTTGATGGGTGCTGGTGCTTCTGTAGAGCAACGTGCTTTTGAATCTCAAACTAGATCAAGGGCTCATGATATGTCTTCTAGATATATAGAAACAAATCCTGTGCGATCAGAAACACTAAAAGTGTCTCAAGAAGCTGGCAGAAATAGTCGTATAGCAAAGACTATGTCTAATGTTAGATCTAATATACGTGCTACAGAAGCCAGATGGAATAGAATGGGCTATTTAATGGGCGCTGGTTACGCAGCTGCTACAGTATTTGAATTAACACGACAGATGACTCAGCCATCTTTAAAAAATGATGGTCTTGCCACATTTGATGGCCAGGTCCCAACACTATTAGACAATAACAGAACATATACAGGTAGACAGCGTTCTCTTATGGCAATTCACAACAGCCAGCTACATGCAAGGGCCGCGCTCGGCAATGAGGCAATGTATCTATCTTAAAAAGGATTAAATAAAAATGACATTAACAGAAACAAATATCGAAGAAGCAACCAAATTACTTCAAAAAGGCTTTAGTGCTAAAAGAGTTGCGCAGATGTTATCAACATCCGAGTGGCAAATTAGAAAACTAAAAGAAGTATTAGTTGGCAAAGAACAAAAATTAGTTGAATCTAAGAATCCAAAGCAGGTATTCGAAGAAGTAAAATGCGACGCTCAATCCCCTTCTATTGAAGTAATAAATAAAAAAGGCCAGCATTCTGTAATGATAGCAAGTGATATTCACTTTCCTTTCGAAGATAAGAAGGCAGTTAATATTTTCTTACAAATTGCATCTGAATATCAACCAGAAATAGTTGTACTTATGGGTGATATTATAGATTGTTATGAGATTTCAAGCTATTCAAAGAATCCACTTAGATCACATAACTTAAAGTTTGAAATAGATTCAACAAAAGAATTCTTTAAGACATTAAGAAATCTATTGCCAAAGACAAGAATATTATTTATGGCAGGCAATCACGAAGCAAGATTTAGTAAGTATATTGCATCTAGGGCTCCAGAGCTTGCTTCATTAGAAGTATTAAATACTAAGTATATCCTAGAGCTTGATAAGTTTGGTATTGAGTACGTAAAAGGCGATTTAAAGATTGGTGATATGGTATTCATACATGGATCATATGTAGCTAGTCATGCTGGTGGTACTGCTAAAAAGAATTTAGATAACATGGGCACATCTAATATATGTGGACATATACATAGAATTGGCGCAATTCATAAGACAACTTGGGAAAAGGAATATGTCGCGATTGAAAATGGAACTCTTGCTTCTAGATCTCAAGAATACTTAGGTGGTTCTGTGCCAAATTGGCAGCAAGGCTTTACAGTGCTAAATTATATGGATAACGAATTTTGGTATGAAATTGTACATATAAAGTCAGAGAAAGCCTTCTTTAGAGGTAAGTTCTACAAAGGACAATAAGCATGATTCCAGGAATTAAAACTAATTGCAAGCGTTGCCCATTTCAACCTATTACTAAAATAGTAAATGCTACAGTTTCTAATTTTACTTTAGAAGATGGTACTAAAGCAAATGTTGCAACATTGCAAGAACAAAAAACAGAATTCGGCGAATGTCTTAAAGACGCATGTATGGCTTACCATGGTAAGCTTGGTATATGTCTAAAGATTATTCCGATAATAGGAGAGGCAAATGACGGAGACGAACTCTAATATAGAAGAGCCTGTACAAAACCTAGAACAAGAATTAGAGTCCTCTGATTATTCAGAGGATTCTTTTTCTATGTTTGAAAGTTATATACCTGAAAGAAGATATCTCAAGAGAAAACAATATGGAACCGTAAGAGGCTACCTTCCTATTGGAGCAACTTCTCCAAGTATCTGCGAAAGTTGTGTATTTTATTATAAGATGTTACATGATAGAGGTCTTACTTCTTCTCCAGATACTCCTATATGTAGAGGACATGCTGCGAGATTATTAAAAGATGTAGAAGATATGCCAGTCTCTAGAGAAGAGATTGATATACTAAGAACAATTATAGACCCTGTTGTTTGGGTTCAGTCTGAATTAAATTGGAAGCCATATTTTTATCAGTCAGAATACTTATCTTGTCTGCCAGGAGATCAAATAATTTATATGGCAGATGGAACCTTTAAGGCACTTAAAGATGTTAATGTCGGTGATTTTGTTTTATCTTATCATCCAAAAAGGAGAGTTGCTAAGCCTAAACAAGTCTTAAAGAAATTTAATAATGGGATAAAAGATGTTGTCAAAGTGACTCTTGAAAATGGAGACACTCTTGAATGCACAACAGATCATCATATATTGTCATATTCTAAAATTGGAAAATCAAATCCAATGCTTCAACTAAAAAGCTATAAAAGATCTTATAGATCTATAGAAGAAGGATTAGCGCCTGGAGATAGAGTCTTCGTTCTTAATTCCAATGATATATTTGGCATAAACAATGACGTTGAACTTGCTAAGCTTATGGGATATATATCAACAGACGGTTATATTAAAAGCCCTAATTCTGTTCAATTTATAAATATAAGAAAGATGTACGTAGATGAGTTTGAAGAAATTATTAAAAATAAATTTCCTAATTCTAAAATAACACGCAGAACTATTCTTCCTTATATAGACGAGTCAGGAGTGCATCGTCAGTTAACATATAGTTGCTTTGTCTCTGGAGAAGGAGAAAATACTCTATCAAAGTTTTTAATATCTATCAATTGTATTGATAGATATACTAGAGAAGACATGGGCATAGAATATGCCTATAGATTATCTAAAGAAGCTTTATTGTATTTTATTAATCGTGCATATTCAGGAGATGGATGTATATATACTAATACTGCTAAAAAATATGATTCTAGTGCAATATCTATGCACGGAGGAAATCATAAAACTCTTAATAAATTTAGACTACTTTTACGGAAACTTGGAATTTTTACGTCTAAAGTTTATAAAAAAACAGAAGAGCAAAATTCTTATTATTACAATATACAAAGAGTTGCAGATATCAGAAGATTTTTTGAATTAATTGGTCCAATTTATGGAAAAGAAAAACAATCAGAAGAGATGATTTATTCAATCTCATTAAGAGGAGAAAATTTAAGACGAAGATTTAATTGCTCTTCAAGAATGAAAATTAAATCTATTGAGTACATTGGACCTAAAGAAGTCTTTGATATAGAAGTAGATAAATGGCACAATTATATTGCTAATGGGTTTATAGTACACAACTGTACAGCATACAAAAGAATATTAAGAACATCTAGGCAGATAGGCAAGACTACAGTCTCTACTGCAGACATTTTGCATAAATGTTTTACAAATAAAAACTTTAAAGTTTTGATTCTTACGCCATTCGGCCCAGCGATTGAAGAAATATTTACAATACTAAGAGAGCATATAGATAATTCAAATAATTTAAGAGATTCAATTATCTCTGATATTAAAAATCCGCAAACAATTAAATTTGCAAATGGATCAAGAATTACTGGATATCCAATTACGCCTGGCGATACAAAAGCTGTTAATAAAATTCGTGGACAAAGATGCAATTATCTTTATATAGACGAAGCAGACTTTATTGATCCAGCGCATATGCAAGTAATATTGCCAATTGCTAATAAATTAGAAACCTATGTAACAATGACTTCAACACCAAAAGGTACTAAAACTATATGGACTAATCTTATCACGAATAAGAATAGTGGATATAAAGAGTTCTGGTATACTCTTCCAGAGCGTCCAGATTGGACCCCAGGTTTCTCAGCGCAGCAATCTGTATTCGGACAAGCTGGGTATACTAGAGAATATGATGCAGAAATAACAGCATCAGCTAAAGGTGTATTCAGAAAAGAGCTCGTCGATGCCTCTATTGAAAGATACGATATGGATAAAATAACACTAAATAATATTCAACTTGGTGTACGTATCTTAGGAGTAGACTGGAATAAAGGTGCTGGTGCCCATATTGTATTAGTTGGACATACTGATGGTAAGTTTAAATTAATTAAAAAATGGATTATAAATCCAGATGAATTTAAACAAACTGCAGCAGTAGAAAAAGTAATTCAAATAAATAATGAATGGACTCCAGAATTCATCTACATAGATGAAGGATATGGAGATATGCAATATGAGATGTTAATAAAACATGGATTGCAAAATCCTCCTTCTAAGCTAGACAAGAAGGTAAAGAAGATTAACATGAGCAATAAGATAGAGATTAAGAATCCTAAAGATGGTTCAGTAGAAAAGAAGTGGGCCAAAGGTTTTATGTATCTTAATATGGCTAAGTTACTACAAGATAATTTATTAGTTCTTCCTCAATCAGAAGACACAAACTCTGTATTAGATGACTCAGTTGCTAGTGCAGTTGGTATTGTTCAGCAAATGAGAGAAGTAGAATTAAAGAAGAGCTCTAGTATAGCTAGGGCGCAATTTATTTGCCCTGTTGACCATACAATAACTGCTTATGGCTTAGCTTTATTAGGATTCACATTAAATTATTCTGCTTACTTAAAGCAACAGCTTTCAAGTGCTATATTTATAGGAGCAGATTATAAACCTATAACATCATTTGCTGGATCTAAATCTAAAGATCTACAAAATATTGATAGATCTTTGACAAAAGATAAAATGCAAGATAGACTTGATAAAGTTCCTAAACTTGAAGAGATAGACGACTTAAAAACTACAGGCATTATTCTCTCAAAGAAATTAAAAACTGATCCAAATATACCTTTCGGCAGACGTAACAATAAAGATAGTGGACCATATAAAAGAAAGAATTTTTAATGTATAATTTTGATTACAACGGAAAGCCAACAATATCTAGAGAAAGAATTCTTGATGAATCAGAAATGATTCTAAATGAAGAACTTTCTAAAGAAGATATATCTGAAGATTCAGCTACGTCTGTCATAGATGAAGCTGTAAATACAGCCGTATTTGGTCAAGCTATATTAGATCAACTTAACGCAAAAATAATTAATATTCTTCCAGTTCCAGAATCACAACCAAATATTAGAGCTGCTGTCTTAAGAAGAAGTGACAGAATTCCTTTGGGATCATATATAGATTTTTCACTATTTGCTGAATCTATAGATTCAATTCTTAAAGCTAAGAAATTTAGAAGCAATGATCTTGTAGACTTCACGGGCGATCCTTCTACTGATACTCATAACTATAATATTAAACAACGTCAGACGCTTGGAGATGACCTATCTACGTTCGATCTCTTTATGGCTGGACTCGTACTGCCAGGAGCTTATATAGCGTCTAGATTAGCCGCGTATCAGCTTATAGGGCCATTACCAGTTCTTGGCCCATTAGCTGGGGAAGCTATAGCCTTCTTGTTCCTGTTAGGGTTAGATAGATATGCTATCAAAGCAGAAGTAAAAAGATCTAATGTAAATACTAAAATTAATGGAATGGATCCAGAAGATTTCGTGGATTTTCTCGCTGATAATCCAAAAGAAATACATGCAATATTAAATGCGGCGAATATACCAGATTCAAATAAACTTGCTGATTATAAGTTAATACAAGACTATGCAATTAAGACTATATTAGCTCAGGCTACAAGTGAATATGATGCATGGTTGGCATACTATCAAATATCTTATACAAACCATTCATTAGAAAGGGTGATAGAGATGTCTCCTAGATACTCTTCTAAATATGCCTTTATTGCTGATAAACAGTTTAATATAAATGATGCAATAAAAGCTGGTGCCAGAAGAACTGAGCAGTTTACTACTTTAAGAGATCAGTATACATTAAGAGCAGGATTAGTCAGAAATCTACAGCCAATGCGAGAAGCTTATAAACAGCCTATACTTAGATCTGTATTGCAAGCTTCTACAGCATATAGAAATATAATCAGTACCCTTCTTAATGATTTCTTGCCATCTAATTTAATACCAGATGTTAATTTAAGTTCTGCAGATGTATTTGGCAATATACAAATTCCTGGAACAGCAGCTCCTTTGCCACCATTTGAATTAACAATAAATCTTAATAAGCAGATATTATGCTGCTTAATTAATATATTTGGAGCATTTCCTCCAGACTTCTTAAAGTTCTTAGCTAAGATACTGAGACTTTCTGTATATGGGATACATCTTAATTTTAGACAATTAATGGCCAATTATATTAATGGTGTTTTAAACGAATTCTTAAATGCAGCTATCGGATTAATAGAAGAGGTAAGAAACGAATTATTTAGACAAATATTCTCTGTACTAAATCAGGATAATGATCTAATAGATTTAATTCTCGCTTGCTTGCCTGCGCGCGAAATATTAATGCAGATATTCAAACAATTCAATGCATTAACTGAACTATTAAGAAAGCTATTTATTGATGTCCGTAATAGTGTAGATCTTAGCGGTGAAGCAGGACAATTCTGGGAAATACCATTTCCGTTTAAGAGGACAATTCTATTCATAGCAGAATTATTGGATGCAATAGCTATTGAATTAGAATATGGTGGCGGTGTATTATGTTATCATGGCAGACATTTACCAGACCAAAATAAACAAAAAAGTCCAAGAATAGATCAGATAATTGATCCAGACTTAGCCTCTCAGTTTATTTTAAACTTTAAAACATCAAAAGTTCCTATTGTAGAGTTCGATAAGGAATTTTTAGAAAGATTTAATTTAGGCAATGAATTAATAATTAAAGGTAAAAAAGTAGTGTTTGAAAACCTACCAGATAGTTCCGAAGCTGCATTAGCCACAATCTTATCTGTATGCGGAGAAGAGCTTGGTCAAGAACAGCAAGAATCTATTAGAGCAAGAATTAAAAATATAATATCTAAGATAAATAAATAATTTATGACAAATAATAAAGAACTATCTGATGAACATAGAAAAATCCTAGAAGATATTGCATTAGCAATACAACGCAAGGATCCACCAACTAAATTACGAGAGTTAGTAAAAGATAAGCCAAAGCGTATTCCTAAATCCATATTCTATAAAAATATGGATGTTTCTCCGTTTAGCAGAACTGATATTGGAGAAGAATGTCCATATGACTTAATGGAAGTTGGAAGAGCTCTAGACGTAGAGCCATTTATTGCGAACTCAGTTAGAAAGCATAGAGAGTTAATACTTAAGCGTGGAGTATTTATTAAATCAGAAGATGAGGAGCTTACAGACTATCTTAATAATAGAATGTTTGAATTATCGTTAAGGTCTCCTCAGATATTTATGGAGACAGTCAGAGAAGCTATTACAAACCTTATCAAGTACCATACAGCATTTATAGTTATGGATAGGGACTCTGAATTAAGTACTGGAAGAAGAATTAAAGTTCATGGTAAAAAGTTAGATCCAATATCATCAATATATTCGGTTGATCCATGTTTTATGAGACCAGTTTTATCTAAAAATAAGAAAAGAATTATCAAATGGGTACTTATATCTAATCAATCAGATGGCACTGTTTTTGGTGGAGAAAAGGCGAAGATAGTAGGTGAGTGGCCAGATCATGATGTGGTATGTATAACTATGGATAGAAAATCTGGTTTTATATATGGAACTCCATATATTATTCCAGTGTTAGACGATATTAGAGCCCTAAGAAAATTAGAAGAACTCTCTCTTATTATCCCAAGTAAAAATACATTTAATACTATTCACGTTAAAGTAGGAACAGAAGAAAGGCCAGCCGAGCAATTTGAAGACGGAACTAGAGAAGTAGATCTCGTCTCTGGAGAAATGGAACAATTGTCAGAAGATGCGGCGATTGTTACAAACGAAAGAGTAACGATAGAACCAATACAGGCAATCAAAGATCCTGTTGATTTGCAACCATATCTAGAATATTTCCAAAAGAGGGTTCTAAGCGGGCTTAGACTTGCTGATATAGATATCGGTAGAGGAGATTCTGTTAATAAGTCTACTGCTGGTAGCTTATCAAAAGCTATGGAAGATGCATGTGCAGATTATCAGAAAGTATTTTGTGATCAGTTAAGCTGGAAGCTTTTGTTATATCTTTCAATGGAAGGAGGATTTAACGTCAATCCTACTAATTTTAGCTGTTTTGAATTTCCAGAAGTTAATATGGAATCTGAACGAGCTAATCAAAATCATGGAATGACTCTTGCGCAATCCGATCTTATTAGTGAATCTGAGTATAGAAAGAATTATCTTGGCAAGAAACCAATGTCAGAAACCGAAAGAAAAGATACCATTGGAGAAAGAGTATTCCAAAAAGAAATGCAGGTTGCTGCTAAAGCACAGGCTGCAAAGAATGCAGCTAAGAACAAGTCTCAGCCAAGAAATCAATCTGGCAAAAAGTCAACAAAGACTAGAGTCACAGCTAATAACAGCTTATCAGAAGACCTCCTTTCTATTGAAAAAAGCTTATTATCTTGTAGAGATAACTATAAGATAATAAACTGGAATGAGATGTCTAATGCACTTTATACTAAGATCAAATCTCTAATAAATCCAATAGTAATTAAGAATATAATTAACGGTAGCAATGATGCATGTGCCCAATTAAATAAAGAGCCAATTGCTATTTCTCAAAAAATATATGATCAATTTGATAAATATCTATATAAGCTCTTGACAGAAAAGGGGTTATATGCTCTAATTCAATTGAGCTCTGAGACTGAAGCATCTTCAGTAGACACTGCGATTAAAGCTTTTGTCAAAAATGTTAATGATTCTGTAGAAGAGCTTAAGATAACTTCTTATAGATTAGGCTTTATAAAAGCTGCAAGAACTTATCAATCAGCTGAAATACAATATATTAAAGACGACATTGTGGTAGCTAATATGGTATATGATCAAAAGACTATACCAATAGCTACCTTAAGCAATATAAGCGCGGATAAATTAAAAATCAAAATATGACTAAAGAACTATCAATAACTGAAGTCTCGGGGATATCTAAGAAAACAATTCCGTCTTGGGTATTAAGAACATATGAATCAATGTTGGATTCTTCTGGTGACAAGAAGACATCTCTTAAATTCGAAATAGATGCAACCCACTCAGGAAGAGTCACAAACGGAAGAATTTATCCAGGCAAGAAAATGCGCTCTGCTGCTTCTTCTTGGTATAGCCAAGATAATGGTGGCAGTTCTCAGTATGATAAACCAGTGCTTAAGCATCATGATGAGCATGCTGATCCAATTGGTAGAGTAAAGAAAGCCAAATTTATTGCATTAAAACATAACGAAGATTTTAATTTAGATTATAAAAATCCAGATGAAAAAGGTTCTGGTTCAGGTTTTATTAGACTTACTGTAGATATATTAGATCCAGAGTCAATAGAGAAGATTCTTGATGGTAGATTAGAAACTGTATCTTCTAGACAAACAACTGATAAGTTTTATTGCAATATTTGTGATAAAGAAAAAGATTTCTTTTATTCATTCTTCGGCGGAGAGGACGAAGATGAAGAAGCTGTTTGTAAGCACAAAATGGGAGAAGTTTACGAAGTAAAGACAGAAGATGGAAAGAAGCAAAAGAAAACAGCTAGAATGTATACTGGAGACTTACTTTATCATGAAGTAAGTTTCGTTACTGTTCCTGGAGATGCTTACGCTAAGGTTGTAAGGTCTTCAATTATGGCTGACAATAAAGAAGTTAAAAATCAATCTGCACTACAGCAGATTAGCCAATTCTCAGCAATTGAGAATGAATCTGAGATCATGTTGCATGATTTTAGAATACTTGACGCTACTGGTACACCAATTAAAGCTGTAGAAAAGAAAACAATTGAAATTGTTTCTAAGCCAGTAAAGAAGGTCAAGGAAGAAGTTGTAGTAGTTGACGCAGGCATTTCTATGCCAGCTCCTGCTGACTCTGCAAAAGAAACAATCGTGGAAACTCAGAAGATAGGACCAGAATCTAAAGAGAATACACAATTTAATAATTCTGCTCAGCTTGAGCAAAATAACAATAGGAGAACTGACACAATGACAGATACATCTGAATCAGTCTCTTTTAATCCTGACGAAGCCAAAAAACTTCTAGACAATCAAATTAAGTTAACTGATACTCTTCAGAAAGACCTAGACGCAAAAGATAAAAAAATTGCTGAACTTTCTGAAAAACTATCTAGTCGTGAGGCAACTATAGCAGATATGCAATCAAAAATAGAGGCTTACATATCCGATGCCTCTAATGGATTGGCTGGAATGGTAGTCGCATGTCACGTTCTTCTAGACAGAAAGAGTGTTGTTGGAGTAAACGATGTAGCAACTTATCAAAGTGCTACTAAAGAATATTCCAAGCGAACAATAGATTCACTTAAGGATAGCCTTAATGATTCAATTGCAGAACTTCTTGATAAAGTTATTGAAAAAGGCTCAGGAAGCAAAAAAGAGAAAGAGGTAACAATAACAGCAAATAAAATTGTTGCCGAAGATAAGGCTGAGCAGAAAGCTGAACTCAGCGAAGATACAAGTACAGATCTAAACGATAATTTCTTTTTAAAGCTTATCGATAGATATTCTAAAAACAAGGAGTAATAGACCATGGCATTACGCACACCTCGCGGCTACGACTCTGATACCAAACCAGCATTTCTTGAACTATTAGATGGTCAGCGTCCAGCTATATCTAGAGTTTCTATACCTCCATACTACAGATTACCAATCTTTGATATGGACAACTTTCATGATGATCCAATAGTTCTACCTGCCGGTACACTCATTGGTGTAAAGCATGACGGAACAGGTCACTCTAGTTGCATATCTGGAAACTCTGAAGGTCTATTCGTTCCTTCATCAATGCAGTTTGATGCATATCCTGGCGCCAATACAGATGCTACTAATTTCGTAGCTGTAGGTACCACACATACATCAGACGAAAGCACATTTGGTATCAGCATTACAGGTTGGCAAGCACCAGTTTACCCAATTGGTGTTGTATTCAAGCCAACATATATCTTTAACCCAAGATACGAAGACTACCAGTCTTCAGCAGTTGGTTCTGACGGCAGAACCAGATTTACTAACTATAAGAGAGAGCACGTTGTATCATTCTTGACAGATTGGTTGATTCAGGTTCCCGCCAGAACACCTCTCGAACATGAAATTCGCCCAGGCGATACAGTCATGGCTTCAACTTACCTACACTGGAACAATGACCAGACTGTCGGAACCTATACAAATGGTTCAGCAGGTACTTTCATGGCCGTTGACTCATTAGCAACATCAGATTTCACAGGTGGTTTATCATTAGTACCAGGTAACAGCGGTACAAATACCAACTTAACATCTGCTATGCTAAGACTTGGTAGAGTAACAAACTGTGTAGTTGGTAAGTGCTTGTCTGTAACAGTTATTGGATCAGACTCTTCAGGAGTTGGAAACTTCCTCTGGAGCGCTCTAGCTAATAACCGCTTTACAAGAGCCCAATATTCAACAATTGGCTTAGCCGATAAAGCTCAGCTACACGCAACCTCAGAGTTTGCCGCTCTAGAGAAAGTTCAAACTGTACCATCTGGTAGATTATCAGGATCGGGTACAGCTGGTGTTCCAGGTTGGCTTGCCGGTACATTCGGCGCACGAGCTGACGCTAATGGAATATACAGAATGTTAACAATACTATTACGTATAGTATAAGGAGGTTAGCAAAACATGGATAAAGATTTAAATATTCTAATCGAACAGGCGTTTGCTGACCAGGAACAAAGAAAAGTCTTCGTCAAGATTGCTGATGCAATCGAGAAGAAGGTTAAAGAGTCTCTAGGTCAAGAAACTCCAATCGTAGATTCTATTGTCAATAAAGAGAATAAAGCCTCTAAAGAATTAGACAAAGCTTATAAGTTCATGCGCGATGCATGGACTAATGAAGGAAAAGTAAGTGCTCACGGGCCCGCAATTCCTATCAATCGTCTAATTGCTATGGATATGGAAATCCAGAGAAAGCTAGTTGACTCAGGTTTCGCCTCTACTGACCTTCCTCTATTACTCCCACGAGTAATAACTGAAGTTGTAAGAGAAGCAATTGAACCAGAGCAAACTTTAGCTCCTCTCTTCCAGAGAATTGCATATCCTGGACGTGGTACACAGGTCTCATTCCTATCAACTAGCGCTATCACAGCGGGTGAAGTAGGAGAAGGCCAGGAACCACAGACTTCAAGAATGGAAATGGACGGAACAGTCGTGGCGACAGTAGGTCGTTACGGTGTTGCTGTTCGCCTTCTAGAAGACATAATCAAGTACTCACAATATGACGTACTTGGTATGCATGTGCGTGCAGCGGTACGCGCTATGGGTAGACTCAAAGAGCAGAAGGCTTATGAAGAGATTCGTAATAATGCTAACATAATCCTAAGCAACGATAGTACATCATACAAGTCAACAACCGGCCGTAACGCTGTTGGTTCTTATAACGGAACAATGACTGTATATGACCTTTTCTATGCTTGGTCTTATATGCACAATACATTAGGATATATTCCTAATACTCTAATTATGAATCCTTTCGGATGGCTTGTATTCGCTCAGGATCCAATGATGAGACAGTTGTTCATGAACACTGGCGCTGGCAGACTCTTACAGTTACCACAGGGTAATCCTGGTAGAGCTCAGCAGTGGAATCTTGGTGGCTTAAATAACGTACAGAACGTTACAAGCCGCAAGGAAATCGCTACATCATTCACAACTCCTCCAGCTTTCTGGCCTGGTAATATCAATGTCGTGGTTTCTCCTTGGGTTGATTACAGCTCAACAGATGGCACAACTGATATCTATCTTTGCGATTCAGCTAATATCGGCTTAATCGTAGAAGAAGAAGGTCTCAAGATGACAGAGTGGAGAGATCCTGCGCGCGATATTCTCGCGATGAAGTGGATTGAGCGTTACGGTTTCGCTACCTTCGACGAAGGTCGTGCAATCGGTAAGCTTGAAGGTATCTCAGTTGCAAGAGGTTACGACTTCTCAGACAAGATCCAGATCAGCTACAGTGATTCTCAATTTACTGGTGGTTCAACTCCTCTAACATTGGATGACCACTTCCGTTCAGTAAGCTTTAGCGGTGTAGTACCCTAACGATTAACTAACATAGTTATCTAAGTAAAACAGTTTAAAAAGTGTATCCCCGAGAAATCGGGGATACACATATTTTCAATAATACGGAGAAGTAAAATGCCAAGAAAAAAGAAAGAAGAAACTAAGATAAATAACGAAGAATCTATTTTAGCTAAAGTTAAAGAACTCGCTCCTAAAGAAGTCGCTGAAAAACCAGAGTCAGATTATGTGTCTTCTTATGTTGAGCCTGAAGAGCGTAATGCTCTTAAAGTGGGTGATTGGATATCATTAAATCCAAGGAATTCTGCCTGCTTTGGAATCGAACAAAATGGCACCAAAGTAATTTGGCTAAGCCGAAAAAATCGCAGTGTACAAATCCCTGCAGGATTAAGCAAAGAATCAATGGTAGATTTATATGCAGCTATATTAGCTGGACATATAGTAAAAGGAAATGTACATATTCTTAAAGAAGATCAAAATCCAGATATAGTTGACGATTTCGTTAAGTTGCTTAATAGCGGCAGTGTTACTGATTTGCCAGAAGCTGTTAAAAAGACACTAAAGGATTCTGCTAGAAAGCAGAAGATTAGTGGTGTTTTAACTGTAAGAGTATTTTCAGAAATGTATGCTTATGAGGCTTCTAATAGAAAACGTCCAAAGGTTTTGGATTATTTAAATGCACTAATCGACTTTTCTTCTAAGTTCCATAATGTTCATTATGAAGCTGAGAAGTTAGAAGAAGATACACAAGTCATTCTTAACGCAACAGAGCTTCAGAAAATTCAGGCTGCTTCTGTAAAAGAAGTTACTCAGAAAGCTGGACTCTCTGCCAAAAGAGTTGGTGCATCAGTAGATGATTTCGCAAACGCTTATAAAGCTCTATAATGAATGGCACAACCAATATTAGCATCATCAGATCCGACTAATACTGCTGAGAGTGTATACCTTAATGTTCCAATTAAGGCTACATTCTCTGGCGAACTAGTAGCGTCTAGCGTAAACAGTCAGACGGTTGCATTGACAGATACGTCAAGCAACCGTTTCGTTTTTGGTGAACTTACATATACTTCTGGAACAAGAGAAGTAATCTTTTATCCAGAAAATTATCTAAGTCCAGACACTAGATATAGATTCTCATTTTTAGGTACTGGAGATGCTATAGATGGTACTATTCAATCTACAGGTACAAGTGGCGATCTATTAAATACAATCAGTATTATATTTAGAACTGGTAGAGAACTATATGTTGTTTCTAGCGGAGAATTAAAAAGCTCTTATACAAAGTCACTAGAAGGGGATATTGATCTCCCAGTAAATATAGGAGTTATTGGTTCCGCTTTCACTGTATCTAAATACTCTCCAAAAATTAATTCGGCAGAAGTATCTACAGATACAACAGAAATATATATTGATTTTTCTAAACCACTTGCGACAGGGTCATTCTCACAAGATTGGTTTAGTGTAAACGTTGAACCACTTGTTGATGATTGTTATATAGCAAAAGAAATAGATGGCACAATTACATTAAAACAAGATAATTCAAGTCACGCTAATTTTAATGATCCAACATTCTCTGGATCAATCTCAGGCAGTAGACTTACTATATCGTTAGTATCTGGAGCATTCTGTTATAATCAATTCGTTGAAGTCACGCTCTCTAATGAAATTACAAGTGAAGATGGTGACGAATTAGGTAATCAAGATATATATTGGGGATTTGCTACAGAGTTATATCCAAATATATTAACTCTTTCATTCTTAAAAAGAATGGCATCATCTGTATTTACATATCTAGATATGTATACTGATTTATATCTTGTTTCTAAGATACTTTATTACACCATGTATGCATGGGAAGCTTCATGCAAACGATATCAGTTATCTGATCTTCCTAAGAGCTTTAGGAACTATGCTATGTGGTCTACTGTAATAGATATCCTTGAAGACATAGATTTAAAGAAAGCGATGCAGGCTGGCATTAGTAGACAATTAGGAGATTTCTTAGTAGAATTAAACCCTGCTGCTATAGGCAAGATGGGCGTTGCATTAGCACGCGCTCAAAGAGATAAAGAACTAGCAATGGCAACAATCAAGAAAGACTCTAATGTATCTATATTCCTAGTGAATTCAGTTCTCTTTAATCTTAATCCAGATAGATTATGGCACGGAGCTAATGGTAAGTTTGTAAGCTATAAGTTCAAATACTGGCAACCAGATTTGCCAGCAAGTAATTTTGGTCTCGAAAGAATGGCTGAGGTTCCGCCTATATTCTAATGTTTGGTCCATTTTGGGAAAATTTATCTATAAGAGAGCATCTACAAGAGCTTGAGTATTACTGCGCAAGTTTCCATTGGCTTATTTTAAGATCAGCTCATACAGATAAATATTGCGAATGTACAAATGAGGTACCAATACATCATGTAGGCTCTAGACCTCCGTGCAAAAGATGTTTGTCAACTGGCAGAGTATATACAGATTATATTATGAAAGGTATACAATATCTTCAAACTAGAAACTTCGCTGGAGATGAGATATTTGGTTCTCCAGGCGTAATACATAACGCTGGAAGAAGATATGCTTTTAATATAAAAGAAGTTGTGCCAAAGCAAACTGACTTAATATTAGAGATAGATCTTAATAAAGATACAGGACAGCCGATAGTCCCATTGAAAATATTAGAAGTCTTTAATATACTACAAATTAGACGTTTATGGGGCGACAGAGGAAGAGAAGAATATTACATTGCACAAACTGAAGAAAGACAGATACTTGCTGGTACTTTCTCTAAAGATAAGAAGGATATAAACAATGGGCCAATTTAATAATGAAGACAGATTCCCGATCTTAGAATCGCAATCTGATGGTCTAGTTTATAGATGGAATTCTTTTAGGAGAAGTGCATGTCCAGATATTCTTAAAGCAGATAGAAATGTTTCATTAGATGAAGCTATGACTATGGTTGGTATGCTTCTACGAAATACAGAAACTACATTTTGTGAAGCTTATGATAATCCATGGATGTTATGGTTCCCATGGTTATTTTCGCAGCCAAGCGCGGGCGATAGGATAGTAAATAAACGCACTAATGAGATTTATACTATAAAAGAAATTCTAAGGGATCCAGCTACAAAACAATGGTTAGGACATGTCTTATTAGAAGAAGGCAATGATGGTCCTAAGTGGAGTAATAGAGATATATTAGAATTTGTTAATCCAGAACGTTATGTTAAGTTTACAGATGAAATGCCTGATTCCTTAATCGGCAAGGAAAAGATTTCGAGCGCAGGACACAGCACGAATCTTCCTCCAATGAAACCAACTGTAACTAATAAATTATTAAGAGAAGAACCTGCTGCTAACAAAGAGGCTTTTGGTAGAAACCTAAAAGAAATAAAGCCTCGTTTTAGAGAATGGATGCAACATCCATTATATCCAGGTTACTCAATAGAATTCTTCGGCCAAATATTCGATGCTCTGGTCCAGTTCGATTGTTGGGCAGCTGATCCTGTTACATCAAGAGCTTTAGCAAGATGGTTCAGAAATGTCATGAATATGAATATCTGGATCCTAAAGAAAAACGGTGTTACAGAACTTTATTTTCATGCTCAAGTGGGAGATCAAAATACCAATCAATATGGTCAAGATTCCCATGCGAGATCAGTTCAGTATCTATTTAGAACTGAACATATTGATGTAATTAGAACCAAAAATATTACAAATATCAACGGATCTATTGAAGTCAGTAAAACAATTGAGTCAGAGCGTCCAGATCAATATATAGCTGGTCAAAATATTCCTGCAGACGAACTTACTCCAAGATTAAGAAAATCTTTATTCTATGACACAAGTGGTAATCCAAGATTTGGAACTATTAGTGTAGTAGACAATGGTTTTGAAAACAATTTTTAACCTTTCAGGGAGGTCAAAAAAATGGGTAATGCACCTACTAATAATATTCCCGGTGTAACAGTCACATTTACTGATTTGGGCTTAGCCCTTGCTCCGCCTGATGAGGGAACAAAAGTTACAATTCTAGGTCCTTGCAGTAATACTGCATTGTCTCTAAGAGAGCCATATAGAGTTGTAAATTCAGAAACAGCTATAAATGCATTTTTCTATGCAGATACTGCTGCGGTTTTAACTGGCGCTTCAGGCAATAAATGGCCAAGTGAAATATCACTTGCTGTTGAAGAAGCTTTTAGCGCTGGTGCGAAAAACGTAGACGTAATCATTACAGCATATAAAACTGGACTATCTGCGATTACAGGTTATACTTTTGAAGAAAAGTATGATGATTTACAGGCAGCATATACATCTCTACTCAACTTCCCAGTTGATTTAGTTGTTCCTGCTGGTGTGTATTTAGACGAGCCAGAAGCTCGTCCTGTAAGTCATGCTAGCTACTCTGGTTTGAACTTTGCTAAACAGCTAGCTGATTTCTGCTACCAAAGCTCTAAGGGCGAATATACAGCCCACGGTGTCATTGGTATGCAGCCTGTTCTTCTTTGGGCTTCTAGAGTGAGAGTGATTAATGCTCCTTCTGGAGTAAATGGTAACACTGGTTCTCTCTTCTCATACACTGGCTCAATGACAGGTATGGATTGGAGATATGATACTCCGCCATTAGCAACTGTTGATGATTGGATTAATTTCTTAAATACAACCTCTAATCAGGTTTATATGACAGGAAGAGGTCCTGATGCTGGCGCTTATTCAGGCGTATCATATGTAAACTCTAAGCTTCAGTCTTATCTTAAAGGATCAGAATTATCTTCTGGTTCAATAGATACAGTAGACGGATCTTATCTCGCAGATTGGCAAGCAAAAGAATCAGACGGTACACTCGCTATCGACTCTAAGAGCAATCCAGTTGACGCTGGTGGCTATATAAGCGTTGTGGCAGCTCCTCTAAGAACATTCTTGTCTCAATCAAGAAGATTTGCTGCGAGATTTAATAAATCTATTGTTGGCAATTACATAAACACAGATGGCGCTGCGGCATATGCTGGTTTCATAACCACATTAATGCCACATCATGCTACAACAAATAAACCAATTAAATCATTAGACCCAGCAAGATTGCTTGGAAGAAGTCAAGTTGATAAATTAATTGGTCGTCGATTCGTAACATTTATGGCCAGAAATAGGTTCGTTGTTGCGTTAGACGTTACAGGCGCTCGTAATGCTGGAAGATATGCAAGAAGCGATTATGTGCTTCTATCTACAGTCAGAATCATCCATGCCATAGCTGATATGGTAAGAGAAAAATGCTATAGATTCATAGGCTATCCATCAAATGCTCCTCTAAGGAATGCTTTAAAACAAGATATCCAAAGCGGAATAGACTTGTTTAAAGAACAAGGAGCGATACGAGAGGCATCATTCCAAATTACAGCTACTCCAGAACAAGAAGTTCTAGGAGAACTTGACGTTGCTATGACAGTAATACCGGCGATTGAGTTAATAAAAGTTAACGTAACTATTACTAACGCTCGATCATCTAGATAAAAAGGAGAATAACAATGGCAACAAATGATCTATCAAGTTCGGCTTACAAACGTTCTTATAATGCATTTGCTGGAGCAGATATACATGCTACATTTGGAGGTGTATTAATTGGTGAACTTCAGGGTTTATCATATAACATCACCAGAGAAAAAGCGCCAATCTATACTTGCGGTGATGCGGACCCACGAGCCTTCTCAAGAGGTAAGCGTGGTATCGCTGGCAGTATGGTATTCCACATTTTCAATAGAGAAGCTCTATTGTCAAGAATGAAAGACTCACATCTATTCTTAGCGAATAGATACAGTCTAATGGAAGCGGCACTTTTCTCAAAGGTATATGATGTCGGCCTTCAGTCAGGCTTGTTAAGAACAAGTTCGTTCGTAGATACAACTATTGGATCTTCTGATGCGAACTTCGGCCCAATTGCTATATCAATTGATAAAGTGTTAGCTAGTCCTTGGTATGAGGACCAGATACCACCATTTGATATTGTGATTACAGCTGCTAACGAGTATGGCTCGATAGCGCAAAAGTCTATCATAGGCGTTGAAATCGTAAACGTTGGCTCAGGCTTCTCTATTGACGATATGACAATAGACCAAGCTATGACTTATGTTGCACGAAAAGTAACACCTTGGTCAAACCAAGCTCAAATTGATAAGGATACTGGTAATGTTTCTGACGTAAGAACACAAACACCACCAAATCATGGGTATGGTCAGTAATAATTTTTTAAGCTAAACTATAAGGGTCGGGAATAATTCCCGGCCCTTTTTTATTAAGTAATATTATGACAACACAAAACGATAGTATATTTGGCTCTAGTATTGATGCATTTAGAGTAGATCAAGAAGGAAGGAGACATTCTTTTGCTGGTACATCTATCCAGTGCATAATGTTATTCCCAGATGTTCATGTTGATGTAAGGAAAGCATCTCAGCCAAATGTAAATGGATTATTTGCTCCAAATGATATAATACAAACAGAAACAAGTATTATAAATAAAAAATCGCCCGCTAATCTAATAGGAGATCACTATAAATATTTTGCAGAATTACAAACTATATCTATCTCTTCTGCAATGTCTACTTATCCAGTAAGATCTCTGGGTAAAAAGACTGCTGATACATATCTTAAAGGCGCGCGCTGTATTCCTGCCTCAGAGAAAGTATTAGTTAAAGACAAAGGATACATATCTATAAAAGATGTATCTGCTGGTGATTATGTACATTCAGATATTAATCAATATAACAAAGTACTTGCAACAACAAATGATGGCGAGAAACTTTGCTATAAAATAAATTTAAAATCTGGTTACTGTTTAACGGCTTCTTATGATCATCCTATATTTACAGATCGCGGAAAAATTAATATGGAAGATCTAACGATTAAAGATAGAGTATATGTTTGCGGGAAGTCTCCATGTAATACAGAAGATTTTGAGATATCTGATGATATTCTTAAACTAATTGCTTATATTATTGGAGACGGATTTGCTTCGAAATATAAGAAAAAATTTGGCAACTATGAGCATAGGATAGGAATAGCTATAGCTAATACTCAAATAGATACTATTGGCGCAGAAACAGCAGAGATCTTAAAAAGATTAAAAATTCCTTTTAAAGATTACAATCAAGAAGGCTGTTTTAGTAGATTTATTTCTTGCTGCATAGAAGGGTTTGCGAAAACTGACTGGAGAAAAAGAGAATATAATGTATTACATAAATATTTAATTAAATATGATATGTATTCTAAAAAAGCCAATGAAAAATTCATTCCAAATGAATTAATCGCAAATCTCTCAGAGAGACAGATCGCTTTATTTTTAAATCGCCTATTCTCTACCGATGGCTGTTATAGCAAAGATACTAAACAAATAACAGCGATGTTCTCTTCTGTATCTGAAGAATTAATCGACGGAATTAGAATTCTTTTAAATAAACTTGGAATTAACTCCACTAAAAGAAAAGAAAAAAAAGAAGGTTTAATTGGGGGTAGAAAAGAAATAGTTTCAAATTATAATTCTTACACTATCCGAATAAAAAAAGCATCAGATCTTTTTAAGTTTATCAAAAAGATAAATATATTTTCTAAAGAAAATATTGTATCAGACAGCGTAGTAGACAAGCTTATTAGTCAATCAAAATCTATATTAAACATAGATAGAAATTCATTTGCAGAAAAAGTCAAAGATATAAAAACAAAAAAGAATATAAAGTCTAAAAAACTTACTCAGCTTTTATATCATGCTGAATATAATAATTTGCCTATTTTTGCTAAGCGCGCAAAAAAAATTGCTAATATATTAGGAGATGACTCATTCAATAAGTATGTAGATAATTTAATTATTGAATCTATTTTTGCTGAAAATGAGTGGCTATTAACCCCTATTAAATCTATAGAACAAATTGGATATTTACCAATATATGATCTAGAAGTAGAAGATAGACATCATTTCATTTGTAATTTTATTAAAGTTTCTAATACATGGGCTGGAAGTATGGTCTTTACAGTCTTAGATAAAGATGTGCTTTACGAAGCAGCGAAGCTTTATAATCCATATACTACAAATAAGTATTCATACGATGATATTCCTCCATTTGATATTATTATTAATGCTACCAACGAATATGGCCAAGTAGCTTATAAAGTAATAAGTCAAGTTGTTTTAAGTCATGGAGGCGAGGTTTATTCTATTGATGATATTTTCTTAGAGCAGACACAGACTTATCAAGCTAAGCATGTTACTCCATTTATGAGCATGGATAGTATCAATGAACATCTAATAGGTTCACAATTTAGTAACATGATTACTCCAAGAGACTTGATGGACGCAAATAGATTGCTAGAAAAAGCAGGACAAATATATAAAGATAAAACATCTTATTATAATAGTAACAATCCTCGTCTTAGAGAGTCATTAGGTCAAATTGGTACAACATATAAAAAGGCTGGACAAGGATATACTTACGAAAATACTAAAACATACGAACAAGAATCCTATGCCGATAGGATAAGAAATTATATTCTTAAAACAGAAGGTGGCGCAGGTCCAAAACTATAATGGTTAATTACTTTAAACATCCCGCTGAAACATATGTCATGATTAATGATGTATATTTAGATGACGTATATCGTGTAGACTTTTCAATGGATGAGTCTAAAATGCCTATCTATGGCTATAGAGACAGGCTATATAATCAAGTAACAAAAGGAAAGTCAAAAGTAGTTGGCAATTTATTCCTTAACTTTTCTTCTCCAGGATATTTATATACTGCATTAGTCAGTGATGCTTTTAAAGGAGTGCCTGGAAAAGAGTCTAGAATATCCCCTTATAAAGAAGCAGAAAATCAATTAGATCAACTTAATTCAGAAATGTCTGAGATATTTAAAAATAATTCTTCTCAAGAAGATAGAAGAAAACAGATTTCTGCTTTGTTTACTAGAGCATCAAGATTAGGTTTAACAAGTCAGCTTGCTGAATCTCTAAGATATGCTTTTGGCTCTGACGGATCTAGACTTGTAGATAAAGGTACAATAGAACCAACAGATTCTAATATAAAACCATTTAAGATAAAAATTTATTATGGACATCCAGAAGATCCTGGTAGTATAATCAGGGAAATAACGGAATGTTATTTGTTAGGAACAAATCAAGTGATATCTGCCGCAGGATCTCCTGGTGGAGATCTTTCTTCTAGCGCGCAAGTTATCTTAGAAGTATATCCGTTTATAGGCAGAGAAATAAGAACTCTTTAAAGGAAAAATATGGAAATTACACAAGAAATTAGAGCTGAAATTGATAAATTTAAAGCTAAGGGCAATCCAGTGTTTTCACTTAAGCATGCTGGTGCTGATTACATTTATATAGGTCTTTTAAGAGAAGACTTGACAGCGATTAGAGATGCTGCTCTTGCTGAGAGCAGAAAGCTAGTTGATAGTTTAACAGAAGATGAGAAAAAGAGTCCAGAAAAGCAGCAGGAAGTTGTTTCTAAGATTGATGAAATGGAAGAATCATTTATACTTTCTTATGCAATTCTTTACCCTAAGTTTACTCATGCTGAAATTGCTAAGTTACCAGTTGGCTCTGGAAAGAAACTCAGAGATGAGATCTTCAAAGCAAGTGGTGAATTCGAAGAGCCTTCAGAGCCAGTAAAACTATAATGCATGAAATTCCTTCCATCTTTAACCCTATTTAATGAATCATCAGAATCACGCTTTAAGCTATTAGCTAAATATTTACCAAACGAAGCTAAAGAAATAATAAAAAATTACAAAGGAACCATCTATGCAATGTGTATAGGTGATTCCTTGTTTTTGTTTAGACCCTTAAAACAAGGTGAGTTTCAAAATATAGAGAGGATAATACAATTATGTGGCTCATATGAATTAGAAGAATTTATCTTGTCAAAGACATTACTTTGGCCATCAAATCCTGATAAGATATTAGCAACTTATCCTGGTAAGTTAACTAGGGTAATAATAGATATATCTGGATGGAATAATATAGAAGCATTTAAGGCTGGTCTAGCTTATGCGCGTAATGAATTTATTACACACAATAGATCATTTAATGTTTTGTTAAGAACCACATTTGGTCTTAAAGAAGAAGATGTAGATAATCTAGAATTCTTAGATAGAATGCATTTAATTGCATGGGCAGAAGTAATAACTAAGAAAGACTTCTTAGCTGAACCAAAACAAAAGAAAGAAAAGATAGCAGGACTTAATATAGATTCTTCTGGCCTAGAAGGTGCTATCAAGACAGTCTCTGATTCTAAAGTTGTATCTACCGATAAAATGGGTAGACCAGTACGAGAACAAGAATCAGAAACAACAATAATTTATAATACAAGATTATCAAAAAGAGATAATTAGTGGTTTACGAAAGACCGCCATTAACATTTAGAGAGCAGTTTCCTGATAGAGATGAAATAGAATATCAGGAACAACGAAAAGAGAACTCTTCGTTTCTTGGGATGGCTGAGAAATTAGCTGTCATAGGAATAGGCGCAAGAGTTCTTTCTAGAAATGTATTTAAATTAGATATTGCAGGATATGCTGCTCACTATCTTGGTAAATTTTATCAAGACTCCTATTCTACTGTAGCATCTGCTGGTAGAGCTGTAAGAAAGAATCCATTTACTAGAAAAGCTAGTTCTGCAGCTTCTTATGTTGCTAAAGATGGTTCAATAGGAAGAGGGCCTGGTTGGAATCTAGATCTAGTAGATCATATCAACAATAGTGTTGATATTTTAACATCTCCAAATCTTGCTTCAAGCGTAGCAATAAGACAGAGAGCGCTGCAGGAAGCATTTGAAATAAAATATGGCCAAGCAGTACCTCATTATTTTGATACATCGCTTGAAAGATTGACTATAGATAAAGTTCTTGCTAAACCACAAGAATTTATAAATCAGTTCGGCGCAGCATCATTTGATGCTATTAAAAAAGGTAAGGATAAAGGATTACTAAAAGATAGATATATAGTAGATCCATTTGTTTATAAAAACAAAGTTACTGGAAAGTTATATGATACTAGACTTAGAAGTGGAAAACATCTAGCTAAGTTATTCTTTAATAATATAAATCCTTTAGGAGTATTTAGACCAATCCAGGATGTTCTTGATGATCCTGGCGTAGCTGTTGTGCCACAAGGCACAAAGATAGATTCAAAGACTGTTATCAAAGGCAGAGATAATATATATGCATTTGGTCATATATACAATCTTGATGAAGCAGAATTTAATGTTGTCAAGAAGCTTAATACTAAAAAGGTTTCTGCATTTAGAGCTGGCGGATCTCTCCACGAAACAGTAGCTATAAATACTGGACAGGCAAAAATAAAAGATCCAGATTCTGCTAAGTTATCTGGATGGTTACAAAAGAAATTAGGAATTGGACCGGCCTACGCGAATCGTCATTCGCTACCAAGTTTATTATTTAGACCTTTCAAAGCTGCTAAAGCCCAAGCAAAGGGCCAGGCAGCAGTCAGGATCAAACCATATATACCTTATGGGTCTTCTACTCAAGATGAAGCAGATGCGGTAATAGGGGCTATAGCAGGCCATTTAAGAGAAGCAGATACAAGAGCTGGTTCTTATCCATTAAAATCGGCATTTGATAAAATATCAGACTATTGGAATAAAGATAAAGTAGTTTCTAAAAAAGAAAGAATACTTAATAAATTTGATTATTTTAAAGCAAGGCTTGGATTCCAAAGTAGAAATTTTGAACTATATAAGACAGACGATTTATTAGAATCAGACTTAGCATATAAATCAAGTCTAGAATTTCCTACAAGAGATGATTTATTTTTCCAAAGATCTCTTGGTTCTATAGAATCGCTTGATAGTCCTTTGCCAAGGAATCCTAATGCTAGTTTAAATAATGCAACTGCCATAAATCGTATCAAAGCTCTTTCTAATGAAGAAATATCTAAATTAGTAAAAGCAACTGATGATACTCTTTCTCCTGATGATTTATCTTTAAAGAGACAGATATTAAGTAACAGAGCAACTACTGCTGGTGGCATAACAGAAAATCTATACTCTAAGTATGCTTTTGCTACTACAGGTACATTAGCAAAATCAGCACCTAACTTCTTAGCATTAAGATTAAATGCTCTAATAGGAACAACATTTGGTGTTGGTATTAGACCAAGTAGAAATGTTGCCGTTAATATGGCAAGAATTGCTGCTATACCATTTGGATTCCAAGGAGCATTAACTACAGCAGACTATGTAGATTATTTATCTCAGAGAACAACCGGATTTTCTCCAATTAATGCTGTTGCTTCTGGATATACATATGCTAGAGAAAAGCAGCAAGAATTAAGAGAAAAGACTGGTCTGTCCGATCTGTTTGCAAAGACAGAGAAAGTAGCTCCTGGATTACTAGAATCTGGTCTTGGATATCTCGTAAGACATGGTATTATCGCTGCTAGCTCTATTGGTTTAACATTATCCGGCAGAAGTAAATTAGGCTTTTTAGCAGGACTTCTTGGATATGTTGGCATAGGTGGAGCTAATGTTGGGCAATCTTCTGAAGAACTTAGAGCAGAATATTCTGGAAAGAAATTAGTCGAAGTAAGGAAATCAAGATTTTGGGGATTCGGTCGTCAACCATTTGAGGGTGGAAGACTTGACTACATGGCTCCGTCTTGGTATCAAAGACTTCTCAAGAGACCATATATGTCAAATATATATGGAAGTAGAGATGCTTATTATGCTAAGCACGCTAATGTATTTGGCATTCCTTTCCCTTCAATAGAAAGCGGATTTGGTTTAAGACAGCTATTAGATCCATATCGTCTTGAAAAAGAAACATACTATGATAGACCATATCCAGTTACCGGAGGTATGTTTAAAGAGTTTCCAATATTTGGCGGATTACTAGATGCAACTATAGGACAAATTCTAAAGCCACATAAGCGTATGCATGGCGAGTTCTATAATCAGGAAGTAGTTGGAGTACATACAAATCTATATAGTCAGCACTTACCAAATCAAATAGCTGCTAAAATAGGCTTTGGTCAATATAATCATGCTGGCATAGAACCAACACAGGCTGCTTCATTAAAGTCTAAGTTTGAAGAGATTAGCAACCAGATAACAGAGCCAGTTGGTTTCTATAAGTTCTTGGCAGAAAAAATACTTGGAATTTTACCTGATCAAAGTACATTTAAAGAAGCAGACTCTTCTTCTATTGGCTCTGCGAGCAGATCATTCTATGATTTACAGCTTGGTGGTTTAGGTGGTCTAACAGAGTTTGCTAGACGTTTCTTCTTACCAGAATGGGGAGCTCCTAATAAGTTAAATGAACGAGTAAATCCAATTGGCAACACTATGCCAGATTGGTTGCCTGGTAGCAGAAGTCAATTCCAGAGAGATAAATTCCCATGGATAGATTTCCATACAGGAGACAGTTATTGCGTTAGTTATGACACTCTAATAGATACAAATCTTGGCTATAAAAAAGCAGGAGAAGTTAATCCTGGAGATATTATTTATTCTGATAAAAGGAATTGGCTTCCTGTAAAAAAAGTTGTTAAACGAAAAATTGCACAAAAAGAAAAAGTATTTTCAATAACAATTGCTGGTAATTTGTCTATTCCATTGGAATTTTCAGAAGAGCACCCGATATTAGTTGCAAAAATATCTAAATGTAAATATGCAACTGGAGGATCTGCGACATTATGCAGACCATCTATAAGAGACTGTAATAGTTTCTGTACAAATAAAAAGTGTAATCAGATTTCTGAAAAGAAAGATATTAATTTTGTAAAAGCAAAAGATTTGAAAAAATATGATTATGTTGTATATCCTATACCAGAAAATACACATAAAAATACTATTAATATTTCTTATTTATATAGAAGCGCATCGAGAAACAAAGAAATAATAATTAACGAATCTGTTACTATAGACAAAGATTTTGCTTGGCTTATAGGCTTATATGCTGCAGAAGGCAGTACAGGAAAATCAAAAACAGGAAAGCCAAGACAATTAATATTTAGTTTAAATATTAACGAAAAAGACGTTGCTGAAAAAATTAGTAAAGTTTTAATGTCTCTTTTTAATAAACAAGCAACCATAAAAGAAATACCAAAGAACAATTCATTATCAGTTACTCTTTCCTCTACTAGAGAAGCTCAAATTTTTGAATTTTTATGTCCAGGTAATGCAAAGAATAAAGAATTTAATAAACAAATTTTTGATCTTGATACAAATTTGTTAAAAGAGATCTTACTAGGGTATATTCTTGGCGATGGAAATATTAATAATAATATTATTACAGTATCTTCGGCCTCAGAAAGACTAATTTTGGATTATAGATTTATTTCTTTAAAATGCGGAATTCCAGCCGGCTTTTCTCAAAGAACAAGAATTGATTCAAGAATTGGAGAATATACTTCATATGAAAGTTATTTTCATGTCTTTCAAATAATGAATTATGATATTTCAAGTTTGATGTACAAACTTGAAAATATTACAAATCTAAAAAATCAGCTACATTTAGATTCATTTGCAGATTCAGAATATATCTATTTTAAGATAAAAAATATAGAAGAAGTTAATATAGAATATGTATATGGATTTGAAGTTGATGTAGATGATACATTCTGTGTTTTCGGATTTGCAACACATAATACTAAGCTTTCAGGTGGAGAATGGAGACTTCCTGGTACTGGATACGAGAAGATGTTTGGTCTTCACTCTGGCCAGCCAGGTGTCTATGATGAAATAGATAGATTCTTAGTATTAAACTCGGTCGCTCCTTTTAGTGAAAGCTATTTATATTATAAAATAAGAGCTTTATCAAAATATAATTCTGGTAAGTTAGATGATTATTGGGCCGGAAGAATAGAACAAGCTATTGATTTTGAAAGCGATAAAAAGAAGCGATTCGATTATTATCCAAGACTATTTACAAAAGATGCTAGTTCTCGTGGCAATATTCTTGACTTCAGAAGAGATCTAGGCGAGATCAATAAAGATATACAATTCTCTGGACCAGAGAGAATGATGAGAGCTGGCTGGGAAATTCTCAGTCATGATGTTTTACAACATATACCTTATGTTGGGACAAAGCTTGCTCCGTTCTACTCTCCTCTTGAGCACTATAAGAAATTCCAGATATACGGATCTGAATCTGCTATGTGGGATAATCCATGGGCAGATATTGTGCGACCTGCTATTTATGAAACAGCAGGTGCTCCAGCACCTATGCCATTCGTAAAAGGTGCTATGCTTGGAGCTGCATTAGGACATCCTGCTTCTCCATTAAGAGCATTCAACCCATTCCCAGAAGGATCTGCTTTAAATAATGCTGGTCTTGTAAGCAAATTTGGTATTGCTGGTTCATTACTAGGCTGGGGCAAGCTTCTATTGACACAAGACTTAGACAGTAATTTTATTCCACCACATGTTCAAAAGCAAAGAGAAACAGAAGAGTACTTTGATAAATTAAGATATATCAAATCAAGAACGATACAAGATGCTGCCTTGCAACAAGGTGATACAGAAGTTGCAGATATATACAAACGCGAAGCTGCTAGTACATTCGCCGGATTAACAGCTGATTCTACTAAGGCATATATGAGAAGAGCTTTAAGCAGAATTGATAGAGCGTATTTTGATGCATTCTCAGAAGCTCCTGCATCTGAGCGTCCTGCTATATTAAAGAATGTCCCAGATTATGTAAAACCAATATATCAAAAGATATGGGGAATGGACTCTTCATTAAATGATAGAAGCGCGTATGATGCTGATGCAGATGCATTAGATTATTTAAATACACATCTTATGCCAGACAAGAATTCAATTGTATGGCATCCTGATGTGCCAATGCAAGCTATTAAATCTGCATTTCTAGATTCTGGTATAAATGGTATCGCAGACTCATTTAGTAAATTTGATATTTATCCAAGAGCATTAGAAGAAACACGATTGTCTTTCCCTGATTTATATAACACTACTCCATCGAGAATAAAGAACTCATTTCTTAACAACTTTGCAAATGGTATATCTAGCTTTATGAATCCATTCGATAATATGAGATGGACTATAGGTTCTTCAGACACCAGTACAGCAAATCTTTCTGTTATAGATAATGGCTCTAGAAAACAAAAATATATGTATATGCAACAGGCAATGATCTATGGATAAAAAGCAAAAAAATAAATTTAGTGGATTCCTAAAGACAAGAAAGCTTCTAGAGATGCCAAATGTTTCTACGTCGCCACTTGATCGTTTTAAGAGTACAAAATCTAGATTAAATATTTTTGATACTGAGCTTGTTAATTTATACGAACTTACAGCCGGAGCTGCAGGAGCAGTAGAATCTGAGATAGAACCAAAAACTGGATTAAGAATGACTGGTGGTACTTCAACACTTAAGATCCACGAAATGGTTCAGTTCTCTGTTTTAGAAAAAAGTTTTGAGCCTAAGTCATCTAAACAAATTTTAAACTTATTCAGATCTCCTGAAGGATTATCTGATAATTGGTGGGAAGGATCTAAAGGGGTACAAGATTTAATATTTGGCAGAGGAGTAACAGAAGGAAAAACAAAAGCAGAATTTGAAGCTGGCGTTAAAAATTATTTTAAAAGTTTAGATCCAAACAGTAGAATTCTACTTATGGGCTACAATGCCGATAAAGCAGATAGAGAATGGTTAAGACAATTCGGCGCTGAGCTTCCATCTAATATTCACTATGTTGATATGTACGACATAGCAAGAATAGCTTTTCCTAAGCAAGGCTACACTGGTGGATTAAAACTAGAAACGTTAAAGCAAGTAATATTAAAACAAGATATTAAAGGATCTCACACAGCGACTGGAGATAATTTAACTGTATCTCAGCTGTTTGATCATATAATGGGCGCGCATTGGAATACAATGAGCAGCGCACAGCAAAATATGATATACAAACATCTTACTCCATTCTTGCAAGCAAGTCCTGCAGTTAATAGTAGATTCGGATCACATACTTTAGACTTCTTTCAAAGCGCATCAGTAGATGATCCTTATTTATTAAGAAGATATAAATTTGCTAAAGATTCTGTATTATTCAGAACACGTTCTGGTAAACCGGCTTTAGGCACAGTATTTCATACTGGTTCTAAGGCAGGATTAGAACATATAGAAAATCTATTAGGACAAATAGATGATTCATCAGTAGGTCATTTCAAAAAACTATACCAAAATTTACAATCATACTCAGACAATAGATTAGAGTTTTTATTAGAAAAGAGAAAAGGTTTAGATTACTTATACCTCGTTTCTACTGATAAAGGTCCTTCTGCTAAAAATAGAAGAGTACTTTCTCAAGTAGGAATACCGTTACAGCAAGTAGCTGCAACAGGTCAAAAGTCTTTAGTAACATTTGGTAATAAGGCTTACGGAGTACGCGGTAGATTTATAGAAAAATCCGGTTCTAAGTTTTTACAAAGATCTTATACATCTTTGATGTTAGAAGCTATGAACCAAGCTCTATATCCACTAGAAAGAGGTGGTATAGTAGTAAAAGATGGTCTCAATAATCTTAATCCAAATTTCTTAAAAGCAATAGTTGCAAATGCTCAAAGAGTAAAAATGCTTTCTCCATCTGGAGATGGTATAGATTTTGGATCTCTTAGTAGAGACATAACTGGTGGATTACTTGATAGTAGATCAATTGGTACAGCATTAACTAATATTGGTTCAATTCAAGGCGAACGATCTGGTACAGTTGCTGCTTTAGAAAACGATATTCAGTTTTTGTTAAATCGTGATGTATGGCATCATCAAGGTAATTTAAGTGAAGAAGTATTAAAACAAGCAGAAATACCTGAGTTTAAAAAGCTAAAAGATATATTCGATAATATGAATATATTTAGATCGCTTGCCGTTAGACAAGGTAAAGGCGCTGTTGCTAATTCAGATATGCCAGCCCTCAAAGAAGCTTCTGCTGCGATACTAAAGCTATTTGAGCATCCAGATCTTTCTGGGCTTGGAGCAACATTTTATGGTATTAAACCAGAGGCTATATTTAGGGGTATATTCTCTTCTAAAGGTGGTATACACTCTGGTATTACAAAGAGAACAGGTCCAAAAGGATCTTTCGAATTAAGAAATATAAACTTCTTCAGCGCTAAAGCTCGGGAAGGTATTAAAGCCGCCTCTATGGTTCCAAGAGGGCTTATTCCTGGCATTGCTGGCGCACAACGTCGTGGCTTAAATTATGTACCTGGAAGAATAGCTACACTCGGTGTTATTACAGCGAATCCATCTGGAAGTGCTGCAGATAAACTTGCTGTAATGATGGCAGCTCATACATATGGTGGTGATGCCTCTGTATTAGCTACTACTAGTGGCGCAAGAAAGATCAAATCAACATATACTAATAAATCTATATTCGTAAATGAATTACATTCAGATGTATTAAGTAAATTAAGTCGAGAACAAAGACAACAGTTAAGGAGAGCTTCTGGAGATTTAAGAATCAATCTTGTAGGGCATAGTAAACTTGATTTACTAGACAGAGATCCTAAGACAAAAAGAGTTATTGATCCAAACCAAAGAATTGTACTTGGAACTAGAATAGTTAATGGTAAAGAAAGACCCGTAGTATTAAATGAACATCTAAAAAGTAGAAGTAAATATAAACTAGAATCTGAAAGACTTGTTGGTATTACTACAGTAAAAGGACAAAGAGGATACTATTTGCATTTGGCTGCTCCAAGAGCAGAAGCAATTGGCAGATCAATAATTGTTGGTGGATTACGAACTACAATAAGTGAGTATCAAAATTCAGAAACAAAAAGAGGTGGCTTATTTAAATCAGCAGACTTCGTTGGATTCGATGAATTTAATTCAGGCGTAGATCTTGAATATCAACATAAAATAAATAGAATTACAGCTAGCGGCAAAGCATCTCAATTTCATTCTTTCTTAGAAAGAGAATTAAAACAAAAGATAGAGTCATTCACTGACTCTCATGGACAATTCTTTTTTGAAACTCCAAGTGCTGATGCTGCAACGCTACAAGCAAAAGCAGATGTATTTGCTAGACGTCATGGCATAGATGTAAACGTCCCAATAGTTAATCTTAGTGCTGCTGAAGCTAAGATGAGAGGTGTACCTGTTGGTACACCAATGAAGCTTTTTGACGTATTCATGCACGAGCGATTAGGCGAGCGTGATGACCTAGGTAAGAAAGTTGGTGGCGCTTTAAGAATAAGACTTAAAGATGCGACAGAAGCTCAGGTAAGAGCAACCGCTTCTGGATATGGAGGAATTTCGCCAAGCTCTGTTGCTCTTAGACGTATATTTGGTAGATACAATAATGCCGGCCGCCATTTTAATGACTATGCTAAATATATAGCTAGTGGTGGTACAGTATTGCCTAGCGGCATTAAGACATATACATTAGAACACTTACGTAATGGCGCCTTGCTACCAATTAATACAAGTGGTCATATTACAAGAGAGTCTATCAAAGGCACAATCTTTGATAAGCATATGAACACGCCATTTGCTATTGATCTTGGTGCTGATGTCGGTGTTATACCAATAGGTGGCAAGAAGGTAAACGAAGCAGGCAAAGTAACAAGAGAAGCTAGAGCAATAAATAGAAGAAGAATATTATTATTCCCATCTATGAGAATGGCTGGCTTTGGCTTATCTGATGGATCTACAAAAATATCTACTACAGATGCGTTCGGAAGATTTGCAGCTGGTATTAACTTATTAATGGATTCAAGTTTAGATCCTAACTTTGCTGCTAATCAATTTGCTCGTGGTTATAAAAAGTTCCATGGTGGCATGTTTGGTAAAGATAAATTCTATGAAAAACATGGCAAGAAAACACGAAAGATAAAAGAGTCTGCTCAGCTTAGAAATATAAAGAGTTCATTAGGTGGAGACTTTAGTGGTAGAGCTGTAGGAACAGTTGAATTAGAAGAAGGATTCATTAGAAGAAACTGGAGAGATCTTGGATTAACTGATGACTTCGTAAAAAGGATTAAAGCTGGACAGGCATTCGGTTTAGTTACCATTAACCCTCATACCAGCTTACAACACAGTTCTCTAGTAAGATATCAATTTAGAAAGAAGTCAAGATTCTCATTCTCTCCATCAATCGGAACTCATCCATTCTTATCTAAAGTAATTAGAAGAGACTATGATAAAGATAAAATCTTTACTTTATTCTTTGATCAAAGAAATAAAAAAAGCAGAGATGCATTCCATGCAGCATTGCAAAAAGAATGGGAACACACGTCATCTACTGACTATAATATACTGTCTAGAAACATGCAGGAGACATTACGTAGACAGCATAATATAGCTTCTAAAAAGACTGATATAGAAAGAGCATTTGCTGATGATGGTAAAGATTTAGATAAAGCACTAATGGATTTGGTAGCTTTTAAAGGATTAGCTCCTTCTCCACATCTTAAGATTAAAGGCGAAGAATTATTCTTAAGTCCTGATGATCAATTAGCATATTATAAAGGTACGCCTGGTAAAGATGTATTAAAGAGTCATCTTAAAAAGAAGATGTTTACAGCATTTAATTTATCTGGAGGACGTAAGATAAGTTCTAATGCTATTGATTTAGCTGCTACATTAATGGATGTAAATGCTCATGAATTAAACTCAAGATATAAAAACTGGGCAGTTTTCCAAGAAGAACTTTATCAACAAAGCTTGCAGAAAGCGGGTGCTATAAAAGATGCTGCTCAGCAATTTGGCGATGTTATCTCAGGTTTACAAGTAGAAGCTTGGGATATGTACAAAAATGACAGAAGAACAAGTGCTTCTGATGTATATGGTCATTTAAAGAAACGGGCCAGTACAGCTGCTTCACAATTTATGGATGTAGTACAAGAACATAAAGGTATGTTGAATATTGGATCTGCAGTAAATTTTGAAGATACTGGTAAATTAATAGAAGACTTTTCTACTAATCAAGCAATGATGCATTTAATGTATGGATCATTTGGATTTGATTTATCTAATGGAGACAAGTCAAAAAGAGACATGTTCCTTGGCAGAAGTCATAGCGCAAGAGCATTGCTTAAAAAGAGTGCTAAGAAAGATAACCTAGATGTCTTCTTAAGACACGAAGAAGTTATAGATGCGAATTTTGATTTTAATGCCTTAGGTACAATAGAGTCACAAGCTAATGATCAATTTAGATCTATAAAAGGAGAAGTAAAAGTTGCTGCAGAAGCTGCTGCTAATCAAATGGCAGAAGGTGGAGGTAGAGCGTCGCCATTTATAGAATCAATAGAAGCGGCTGGCAAAAAGCTTGCATCTGCTGTTACTCAAGGAGGATCTTCTATTATAGAAGCTATTAGTAATTTACCTCCAAATGCAAAAATGGGACTTGGATTACTAGGTGGTTATATAGCATATTCGCAGTTAACTGCTGGCGGTGTAAATGAACTCGCGCCATTATCTGCTCCAGATATATCATCCTCAAGAGTAATGCAGTCTTCTCTGCCAAAGACACCAATCATATCTTCTCAAGATGTAAGATATCCAGATCCTATTAATCCAGCTTCTTATAGAAGTAAGGCAATGATACAAAGGGGATCTCCAATGATTCAGTTCCATGGTAGGCAAATTACTAATAACCCCTATGGTACTTCAATGGATTTAGCGGATACAATTGGATCAGCTAATGTAGCTAATGGACAAATAAACATATATGACAATAGGTCATCTAGCGATATGCAAGCACAATTTGCAGCTAGAGACGCAATGGTATCGGATTATTAATGACTATTCAATTAAATACTTCAACTGATAAATATTCTAAAATACAAGAAAGTTTTCAATTAGCTCTTGAGCGTAGTAAAGCTATTAATAGCGATTTACCAATTAGAGCTCTTTATCAGTCATTGGATACTGATTTGGTAATTGCCAGAATGGCTTCTGATGCATTTAACGATTTTAATAAACATCTTGCGGGCAAAAATCCAATTTCAAATAAAGATGCTTTAGAAGAATTAAGAAAAACATTTACATCATCAGGGTCTGATCAAGAAGTTTATTTTAATCAATTTTTAGACAATAAGTTAAATAACAATACAAATGTTCAAATAGGCCCATTGTCATTCTCTTCCTCTGTTCAATCAATACAAATAGTTGAGCATAAGAATTTAGAAGAGATACCATCAGTTAGAAAATCCGGCACAATGCTTGTACCATATGGTAGTACAAAACCATCTATTGTTATTAACTTTTTATTTAATGGATTCGATTCTATAAATAATAGTTTACGTCCTTTAATAGCTCTATTTAAAATATGCCCAATTACTTGTGTAAATGATGAAGTTCTAGAAAGAGTTTTTACTAATAAAGTTTCAACAAATAGAATATCGTTATCTATTCCTAATGAGTCAACTTCTAAACTTAACATTAGATCAGAGGACGAAAAAAAGAAATATATTGCTAACGAAATACAAAAAATAGTTAATAGTGCAACTGATGATAAATCTATAGATAAGCCTGTATATCAGAGAATTGCTGATATGCTAAGAAACTCTCCAGATCTTGCTGAACAGCTTTCTTTCGAATCAATAGACGACAGAGCTATTACAGAAGATCAATTAAATTCATTTGTTAAAAAGAATGCAAATAAATCAGAAGCTATATTAGATCAGTCTAGATTTATACCTGTTGCGCTGACACATATTTCTCTATCTACTAATCCAGAGATACCAGAAGCTATATTCTGCTCTCTTACATTAAATAGAATTTCTGTATCAGAATACATGAATGGTGGTATGAGATGGAGAACCGAAGATAATACTCCTTCAGAAAATCCTAAGGACGCCTATTTCCTTAAAATAGTTCTTGGAAAATATATCGCTAATATGCCATATATCAAAGCCTTCTCTAATGATTCATTAAAGATGAGAACTAAGATATATGGATTAAGTGAAGATGAAATATTAGAATTAGATTGCAGTAATGAAATATATGAACGAAAGGTTAGTGTAGCTTCTGTACAAGCTGGAATGGCTAATTATTTTTCTTTCCCAACATTAATTGGGAAAGAGTATCCTACTGCTCAACATGTAGGTTCTTCTAATATATATGTTAATACATATTTAAATACATCTAGTCTTAACTTTTTAGAAGACTTAAATGCATATAAAAGAAGAATAGATAGAATATTTAGAAGTGAAATTTTTGAAGAAAGAGTATATGGCATATCTCTTGGATGTCAGATCCTTGAATTACTTGGAAAAGAATATAGACAAATAGAAACAGAAGGAGATATTAATAATTCTTTTTATATGACTAATTTGTCAACAAATTCTGATGAAAATAATCCAGATTTATTGCATGTCAGTATTAACTTTATTGAATCAAAGATTCAGCCAATTAAAGAACAATTTGTATTTATAAAAAATAATACATTTAATGTTAAAGATTTATTTCAGTTTTGGAAGCTTTTATTTGAACTAGCACTTAAATGTGGAATAAAAGCAGAAGAGTTATCAAAAAGTCGTCGCATTACATTTAGTCAAGCTATTGAAGACATAGGGAAAACAAGTCCAGAAGATTTTAAACTTTGGAAAGCTTTTAGTATTATATTTGGTATACAGAATCCTGTATTACCAAGTAATATATTAAATGGCGTATTTTCTACATATCTTGCTACTCCAGATATACTTAAGAATAGTACTGTTTCTGGCATTGCAACTGCAAGTTTATTATTGCATACATTGACTGCAAACCACGAACTTGGTTTCGATAAATATATTACTATAAGACAATTATTCACAGAAGTTTTTGGCAGCATTATTGATCCAAGGCAAGGTGCATCAATAATAGATGAGATAAGAGCTGGTATTACAAAAGCAGCAAAACAAAGTCTAATATTTAGAGGAGTTGATTCTTCTATTCTTTTTGGTCTTCCAATAAATAGAGACGCTCTCCCATCAATTATAGATATATTTGATAAAGAAGTATTTGAACAGTTGTCTACTAACTCTAATAAAGAAATATACAATAATGCACTAGATACTATATTAAAATTCTTATTCTTTGGAGATAAGCCTTTTAATTTCTTTAAATCATTGTCTTATTATCTTACTTCTTCTGGTGTAAGATATCGTGATAAGATCATAGATGCAATGTTTTATATTCTTTATTACAACCCAAGTAAATGGAATATACTATCTGATGTAATCAGTGATGCTGATATTTTTGAAGGAAAAAATTTCTTAATTGATGCTTATCAAAATGATGCCGAATTTTTCTTAAGAGGCTCTAGAGATGCAAAAGGGAATCTATATCTGCCTGACGGAATTGGATATACACCTCGTAAAAGAACTATAACTACATATGACCCATTACTTAAAGCATATATAGATGATTATGAAAATACATATACTGATTTTGATTTACCAACATACTGGGATTTATTTGGCCCATCATGGATAGCATTTGCTCCATCTTGGGATGAGCTTGGTATATTAGCGCCACCAAATAACGAAAGTGCATTTAAGGATTCTCCAGAATTAACAGAAACAGATTTACAAAACTTATCATTTGCTAATCCAAATGACAGAGTTCCTCCTTCGATATTCTTTTATTATGATCAATCAGATTTAATTAAACAAGGCATAAAAGATACTCTTAATAGATTTGGAGATAGACAAGTTGAAAAGCAGTATAAATATTATGCTGCTTTAGATTTTGATATTAATGATCTTGCTAAATCCTCAGACGGTACTACAAACTATGGTATCAGATCTAGTCTAATGACATTGCCAAGAATTATAGAGTCTCGTTTAAATAGTGATCAAGAACGTAGTAGAGAAAAAAGTTCTCAGAATATTAAAGCAATTAATCAATTTTTTACAGATAGTAGGATTTCAGATCAAGATAGACAAAAATTAATTGAATCTGCATTTGATGATAAACAGACTCCAGAAGAGTTTGAAAAAGCTTTATTTGATAAAGAAACAGGATGGCTTAGAACAAATCGAGTCCCTTTTACAAATGCATTAGGTGAACCTGATGCAAGAAATGTTGGATTATATTATGGTGTTACTCATGGTGGCACTTTTATATCTTCTCTTGTTAAAGCTAATAATGCTATGGCCTCTGCTATACTTAGAGGAAGTATACGAAGATTAGGAAAAGATTACGCAGAGCGCGTATTCTCTTCTATTGATACTTCTAATGAAGCTGGTCTTAGAAGGCTTACTGATAATACATCAGATATGAAAGACTATGCTAAATTTATTAAAGATCGTGGATTGTCTGAAGTATCTGATAATACGTATAATCCTAACAGAGCATTCCCTGTATATAGATTTTACTTATTAGATGAAAAGTCTAAAAAGTATGTTTGGCACGATATATTTACTGGTATTGGATCTGTGTCTTCTATAGAAATTACACACGATAAACACGATGCTGGATTAGCAAAAATAGAGATTAATGATCCTTTAAGATTTATTCAGAATGAATATATATCAGAAGGTGATATAGATAATGGCGATCCAGAAATAACATTTCTTAATGCAGAAGATTCAGTAAAATATAGGGAACTCAAGACTTCTTTAAAATTAAAAGTTGGTAGACCAATCTTAATTAAGATGGGATATTCTTCTAACGTAGAAGGTTTACATACAGTCTTTACAGGAAGAATTACCGAAATAGTTCCTGGAGATACAATAACTGTATTAGCCCAAAGCTGGAAAGCAGAAGTCCAAGCTCACGAAGTACAATTCGTTAATGCCCAAGGTATAAATCCATTTGATGGTTCGCTTAGATCATTCATTGATAAAGCTATCAAAACATCAGAGGTACAGGGTCTTGGCCATGTATATAGTCCAGCAGAGAAGTTGTCTAACTTTGCAAATTTAATTCAGCAAGGTCAGAATATATATTCTCAAGCGAGTAGATCTCTTACTCCGGTTGGAGCAGAGCAATATATTCTGTATTACGGATTTAATACAGACTTCACATCATTAGACACGCGCCTAATGAATATATGGTTACCAAATACTAGAAACCCAACGATAAGCCAAATTATACATCCTCTTAATCCTAAGAAGAATTGGGTCTTCCCAATGCAACCTGTATGGGACGCTTTGCAAGAAGCGTCAAGACATAGCTTTGGCTATATATGTGATGTTGTTCCCTTTGAAACAAGGGGCACTATATTCTTTGGTAGACCAGACCAACCTTATTTCTCTAGACAAATAAGTCCTAAAGATATGGGTAGATGGAGATCTTATCAAAAATCTGTAATAAAAGAAGCTTATGATCTAGTATTAGATGCATTAGACAATTTTATGAATAGTCAATATTTTGACTACAACACAGTAGATTTTACTTTTCTAAATAAACAATATAATCTTATAGATGGACCAGTGCTTTTAGATCAATCTATTTATGCAAAAAAACCAAGTCATTATATGATTGCTGCAACTCAAGAAGGCACATTCACTGCTTTTTTACGTTCGTCTTCATATTTTGGTGCTATACAAGGTCTTAATAGTACATCGTTTTCTAAAACATTAAATGAAAGTGTTCAAAATTTTGTTAATAGTGTAGTAGAAGAAGGTTCGGAATTTGTTTTACAAAAAGATAGAAGATATCTAAGGTTAAGAACTTATAAGCAATATCCACCAGAGATAGGTACTGCTCCGCATCAATTATATTCATATGATGCAACTAAAGAACTAGATCAAATCAACGATACATATGCGGACTCATTCTTCTTAGTTTTTATGGCTCTAATATTTGACTTAGATGAAGAGCCAGATAAGATAGCAAGTGAGTTCCCATATTATTATGATTTCTTTAGAGAAATATGCAAACCCTGGGGCAATTCTGCGAACAATGTGTCTGCAGACGATATAGAATCATTTGAAAGAAAATTAGCTGTAATCTTTGGACAATCAAATCCATTAGATCAAGTTATATTAAGAGATGTAACTATCGGAGATGCTTCAAGACCAGCAGAAGCATTATTGCCAGCTAATGTAAGAAATATAATACAAGAAGCTATTAATCAGAAACAATATTATTTAGTTAATCTGCCGCCAACTTTATATACTGACGCTATTAATTTAGATGCAAATGCATTAACAAGCATTGTGATTGATCAATCAATTAATAATAGAAATGGGACTAGCCCTGTTGCTGATTTTAAAAATTATAATGATTTAAGTCAATTACAACAAGATTTTTTGGTACGTGGCACAATTAGCGAAAGATTGTCAACTAGTCCTTCAAGTAAAGTCTTTGGTATATCAAAAAATAACTTAAGAGTAATTGCCTTGAAAGAGAATGTTCTTAGCCAGATAAAATCTGAATTACAACAAGTCAAAAATAATCTAATCAGAAATAGAGAAGAAAAAAATAATAGACCAGCAAACTTTGATAGAAGAGCTCAAATTAGAAATAAGCTAAAGTTTAGATATGCGCAAGCAGGACTAAATGAAGAGCTATTGAATAAAACTTTCCAAGATCTTGTTAATGATTCTGCAGTTAAAATTAAATTATTTATAATATTCTTTGCTAAATTCTTATCTGATCCAGCGTCTATTATCAATAAAGATAAGAGCCGAAAAATTATGGATAAGTTCTCAAAAACAAAGATTGCTCCAAATATGTCTGTGTTTAGAAAGTATCATTACGTAAGTTCAGATACAGACCTTATATCTAATGATATCTTTGCTACTACTAAACAAATGAATAATACAATTATTATTCAGCATCCTAAGACTATTAGTGATGAGAACTGGACTGTGAATACAGAGAACGGTATTATACCAATGTTTAATTCTACTCCTGCATATTGGCCAGAAAAAGATACATTCCAGGAGATAGGTCTTAGCTTTAGCCCAGGACTTGCAAAATCAATAAAGAAAGTCAAGATGGTCTCTGAGATGAACGTTGGTGACGCAACTAGAGCAAGTGTTACAGCTCTGTCTAACCTTGCTATAGAAATGAGACCTATGTATAGAGGCTCATTAACAATGCTTGGAAGGCATATTAAACCATGGGATGTAATCATTCTTAACGATAAATATTCAAAGATGAGAGGCCCTGTAGACGTTGAAAGAGTTACTCACCACTTCAGTATAAATACTGGTTGGACAACAACTATTATTCCTCAGTTATTATGTCATCCTAATCCAGGATCTATGGTCATAGATGTTGCTCAACAGCAGGCAGCATTTGATCTAGTCGCTAATCTAGCAGATACAGTAGTAGATACAAGTTTAATTGCATTAGCTCTTGCTGGTCCTGTGGCTGGATTACTTGGCACAACAGCAAGAGGAGTTATCCCTAAAATATTAGGATCTGCCTATAAAGCAACTTTTGGTTTACCAGGAATACTTTCCGGAACAGCTAACGCAATTAAGAATTTTGAACCAGATAAAGCGAAAGATATATTAGCTTCTCCTGGATTTGCTGCTGGCCAGAAAAGAGCCGTAAACTTTTTACATAGTTCTGGCAGATTTATTTCTACAGCAGCTAGTATTTATATGGCAAAGCATACAATAACAGCTATTGGATATGGCATACATAATATTATGTTATCTCAGCAAATGATTTCAAGATATAGTAAGAAGCATGGAGTACAATTGTGCCCTGTAGTATTTACGCCATTAATGCTATATAATAGACCTTTTACTGCAGGCGTAGAAACATCTGATGCTATATTTAATACAGTTGGCGTTGGAGAATTCGTAAACTTAGCTAAAATAAACGGCGCGCTTAATAGAGTAATCAATTACGGAGATCTATCTGTAGCATCTAATCAATTACAAAATCAATAGTGGTGAACTATGACAATTAAAAAAGAATTCCTAAATACGGCAGACGTACAGAGCTTCGCGGTAAGTAGTACTAATATATATGTACCTTTTATATGGAATACTCCATCTGCTATTTTTAACAGAAACAATAGAAAGATTGAATATATGCAAATTGATTATGCTGGAGGTACGTTATTATGTTTGCCAAAAACTATATTTGATATTTTATATGGTAAAGGAATATTAGATTTTACTCCAAATATGGAACTTATATCTCAAGCAACAGACGAGAGATCTATAGCTGAATTAGAAACTGCAATCTATAGAAATAATTTGCTATTAGAACATCTTGCTTCTGTACAGATACAAGATTTAAGAGACATGATAGACAAGACTAGTTTATCTACTATAGTCGATGCTTTTAGACAAGTTAAATGGTTCGTAAAAGTAGACAGTATTAGAGTTACACCATACATAGGTACGCTAGTTCCTGCTTCAAGAAAGACTGCTCTTGAGCAAATAACAGTACCAAAAGAATATGGTATTAGTATACAGTCCGATGGAGTTTCAGCAGCCATATCCCCAAACGCCACTACTTCTAATGAAATAGAAGATCTAAGAGGAGCATTACTGGAAGATATCAATAATGCCATTAATTCTGATAAACAAATAGATGCAGAAGCAAAAGGTCCTTATATACCAGATATAAATAAAACCGTTTCTTATCATTGTAATAATCAAATTATCTTAGATCAGGATAAAAAACAATTAGCTATATATACAAATATAGAAAATGAGCCTAGAATAACATATAATGGAGTTTCAGATACTTATTCTAGTAAAGCAAATACTAGAATATATGGAAGTCCAGTAGCAATGTACGAGACTAACGAGGCTGATAATCCAGCTCAGGGTTATCAACATTCAACATTTATGACTCCAACTCCTGGATTAATCTCTAGCCCATTAGGCAGCTTGACTTCTAGGAATCAAGAGTTACCAGGTTTATTCCAAGCATTCGCGAGTTTATTAGGATAATGGCAATATATTTTGGACAAGATTTAAAATCGGATTTTAGTGGTGACTTAGTAGTAAATTCAAAAGGAGACTTTGAACTTGCTTCAGCTACTAGAACATATATAGATCAAATATCATTTGTTCTTAGAACAATTTCACAAGACTTTGCCGCAAGTAATTATACTGTTGGCGCAAATTTACACCAGTTTATAGGACAGCTTATAACGGATGCCTTATATCAAGATTTTGAATATAGAGTAATATCAGTAATATCTAAGACACTTATTAAAAGAAATGATCTAGAAGTTACTGTAGTCCCAATAGACGTAGATGAGTTTTTAATTTATATTAAGGTAGATGGCCTTTTTATAAATAACAATGGAGAGTATGAAACTGATACTCTCGATATAATATTCTCATTCCCAATGTTCGAGGGAGATGGAATAAGATTAATTTCATTCCAATCTAGGAGCTCATAATGACATTTGAAAGAAAATCCATAGCCCAAATGAATCAAGAAGCAATTGATTATTTGGTTAACAATACAGACATTACATACGTCCAAGATGGTGGATATGCTATTAATATAATTAAGGCTCTTAATATACAAGTTAGTTCTCTCCAAGATAGAATTACTGTATTACTTAATAATAGTAGGCTTTCTACAGCTAATGGTATATTCTTAGACATGATAGGAGAGCTCCTTAATGTTAAGAGACTTTCTGCAGCAAATGGCATTGTAGATAAAAGTGATCAGAATATTAAATTCTATGTTTTAAATGGTAATCTAGGGTCTGTGCTTAGAAATCCAAACGATCCAACAAAAGGTTTAATTCCAGTAGGAACGCGCATCTACTCTACTGATGAAGCTATTATATATCAGACAATCGAAGACACTATCTTTCCTAGAGGATCTAAGTCAGTATATGTATCAGCTGTTTCGCTTTCTAATTCTGCTTCTCAGGTTGTAGGTCCTAATAAATTAATATCTCATAATTTAGGATCTAATCAAATTTTTGTTACAAATGAAAAAGCTATAACTAATGCTAGAGATGTAGAAGATGATGAATCATTTAAATATCGTATTAGTAATGCAGTATTTACATTAGCTGGCGGGAATAAACAAGCTATAGAAACTGCAGCTTTATCATTTCCAAGTGTACAAAAAATAGACTTTATAGAATATGCCAGAGGAGCTGGAACATTTGATGTATTAGTGGTTCCAACTAATACAAAGCTTGGAGAGTCTTCTAGAAAACAAATTGATGCAGCTATCAATAGATCTAAAGCTTTTGGTGTTAGTTCTAAAATTAAAGAGCCAGATTATATAAGTGTATGTATGAGTATACAAGTATATTTCTACTCTAATGTATCTCCTACAGAGCAATCATTATTAAGATCTTCTATAAGAAATAATGTAAAAATATATTTGCAAAATATACCAATAGGTGGTGAAATAATTATAAATCAAATAAGAGCAGCAGTTTTAAGTACTGATACTCAAAAAATTAAAGATATGACAATAGTAGATTTTTGTTTTGACGGTAAACCAATGCTAAAGCGAAATATAAAGCTTTCACCAACTGAACTAATAATATTGGATGAAACTAAAATAGACCCAATACAAGTAATATAATTTATGAATATATATAAAGGTAATATAGAAGAAATAACTCTTAAAGATTTAAGAGTTTATTTATTCTATTCCACAAACATTTCTGTTTTAAAGCATAAATTCTGCCCACGTGGTAGTTGCTTTTTACTCAGAAAATCGCATTTAGCAAAAGACTTTGGTACTAATTTTGGACCAGATGTTCTTATAGTTAACCCAGAGGATTTCCCAGAAACGTGGTAAGTTATATTTATTCTACTATTGGCTCTGGTCAAACATATACTAGTCCGCAAGCTTGGGAACAAGCTACTAGCGGATTTAATCTAGTTTCTAGAGACGAAATACACATTGGCATTATTTCAACAGATGAGGAATGGGGTTCTTTATATATATCTAATCCTAATTCTTCTTATGTAGATAGCAATCACTATAGACAATTATTAGCAACAAACTCTGGTTATTATAATCACAGAACTAAAAATGGAGTAATCTTATATTCTGTTACTGGAGGACAAGATTATTTTAAGTTAGGTCCTGGTATATGTATCAATAGATATAATGCGACTGGCAATGCTATTAACTTGTCTGGAAGAAGACTATTATTAAACGGATTAACTATTTCTAATCTTGGACAAAATTCTGTAGGCATAAGGTTAATAGATGCAAGTGGAGAAAGTATAGTTGCTAATACTTTAGTGCATGGTAACTTAAATAACGGAACTGGCTTTTATACAAATTCAAGCGGCTCATTTTTAATGAACTGCTCTTTATATGCCAGTGGTAATTGTGTAGGCTCTACAGGCTTTTCTGCAGTAAATTGTCTTAGTTTAAGTGACATTACTAATGCTGGCAGAATAGTAACAAGTTATCAAACTCACTGTGCATCTAGTTATTCTGGAGTTAGCGGATCTATATATTCTGGAGTTGATCCTTACAATGTATATGTAAATACTTATAGAAATTTAGAGAATTTCTATCCATTAGATGAAAATATATTTGTCTCAAAGTCTGGCTATAAATATGACAATATGTTTATAGAAAATACATGGTCATCAGTATTGCCTTCTACTTTTAGTGGTATAGCAAGTATATATAGTGGTAATAGCGAATTATCATCATTATTATCTTTTGACTTAGATCAAAATGAGAGATATGGCTTAGATAAAGTAGCCATAGGAGCTTTAGAATATCAATATCCTATTAGCAATAGTGGATATGTTACTCCAAGAATAGAATGGTATAAATCTCAATATAGTCCAGATTCTATTTCTGGTAAAGTTGGCGGCAGAATAGATTTAAATAAATCTATTACTAATGGTCATATAGATATATTCCCTACAGTATATTCTTATGTTAATCCATGGAATGCTATTAGTGATGATGAAAAATTACCTTATCTGTATTTGAAAACTGGAGAGAATATAGAGACTGCTTATTTAAGAAGAGTAGATACAGATGAGATAATCCATCTAAGAGGATGGAATTATGTCAATATAGAATCTGGTGATTATCTTGGTGCAACAATAACTCATAATGACTTAATTACATATGACTATGATTATTCTAATTACACTGGAATTTTTGCCCTTCTTAGAAGACATGGTTATAATAATATAAGAATATTATTAGATGCAGGTGGATTTGGTATAACTGGGCACATTGGTCATTATGAATTAGGAACTGGCCTATATGATCCTTATTTAGATAAGCTGGCGCAATTCGTTTCTGGTGCAGCAGATTATAAATTATATACTACTTTTTATGCTGAGACTGTTCCATTTAACGTGCATTATTTTATTGATTTAATACAACCATCTTCGTTATCTATAAATACCCAGATAGGAGCATTAAACCAAAATCATCTATTTACCGGATATATGAATTCTAAGAAACAGTATTTCGTAGATCTTGCTAATGCTATGAAAAATCGTCTTGGAGATGATGTAAATTATATATCTTGGTGTGTTACTGCTGAACCTCAATTAACAAATTTAGAGCCTCCATTTAGAAGAATTGATCAAACTGGATCTGGTTTAATTTTAACAGATGGTGTATATCCAAATCCAAATCATCCTAGTGGATGGTGGGATATGAGAATTCCTTCTGAAGTAACAGAAATGACTGTTAGAACAACTAATCATAATTATACTCAATATGTCAATGCTATAAAAAGTGTAATTCCTGATGCTATTGTTGGAGCTACAGTTGCTGCTTGGAGAGCTTTATATAAAACAAATGCTACTGGTTGGGCAGATATGCAGGATATTTATGAAACTAAATATCATCACTTAACAATGAGGCATTTATCTGATACGCCATTTGATTTAATTGGAGCAAATATATATCCTAATATTTTTCTAAGAAATGTTGGAAATAAACTTGTTGAAAATTTACCATATAAATCTTTTTATGATGGCATGATAGGAACAGAGTGTGAAGAAATAGACAGAACAAGATATGGCACTTGGATAGGAGAATATGGTTATTATTCTGGAATATATGGAGTTTCTGAATCTGGTCAATGGATGATTCCATGGGATGATAATTATATTAGATATATGAAAAAAGTAAATGCTATTACAAGTAGTATATTTGATAGTTATGCATATTTTCATTATACTGGGGCTTCAATGTCATTATTAGTAGAAGAAAATAGATTCTATGGTATATATGATACTGCACAATCTGGAGATATATTGTATGTAAGTGGTCCAAGTACATATCCAAATTATCATTATATTAATAATACTGGATCTTATTGCTATAGAAAAATATATGGCAAATTAACTGACGGTGTACTTTATAATCCAAGAATATATATATCTGACGAAGAATATCCTGATTCTATTTCTATAGCAAGTGGTAAATCTGATGACGATATATCTTTTGATTCATTTAGGCTGCCATTTAAATACTCATTAGATGATTTCTATTATCCAAAATCTTATGAATCAGGATTAGCTTTAAATACTTTAAGAAGCGGCGACTATTTTAGTCTTTGGATTAGATTAGATGCATCTGGATATATTCATGATCCATACGTAGGTTTTAATATTAAAGTAGAAGGAACTCCATATGTTTAGTGGCGAAACTAATAGTTTAGATTTTCAATTTTATGAACCAGATTATTTTAATTCAGATTTAACTAAAAGATCTGGTGGTGCAATTACATCTACCCGTCTTTCTACAGACTCTATAGAATCTTTAGGAGCTATTAAAGCAGCTAGAAATAGTCAAGCAATTGTTTATCATTATCGTAAGATTTTTTTTAAAAATAATACTGAATACAATTTAAGTGGGGTTAAGGCATTTATAGAACCTGATTGTAATTATCTTGCAATTGCAAAAGAAAAAGTATACAGAGATTATTCAGTATCTGCCACTGGATTACCTAATGGTTATGGTCATGCTGATTTTTATACTCCTTATGATTATACAAATGGTCTTAGTATAGGAAATATCAGCTCTGGCGCTTCTACTGGACTATGGCTTAAAATAGGCTTAAGAGATGAATCTATAGTTGAAGAAGAATATCTTTCTAAAGATTTACAAACAAAAGTTTATTTTGAAGGTTATATTGAATGACTATAACTAGATGGCAAGCAGCTAGTCAAGGTGTTTATAGATGGGGCTCTAAATTTAGAGCTACTATCGCATTAAATTTTACCTTTAATGTAAATGAATACTCTATAACTGAACTACCAGTTGGTTATGAAATTCTATCATCAATAGAAGATGAGACGTTTGATAAGATGGCTGGAGAGGCGGCTCCAGCCACACAGGAAGCTGTAAATAATTTACCATTATGGACAAAAGCAAGACTTGACCCAGAATCTAATACATTTTTATTTGTTAATAGCGTTGGACAACATTTAGAATATCTTCATAGAGAAGTTGGAAGAGAACAAAATAATTTATTTATTACTACAGCTGATTTAAAAGAAATTTCTAAGTTATATAAAACATCTGATGATAAGATATCTAATTATAATATTAATAATCAGTCTTATATTAAAAACATAACTAAAAATTTACTTAATAATTCTTTCTTTGAATTAAAACTTCCGTCTAGATATAACAAAGCTAAATACTGGACAGGACAATACTCTCTATCTAATGATAGTTTATTTGGAACTAATTCTGTTTATATTAGTAATCTTGGGACTATACAACAATTTATAAATTTAAGTATACAAGCTAAATCATATTTAACTCTTAGCTTTTCCTATAAGACAAATGCATCTTCTAATATATTAGAAGAAAACAAATTTTCTTCTTTAATTCATATTATATATGAAGATGAATCAAGAAAAATTGTTAGAAAAGCAATTACTCCTAAAGATATATGGTCTAAACATGTACAAACAATATTTTTAGATGAAGCTTGCTTAGGAGTAGAAGTACAAATATGTCTTAAAAATTCTAGTATAGTCAACGACCTATATATAGATTGTGTACAACTAGAAGTAGGTTCAACAAATACAGAATGGCATCCTAATTTTCTTAATATTCCTTCTTACTTACCAGAATCTAATTTGCCAGTAGTTATTGCTGGAAATCAAAATAAAAAACTTCAAGTTAATCTAATAAGCGATAAATATACTTTTTTGTATTATGTTATTCCTACAAGAATACAAGAAATTAAATCCCTGCCAGAAGGAAACGCCTATTCTAATAATATATGGAGTAGATTTGTCGAATACACAAAAGATTCTTGGCCATCAGAATGGATAATTGCTAATAATAATATTTGTAGAGAAAATATTCTTGTCAAAGGGGAAATTCCATTTGTTTATTCTTTAATAGAAGAATCTGTTGAAGATAATAATACATATAGTCTATATACTGACTATTCATATACTCATTTGAGTATGACAGTTAAAGATAACATTATTTATCTTCTTTCAAAAGAAATATATGATGGAGTTACTAAATATTTTATTAAATTTGTCCGTACAACTGTAAGTAAATATTCTAAAGAGTATTTAGAAGTATTAGGAGACTTAGAAGTAGACTTGTCTCCATATATACAAGATCTTTCAGAAGATGAGCAAGTAACTGCTAATAGTTATCAAATAGCATTATTCGATAACTCAACAAACTATTTAATAATTAAATTGCCCAATGGTCAAATGTTGTTATATAGATTATATTATGATTATGCTTATATTGATGTATCTAAATCTGCAATTTATTGCAGAGAAGATTACTCAAAAGAATATATGAAATTAACTATTTTTGGATAATAAATGACTTACGAAACATTTTTAAATTTTGCGCCAAATACTGGGTATGCTGCTTCTGAAGTAAATATAGTACATAATAATCCTAATGTATCTACTTCTCAGACAATTACTTGGCCTAATAAATATGATGCTTTTGTTACTAAACAAAATGCTGGCGTTGAAGCTTTTACTGTAATTGATGAAGAGCATTATGTATCAGACATAAATACATCAGATAGTAATTCATTATATTTATATCACAAGATACTGCCTCCAGGTACTGCTAGTGGCTTAAGCAATGTGCTTACTGTATCAGACGGAGTAATCTCTACTGGTCTTGTAGATTATGCAAATGCTAAAATACACTTCTCAACTATGCCAACTGGCACAACTGTAGAAGTATCTTATCTTGCTCAACCAGATCCTATTTCTGCAAAACATATGAATGTCTTGCAGAATGGATTAATGAAATTACAACAAGTAATAGGTGCAGGCACAACAGAAAATCAAGGTTTTAAGAATGTTAAGTTTCTTATTATAGGCGACGAATTAACAGGATCAGCCTCTTCTTATTTACCAAACGCGATCCCTTCTAATGAATTCCAAGAGACATCGTTAATAATAGCTGGTGAGTCCGGGATTACACACTCTATTATACTAGGCAATACTTATGATACTATTTCATTAAAAGGGAGCTCGGTTCATATAACATCATCTGGTGGATTTGGATCTGCTACAGGATCTTTCCCAGTCCCAAATAACGATAATGCTCAATTTATAGTTGACCAAGATTGTTATATAAGAGGGCAAAGTACATTTGGTAGTTTATGGCCAGCTGCAAATATAGGTACATGGTCTACATCTGGAGAATATACAGGAGCTGCATCAAGATTTTTGGGCAATGTTTTCATAGCAGGTAATCTAGTTGTAACAGGCAGTCAAACTATAGTTAATAGCACTATTAACGTAACTGGAAGTGTTTATTCTGGAAGCCTAACAGTATCTGGCAGCGCTACTATACATCAAAACTTAACCGTTAATGGTGCCTCATCATTAAACGGTCTAGTCACAATGCAGAATGCAACTGTTAGTGGAGATTTGTTTATTGGTCGTAGAATCAATTTTCTAAATTCGCAAAACTCTCCTTCTATTATTGATGGATTAGATCCAAGCTATATTAGTGATACTTTGATATATAGCAGAAAGGATCCAAATTTAAATTCAGTTGTATCTTGTTATTTTGATCCGATTACATTCACAGAATGGTATGATCCTTTAGGAGGAACATCATTTACTGGCAGCAGAACAACTGTTCTTAGTGGACAAGTAATAAGTAAAGCAACTGGTGCATCTGGTAATTATTTGTATACATCTATAAGATTACCATATCAACCAATAGGAATATATGAGGATTCGATTTTTGACGGAGAAGCTATTTGCAGATGGAATACTGGCCCATTAATGGGCAGAGAAAGTTTAATATTAAAAGCAATTTCACTTAATGATTCTAGCGGATATTCAACTGGTTCTATGATAAGACTTAGTAATGAATCTCATTATACTAATAGTGCTGTATCAAATCAGCTTGAATTATATCTTCCAGGTTATAAGTATTGCAGCCCAGCTTTTATTGATGCTCCAACAAAGCCAGTATCTGATCCTGTTGTAACAGTTAGTGCCACTAATGCAAATCCATTAGTTATTAATGTTAACGGTCAAATTCGTAGAATTGTAGGAACTAACATAAATGTAAATATGACTCCTATGCTACAAGATACTTCTACATATCCAAATAATGGAACAGTAACTGGATTCTTATATACTAGAAGTGTTGGTAATTTATATGAGTCTGAATATAATCAAAGCGTAGCTTTTTATATGAGACCATATTACGCTAATTTACCAGATGAAATCATACTAGGAGAAATAGAATTTACAAGATCCGCTGGTAACTGGGGAACAGCATCTGACTGGGAAGTAAAACATTATGCTGTTGATTCATTCTACGATAGTGGCTGGATTATGTCATTTGCTGGTATAGCTGGCAGACCAGCAACTCACGGAGTCAACTATGTAACATCTATAACAGGATGGGGACATGCACATAACGGTACTGGTCCAGATTCATTTGCCTTCTCGTCTGTCGCTACAAATTCTAAACATATAGTCATAGAACATAATCTTGGCGATATGAGAAAACTGGATGTATCAGATATAGATATTTATATTGCAACTACATATTGGAATACGACATCAGAAACATTATCAGATACAAAAAATGATCTTCTTTCTAACACTCTTAGAAAACATATGTTTAAGTTAACTTCTTTTGAAATACTTAAACAAACAAAAAATGCTATTTATATATCATTTAATATACCAACAAATCTTACTTCAATGTGGAACTCAGCAACATGGTCTGAATATATAATTCCTAATTCTGGTAATAATACTAGGGCATTTGTAAGATTTATTATAAGACCACGTAAACAAACAACAGTTAGATAATAATGTCAGTACCAACACTTACTGGAACTACTTCTGGGAATTCATATGAATATGATATGCTCCCTTATGATCAGCAAAGAGTTTTGCCAGCAATATCTAATTATAGATATCAAACAAATTCTTCTGTTAGGTCATCTAGCTCTGTTGAATTTCAATGGGAAGAAGTATATCTAGAAGAGACTGATACAGGTATTGGATACTCAATGCCTATTGGTTATGTGATCCAAATGACACCAGATATTGGTCTTGGATCAGCAATGAATTGTTTTACTAAAAATAATCCATTCTTAAAACAGACCGATTTATTATCAATAGAAAACGGCATTTTAAATGCTGAGGATAACGGATCTGTAATTGCTACTTTAGATGCAAGTGTATATAAAGGATTATTACATTCTTCTCCATCAGATAAATATTATTGGAGAGCTGTTGCCGTAGGAGAAGATGGTTCTTACGGAGAACTTGGGTATCCTGTCCAGTTCTACTATAGGAAATCTATAATAGACAATGAATGGTCAATCACAAGCGATTATACAATTGTTAATAAACCTAATATATATTTACTTGGCAAAAAGTCTATAGATATATCTGATATAGAGATTAACGATTCTCTAAATGTTGCCACGTTTCCAGATAAAGATACATGGCAAATTAACATTAATCTTGTACCAGGTAAAAATGAATTCTATTTAAGAGCTAAAGATTTAGTAAACAACTATTCGCAATATAAAAAAATAACTATTTTATATGAGCAGGCTGATAGTATTCCTGTAAATATATGGAATCATTTTGACGAATTTGGTTTAATTCTTGGATTATCTAGAATTCCTGGAGAAGATAATTATAAGTTTAAAAAACGTATTTTAGATGTTGCTATTAATATTCCAGGCAATCAATACAATGGAATTATTAACGGAGCTATAAGAGAAACTGCTTCTACTAGAATTAATGATGCAATAAAACTAAGATTATATAATAAGTTTCCAAATACAGATTATCCAATCTTTATTGTTGACTCTGCAGCTATTTTAATAGAACATTCCGCTTTTTATATAGAATCAGAACCACATATAGTTAATCCATTTACAAAATCTTTTAACCTTAATTTCCCTATATCTGATGATTCTTTGATAGTAGTACGAATAAATAATTTACAAATACCACGCGAGCATTATAAAATAGATTATATAAATAATGAGATATCGTTAAATGATGGCTACGAGGGCAAAATAATTTTTGTCTCTTATAACTACTACCAAGAAATAAAGTATGCTGACTATCCTACTATTGCAGATATAGTTATTAAACTAAATGAATTAACATATGATTCTATAAATAGGATATTTATAGCAGAAATATCTGAACATTTAACCGGCTCAGAACCATCTGAACACTTAATATTAACAAGTAGAATTTTATTAAAAACGTCATTTTCTATTGAATGGTCTGAACTTATGTTAAGAGAAATTGATGATAAACATTGGAAATTCTCTCTGGTTAATAATAGGGGTACATATTTTGGAACTAAATGGTTAGGCTTTGTAAAACAAATGAAGAGTCTTTCTAGAGCTGCATGGGAATATGTTGTTACTGATATAAGTACTTGGGATAATGGTATTGTTAATAATGAACCACAGGCATTCGTCAGAAGACAATATGATACTTACATTGGAGCTTTTTCGAATGGTATAGATGAAACAAAATACGATTCAAGTAGAGCTTATGCTCTTGGCTATATCAATCCATTCGATGGTACATTAATAAAATGGAATGGCCCATCCAAATGGAAATCTGGTATAGGATATGATGATGACTTATATGTTACACTTAAAAAGTTAGAAAAGCCAAAGTTTATTAATGACAATGTAATGATATATATAACTAATAAAAGTAATATAGTAGAAGATTAATTATGGATAATCAATATAAAATTGAGGATATATTATGCAATTGTCCTATCTGCAACTCTGATGAGTTTGTAATAGAACAAGCTGTAGAAATAGACGACAGCACTTTAGATAATGAAGAAGGAGTAGAAATAACTTTTTCTAAATATTGGAATGTATTTACATGTACACTTCACGATATAACATGGGGTTATGCAAGCTGGACTGGATCTGAGGATTCTGATGACTAATAAATATTATTATGTTGGTGTTGCTGGTAGATATAAATCTGTTCAAGATGCTATAGATGCTTTGTTAATAGAACAAGAATATCTACCATTTGAAGACCAAGTTGAAATAGTAATAGAAAATGGTGTATACTCAAACTTTCAAATTCCAGATTCGTCATTTATTCCTACTTCTACTAATAGATTAATTATTAGATCTGAAAATAAACATAGTGTTGTAATTGAAGGCGGCGAGTCTACTACAGCTAATTATGCTATCAACATAGGACAAAACAATCCATATATAACAATTAAAGATATAGAAATAAGAAATTTTTTTATAGGAATCCTAATAGACACTGGCAGTGATTATTGCGTTATAGATTCTTGTTTAATTAAAACATGTGCTAATACTTGTATATTCACTAGATATAACGATAATTTTTCATTATATAACTCTATACTATTAGATGGTGATTTTGGACTAGTCGCTCAAAATATCAAGAATATATCAATTGTTAATAATACATTTTTTACAAATAATAAATTTGCGACTAATAGAAGCGATTATCAGTCATGCATACTAATATCACTTGCGGATGATTTCGGGAATGGACTTAATGATACAGGAACTGCATGGATACGTAATAATATATTCTATAATATATCTCAATATGCAGCTATCTTCTTCAAAGATGATTTAGTTAGAAATGCTATTAATTCAGATTATAATAATTATTTTACTAATTCAGATAAATTAATCTATGTTATAGAACAAGGATTAATACATGAATCAACTCAGTACGATTCTTTATGGCTATTTAGACAAGAATTTAATATAGAAAATAATTCTACATCTGTTAATCCAGAATTTATTCGAGAATCTAGTAATAGTAAAAATTATTATGAACTAGATTTGAGTTTATTAAAATTCTCTCCAATCAAAGAATTGGGACAACAAATTACTTCTTCTCCAGAAGGCATTCCTACTTGGATAGACTTATCTTATGTCTATTCAGACTTTTATGGTTATTCAAGGCCAGTTTCTGATAATGTCTCTATCGGCGCAATAGAGATATCTGAATCAATAGATTTACTTGATAACCCAAATAATATTCCTATGTATAGTAGATGCATTGTTGATCCTTATCAAGATATAATTGATAGATTTTCTGATAATGTATACTACCCTTTAGTAAAATCAGGTTTCTTCTTTATTGAAGAAAAGAAGTACTATTTATATGCAAATAAACAATGCTTTAAATTAAAAGATTGTGCAATATCAGAATTTTATATTCCTGGTAAATTTATATATAATACATTAAAAGTATATTGTGCCGGACAAGAATTAAGTAAAGACTTTTATGATATAAAAGGCAATATATTAACTATATGGCATTACGGTATTGATAATCTAAATAATAATACAAGATTCAAAGTAACTGGAAAAACTAGTGTATTTACTAGTGGAACATTTTTACATCAAAATTTTGAATACTATTTTATAGTTAAGAATGGTGTATTAAGAATATTGTTACCAGAACCCTGTGTAATGAACGGAGCTCCAGTTATTGTTACTGACGACACTGCTTCGTTATATGATACAGAAGATAATAGCCATCAGACATATTCAGTTATATATAATAATATATATAATCAGTATGAATTAGTTTTTGACCCAAAAGAAAATCTAATATCTAATTCTGCTTTCTGGAATATAGAAAATGAAAAACCATTGGAATGGTATGCTTCTTCAGATGTGTATTATACAGGTAATGCTTTAAATAATCTGCCAATATCAAGTAGTGGATTTATGTGCATTTCATTTACTGGCAGTCAGTCTTATTTATATCAGAATATACATATAAGAAACTACTCTGGAAATACTAATTCATATAGATTAAACTTTTATGCTTTTGGCAGCGGAGATATTGGTGTAGGAGTTAGAGAATACGATCTAAATAATAATCTATATTCTAGTACTACTATTACTGGAGAGTTGACAACTGATTTTACTAGATATGGAGTATATCTAGGAGATATAGATACAAACTATACTGGGCTTAATGATATCGAAACAATTGGATCTTTTGATTTATCAGAATCAACAGCATCAATAGATATAGAATTCTTTTCAATTGATTCTAATGTATACATAGATGCGGTTCAGTTAACACAAGGTTCAGTAGATCTAAGATATAGAAAAAAGATAGATTTAAATAATTGGTCTGTAGAATATGAGGGGTCTTCTTCTGGTTTTTATGAAGTAAAAAATCTATTACTTTCTCCATTATTAAATTATAATCTAAATGGATTTTTATCTATAACTAATGTAGAAGCTACAAGATTTGATCCATATGCTCCTGAAAGCTCTTCTATATTAAACGAATATAATTGGTTTTCTGGCAGACAGACTATATGCCCATGGGCAAGATTATATGGCAGAGATAAATTCAAAGATGTTCCTGTTGGATATAATTATGAAATTAGTGGAAATGGTGAATTTCTATACTCTCCTTATACTTCTTTAAGAGGCCCTAAAGAAATACAAATCTTCCCAACCTATTTAATATCTTCGCAAGATTCATATGGGTCTTATGGTCATGTCCAGCTATATGATGAATATGACAATCCAATGCCATATAAATCATTAGAAGTAAATGTTTACGATCCACAAGGTAATTATCCTGGAGTTCTAGAATCTTCGGAATATGGGATAACAACTTTTAGAGGCGTTAGATATTCTGGATTAACAGAATCAGCTGGTATGTTCCATTTTAAATGGATTCCGCCATCTTCTAATGATATATCTTTTGTATCAACAATATTAGGTTATTCTGGAAATAACTATATTGATACAAAATATAGAATCTCATTACAGAACTATTCAAATGTAACATTAAAAGATATTAGTGGTAACAATGTTACTTTATATAATACAGGAGTTTTTAGTGGAACATTTTATCCAATACAAGAAGGTAAATATAATTATATATATCTGCCTTATTATCCTGTATACAATAGTCTCTATGTCTATTACAATGAAAATGAGCTTGAGGAATCTAAGGACTTTAATCCAAGAAATGAAGAGTTCTATTTTATTCCATTGGACAAAAAGATCAAGATGCCAAAAAGTTTTACTGGAGCTGTTAACGTAGTATTTAACAGATCTTATGTTTGGGTTGAACCAAACTATGGTAGAAGAATATTTTTTGATTCAGATTTTTCTGAAAGTCATACAGGATCATATTTAGTTAATCATGATGCCCAAATAATCTTATCTGTTAAGGCATCAGATAACTTATATCAAGAATATACAATGATAGCCCAAAATAATGTCTAGTCAAATAACCATATTATCTTATCAAAATTATCAGTCGTTAAATCATTTAAATGATTACGTAGTTATTTATTTTAAGATAGACGGAGGCGGTACATTTGTTAGAGTAAATAATTATTGCTGCTTCTCATTATTTAATGACGTTTGGAATCCAATGACCAAAAAAGATAGTTCATTAAATACAATTGAACCTATATCTGTACGTGGCACTAAATATTGTACATTTGTATGGGATGCCTCAAGTGATGGAGTTGCAATTTTAAATCAAAATCAGAGGTTTCAATTTAGTCTATACTACAGAGACATAATGTGTAACACATCGTCTTCTAGCACGCCATCAACACAATTGCCTCCGGGCAGGATTGTAGACCCTCCGAGGATCACAACTACATTTAGGCCAATTCCAGTATCACGTATTCCTGGTCGTCCAAACGATCCTACTAACCCAGGATTAGGGCAGCAGCAAAGCGCGACAAACAATGCTGGCATAGAAAATTCTATAGTAATACAAAGATCTAATGGAGTAGTTGTAAATAACACTCCTCCTACAAGACAACGTCCATTATTAAATTATGATTACCTCCCACTAGGGACTTCTGGTCCAGAAGTAAATCCTAATCAAGTTCAAACAAGATTAGCTGGTCAAAATATTGTTAGGCCAGGAGAAGCTTTTATTAATGAAATTTCTAATACAGAACTTGCTTTGTTAAATGGATTTACACAAGTTATTGCTGGGCAAGGAATTAATACAAATGTAGGAACATTAATTGTTGGCATAGGAGATAATAGCTCTTCTCAAAATGTTAATACAGAACCAGATATAGAATCCGCACGAGAATATAACACAAGTATAGAAATTAATCCTACAATTTCTGTAGGTAGAGAAGAGGCAGAATTCTCTTCTACATCTTCTGCATTAGAAAGTATTAATCCTACAGCATTACCAATTTTCAATAAAAAAGGCGATCCATCTCCTTATATACCTAAAGGTAATCAATTTAATGATGTGTTAGGACTAAGAGAATATCTTAATACAGCAGCCGAAAATTTTAATCATTATGATGGCTTTAATAAAAGCCAAATATATATTCCAGATTTAATTAAAGTAAATAAACTGCCATCATTTGACTTTGAGAATTTTTCAAGAGAATTTATAGCGCCCTCTTTATTTATAACTCCAAGAGAAATAGCTGTTGGAGAAACTCTAACTATAGCAGCACAGTTTTTAAACTCTCATGAGTCTATATCTCATTACGCAAAAGTAGTACTTTATCTAAAGTCTCCTTCTAATGAATTATTTGAATTACAAAGAACAGATTTTGCATATATACAACCAGACAATATTATTGGGTGTGGACTAACAATTAATACAATTGGTTTAACATCTTTAGGCAGATGGAACATATATGCATTCTTAATAGGGAACAATAATAATACATTAACGTATGCTACAGAATTCTTTAATCTAAATAATTCTAATAGTTATGACGGCATAAATACTCAGTCTCTTGGTATAACTAGATCTAGTAATAGAAATAGACAAAATGATCTTGTAATTACATCTGATAGATTGCCAACAAATCCTATACAGGATATTCCAGGCAATATTATTACTTCGCAAAATATAGCAACAAGTGTATTATTAAATCTAATATTTAATAGATCAAATCCAACAAAGATCGTAGTCTTATTGCAGTCTGGTAACAATGTGTCTGTGACAGTAATAGCTACAAATAATGCATTATTTAGAACCCAATTATCTGACGGATCAGTTGTAATATCTTCTGGATATGGACAAGTATTTCCATATTTAAATAATGTATTATACGAGTATTCACAAGAAGATCTCTCTATATTAGAAGATCCAAATACACCAATTAACAATGGTGGTATAGTAAGAAGTCAAACAAGTACTAGTACACTATATGTTACTTTAACTCCAGATATTCATACTACATTGGCCAGTGTATTATTTGGCGGGCAAGGTATTTCTATTAGACCAGCATCTGCTAGTGTTGTTAATCTATCTATTAATTCTTGGACTATTAATCTTACATTACCTGTTGGTAATGAACAATATAGATATGGATATATCGGAATGAATTCTTTAAGAATTCCTAGTTCTACAGTATGGACTGATTTTACAAGTGATGCTAATGGATTAGCCACAATACCATTTAGTGGATATTCTGGTGGTTATATATCAATATTAAGAATTGGTGTTGACGAAACATTCAGGCCAATTAGAGACGAAATATTAAAGGTAAGGTTAGTATAATGAGCTGGATTCGTACACCTCCGTGGAATCATAATGTTAATCTTTTACCATGCATAGCTGCTGGGATCTATTACCAAGGTGGTGGAGCTCTCCAAAGAACTACATCTACAATCGGACATCATAATTATCTTGATAACTTAAATAGACCATCTATAGAAAGAAGTATTATTGGCAGAGGATGTATTAGTCAAGAAAGTCCATATTCGATATATATTACTTTAGAGATTGATCCTGATAGTATTGATGTTGGAGAAACTTTTAAATTTTATCAAAATAAAATTCTTGTTAATAACTATAGTATAGATACAGATAATGCGTCTTTTACAGTTACTAAAGATGAAATTTTTACCTATCTAATTAAATTAGATGGATTGGATAAAATAGAAGATTTCCTTAGTTTATCATCTCTTGATGTAAAAGTTTTCATATGCAAAAGTGCCGAATATTTAGAAGAATCAAAAATATTATTTAATTGCTCATTCTTAATTACAAAAGGCCCAGCCCTAGATGTAAGTTCTATTTTTATTGAAAACAATATTCTGACAATATCTTTTAACGCAGCTTCTGCCACTAATTGTACATGTTCAACAACATGCATTCCTATATCAGGAATAGGAATCATTTGTAATGATAAACAAACAAATCTACAATATAGACTTATACAAAACGCGCTTAATACTTTCAGTTTTAATTTAACAGATAATAATGGCAATATCAAAAATATTGATATTGGTATACTTAAAAATGTAATACCAAATAAGCCATTTGTTTCAGTTGTGCAATTAAAAGATAGACAGATTGCAATTGTGTCTGGTAATAGAAAATCAACTTCTAATGAAGCTCTATCTTCATACGTAAAATATTTTCAAATAGAAAGATATATTGATTCTGAGCAAAATAGATCTATAATTTATGACTGGATAGATATTTTAAATAATGATTATATTAATGACGAATCTGTCTTGCCAGAGAAAACATATGCGTATAGAATAAGATATATGGGTTCATATGGCGACATATCTAATTGGAGCGATTGGACTATTTCAGAAACTAGTGTTAATATTGCGTCTACCTGGATAGACGATGAGGTATATTATTAGTGAGTTGGTATCCATCATACTCTAATATAGTTAGAGAATCTTTTAATGATTATGCCGAAAATACCGGATTCCAAGTCATTGGAAATGGTTCAGTATATTTACTGCCGCAATATACAGGGAATAGATCTTATGGAAGCAGATGGCCTATTGCACCGTTATGGTCTTTCATAAATGTATTTGAATATTCTGGATATAATTCTGGACAATATTTATCAGCTACAGGCAACACTTCTACTAATGATTATGTAAATAATTATGGATCATATACTATATCTTCTCAGTCAGGACAATCTTCTTATATAGCATTAACTACTGGCTCATCTTCTTTTATGACAGGCATTTCAGATAAGATGTCATTAGAGTTTAAGATTCGAGCGGAATCGTCTTTATCTTCACAAAGCGGTATTACAGGTGTCCATGGTCTTGGATGTTTTATAAGAACATCTTTATATCAAGAATATATTGAATTTAGTTCTTCTGGCGTTCATTTTCATTATCATCCAGAACTCGACTTCCCTATTGATTTAACAAGAAGAAAGACCTTTAGAGTTGGTTTATCTGGATCTAGTCTTTATGTATTCGCAGATACGATTAGAGGTTTCGCAGCATTAAATAAATTTAATCAATCTGCTGTACATACAAATCATAGCGGAGCATTAATATCTTTCGGTAATCCTTACCTATCTTCTATATCAGGTAGTTTATCTGGATTCTCTGGAAGTTTATATTTAGACTCATTAAAAGTTTATAATGATATATTTGCTTTAGATGAAGCTTATATAAGTGCTCCATCATATACTACAAATATACAAACAGCTTATACAGATCCTATAATATTTCCAACTAAAATAGTATCATTAGATTATGCAAATATCTATCATAGTGGTTCATATGGCACTACATCTGTAGTACTAGAAAGAAAAAGTAATGCATCTGGCACATGGGCTGGCTTAGTCACTGGATCAATTGTAGGCAGTAGTCCTGTAACAATAGATTTAAGTGATGTGTTGCCATTAAAAAATGGATCTGAGCAATATAGATTTGCTATAAAACAAAATAGTGCAGATGGTTTAAACCCACCAAGATCAGCTACTGAAATTGTTTTCGCTTCTTCTTTTGAAGAAAATCCTATCAAAATAGGACCAGATTGGGGTCCAAGTTATGGACAAAATATAATATCTTTAATATTAGATAATTCTTCTTGGACTAAATATCCAACTCCAATAGATAACGATAAGACGGTATTTTTATTAGACGATTTCCCATCTCAAACTTATTTATATGATGCGCATAGTGGATATAGTGGTAATCTAAATGGTTCTATTACAGTATTAACTAATCAGACTAAAGTAACAAATTATGCTAACTTCTCTACTGGCGCTATAGAGAATTATGATATGTCTGGGCCGTTTATAGAAGCAGGTCCTAGCATTTCTCAATATACATCAAGCGGACTTCCTACAGGATTGTCTGGAGGAATATATGGAGAGATAGCAAGTGGTAATTATTATGTAGTAAGCGGGCAGATGTACGATGATGTATATTTATCTAAATATATTAGATATGATCAATCTGGTGCTATAAACTGTTCTCAATATATATATTGTAATACTACTGGAGTAGGATTTGGATTATATCTTACAGGCATGTTAAGTGGATCTAACTATCTATTCAAAGGCGATATACAATTAGCAGAAGAATCAAACGTATATATAAAACATTCTAATAATACATGGAATTTATATAATCAAGATTATATAGAAAACAATAAGTTTGCTATTGTGTTCCAGTCTACTGGTACAAGTAATTCAATAGAAGTGCTGAGCTCAAATTCTGGCAGTGCATTTATATTAGATAATTTTGAACTATACGGCATAAGCGGAGGACACTATAGATTTACAGGAAATATAACATATACTGGTTTGTTAGATTCAAGCAATAGAAGATATGAAAATCTATATGTAGATTCAAAATTGAAACTATTAGCTGCACCTATTAATAATTTATATATTATGCAGGCATCTGCATCACAATCGCTTCCATTAAATAGTGGATTCATGTTGTATATAGATAATAATAGAAAGCCAATATTTTCTGTTAGTTATAATTATGGAGCATCTGGTAGCGGTAATTCTCTCACAAATGGATCATATGTTACTTTAACAGGATCAAAATCTATTCCTATTGATGAAGATATATATCTCTCTGCAGGCATATATTCTAATAACTATAGCGGGTTAATTAACAATGCAGCTATATATCTTGCATACAATGGTCAAATTAATGCAATTAAAAACTTCGACATACAAGAAGATCTATCTTATTTAGTTACTGGTTATGCTCCAGTATTAAAACCTTATAGTGGAAATACTGTTATTATCTCTGGAGGCGGTATAGAATTAGATTATGTAAGAATACAAAGTTTAAATTCTGCTAATCCAGAATATACATCAAGAAATTTTGCCCATATTGGTAGCCCATATTTTAGATCTAATTATTGGTATGAACCAAGTGGATCTAATTATCTTATGTTTAGAAGCCAGAACGATGGAGGTCTTGTAAGCGATTCTCCTAATCAGTCTCCATTCTTTATAAATCATCCTGATGGCTGGATTACATTTTCTGATATTGGAACATATGGATTAGTTAATACATTTAACAAATTCTATTCTGGTAATGCAAGATGCTATGTGCCAACAAATATAAGATCTTCCTTTACAGGAAGCTCTGGTAGTTTTGCTATTGGAACATGGATTACCTGGGATGGGATTAGTGGAAGCATTTTAGGAATAGGTAATCCTACAACAAATTATGGATTTAATTTTGATATAGATAATAATGGTAATTTATTAATTCATAAGATATTAAATGGTGCTGACCAAATATTCTCAATTGGTACAATTGGTACTGGTGCATATGATACATCTATATATGGTATAAGTGGATATATTATAGAGCCAAAAGTTTCTACACATATCGGCATTGTATTAAATAATACAGGCAATAATTATCTGCTATCTTTTTATAAAGACGGAGCAAGATTAATAAATGAGTATGCATTAGAAGACTACTTTAATGGCGATAATCCACTGAAGTATTCTTATACTAATTCTGGAGGTTGGATATATTCAATTGCCAGTAATTATTCAAATACAAATTATTCTAATATATCAGTAGAAGAGACTTGGATTGATGCAAATTATCTTAGTTATACTGGATCTGGAATATGGGAAACTATTGCATCAGGAAGTACAGATAAATCTGTTTCACGAGATACTATTTATATAAACGACATACCAGCATCTGGTAATAAAATTGCTAGTCCAAATAGAAATCAGAAATATATCATAATGCCATCTGGCGAAAATTCTGTAACAATTAGTTGCGGAATAAATAACTATATATATGGTGGACTTACTGGACATCAAGGGCACCTCTTCTATAATAATAGCTTATATAAATATATTAATATGTATTCTCTAGATATTTCTAAATCTAGTATTAGCAATTATTTAGGAGCAAAGAATAGCGTATTCACAGTTCTTAATACAGTTCCAGGAGATTCATTAAATCTCGCCTACATCTCTACTGAAGACTTTAATACAGACAATGGCACCTCTTTTATAGATTTGTCTTATAGAGATATACAGAATATATCTAATTATAATTTTGGAGAATATACATTAGACCTTTCTTCATCTGGAACATCTGGAACAATAACTGGAAAGAAATGGACATATTCTGGAGAAGTTAATACAGATGATATAGTTATTACATCTTTAGTATATTCAGATTCTTATCTTAATATAGGCGACTACTTATATTATTATTATTTAATTGGCGATGGTAAATATACTGTCTTCTCAAAAAGTAATAATATACTTGATATTAAATCAAGCATTAAGCTAATAGATAATACTAATAATCTTATAGATCCAAAAATATTCCCATGGGATATACATGTATCTTTTACAGATTTAAATAATAATGCTCTGCCATCTGGACAGTCAATGGTTTTCATACTTACAAAATATCCTTATATCAAAGATAATACTATTTGGGTAGAATATAATGCAGGGATATATAATAGTACAAAAACTATATATGCCAAAAAAGAAATATTGAATACTTCTAAAATCTATAAAGAAAATGAGGACTATTCTTTATCATACCTAAGTGGCAATTGGAATCTTATAGTAGATAATATGTTATCAGCAGATAGCACTTCATAATATGAATACCAAAATAAATGACTTTATTAAAAGATCTATGCTGGCGCCAAAATCTCTTGGCGCCCCTGCTTTTATACTTTACATAACTGATAATCGCGATATCAGTTTGTATACTGCTTATCTAGACACCTCTACAAATATTTTTGGTATATATACTGATACAGAAGTCTTTAGTACAAGTATAACAAATAAAACAATAGAGCAATTAGCTGCTGAGCTTGACGCAACAAACTTTCCTGCAAAAATATTACCAATAGCAAAGAATGAAATATTTAATAGTAGTGACTATATTCGTGTAGGTACAGATCCAGAATCATTAGGAACTAGCAGGATATTATCAAATTTTACAGACAGAACTTCTGATGGTGGTTTTATATTTCGTCTTAAAAAACATAGTGTAAAGAATTTAGAAGAAAGCATATTAAGGCTTTTGCCGCCCACAAGAACATCATCTTTATATCCTTGGCATGCAAGAGTACAAAATGGCATAGTGACCAAAGAATATAATGGAGTATCTTATTTATTTTATATCGCTGAATACGATAACCAAGACTGGTCTATAGATTATAGAAAGCCATATGATACTATCTATGGTGAAAAAGCAGAATTAATAACAGACAGGTCTATAAAAGTATCACGCGGGCCTATACATTATGAAAGTAATAATATATTTATTGATGTAGACGGAATGGCATATTCTTCTTCTAATATAAAAGATGTAGATATATGGAATAGTATTATCTATACAGAAGAAAGACTTCCAACAAATAAAAATATATATGTTACTTATACATATAAAAAAGACTTTTATTTATACAAAGACATTAATCTAAATCCTACATTTAAACATAATTTTAGTATTCTAAATACTGTAACATTGTTTTATATGATTCCTGCTGAGTCTCAGCTTGGTATCAAAAATACAAAAACTATCTTTCATGTAACAGCAAGTTCATTGAAAGCTGCAATTAATTTAATACCAAACCATGGATATCCAATTCTTATATTAGGCGCGATTATATCGCAATCAATAAATAATAAAGACGGGATCTCTCTTATTGATACTAGAACTCGTGGCGGTGGTGTAGATCCAGAATATCTAGATAAGTATCTAAAAGAATTTGAAGATTTAAATTTCTTATGGGATGTAAACTTATGGGATGGTATACCATACCCTGGTAGCGCATCAGCAATTTATTCAGTGCCTCAAGAAAAATATGAGTTATACGACATAGGCGATTTAAAAAATAGAGTATCTAAATTCTTATCTCCTGGCGTAGTTGTAATATTAGATCAAGTTGATAATATAGAATACACTTCTGGAACTTATACAAATAGATTGCCAACATTATATAATAGTTCGTTAGATGACGGATCTTTCTGGTGCTCATCAAAACCTATTATAATCAATTCTTATACAGGACTATCAGTTACAGATCTAGAATCTTTTGATATAGAAAATAATATCGTTTCGCTTTCTCCTAATGAATATATAGTACAAAAATATATTAAGACTTCTGCTCCTAGTATTATTAAATATAAAAAACGAATATCTGAAGACGGCATTGAATACTCAAGTTGGCAAACCATAAGAGAATCAAGAAAGAATAATCAGTCTGGATTTCTATTCTCTGATTATATAATGCTTGGAGAAAATTCTGTTTATAGCCAATATAAGGATATTGATGTATCTGTAGCTCATACATTCAGTTATAATCATGTTGATAATTTGTATACAAATATTAAAAATATGATTTCATATACTGATGATTTATATACTAGTGGTAGAAAAACAAAAGAATATGTTAATTTATTAAGCGGTGATACTTCATCTATAACATGGAACGGAGTATCAAAATATGAAGAGAATATAGTTAAACTATATGCAGATAATAATTTCAGTGGTCATATAGTATCAATTGCAGATACCATACTTAATGATTTATATGAAGATGCTTCTGGAAATAAATTCCCGAAAATATATACTACTACTGGAGCAGCGTTTCCAGCTGAACCAATTTCTTGGACTAAGACTGCTAAATATCTTTTAGATTTATATATCCATACTTCTGGTAGTTCATATTTAAGTGGTTATAATGCTATAGTTAATTCTGTAATTACATTAAATCCATATCAAAATAATATATCAGACTTATTAACTAATGCAAGTGGAACATACTTAATACCAGATAAGTATTATTATGTTTCTGGATTATGGAAACTAGATACATTAGATGTATTTAATGTTAGTGGTCAATATACAGAAGTCAGCAATAATGCTACCGATATAGATAGATATCTTGACGGCGCATATGTACTATCTTGCTCTACTGATTATAATATAGTTTATTATGCTGCTTTGGCTGCATATTCTGCTGGTATACATTTTGGTCCAGCTTTTCTAAATGGTATGCACTCAAATACTTGGTATTATACAGGTAGTCCATTTACTGTCTCTCCAGCTTATACTTTTGATTACTTTGGTAAAGTATTATGCAAGAACCATTATTATATTAAGCTAATTAATGATAATGTTGATCATAATTTAACTAATTATACTTTACAAGCATATAACCAAATAGATTATACAGTTGGTTTATATATAAATGATATCTTAGAATATTGCACATATATACATCCAGATATATTATATCTGGCTAGAAGTTATGCAACTAGTAATACTGAACTAGCTGAAAAGATATTATTATATGTCTTAAAAAATACTATTGACTTAAATGGTAGAATTACAAATTCTCCAGGAATGATGTATACATCAGCAAATACAACAAGCTCAATGAATAACTCATTATTGCTAGAAACCATAGGCGACATGCTTGGGTCTTCTGCAGTTATAAGAAATTATTCTGAACTTATTTATAAGCAGATTAATTATCTGTATAATAGAACTTACGGCTTTGCAAATAATTATAATACTAATTATTCTGATAATGGCACAATCCTTAATGGCCTAATTTACTTATACGACAAATGGCTAACTTACTAAATAAAATATTAAATGTTTTAAGACCTGCGCAAAAAACAGCGATAGATTCATTTGTTAGCGAAAAGTCTAAAAGTTTTTTCGTAACAAAAAGAGAACTACTTACGCAGTTCCAAAGCTTAGTTAGCAAAACTGATTCTAATGGTAGATTTTTTGATTTTGCTCCAGCTGAATCCGATAAGATTATAAAATCTTCTTATATAAATGAGAATTTTGAAAACATATTTCTTGATTTAAATACTTTATATAATGGATTAACTTTATTAGAAAATAAGTTTAATGAACTAAATAACAATAATACAGAACAAATTAATAAAGCTAAATCAGCTTTATATAAAGCTATACAACAAGCAACAATATTTAAGTTTCTTAAATCTAATCCATCATACCAAGATATGAAGTATGTCGATTTCATCGACTCTTCTAATGAATCAAATTTCATACCAAAAGCTAAAATAGATTTAGATACATTTACTTTAGAATTAGCCCCTAAGTCAAGACTAATAGCCCAAAACCCAAACAAGAATCTTAATCCAACTAAAGTTAATATCACTCATTCTGGTGGCGGAAAAGTAGTTAAAAGTATTAACTTCCCTCCAGAAAATATGCTAGATAGAGTGCCAAATACTTTATGGGCAGAATTAATCTTTTCTGATTCTCCTATACTGCAAAAATATGTTCCTTGTAATGGAGATGGATATGAATTAGATATTTTTGGGCCAATAATTTATATTGATATTGATTTTAATATTGCAGAACCAATTAATAATATAAAATTTTTGCCATACTCAAAATATCCAATTAAGATATTAGATGTTTGTTATAAAGAATCTAGATCTGAAAGTGCATGGAAGCCAATTAAAGATTTCGTTTCTTCTACTACTGCACCTGTATTTGGATATTTTAAGTTAAACTTTGATCTAGTAATTGCATCTCAGGTTAGATTAGTTATATGTCAAGAAACATATTCTTATCATACATATCATCTTCCAAAATCAATTGTTTATAACACAGATATATTTAGCCATATATATGAAGCTGCGTATAGAAAAGAAATAATAGACGATTATCGTACATCTGCTGATCAAACAGTAATAGCTGTTAATCCAAAAGCTTCAGCTTTAATAGAAGCTCTAGACGATCTAGATAGTGATTTTAAAAAGATAACAGCCAACTATTCTAATGATCCATATCAATTTGTGGCATCTACTATAGATTCTATAGTAGAGTCTATGTCTAATTTAGATCCAGGAGCTAAATCAGATTTACTAGAAATATTTTCTTTATTTACGTCTGACTTAAAATCTAATATTATACAAATACAAAAATACCAATATAATTATGGTATTAGGGATATAGAAGTAGCATTAGATTTATATAGTCCTGTAAGTTTTTATTCTTCTCCAAAGTTTCAAACAACCTCTGCTATTTATGAAGCAGAATTAGAGACAACAGAATATCATCCTTTGTTTAAGGATGAACACGGAGAATTTTATAAAACTTCAATAGAATATGAGATTGAGCTTGGAGAGAATAGAACTATTGATATAGTTCCGCTTAATTATTCAGGTGATGCAGATGAATTAATTGTTAGAAATGAATATCTGCGTTTTGACAAAGCCAGTAAACTTGCCACTACAAGATTTAAAATCCAAAATACATTTGTGACAGTTAGAGAAAATAATGTATATCTTCCTGCCTCTAGATATACATTTTCTGGCAACGCATCTGGCTATGGGCAAGTTTATATTCCAGATCTTAGTAGAAATAGCGTATATAATATAACTTATAATCCAGTAGAGCAGGCATCTTCTATTGATATATCTTCTATATATAATTCAGAACAGTTCTTGCCTTATGAAAGATTTGAAAGGACCGCTGCCAATAATAGAGTTGAATTAACCGCATATCCATATGTAGAATACCAATTTATTAATTCTTCTGATTTGTTTATAAGAGACGATGAGGATGTTCCAGCATATAAATGGTCTTCTCCAATATTACCATATACTTCTGGTACAACTTATTTTAGGCCAAGAATAGTAAACTCTTCTGGCACTGTAGTTTTTAGTGGATCTACTTCTATCACTTTTACCGGAGCAGATCTTACTGGTCATTTATCGCAATCTTATCTTAGTGGCAATTATGGCTACGAGATCAAATTTAGAGATGTTGCTAATCCAATTGATATAGTTACTATAGTAAGTGCTACTGGTGCTACTATAGAAAGTATCCCAGAAATATCACTAGATTCTGCTCTTACATTTGGTTCTGCCTATAATTCTTCTAACGGAATTATTAATTCTGACTACGCTATTAATGTTACTTATACATCTGATAGCCAGACTTTCGGAATGGCTAATCCAGTTTATGAACCGATAATAGCTATAGTAAATGGCAAAAAAGCTACCAATAGAACTAACTATAGCTCTTTAATAAATCCTGCATTTGAGAACTTAGATTCTGCAGACAACTCTTATGAATATATACATAAAGGAAAGTATTTACTTTTCAATAAACCAATTACTGGAGAAATATTAGTTTATTATAGATGGGTTGCTAAGTATATTAAGATTAACGCATCATTGTATAATCTAGAACCAGCATATAATATAGTTACTCCAAAAGTCGATGAAATTAAATTATATTTGAGGTCTAGTAAATTATAATGTATTACTTTGCAACAATAGAAGAAGCGGCGAATTATCTTATAGATAACTCAAAAAATTTAAGTTCTGAAGAGATAGTTAAAATTAAAGCTTATATTAAGGATCGATTTAATTTATCTAAAACAGAAATTATTGATATAATAATAAAAGCGATTAATAAACGTAAGGATTTAAAAGACTAATATGACTCTTGATATATCGTCTCCAGCAGTTTTCTCTCTTGATATTTCTAAACTCAGAATATATCTTGATAACATAAAAACTAGACTTGACAAAGGTGAGATAAAGTCTATCTCGGAAGCTACTGCTGAAGCAATGAATGCTTTTAGAAAGTTTTTTATTACTTTAGGTGATCCAGAATTACGTATACATAAGATAAATCCTAACTATCCTCCATCAAGTTATTTATATAATGAGATGATGCAGGATATACAAAACTCTATATCAGCCTGCTATAATCAATTAGAAGCCCTACAGGAGCTTCAGACAGAAGCCTTTAACGCAAATGACGTTAAGACAAATGAACTCATTAATAGGGCTGGGGAAGCGTCTAGCAAGGTCATAGATCTTAATATTCTTTATAATCTTATAAATCAAGATCTTATAGTTGCTGGAGATGATTTTGACGATAACTCAAAAATAGATCAGAACTTTCCTTTGCAAAACCCAATGTGTGATGTCCTAAAAGGATCTAACATGGCGGTACTCAAACGAGAGGCTAGTGTCAACTTATTAAATCAAAATACTAAGATTAAGATAGTCCCATTATTACCAACAGATATAGTTAATGGTCCAAATAAAGATAACGAGAAAAGATTTTACGAAGGTAACTATTATAATTATGCAGGATTTGCTAGACCAGAAGGCGGCAGATGGCATTTTGAATCTATAGTAAATCAGTCTAATATTGCTGGATATACTGGAGATATTAACTTCCGTTTAGTTGGCGGCGATAATAAAAAGAATCGTCCCAACACAGTAGGCAGTTTAGATCAATTACAAAAGCAATTAGATACTATTACTCCTATAGTTAATCCAGAAGATATTACTGTTATTGATCTTGGCGCTTCAGAAGATGAAAAGAATATTGGTCGCTATAAGATGGTTGATGAAAATAATGCTTCCTT